>Ga0160428_1000151_pt1 | contig 88103 bp, 64 predicted proteins | sample SolpanmetagenomM_FD_108198 | JGI IMG/M metagenome (GOLD analysis project Ga0160428, IMG submission 108198) | Solar panel surface microbial communities from Lawrence Berkeley National Laboratory, California, USA - M | ecosystem: Engineered > Built environment > Solar panel > Unclassified ...
CGCCACGGCGCCACCGGCCTCGTCATCATCCACGACACCAAGCCCGCCTCCTACCCCTGGACGGTGGTGCAGAGCAGCAACGGCGGCGCCAAGCTGCACCCCACCACCCCCGACCACGGCGCCGGCAAGGTGGCCCTCGAAGGCTGGATGACCCTCGACGCCGCCAAAAAGCTGTTTGAGGCCGCCGGCCAAAAGTATGACGACCTCTACGCCGCTGCCAACAAGCCCGGCTTCAAGGGTAAAGACCTGGGCCTGAGCCTCACGACCACGCTGCACAATAAAATCACCTACAAAACTTCGAAGAACGTGGTGGCCGTGCTGCCCGGCACCACCCGGCCGCAGGAGTACATTATTTACTCGGCGCACTGGGACCACCTGGGCATCGGCCCGGCCGTGGCCGGCGACTCGATTTACAACGGGGCGCTCGACAACGCCAGTGGCTGCGCCGGCCTGCTGGCCATCGCCACCGGCTTCCAGCAAGCTAAGGAGAAGCCCCAGCGTAGCATCGTGTTCCTGGCCGTGACGGGCGAAGAACAGGGCCTGCTGGGGTCTGACTATTATGCCCAGCACCCGCTGTACCCGCTCAAAAACACGGTGGCCGACATCAACATGGATGAGCTGCTGGCCTTCGGGCCCATGCGCGACCTCACCATCACCGGCTACGGGCAATCAGACCTGGACGACTACGCCCGCACCGCCGCCAAGGAGCAGAACCGCTACGTTATCCCCTACCAGCACCCCGAAACGGGCTCTTTCTACCGCTCCGACCACTTCAGCTTTGCCAAGGTAGGCGTGCCCGCGCTCTACGCCAGCGGCGCCTTCGAGAGCCGCCTGCACGGCAAAGCTTTCGCCGAGAAAGAACGCGAAGAGTTTGAGGCCAAGAACTACCACCAGCCCTCCGACCAGTTTGACCCCAAATGGGACCTGCGCGGCGCGGCCCAGGATGCGCGCCTGCTCTTCCGCATCGGCCAGCAGCTGGCCAGCGAAACCACGTTTCCGCAGTGGAAAGCCGGCTCCGAGTTTAAAGCCGTGCGCCTGAAAAGCCGGCCGCAGTAAGCCACTGCTATACTGCCTGGCAGCAAACAGCCCGGTGGGCTGAGCACCGATGGGCTCAGCCCACCGGGCTGTTTGCTTGCTTCGCGCGGCCCGCTGCCGGGCGCACCGCTCCCAGGCCACGGGCCCCGCCGGCGTCGGGTCCGCAAAAAGCCCCGTCGGGCGCCCACGCTGGGCTACCCGGCGGGGCTTTTGCACTTGGTGGGGCGGCTTTTATTTCTTTCTGGGAGCCAGGAGGTAGCCCAGTACCGCGGCCAGGAAGGCGGCACCCAGTACTTTTTGCGTAGTGCTGAGGTTGTTATAGGCTTTTACGGCTTTGTCGCTGGCATCTTTAACGGAATCAGCCGTGTTGCCATACAGGTCTTTCGCTTTGTCGGCCGCGTCGCCATACAGGTCCTTGGCTTTGCTGGCGGCGTCTTTGGCTTTATCGGCCGCGTCGCTGTACAGGCTCTTTGCTTTATCGGCAGCATCGTGGGCTTTGTCAGCCGCGTCGCCATACAGGTCCTTGGCTTTGTCGGCGGCCGTTTCGTACAGGTCTTTGGCCTTATCGGCGGTTTCGCTGTAGAGGTCCTGGGCTTTGTCGGCGGCGTCGGAAATGGGTTCGGGTAAGCTCATTACGGAGAGGCTAAGGTGTGAAAACAGGCTGTCTTACGGTAAGCTCGACCATTGTGTTGGCCAACCGTCGGGCTTTTTTCAAACTGTCGGTAGCGCTTCGCGCTCAGCAGGTTAACCCAGGCAGTTTAAAAGCGGTCATCGGTTTCATTACCTGTATTTTGCGGCCGGGGCCTCAGCAAAAACTCACCTACCGCCCGGGCCCTGCGCGGCGCCAAGGGCGCACGAAAACGCCCTGCCGGGCGGGCCTCGGTAGGCCCGCCCGGCAGGGCGTTTAGCTAAGGTAATAGCGGGCTAGTTATTGCCCAGTACGCCTTGCTGCTTGCTACGCTTGTAGAGGTAGGCGGCGCCGGCGGCCAGCAGGGCTCCGCTCAATACCTTGTGGGTGGAAGTAAAGCCCCCGGTGGTACCGTCTTCGTTGTTTCTACGGCCGAACAGGCTGGCAATCATGCCGCCCAGCGAGCCACTTGGTTTATCGCTCATGAGTGAAATCAGGTTGAAGGTGAGGTTTGGGGCTTCTACGCAAGCGGTGGGGCGCGCGTTACCCCACCGCCGAGGCGGGCACGGGGTGCAGTATCAGCCACACCAGCTCGCGCAGGATTTCGCCCTCGTCCATGCTGCCGCTCTCGATGCCTTTGCTTTGGGCATCGGCCCGCCGGATGAGGTGAATGAGGTCGATGGTACGCTCGGGGCTGAACTGCCGCTGCGCCAGGTGATATTCCTTCTGGGCAAATTTGTTGATGCCCATCTTCTGCAAGTCTGCGTCCGAAGGGTTATTGCCGGCCTGGTGCAGCATGAGCAGCCGCGTAAAAAAGTTGAAGAGCAGCGTCAGGTTCGGGATGAGCGGATTAGCCTTGGGGTTGGCCGCAAAGTGCGTCAGGATGCGGTTGGCCTTCAGCACGTCGCGCTGCACCAGGGCCCGTTGCAGCTCAAAAATGTTGTATTCCTTGCTGATGCCCACCATCCGCTGCACCAGGTCTTCGTCGATGGCCTGGCCCGGCTTCACGTTGAGCAGCAGCTTATTTACCTCGTTGGCCAGCCGGCTCAGGTCGGCGCCGATGTACTCGGCCAGCAGGGCGGTAGCCCCGCCGGTTATCTGCTGCCGGCGGCTGCGCACGTAGCCCGTCAGCCACTGCGGCACCTGGCTGTCGTAGAGCTTTTTGCTCGTCATCAGCACCACGCCGGGCGCGTCTTTGCTGGCCAGCAGCTTGCCCAGCTTTTTGCGGCTGTCCAGGGTTTTGTGCTTGTAGCAGAGCACGAGCACGGTGCTGGCCAATGGGTTTTTGAGGTAGGCTTCGAGAAAAGGCCAGGCTTTTTCGCTTTCCAAATCGGCCACGGCCTGCGCCTCTTTCACGATGACGACCGAATAATCGCTCATCATCGGAAAGCGCTTGGCCTGACCCAGGATGCCCGCCGCGTCGGTGTCCTTGCCATACAGCACCGTCTGGTTGAAGCTGCGCTCGCTCTCGGGCAGCACGCCGGCTTCGAGCGCGTCGGCCACGGTATCAATGAAATACGGCTCCTCGCCCTGCAAAAAATACACCGGCTGAAACTGCCGCTGCTGCACGGCCTTCAAAATGGCGTCGGCGTCTTGTATCAAGTATGAAGTAAAAATTATGAAGTATGAATTGACTCTGCGGCAACGGGTGAGTCAGAATACGAAATTACGGGCTGGGCTACCTTTGCCCACGCGGCGCGGCTTCCCCGCACCTTGGAGCCAATTCATACTTCATAATTTATACTTCATACTTGGATTTACTAGACGAACTCCGCTGGCGCGGCATGTACCACGATGCCATGCCCGGCACCGCCGAGCACCTGGCCAGCGCCGCGCCCGTGTCGGGCTACATCGGGTTTGACCCCACGGCGGCCTCGCTGCACATCGGCAACCTGGCTACCATCATGCTGCTCGTGCACTTGCAGCGCGCCGGCCACCGCCCGGTGGCCCTGGTGGGCGGCGCCACCGGCATGATTGGCGACCCCAGCGGCAAGTCGGCCGAGCGCAACCTGCTCGACGAAGCCACCCTGCGCGCCAACCAGGCGGGCATTCGGGCGCAGCTCGAAAAATTCCTGGAGTTCAACGACTCGCCCACCGGCGCGGTGCTCGTCAATAACTACGACTGGTTCAAGGACTTCAGCTTCCTGGGCTTTCTGCGCGATGTGGGCAAGCACCTGACGGTGAACTACATGATGGCTAAAGACTCGGTGAAGCGCCGCATCGGCGGCACCGAGGAAAGCACCGGCACCGGCGGCAGCGAGGGCATCAGCTACACCGAGTTCAGCTACCAGCTGCTGCAAGGCTACGACTTCTTTCACCTCTACAAAAACCTGGGCTGCACCCTGCAAATGGGCGCCAGCGACCAGTGGGGCAACATCACGACCGGTACCGAACTGATTCGGCGCCTCGGCGGGCCCGACGATAAGGCCTACGCCCTCACCGGCCAGCTCATCACCAAGGCCGATGGCACCAAGTACGGCAAGAGCGAAACCGGCACCGTGTGGCTCGACCCGGCCCTGACCTCGCCCTACCAGTTCTACCAGTTTTTCCTGCGCGCCGAAGACGCCGACGCCCCGCGCCTCATTCGCGTATTTACGCTGCTCACGGAGGCCGAGATTAACGCCATCGAAGCCGAGCACGCCCAAAACCCCGGCCTCAAGACCCTGCAAAAGGCGCTGGCTAAAGACGTAACCCTGCGCGTGCATTCGGAAGAAGCGTATAAAATAGCCGTCGCCACTTCCGAAGTACTTTTCGGGGGCGGCGACCTGGCGGCCCTGGACGAGCCGACGCTGGTGGGCGTCTTTACCGGCCTGCCGCACCTGCGCGTGACCCGCGCCGAGGTGGCCGACCTCAACGTAGCCGTCCTGCTGAGCGAAACTACCAATCAGCAGATTCTGCCCTCGCGGGGGGAGGTCCGCAAGCTCGTCAAGGCCAATGGCTTAGTCGTAAACGGCACCAAGTTGACCTCTCCCGATACCCTGGTGGCCGAGCTGCCCCTGCTGCTCGATAAGTACTTAGTCGTGAAAAAGGGCAAGAATTACTTCCTGGTCGAGCTCACGTAGCGGCGTACGGCTACGTGTTCTTATTCTTAGCGGAGCGATGACCGGCTTAGCGGAGAGACGCCTCTTTGCGTTTCCTCGTTGAGCAGGAGCCGGACCGACAGTGCCTCCCTCCTTAAACGCTACCGGCCCCAAATCGCCCCAGCGGCGCGACCGGCGAATCGCAAAGCGTCGTTTCTATAGCGGCCCAGACGTAAGAGAGCCCCGCCAGCCAAGCTAGCGGGGCTCTCTTATGGTAGGCACCCTGCCGCGAAGCCCGCGGCGCGGGCCAGCTACTTCTTTTTAGCAGCCGGGGCGGCCTTCTTGGCAGCGGCCGGGGCGGCTTTCTTAGCGGCGGGCGCAGCCTTGGCGGCCGGCGCAGCGGGGGCACCGTCTTTGGTGTTGTTCTTCATGTTCTGCACTTCCAGGCGGATGGCCTGGGCGTGGTTTTTCAACTCCTGCATGCCTTTGCGTACGCGGGTGCCAGCAGCCGCATTGTTTTTGTCGTATGACTTCTCAAAGTCGTCTTCCAGCGAGTGAATCAGGTCTTTGAGTTGGTTAAAAGGATTAGCCATGAACGGTGATTGGAAAATTGGGTGAGAAAAAAGGGGAATTGTGCTTACGCGGCCCTAATATACAGGCACTTTCTACGCAGGCAAGTTTTCCGGGTTCTTTTCAAAACCGCATTTCTGGCCCCGCAAGGGGCTTTTTTTCGCCAAAATGCTTTTTTGATGAGTATAAGCGCCCCCAATAGCCTTGGAAATGTGCAAAAACGAGCGCGCCGACTACCCGGTGGGGCAGTCGGCGCGCGGTTGGCAGGCTAGCTAGGAGCCAGTAAATTAGGCAGTAGCGGGCTGCTTGCTGTAGAGGCCCTTGTCGAGCTTGGTCGCAATGGCCTCGAAGGCGGTGATGGTTTGCGCCACATCGGCCAGCGTGTGCACGGCCGTAGGGATGAGGCGCAGCATGATAACGCCCTTGGGCACCACCGGATACACGACAATGGAGCAGAAAAGGCCGTGATTCTCACGCAAATCGAAGGTCAGGGCCGTGGCATCGGGAATCTGACCGTTCAGGAACACCGGCGTCACCGGCGACTCGGTAGTGCCGATGTTGAAGCCTTTTTCGCGCAGGCCGCTTTGCAGGGCGCGCACGATGGTCCAGAGGTTTTCGCGGTACTCGGGGTGGGTGCGAATTAGCTCCAAGCGCTTGAGGGCGCCAATGACGAGCGGCATGGGCAGCGACTTGGCGAAAATCTGGCTGCGCATGTTGTAGCGCAAATATTCAATCACGCTTTCCTGCCCGGCCACGAACGCGCCAATGCTGGCCATGCTCTTGGCAAAGGTGTAAAAAATCAGGTCTACGCCGTCCTGGCAGCCCAAATGCTCGGCCGTGCCCGCGCCCGTGGGCCCCAGCGTGCCGAAGCCGTGCGCGTCATCGACGAAGATGCGGAAGTTGTATTTCTCCTTCAGCTTCACGATTTCGGGCAGCTTGCCCAGGTTGCCCGACATGCCAAACATGCCTTCGGTGATAACCAAGATGCCGCCGCCGGTTTCGTCGGTGAGGCGCTTGGCGCGCTCCAGCTGCTTTTCGAGGCTGGCCATGTCGTTGTGGCTGAATACAAAGCGCTTGCCCTGGTGCAGGCGCACGCCATCGATGATGCAGGCGTGCGACTCGGCGTCGTACACGATGGCATCGTGGCGGCTCACCAGCGCATCAATAATGCTCACCACGCCCTGGTAGCCAAAGTTGAGCAGCAGCGCGGCGGGCTTGTTAACGAAGTCGGCCAACTCGTTTTCGAGCTGCTCGTGCAAGGTCGAGTTGCCGCTCATGATGCGGGCACCCATCGGGTAGGCCATGCCAAACTCGGTAGCCCCGTCGATGTCGGCCTGCCGCACTTCGGGGTGGTTGGCCAGGCCCAGGTAGTTATTCAGGCTCCAAGTCAGTACCTCTTTGCCGCGAAACATCATGCGGGGCTTTATCTCGCCTTCGAGCTTGGGAAACGTGAAGTAGCCGTGGGCGTAGTGTGAGTGCGAACCCAGCGGGCCCCGATTGGCCGTGACGCGGTCGAAAATATCCACTGAAAAACTTGGGGGAATGAGTTGGAGAGAGCGAGGAAAGTGCGCGCAAAGGGCCCGCGCAACCACGTCAGCTAAACGACAAAGATAAGTCGCATTCAGCTTTTGTACATAATTTGGGCGTGGCGCGGCGCTCACCGACGCCTACTTATTACCAAGGTAGCGGATTAAGGTTTTCTTTGTGCCGTAAAACGGCGTAGTGCGCAGCTTCTGCTGCGTACGTGCGCGCAGCGAGCAGGTCCACCAAGGCCATCCCCGGCCCCGCTGGCTCGCCGCGCTCGCTCCCAAAGTGAAAGCTTTGCGCTTCTATTCCCTCTCCCACCCCGCATGAAAAAAATAGCGAAACTCCTGGTTGCCAATCGTGGCGAAATTGCCCTGCGCGTGCTGCGCTCGGCCAAAGAAATGGGCATCGCCACGGTGGCCATCTACTCGGAGGCCGACCGCCTCTCGCCCCACGTGCGCTACGCCGACGAGGCGGTGTGCGTGGGCCCGCCGGCTTCCAAGGACAGCTATTTGCGGGGCGATAAAATTATTGAAATCTGCCACGAGTTGGGCGTCGATGCCATTCACCCCGGCTACGGCTTCCTGTCGGAGAATGCCGGCTTTGCCCGCGCCGTGCGCGAGGCGGGGCTGATTTTTGTGGGCCCCAGCCCCGAGGCGATGGAGCTGATGGGCGACAAGCTCTCGGCCAAGCAGACGGTCAAGACCTACAACATCCCGCTGGTGCCGGGCACCGACGAGGCCATCTCCGACGTGGAGGCGGCCAAGGCCATTGCCCAGGAAGTCGGCTTTCCGATTCTTATTAAGGCTTCGGCCGGCGGCGGCGGCAAGGGCATGCGCCTGGTGCACGCCGTGGAGGAATTTGAGGAGCAGATGCAGCTGGCGGTGAGCGAGGCCACCTCGGCGTTTGGCGACGGGGCGGTATTCATTGAGAAATTCGTGACCGGGCCGCGCCACATCGAGATTCAGGTCTTGGGCGACGAGCACGGCAACATCGTGCATTTGTTTGAGCGCGAATGCTCCATCCAGCGCCGCCACCAGAAGGTGATTGAAGAGGCGCCTTCGTCGGTGCTCACGCCCGAATTGCGCGCCGAGATGGGCCGCTGCGCCGTGGATGTGGCCCGGGCCTGCCAGTACGCGGGCGCCGGCACCGTAGAGTTTTTGCTCGACGACCAGCACCGCTTCTACTTCCTCGAAATGAACACCCGCCTGCAAGTCGAGCACCCCGTAACCGAGCAGATTACGGGCCTCGACCTGGTGAAGGAGCAGATTCGGGTGGCCGAGGGCCAGCCCCTGCCCTTCCGCCAGGAAGATTTGACCATCACCGGCCACGCCCTGGAGCTGCGCGTGTATGCCGAAGACCCGCAGAACAACTTCCTGCCCGACATCGGCCGGCTAGCCACCTACGTGCGCCCCCAGGGTCCCGGCGTGCGCGTGGATGACGGCTTTGAGCAGGGCATGGAAATCCCGATTTACTACGACCCCATGATTGCCAAGCTGGTAACCTACGGGGCTAACCGGGAAGAAGCCATCGCCCGCATGTTGCGCGCCATTGCCGAGTATCAGATTACGGGCATCGAAACGACGCTGCCCTTCGGCACCTTCGTGCTCAAGCACCCGGCCTTCGTGAGCGGCAACTTCGACACGAATTTCGTGCGCGACCACTTCAGCCCCGCCGTGCTAGCCCCCACCACGCCCGACGAAGGCACTGCCCAGGTAGCCGCTGCCCTAGTAGCCATGCTCATGAGCGAGAAGAAGCCCGCTAGCCCCGTGACGACGGGCGAAGCGACCGGGGCGCCCGCCTCGGCGTGGCGGCGGAACCGGATGGGCGTGGGGTAAAGTCAAGCTGAGGTATGGTTTTTTTCCTATCGCCACTGGCTAGTAAGAGTGTCGCTGTTGCGTGTGCGCCAGAAGATACGCCAGTCTCCTACCTGCTTGTCTCGCAACTCACCGGGCTCTCTTCCTTGCCATTTGAATTGGTGCTTAAAGATGTTCTTTTTGAGAAGAATGGCTCACGACAATCCAGTGAGCTAGGCAAGCTAAAATACTTGTGGTACGACTACCAACCTAACAGCCTAGCTTGGCCTATTTTTTCTGAACGTCTTAAGAACGTGATTGATAGCCAAACAACTGGCGAAAAGCTATTTGACTGGCTCATCATTACTATCAGACAAAACAGCGAGATCTCCCGACCGTATTATTTACTGAGATTCACCAAGCAGCAGGATGTGCTCAATTTAGAGCATTCTGTATTCGCTGGCAGAAATTCGGATTTCTTGGTAAAACCTATTTTCGATGCTAAAAAAGTAGATAAGCTCACGATTTTTAGCGCAGAAAAAAATGGCGAACAGATTACCAGCGGCATCTATGTAAGCCAACAGATAAAAGACGTAGCCAAGGCGCAAGGCTTAGTAGGCCTGAATTTCGAAAGCACGAGAACCGTCTAATTATAGCTCATGCTCTACCTCGTGCGCGACCACCTCTTCCCGGTGCTCGTGTTTTTGCACGCGCTGCTGGCGGGCCGCCCACCCGATGATGGCTACGGGCGCTTTGCCCGCCAGCGGCACTACCGGGTGGGGCGGCTGGCCCGCCTGCCCGCGCCCATCCGCGAAAGCTCGGGGCTGGCGCCCGGCGACTCGGCCGGGCTGGTGTGGACCCACGGCGACGGCGGCACCCCGGCCACCCTCTACCAGGCTAGCCTAGCCGGGCGCCTGCGCGGGGCGCTACCGCTAGCCCCCTTGGTAAACCACGACTGGGAGGAGTTGACCCGCGACCCGGCCGGGCGCTTTTACCTCGGCGACTTTGGCAACAACCGCAACGACCGGCGCGACCTAGCCATCTACCGCCTCGCGCCAGCTAACGGCGGCCAGATGCAGGTCGATACCATTGCCTTTCGCTACCCCGACCAAGTGGCATTTCCACCGGCCCCGGCCCGGCAGCATTTCGACTGCGAGGCGATGCTGTTTTACAACGACTCGCTGCACCTCTTTACCAAGGACCGGGGGCTGGCCCACCGCACGCGCTACTACGTGGTGCCCGCGCGCCCCGGCCACCATGTGGCCACGCTGCGCGACAGCCTACGCCTGCGTACCCTCGTGACGGGCGCCGCGCTGCGGCCCGATGGCCGGGCCGTGGCGCTGCTGGGCTACGGCGGGCTGTTTTTGTTTGAGGGGGCGCCCGGCGCGCAGCTTTTTCACCAGCCCAAGGCGTACCGGCGGCTGCCGGCCACCGGCCAGGCTGAGGCAGTGCTTTTTTTGGATAACCAGGAGTTGCTTATCAGCAATGAGCGGGGGCGGCTGTTTCGGGTAAAACGGCGCGGGCGGACCCTCACGCCCTGACCCACTCTCCAAAAAGAGGGAGCACCGGCCACGAGTGAACGGCGTTTGAGGCTACCAAACGCCCTTCTTCTTTCCTTGGCGCAAGGTGGGCGCCACAGCCCCACTAGGTGCGGCCGCCAGCGTTACTGCACCTCGCCCTGGCGCGACGACTCGCGCACGAACAGCTCGGGCTGCAACACCACCTGGCGCTGCACGAAGGGCGCATCGGGCGCGGCGGCCAGCTCCAGAAACAGGCGCACGGCCGCCTGGCCCATCTCCTCGCAGCGCTGGTCCACGGACGTGAGCTGCGGCTCGGTGATGGCCGTGAAGCCCTCGTTGCTGAAGCCCGCCAGCGCCACGTCCTGCGGCACCCGAATGCGCTGGCCCTTCAGCACCTGGAGCGCGCCGAGAATGGCCGAGTCGCCGGCCGCGAAGATGGCGTCGATGGGATTAGGCAGGGCCAGCAGCTGGCGCGTGGCCTGGGCACCATCCTCGGTGGTCATATCGGAAGTGATAATCAGGGCCTCGTCGGGGGCGATGCCATAAGCGGCCAGCGCGTCGAGGTAGCCCTGGCGGCGGTGCTGGTAGATGTTGAGGTGCGCCGGGCCAGCCAGGTGCGCGATGCGCCGGCAGCCCTGCGCCAGCAGGTGGCGCGTGGCCTGAAACGCACCTTCGCGGTCATTGAGCACCACCGAGTTAACTTGCTCGGTGGCCGGAATGCGGTCAAAAAACACCAGCGGCACGCCCCGGCTGCGCACCTTGTCGAAGTGGTGGTAGTCCTGCGTGTTGCGGGCCAATGACACGAGCACGCCGGCCACCTGGGCATTCAGCAGCGTCTCCACGTTGCGGCGCTCCAGCTGCACCTCCTCGTGCGACTGGCACACGATGACGCTGAACCCCGCCTTGCTAGCTGCCTGCTCAATGCCTTGAATCACCGACGGGAAAAACTTGCCTTCGATGTAGGGCACCACCACGCCCAGCAGCCGGCTCTGACCTTTGCGCAGGGCGGCGGCCAGGTGATTGGGCTGGTAGTTGAGCTTCTTGGCCAGCTTGAGCACGCGCTGCTTGGTGGCCGCCCCGATGCTGTGGTGGTCGCTCAGCGCGCGCGAAACGGTGGTCATCGACACGCCCAGCTCGCGGGCCAGGTCGGCCATCGAAACGGCGGCGGGGGAAGCGCCGGGCGCTTGCTTTTTAGGGGGAGTCATGGGAGCAGCAACCGCCGGCTACGCTATAAAATCAAGCTGGCACTATTCGCAAATTTACGTGAATTTTGGCAATGGGTGCCGCAAGCTGGCTAGGCGGCCGCGGGGGGCCAGGGGTGGGGCCCCCACCCCACCGGTCAAGCACCTATGCGCAAACGTTTGTGTAAGTAAAGAGACATTCCGCATCAAGGCATAAAACTTCTTGCTGCTTGTCCCATTCCGCCCTTCAATAACCAGCAGCGCTAGCGGAAATTCGATTAAAAATGCCGTACTTGCCGGCGGTTTACACAATCGATTATGTAAACCAACGCCCCGCATGAGAAAGCTCCTGCTCGCGGCGCTGCTGGCTGCTGGCCCGCCGCTCGCGGCCCAAACCCTCCCACCCGCCATCCCCATCCACGACCCGGTGCTCACGCGCCAGAATGGGACGTACTACCTCTTCGGCACCGGCAACGGCATCACGGTGTGGTCGTCGAAAGACCGCCAGCACTGGACGCCCGAAAAGCCCGTTTTTGCCACGCCGCCCGCCTGGGCGCAGCACGACGTGCCGGGGTTTAAGGAGCACATCTGGGCACCCGACATCTCGTATTTCAACGGGCAGTACAGCCTGTTTTATTCGGTTTCGACGTTTGGTAAAAACCGCTCGGCCATCGGGCTGGCCACCAATAAGACGCTGGACCCCAAGGCCAAAGACTTTAAGTGGGTTGACCACGGCGCGGTAATCGAGTCGGTGCCGGGCCGCGATATGTGGAACGCCATCGACCCCAACCTCATCCGCGACGAGCAGGGCACGCCCTGGCTCACCTTCGGCTCGTTCTGGAACGGCATCAAGCTGGTGCGGCTGCGGCCCGACCTCACGGGGCCGGCCGAGCCCGCGCAATGGCGCACCCTGGCCCGGCGCCCGCGCACGGCCGCCCTCACCGACTCGCTGCCCGGCGACGGCGCCATTGAGGGGCCGTTCATCTTTCGGCACGCCGGCTACTATTACCTTTTTGTGTCGTTTGACTACTGCTGCCGGGGGCCGCAGAGCACCTACAAGATGATGGTGGGCCGCGCCCGCACCCTCACCGGCCCCTACCTCGACCAGGCTGGTACGCCGATGGAGCAGGGCGGCGGCACGCTCGTGCTGCAAGGCGACGCCAACTGGTTTGGGGTGGGCCACAACGCGGTAGTGACCTTCGACAACGCTGACTACCTGGTGTTTCACGGCTACGATGGCCATGACAACGGCCGGCCCAAGCTGCGCATCGAGCCCCTGGCCTGGAGCCCCGCCGGCTGGCCCACCGTGGCCGCCCGGCCCTAGCCAGCGCGCCGGCCGGCAACTCTCGCCCGGCCTAAGCGGTTAGTTTACACGTATTACCCAGGGCTTTGCCAGCCACGCTGGCGGCCGGACCCCGCTCCTACTTTTCACCCTAGTTTCTTTGCCATGAATCCGTTAGTTGACATTCGCCGCCTCGACCAAAGCCTGTGGCTTGACTTTATCAGCCGCAAAGTGCTGCAAAACGGCGAGTTGAAGGCCCGCATCGACCACGACGCCCTGCGCGGCGTCACGTCGAACCCGGCCATTTTTGAGAAGGCCATCGGCGGCTCGGCCGACTACGACCAGACCATCAAGGAGCAGGCCCAGCAGGGCAAGTCGGCCGAGGACATCTACATCGGCCTGGCCGTGGCCGACGTGCAGGCCGCCTGCGACTTGTTTAAAACGCTGTACGACAGCCACGATAACTCCAGCGACGGCTACGTGAGCCTGGAAGTATCGCCCAAGCTCGCTCACGACACCGCCGGCACCATCGCCGAAGGCCGCCAGCTGTGGCAGGACGTGAACCGCCCCAACGTGATGATAAAAGTGCCGGCCACCCTGGAGGGCCTGCCCGCCATCCGCACCCTCATATCGGAAGGCGTGAACGTGAACGTGACGCTGATTTTCGGCCTCGACCGCTACAAGGCCGTGGCCGAAGCCTTCATCGCGGGCCTCGAAGACCGGGTGAAAGCCGGTAAGCCGCTGGCGCGCATCGACTCGGTGGCCAGCTTCTTCTTGAGCCGCATCGACGTGCTGGTTGACCCGCAGCTGGAAAAAATTGCGGCCGAAGGCGGCGAGAAAGGCCAGCTGGCCGAGTCGCTGGTGGGCGAGGTGGCTGTGGCCAGTGCCAAGCAGGCGTATCAGCTATACAAGGAGATTTTTGCCGGCCCGCGCTGGCAGGCCCTGGCCGACAAGGGCGCCGACACCCAGCGCCTGCTGTGGGCCAGCACCGGCAACAAAAACCCCAAGTACGACGACCTGAAGTACGTGGAAAGCCTCATCGGGCCGAAGACCGTGAACACCATCCCGGTTGAGACGATGGATATTTTCAAGGCCAAAGGCCAGCCCGCCGACCGCCTGGAGCTGGACCTCGACAAAGCCCGCCGCGTGCTAGCCGACCTGCCCAAAGTGGGCATCGACCTCGACGCCCAAACTGCCCAGCTCGAAAAAGAAGGCGTGCAGAAATTCATCGAGCCCTTCGGCAAGCTGATTGACTCGGTGGAGAAGAAGCGCGCCGCCGCCGTGGATGGCGCCAAGCAGCCCGCGTAAGGCTGGCCAGTAGCCGCTAAAAAAGAACGTCATGCTGAACGCAGTGAAGCATCTCTACCACGCCGCCTGGGTCACCAACCCACTGATGCGACAGAGATGCTTCGACAAGCTCAGCATGACGTTCTTTTATTTTCTTTCGTCATACAAGTCTACACTACAAGTAGTTATCCTAGCTACATGAGAATTCCCTTTACCTGCCTGGTCGGCGCCGTGCTGCTGGCCGCCGGCCCCGTGCTGGCCCAAACTGCCGCCAGCCCCACGCCCGGCGGCAACCCCATCATCAAGACCAAGTTTACCGCCGACCCGGCCGCGATGGTGCAGGGCAACACGGTGTACCTCTACACCGGCCACGACGAGGCGCCCGCCCCGCAGGAGCGCTACGTGATGCACGACTGGCTCTGCTTCTCCTCGACCGATATGGTGAACTGGACCGAGCACCCGGTGCCGCTCAAAGTCAGCGACTTTGCCTGGGCCAAGGACGATGCCTGGGCCTCGCAGGTGATAGCGCGCAACGGCAAGTTTTACTGGTACGCGGCCGTGGAGCACGGCTCCATTCCGGGCAAGGCCATCGGGGTGGCGGTGGCCGACAACCCGACCGGGCCGTTTAAGGATGCGCGCGGCTCGGCCCTGATTACCAACGACATGACGGAGAGCAAAATCTCCTGGGACGACATTGACCCGACGGTTATCATCGACAAAAAAGGCCAGGCTTACCTGTTTTGGGGCAACACCAACTGCCACTACGCCAAGCTGAAGGCGAATATGACGGAGCTGGACGGTCCCATCCAGGCCGTGACCGGGCTGCCGCGCTTCACGGAGGCCCCGTGGGTGCACGAGCACGACGGCTGGTACTACCTGAGCTTCGCCACCGAATTTCCCGAAAAAATAGCCTACGCCATGAGCCGCAGCCTGGAGGGGCCGTGGGTGTACAAAGGCATTTTGAATGAAATAGCCGGCAACTCCAATACCAACCACCAAGCCATCATCGACTTCAAGGGCAAGTCGTACTTCATCTACCACAACGGCGGCATAAACACGGCGGGCGGCAGCTTTCGCCGCTCGGTGTGCATTGACTACCTGCATTATAACAAGGACGCCACCCTCCAGCGGGTGCAAATGACAACCGAAGGCGTACAAGCGGCCAAGTAAGCCGTATACGGCTTTTTGCCCTGCCACCGCCCACCCGATACGCCGCCGGCCGCCTGGCCAGCGCGGTTTTGGGTGGGCGTTGGCGTGTAGCGGCGCGGTGGCGGGCGGTAATTTTGAGGGGGCAACGCCCGATTGACTGATGAAGCTTATGACTGCAACTACGAAGAGCCGGGTGGCGGTGAGCGCCTTTTTCTTTTTACCGGGCCTGTGCTTTGCGAGCTGGGCCTCGCGCATCCCCGACATCAGCGCCAAGCTGGGTATGAGCGCAGGGCAGCTGGGACAGCTGCTGCTGGCCATTCCGGTGGGCTCGCTGGTGTCGCTGCCGCTGGCTGGCTGGCTGGTTTCGAGCTGGGGCAGCCGGCGCACGGTGCTGCTGGCCTCGGTGCTCTACGCCTGCTTTTTGCCGCTGCTGGGCTGGGCGGGCAGCTTCTGGACGCTGGCCCCCGCGCTGGCTTTGTTCGGCTTTGCGGGCAACATGCTCAACATCTCGGTGAATACGCAAGCCATTGGCGTGCAGGAGTTTTACGGCAAGCCTATCATGGGTTCCTTTCACGGGCTCTGGAGCCTGGCGGGGTTTCTGGGCGGGGCGCTGGGCACGCTGCTCATCGGCCTGCACCGCTCGCCGCTCCAGCATTTTTTGCTGGTACTGGTGGTATGCCTGGCCATCGCGGGGTGGGCCCAGGCTTATACCCTGCGCAAGGACGTGGGCAAGGCCGACGAGAGCGGCCCCGGCTTCAGCCTGCGCCACCCCGACCCGTATTTGCTGCGCATCGGCTTCATCGCCTTTTGCGGCATGATGAGCGAGGGGGCGATGTTTGACTGGGCGGGGGTGTATTTCCAGAAAGTAGTGCGGCCCGATGCGGCGCTCGTCACGGCCGGCTACGTGGCCTGCATGAGTACGATGGCGCTGGGCCGGTTCTTATCCGACTACTTCACCCACCGCTTCGGCACGGTGCGGATGCTCCAGCTCAGCAGCGCGCTCATTGTGGGCGGCCTAGGGCTGGCCGTGGGCTTTCCGCACCTGGTGCCGGCGGTGGCGGGCTTCCTGCTCATTGGCTTCGGCATTGCCTCGGTGGTGCCGCTGTCGTACAGCTCGGCGGGGCGGGCCACGTCGGTATCGCCGGGTGTGGCGCTGGCGCTGGTCTCCACCATCGGTTTCCTGGGCTTCCTGCTCGGGCCGCCGCTCATTGGCTTCCTGGCCCAGGTTTTCTCGCTGCGCACGGCCTTTGGCATGGTAGCCATCGTGGCCACGGGCATCGGCGTACTGGCCTCGCTGCCCAACCCGGTACCGGTGGCTACGCCGCAGGCCGAGCCGGTGGTGTAGCTGCACGCAACGTCCGCTACGCGCCCGGTTTGTCCGGGCGTTGCTGCGCGCGGGCGCGGAGCGGAAGCGTTGCGCTATGGCGAGCGGTGTCCAGCTTCTACTATCCGGGTTCGGGTGCTACCAGCTCAGGCGCAGCAGCGACACGCCCTGCCGGGGCAGCGTAAAGCGCAGCACGGTGCGCCCGTTCTGAATGCGGGCCTGGGCGGGGGCCGTCAGCTGGGCAAGCTGGCCGGCCTGCTCCAGAGCCGGGCGCTGGGCGGCTGTTACCTGCTGGGGTGAGCCCAGCGCCTGCCACGCGGTGTAGGCGTTGCTGTGCGCCTGGTCGATGCGGTAGTGCTGCACGAGCGCTTGGTTGGTAGCGAGCCCTTGCAGCGTCAGCTCGACCTCGGCGGGCGGGGCGGGCAGCGCGTCGTTGTGGTAATTCCAGACCATTACGGTGGCCGAATGGGCATCGGCGGCGGCCAGGGCGCCGATGTCGGGGCGCTGGCTTTGGGCCTGCGCCCGGATGTCGGCCACCGACAGGGCCGTGGGGTTGGTCACGGCCACGCGCGGGCCGCGCATCAGGCCCAGCATCCGAAACACGTTGAGCACCGGCTTATCGACGCCGTGGGTGGCCAGGTCGCGGAAGCCGGCAAACCACGGCTGATTCTCAAACTCGAATGACCAACTCACCGCCCCCACCAGGTTAACCTGGTACTGGCTGGCCAGCTCGTAGAGGCGGGCGTAGGCGGCGGCCGTGTAGCTCGAATACATAGTACCGTTGCGGTAGGCATTTTCGGGGTTGGTTTGCACGCCGCAGGCGGCGCAGCCCTCGGGGTCGTTTTCGCCGATGATAATGGGCAGCTGCCGCAGCGTGGGGAAGGACGCCACGATTTTAAAGCCCTGCTCAATGTCGCCAAACTGGGTGCCCATGTTCATACGCACGTGGCCGTCTACCACTTTGGGCGCGCCCTTAGCGTGGAAGGAAATGTAGTCGAGACGGGTGCCGGTGCGGCCGGTTACGTAGTTTTTGCCGCTCACGCAATGCTCCAGAAAGCCGCGCAGGTAGTCGGCGGCCTTGTCCCAGCCGGGGCCGGTAGTTTCGGGGCCGCCGAGGCTGGCGGCGGGCAGGGCGCGGTGCACGGCCGCCTCGGTGTAGTCGTAAAGCTGGTGGTATTCGGCGGGCGTGCCCTTCCAGTAGCCGATGTTAGGCTCGTTCCACAGCTCCCAGCGCCAGGTTTTCACCTCCGCTTCGCCATAACGGGCCACACTGTGCTGCACCCACTGGTACACCAGCTCGGCCCACTTTTTATAATCTTTGGGCGGGTAGGCCCAACCGGTGTAGATATCGTTGTAGTTGTCGCCCGGCTTCCAGTGGTGGCGGTAGGGCGCGGGGTGCGTGGAGAGGGCTTCGGGCATGAAGCCCAGTTGGGCAATCGGCTTCATGCCGCGCTTGACGTAGGCATCAAAAATCTGGTCCACGATTTTCCAGTCGTACACCGGGCGGCCTTGCGCATCCTCGGTGTAGGCGTTGGTCGAGCCCCACTTCAGGTCCGGGGTGCCGTCGCCGGTAGTCAGCAAGTTGTGGGGGCGCACGTACACGGGCACCGGGCTCAGGGCCGCCAGCTCGGTGAGGAGCTTCTGGCCATCGGGCAGGTAGGTGTAGTTGGGCTCGTCGTAGCCGAAGTAGGCCCACAGCGGCGGCATAGGACCCAGCGGCTTGGCTACATCCACGGTGATGGTCACCGGCACGGGCGCAGCTTGAGCGCGGGCCAGCAGCGGTAGGCCAGCCACCACCGCTGCCAGCAGCCGGCTGCAAGTAAAGGAAATGATGTGGCGCATAACGTACTATCGGCTAGCCCTTTATTTTAATCAAAAAGCGCGTCAGCCTAAACCAGCCGAAGCTCCCTAGCGCCTAGCACCCTAACGGCGCGGGGGCGATGCCTCGCCAAGCTCAGCATGACGTTCTGAGTTTTCAGCCTGTTGGGCGGCCCCCAGCCGGCCGGGGCTACTTACCGGCCGATACCTCGGCCGCGGTGGGCTGGCTTAACAAGTCGAGACTGGTGAGCTTTTCGGGAAACCAAACTGTCATTTCGCCCTTGCCGCGGTTGGCCCAGGCGTAGTACGGGATGGCCACGAGCGTGCGCGGCGCGGTGCTCACGCTCGTGCCGCTGGCATCGAGCTGCACCGTGGGCACGGTAGCCGTAAGGGTTTCGACGCCCTTCAGCAGGCCCGGCTGGTAGCTGGCCGTGAAGGCCGCGCCGGCCGGCACGATGATGTTGCTAGCCTTGCCATTATTATCTTGCCATTCAGCGCAGTACACCACTGGTCCGCGTTGCAGGGCTACCTTGCCCAGGTCGTCTTTCACGAGTGGGTTGGCGTGCACGCGGCGCACCTCCATCGGTAGGCTGACTTCCACCACGTCGTGCTTGCGCCACTTGCGGCTGAGCACGGCGTAGCCGTTTTTGAGCTGGTAGGTGGCGGGCTTGCCGTTGATTTTGATGGTCGTTTGCTGCGTCGAAGGCTGCTCGAAGGTGTACAGGTTCGACGGCATGGCCTCGTTGCGGGCCCAGCCGGGGATACGCACCAGCAAGTCAAAATCGGCGGCCGAAGCGCTAGGGTCCACGGTGAATTTGAGGCCACCATCCCAGGGGTAATTATTTTCCTGGATTAGCTGCACCTTTTGCTTATTCACGGTTAGGGCCGCCGTGCCGCTCACGAAAAGGTTGGCGTACAAGCTCCTACCCTTCTGGGCGTACACGTAGCCGGGCAGCGCGGGCATGAGGCGGGCCAGGTTGGTAGGGCAACACGAGCACTCAAACCAGCCCGCCCGGGCCGGCTCAGTGTCGTGGTAGCTCTCCAGAGATTTTATCTGCATGGCGTTGCTGTAGAAGAACGACTTGCCATCCAGCCCCACGCCCGAAATCAGGCCGTTGTACAGCACTTTCTCCATCACGTCCACATACTTGGCGTCGCCGTGGAGCTGAAACATGCGCTCGTTCCAGAACACGTCGGCCACCGAGGCGCAGGTTTCGTTGTAGGCCGTGGCATTGGGCAGCTCGTAGTTGGCCCCGAAGCGCTCGCCGCTGCCCACGGCGCCGGTGCCGCCCGTCACGTACATCTTCTTGGCCACCATGTTGTTCCAGATGGTATCGACGGCCGCCAGCATTTGCTTGTCGCCGGTGAGGGCGGCCACATCGGCCATAGCGGAGTAGAGGTATTCGGCGCGCACGGCGTGGCCCTCGGCCTCGGTTTGGGCCACCACGGGCTTGTCGTCTTGCCAGTACTGGCCGTTTTTCCAGCCATCGCTGCTTTTGGGGTCATAACCCTTGTACTGGCCGCGGGCATTGAGGAAAAACTTAGCCGTGGTCAGGTACTTCGCCTGGCCGGTCACGCGGTAGAGCTTCACCAGGCCCATTTCCACGATTTCGTGGCCGGGCGCCACCGTGCGCTTGCCGGGGCCGAAGACCGAGCACACCAGGTCGGCGTTCTTCAGAGCAATGTTGAGTAAGGTTTTCTTACCCGTGGCCTCGTAGTGGGCCACGGCCGCCTCATAAAGGTGGCCGGCGTTGTAGAGCTCGTGGCTCAGCTCGCGCTCCTTGCTCCAGCGCTCGGGGCCAGCCCAGCTATGCGGGTGGGTGGGGTCGATGGTGCGGGCCGTGTAGAGGTAGCCATCGGGCTCCTGGGCCGCGCCCACTTTGGTAATCAGCTCATCCACATAAGTTTCAAGCTTCTTATCGGGGTACACGCTCAGCGAATACGAGGCGCCCTCGATGGTTTTGTAGATGTCGGTATCGTCGAAGGGAAACGTGGTGGCAAACTTGCCCTGCCGGGCAGCTGCCATCTCAAAATTCTTCACTCGGTTGGTGCTCTCGCAGCGCGCGAACGACGCCGGAATGGTAACGTCAGTATTGGTTTTGAGGCGCGGCAGCCAGAAGTTATCCGTGAGTTTCACCTGCGTGAAGGGCACGGCCTGAATGGGGTAATCGAGCTTTTGGGCGGCGGCCGGCAGCGCGGCGGCTAGGCCCAGAACGAGCAAGAAGGGCTTGGTAGACGACATAGCGGGTGGGAATTTTCTTGAGAGAATCTATTCTTGGTAATCAGCCGTTTACTCGGCTGTCACTTCCAGCACGTGGCTGGTTAGCGACTTGGCTTCGGGGTCGCTCAGCACTACCCCCACTTTCTGGAGGTAGTCGCCGGAGTAAGTCTGGCCGTTGGCCGCCAAGTCGGACTTTTGGCCGGGCATAAGGTTGATTTCGGTGAGGCGGTAGCGGTGGGCGGGGTCGAGGCCCAGCAGCTTCACGGGCAACACCGTTTCGTGGAAGCGGGTGCGCAGGTTATAGGCAAAAACCACGGCTTTATCTTGCTTATCAGCCACGTAGAGCAGCGCCGCCTGGTTGCCTTCGTAGGGCGAGCGCAGCTTATACAAGTCGCCCTGCCAGATAACGGGGCTCAATCGCTTGTAATCCTTCACAGCCTGCTGGCTGAACTGAAACTCGGCAGGCGTCATCTTCTCCACCTCAATGTCGTAGCCGAGCTTGCCCATCATGGCCACGTCGGTGCGAAATTTCAGGCTCTGCCCCTTGTTCCAGTTTGTGACGTGGCTAGCCAGGGTGTTGGATGGAAAGAAGTTAAGAAAGCCCCACTGAATGTAGACGCGCTCCAAAGCATCGGTATTGTCGCTGGGCCAGAACTCGGTGAAGTACTTCAGCCCGCCGTAGTCGGCCCTGGCGCCGCCACCCGAACACAGCATCATGGGCGTGTGCGGGTACTTCTGGCGCACCCTGGCCAGCACGCGGTAGAGGCCGCGCACGTAGTCCACGTAGAGGTGCGACTGGTCCTTGCCCAAATGCTGCGAATACGCATTGGTAATCATGCGGTTGCAGTCCCACTTGAGGTAGCCCGCGCCCTGGCTCAGCTGCGCATCCACCACCCCGTACACGAAATCCTGCACCTGGGGGTTGGTGAGGTCGAGCACCAATTGGTTGCGGTAGTAGTCCTCGGGGCGGTTGGGCAGCTTGAGCACCCAGTCGGGGTGTTTTTCGTAGAGCTCGCTCTTGGGGTTCACCATTTCGGGCTCTATCCAGATGCCGAATTTGATGCCTTCCTTGGTGGCGGTTTGGGCGAGGTGGCCCACGCCGTTGGGCAGCTTGGTTTTGGTGGTTTGCCAGTCGCCGAGGCCCTGGCTATCGTCCTTGCGCGGGTACTTGTTGCCAAACCAGCCATCGTCGAGCAAAAATAAATCGACGCCCAGCTTGGCCGCATCGGCCATCAGGTTGTCGAGTTTGGGCTCGTCGAAGTCGAAATACGTGGCCTCCCAGTTGTTAAGCAGTGTGAGGCGCGGCTGGGTACCGTCGAGGGTACCGCCCTGCTGGCGGGCCCAGCGGTGCAGGTTGCGGCTAGCCTGCCCCTTGCCCTGGGTGCTGTAGGTGAAGATGAACTCGGGCGTGGTAAATGCCTGACCCGCCGGCAACGTATACTCCGACGCGTAGGGGTTGATACCAGCCGACACGCGCAGTGCCTGCTCGTTATCCAGCTCAAAGGCTAGCCGGAAGTTGCCGGTCCAGGCCAGGGAGCCGGCCAGCACCTCGCCGGTGGTTTCGGTGGCGGGGCGCTCGGGCGCGAGGAAGAACGAGGGCGTCTGGTACCAGCCAGCGCGGGTGCCGAGCTTGGTATCGAGCACCTTGGTGCCGTTGGTGAGCTGGCTTTCCTCCTGCTGGGCCTCCTCGGCCCAGTCGCCGTGCAGCTGGGTGAGGTAGTAGTGCGCCGCGCTGAGGTGCAGCATAGCCGAGGCGTAGTTGGTGAGCACCACCGGCTTCTTCTCGTGGTGCACGATTTCGGTCCAGGTCTTAATCACGTCCTCGCGCTGGTAGGCCACGAAGTGCAGCTGCACCTCCACCGGGTACTGCGGGTCGCGCAGGCGGATGGTGGTCGTGCGTACGTCGTCGCCAGTCTGGCCCGTTTCCACGCCCGCGAAAGCCAAGGCCAGCGAGGGGTTGCCGTCGGCGTGCACCAGGCGCAGGGCGGGCTCGAAGAGGTTATTGGTGCCGGCCGGCGGGTAGGCCTCGTGGCGCTGGGGCAGGCGCGCGTAGTCGGCGGGGCTAGCCAGCCGGGCGCCTAAGTAGGTTTGATACAGCTTCTGGTGCTCGCCCACGGCCAGCACCAGGCTCACGTGCGCGGTTTCGATAACGATGGGCGCCGGGGCGGGCGCTTGGGCCTGGGCAGCGAGCGGCATGGCAAAGAGCAACAACCAGCGAAAAGAACGGGAAACGGTCATCAGCAACGAAGCGGGCGGGAAAGCAAACGAATTGAAAATTTGGCAATTACTGGCTAGCCTTGCGGGCCGACAAGCGGTAGAACCCCGCCCCGTGCCGCCGAATGTAGGGCGCGAACTCCTGCGAGAAAACGCCCACCCGGCGGCCGGTCCACAAATCTTCCACCGTGGCGCCGCTGGCCAGGCCCAGTTCCTGCATGGTCACGGGCACGCGCACCGAGTCGGCCGGCGCGGGCAACAGCGGGCTCTTGGTAAACACCAGAAATTGCAGGGTACCGCCCGTGTTCTGCCCCGCGGCGGCCTGGTCGAGGCCCACGCCGGTGCGCAGGCGGGTGTAGCCGGCGGGCACGGCATAGGTAATCAGCGAGTTGGCGTGCGTGCCGATGCCGGCCGGGTAGGTCTGGCCGGCCACGCTGAGCGGACCGCCGCTCACGCTTTTGTTGGCCGTGGTCTGGCCCCAGCCGGCGGTGGCCGACTGCCAGGGCAGCGTATTGAGGGGCAGCGTTTTGGTACCGTCGGCGCTCAGCAGCACCGGGTTGAGCCAGTCGGCATGGTCCCAGGCGGTGCCGTCGGCGCCGCCGCGCACGCCCAGGTACAGGTTGGGAGCACCGGTAATATCCACCTCCAGCGTGGCCTGGGGGGTTTGGCGGGTGATGAGGGGGCTAGCCGCAGCGGCCGCGCTGGCGGGGGCCAACTGCTGGTCCTGGGCGTTGAAGAGAGCCAAGAATTTATCACCGGTTTGGGGGTCGTCGGCCAGCCAGCCCACCAGGTCGCCGCGCCGAAACAGCTGGCGGTTGTGCGCGCTAGCCTTATTCACGGCCAGCACCCGGGGGTTGGTGAGCAGGGCCAGCGTGGCGGGCGTGCTGCTGGGCAAATCGCCGCCCATCATGAGCGGCGAGCGGAAAATGCTCCACAAGGTCATCAGCGTGCGCTGCTCGTCGGGGGTGAAGCGCGTCTGGCGGTCGTCGCCACGCTCGGCCCGGATGCCCAGGCGGCCTAGCGGCAGCATATCAGCATCGGGCCAGGCGCCGGGCATGATGTAGGGCGCCCAGCGGGCGCACACGTCGAAGTGCTCCTTGAGCTGCTCCCACGAGTCCCAGAAATCGCCCACGGTGCGCCACATGTTGGCGTGCTGCTGCGCGTGCTTGGCGTCGGCAATCGGCGTTTCGCCCGGCGACATACTGAACACAATTTTGCGCCCCGTGCGGTCGATGGCCTTGCGAATTAACTCAATCTCGCCCGCGTGGTAGGGCTCCGAGAGGTCGTCAATCTTCACTAAATCAACGCCCCAGCTCGCGTACAACTCAAACAGCGAGTTGTAGTACTCCTGCGCGCCGGGCCGGGTCGGCACCACCGTGTACATATCGTGCAGCCAGGCGGCCTGGCCGTCCTTGCTATAAATATCGGCCGCCGTGAGCTTGGTGCCCTTGATGGGCAGCTTGCGCTGCACCGCAAGCACGGGCACGCCGCGCATGAGGTGAATGCCGAATTTCAGGCCCTTGGCATGCATATAATCGGCCAGCGGCTTGAAGCCCTGGCCCCCGGCGGCCGACGGAAACCGGTTGGGCGCGGGCACGAAGCGGCCGTACTGGTCGATGTTCCAGGCGGGGTCTTTCTCGTTGTAGCCGTGGGCCGTGTCGTTGCCCACGTACCAGCGGATGTCCACTACGACGTATTCCCAACCGCTGGCTTTCAGGTGCTTGGCCATGTAGTCGGCGTTGGCCTTGGTTTCGGCCTCGGTCACGGTGGGGCCGTAGCAGTCCCAGCTGTTCCAGCCCATCGGGGGCGTGAGTGCCCACTGGTGAAAATCGGCTTTAGGAGCGGGCTTTTGGGCCAGGACGGGCTGAGCCAAGGCCAGCGCCAACGCGCTACTGCCGAGTAGCTTTTGCAGGAAATACATAGGTAGTCTAGCGGGCTAGCCGCCGGCGCTATGAGATGGGAACGGGAGACCGCAAGTTAGGGCATCGATTGTTTAGTGCGACGCACCCGGATTGCTAGGGGCCAGGGCGCCCTCCTTTCCAAGCAGGTAAAATAGTATTCGCAACCAGTTAACCGATAGAATTTTGCCTTTAGACTGCCTGCTTTTTGAGTAAGCAAAATTTTTCCTACATTTGTGCACAATCGTTTGTGTAAACACCTCCTTTTCCCACCCACCACTCATGGAAAACCTCTCCTCCCCGCGCCGGCATACTGCCGGCGTCCAGCTGCTCCTATCGCTGCGCCGGGCGGCGCTGCAACTCAGCTCCTTACTTGCGCTGCTGGTGGGGCTGCTACTAGCCCCGGCGGCCCACGCGCTGCAAGGCAATGACAATTGCCACGACCCTTCTACCATCATCAAGGAGGGCAATAAGTACTGGGTTTTCACCACCGGCACCGACGTCTACGCCATGTACTCCACCGATTTGGTAAACTGGCAGTCGGGCGCCAAGTCGGTATTCAACGGCGTGCAGCCCAGCTGGATAGCCAGCCGCGTGCCGGGCTTCGACCGCACCCAGGACACGTACTGGGCGCCGGAGTGCGTGTACCGCAACGGCAAGTACTACCTGTATTATTCGTGCTCAAAATTCGGGGCCAACACTTCGGCCATCGGGCTGGCCACCAACGTGACGCTCGACCCCGCCAGCCCCAACTTCAACTGGGTAGACCAGGGCGAGGTGGTTTCGACCGGCAGCAGCAGCGCCGAAAATGCCATCGACCCCGCTATCGTCACCGATGCCAGCGGCAAGCTCTGGATGAGCTACGGCTCGTTCTTCAAGGGCATCAAGCTCGTGCAGCTCGACCCTGCTACCGGCAAGCGCCTGAACACCAGCTCATATTGGCTGGCCGGCAACGTGGGTGCCGATGGCACCACGCGCGGCAGCAGCGGCAGCGAGGCCTCGTACATCGTGCGCAACGGCTCGTACTACTACCTGTTTCTCAACAAGGGCGCTTGCTGCAAGGGTGCCAGCAGCACCTACTACGTAGTGGTGGGCCGCAGCAGCAGCATTACCGGCCCTTACCTGGATAAAAGCGGCGTAGACCTCAACAAGAACGGCGGCACCACGCTCATCGCCACCCAGGGCAACTACGTGGGGCCGGGCTGCGTGGGCTTGTTCACCGAAAACGGCGTCAACTACCTCACCCACCACTACTACGACAGCAACCAGAACGGCCGCGCCCGCCTGAGCGTAGGCAACCTGGGTTGGGACGGCGCGGCGTGGCCCTTCATCACCCGCGACTGGCTGGCCGCCGGCCGCTACACCCTCACCAGCCAAAATAGCGGCCTCGTGTGGGATGCCTGGGGCTGCACCGGCGCCTCGGGCCAGGCCATTGCGCAGGGCACCGGCGCCGGCCGCACCTGCCAGCAGTGGGACCTGACGCCCGACGGCAACGGCGAGTATAAAATCACGAACGCCCTGGGCGGCCTCGCGGCCGACGTTATCAACAACTCGCCCAGCAACGGCGCCAAGCTCCAGCTCTACGCCTACAGCGGCATTGCCGGGCAGCGCTTTAAAATCGAGCGCACCAACGCCAACACCTTCGTGCTGGCCTCCGTGAATGGCAACCGCGTGGTGGAAGTGCCCGCCTGCTCGGCCACGGCCGGCACTCAACTCGCCCTCTACGACTACCTCGGCAACGCCTGCCAGCAGTGGGGCATTGCGCCCACGGCGGCGGCCCGCACCGCGCTGGCCAGCCAGCCGGCCGCCCCCACCGAGCAGCCGCTCGGCGTGTACCCGAACCCCGTGGGACAGGGCCGCTTCGTGGTGCGTTTGGGCGCTGAGCTAGCCGCCGGGCCCGTTACGCTTACCATTGCCGATGGGCTAGGCCGCCAGGTGTACGCGCGCACCAGCGCCGGGCAAGCCACGCTGCCGGTCGAGGCCGAGTTGCGGGCGGGGCTTTACCAGTTGCAGGTGCGCGGGGCGGCCGGCACGTTCTCCCAAAAAATAGTGGTGCACTAAACCCGCTTTAACCGCTTGCTTCTACCAAAAGAAAGCCCGACCAATTCGATTGGTCGGGCTTTCTTTTGACAAAAAATTCGGGCGCAGACTATTCGCCGGCCTTCGTAATGGCGTCCACAATGGCCTCCGAGATGCCGGTGCTGCTAAAGCCGCCGTCGTGCATCAGGTTTTGCATGGTTACGAAGCGCGTGAGGTCCGAGAAGAGCGACACGCAGTAGTCGGCGCAGGCTTCGGCGGGCGCGTTGCCGAGCGGGGCCATCTTGTCGGCATACTCGTAGAAGGCGTTGAAGCCACTGATGCCAGTACCGGCCGTGGTTTTGGTCGGCGACTGCGAGATGGTGTTTACGCGCACCTTTTTGAGGTGGCCCAGGCGCTGGCCGTAGCTGCGGGCAATGCTTTCGAGCACGGCTTTAGCCTGGCTCATGTCGGTGTAGTCGAGGAAGGCGCGCTGGGCCGCAATGTAGCTGAGGGCTACCACGCTACCCCACTCGTTGAAGGCATCCTGCTTTTCGGCCACCGCCAGCATCTTGTGCAGCGAGAGGGCCGACACGTCGAGCGTTTGCTGGAAAAATTTGTAGTCGAGGTCGCCGTAGCTCTTGTTCTTGCGAATGTTGGCGCTCATGCCAATCGAGTGCAGCAGGAAGTCGATTTTACCGCCAAAGTGGGCCTGGGCTTCGGTAAAGAGCGTGTTCAGCTCCTCCATCGACGTGGCATCGGCCGGGATGATGGGAGCGTCAATCTCGGCGGCCAGGGCCTTGATTTCGCCCATCCGCATGGCCAGCGGGGCATTGGTAAGCACGATGCGGGCACCTTCGGCATGGGCTTTCTGGGCTACTTTCCAGGCGATGGATTGGGAATTGAGAGCACCGGAGATAATGCCGACTTTGCCGGCGAGCAGGTTACTGGACATGAGAGGTAGGGTAAGCGTTAGCTTGCCGGGATGGGCAGCGTCAGCAAAAGTAGGTATTCGCCCGGCAAGCTAACCGCCGGCCGGCGTGCAGTCCAGGCGCCGGCTACGCGGGCCGCACTAGTTCCTCGCCGCGCAGGGCCAGCAGCTCGCGGGCACTTTGCAGCGCATGCTCGCTGGGGTTGGCGCCGGCTATCATGTGGGCGATTTCCCGGATGCGGTCGTCGGGCGAGAGCTGCCGGATGCGGCTCACCGTGCGGTCGGCGCGGTCTTCCTTGTACACGAAGTAGTGCGTGTCGCCGGCCGCCGCCATCTGCGGCAGGTGCGAGATGGCCACGAGCTGGTGCTTGTGGGCCATCTGCTGCATCATGCGGCCCACCTTCACCGCGATTTCGCCGCTGATGCCGGTGTCGATTTCGTCGAATACTATCGTGGGCAAGGCCGTTTTATCAGCCAGCATGTATTTGATGCACAGCATGAGGCGCGAAAATTCGCCACCCGACGCCGCCTTGCTCAGCGTCTGGGGCTGCGCGCCCTTGTTGGCCGTAAACAAGATGCTTACCACGTCGGAGCCGCTGGCCGAGAGTGGCCCCGTTTTATGCTCCACCACGATGCGGGCGTGCGGCATCCCCAGGTCGGCCAGCAGCGCGCTCAGCTCCTTCTCAAACTTGGGGAAGGCTTTGCGGCGGCTTTCCGAGAGCTTGGCGGCCTGGGTGGTGGCCTGCTTGAGGGCAGCGTCCGAGTCTTTGCGCAGGCGCGTGATTTCCTTGTCCAGGTTTAGCACCGAGCCCACTTTCTGGCGTAGCGTTTCGCGGGTTTCGAGCAGGCCGGGCACGTCGCGGCGCTGGTGCTTACGCTGCAAGTTATAGAGCACCGTGAGGCGGGCCTGCAATTCTTCGGCGCGGGCGGGGTCGCCCTCGGTGCGGCGCTCGGCCGTTTCGACCTCATCGGCAATGTCGTGCAGCTCAATCAGGCAGCTTTCCAGGCGCTCGCGCAGCTCGCGGAAGTGCTCCGAGTAGCTGCTCACCTGGCCCAGCAGCGTCGAGGCGTCCTTCATGGTGCCGGTGGCGCAGCTCTCGCTGTCGCGCAGGCCATGCAGCGCCTGACTGAGCTTGTACTTGATTTCCTCGGCGTTTTCGAGCTGCTTTACCTCCTGCTCCAGCGCTTCCTGGTCTTCTTTATCGAGGCTGGCCTCTTCCAGCTCACTAAGTAGAAAGCTGTTGTAATCCAACTCTTTGCTGGCTTGCACCGACTGGTCTTCCAGGGCCTTGAGGTCGGTTTCGAGCTTGCGGTACTGGCGGTAGGCGCTGCTGTAGTGCGTGCGCGTGGGCACGAGGTTGGCGTAAAGGTCGAGCAGGTTGAGCTGAAACACGGCATCGCCCAGCAGCAGCGTATCGTGTTGCGAGTGTATGTCCATGAGGTTCGCCCCAATCTTGCGCAGCGCGTCCAGCGTCACGGGCGTGTCGTTCACGAAGGCCCGCGACTTGCCCGACGGGCTGATTTCGCGCCGCAGAATGCACTGCGTGTCGTAGTCCAGGTCTTCCGACTCGAAAATATCCTGAAGCTGGTAGTTTTTAATGTCGAACTGCCCCTCAATCACGCACTTACGCTCGGTATGAAAAAGCATCCGCGAGTCGGCCCGGTTGCCCAGCAGCAGCCCGATGGCCCCGAGCATAATGGACTTACCGGCCCCGGTTTCGCCAGTAATAATGTTGAGCAGCGGCGACGGGCGCAGCTCCAGCTGCTCAATCAGCGCATAGTTTTGGATGCGTAAATCGACTAACATCTCTGTTAAGTATGCGTTTCGAATTAGGAAGTATGAATCAGCCGTTGAGCTTGCTCCGTTGGCTACGCAACTCATACTTCATAACCCATAATTTATTTAATAACCGTCTGATACTTAGCCAGATTTCCGGGGTCTACGTCGGTGAGCAGCGCCACGAGCTGCTGCTTCTGCTGGGCGTCGGTGCTGGTGCGGAAGATATTGGTAATCTCGTCGGCCTTGGCGTCGAAAAATGCCCGCAGGAACAGCGTGCTGGGGCGCACGGTATTCGCCTTTTGGATGCCGCTGAGCGCGCTCATGATGGAGGTGCGCGCTTCGTCGGGCTTCTCGATGAAAATGTCCATCCCCTGCCGGTAGTAGGCGTAGAGGCCGGTGCGGAAGGCTTCGAGCTGCGGGTCGGTGAGGTTATTGAGCAGCCAGTAGCGGTTACGCGGGCTGGTATCGCGCCAGCCTTCATCAGTTTCGTTGGTTAACGTCTGGTTGGCCGAGTACTGCAAGATATTGCGCGCCTGGTCGTAGTAAGTCGTGCCCCCCAGCCGCGAAAATGTATCCTGGTCAGACCCAATCACCATGTAGGCATAAAAGCCCAGCAGCGACGACAGGTTGCTCACGAAGTTATTAGCCGCAAAGTCGAGCGGCGTTTGGGGTGTGTAGTTGAAGTTGAAGTTCCGGTCGTTAAGACTCAGTAAGTTAGTCTCGTATCCGGTGCCATATACGGGTCGGGTTGCGATAAGGCGCATCGTAGCCTGATACGACCCGTTCTGTGGAATACCCGTGATGCCCACAAACATGCGCAGCTTGATGCGCTCCTCAGGCCGGAAGGTTTGGCGAGTCCAAGTGCGCGTGTTCAGGAAGGCCGTCATGTCCTTTTGCAGCTGCGCCACGAGCGTGGGGTCGGTAATGGTCACGTTCTCCAGCGACACGGCCACCTGGGCATTCAGCTCCTGGGCATGGGCCGGCCGGGCGGCTGCCCCCAACAGGGCAAGGCAGAGCAGGGCAAATATTTTACGCATAAACGGCGGCAAAACGGGTCAGAATAAGCGATACCAGCGTGCGGGCCAGCTCCGACTTGGCTTGTAGCTCAAAGTTAAGCACCTGCTCGGCGCGGTCGAGCACGGTCACCTTGTTGGTGTCGTGGCCGAAGCCGGCGCCGGCATCGCGCAGGGAGTTGAGCACCACCAGGTCGAAGTTTTTGCGGTGCAGCTTGCCTTGGGCGTGGGCCAGCTCGTTGGTAGTTTCCAACGCAAAACCCACCGAAAATTGTTCAGCCCGCTTGGTTTGGCCGAGCGTGGCGGCAATGTCCACGTTCTTGACCAGCTCCAGCGTTAGCGTATCGCCTTCTTTCTTAATCTTTTCCGTTGCCACGGTGGCGGGCCGGTAGTCGGCTACGGCGGCGGCAAACACCCACACGTCGGCTAGCGGCGCGGCCAGCGCGGCGGCTTCGTACATCTGCTGGGCCGTTTCGACGCGCACCGTGGTAATGAGCGGGCTGGCTGGCGCGGGCAGCGCCGTGGGCCCACTGAGGAGCGTGACGGCCGCCCCGGTTGCGGCAAAGGCCTCGGCCAGCGCATAGCCCATTTTGCCGGTCGAGCGGTTGCCTAGGAAGCGCACCGGGTCGAGGGGCTCGTAGGTGGGGCCAGCGGTGAGGAGAACGCGCATTTTTTCAATTGGGAATATAGGAATTGAAAACGAGCAAGGGACTAAGCCCTCTTTTTTGATTCTTAATTCGGAATTTCTACTTGAAGAACGCCGTTAGCTCGGCCACAATCTGCTCGGGTTCCAGCATGCGGCCGGGGCCGCTGAGGCCGCTGGCCAGCGCGCCGCTGGGCGAGTCGAACACGTGGTTGCCGAAGGAGCGCAGCCGGGCAATGTTCTGCGTCACGGCTGGATGGGCATACATATCCAAGTCCATAGCCGGGGCCAGAAACACCGGGCAGCGCGCCGATAGGTACACGGCGCTCAACAAGTTAGGGCATAGGCCATTGGCCAGCTGGCCCAGCGTGTTAGCGCTGGCCGGGGCAATGACGTAGGCCTCGGCCCACAGGCCCAGCTCCACGTGGTTGTGCCACTGCCCGCTGGCCGCATCACGCAAAAAGCCCGTCAGGACGGGCTTTTTGGAGAGGGTGCCCAGCGTAAGGGGCGTCACGAAGGCGGCAGCGGCTTCGGTGAGGATAACCTGCACCTCGGCCCCGGCCTGCACCAGTAACCGCACCAGCGGCGCGGCTTTGTAGGCGGCAATGCTGCCGCTTACGCCCAACAGCAGGCGGCGCCCCTGCAAGGCGGCGGCGCCGCGGCCAGCCGCAGAAAGTTGGTCGGCAGTCATCAGACAGCGAAGGGGCGGCGGCTTAGCCGCCGCCGGCCGGCCTAGAACAGCTCGCGGGGAATAACTACGGGCGCCGCCTCGGGCGTTTCGTAGTGCAGCTCGCCGGCGATGAACTCCTCGATGGCCTGGCTGGTGGGCTTGGGCTGGCGCTCGTACTGCTTGCTGATTTCAATCTGCTCACGGTTTTCGAACACTTCTTCGAGGTTATCGACAGTGGTGGCAAACTCGGCCAGGCGGTCGGTCAGCTCTTCTTTCAGCTTCACCGACAGCTGGTTGGCGCGCTTCGAGATGATGGAAATTGCCTCGTACACGTTGTTGTTTTCGGTCGTGATGTCGGCCAGGTTGCGGGTAACGATGGAAGCGGAAGCGGGGGTTTTCATTCGAACGAAGGTAAACGGGGTTTCAAAAAAGAGGGGGCCGGCGCGCGGGGCGCGGCTACTTGGCAGTGGTGGCGGTGGGCGTCGGGTTGGCTTCGGGCACGCTCTTGAGGCGCTCCAGCTCGGCGCGACTGTCGTCGTACATGCTCTGGGCCAGGCGCAGGTTTTTACTCTGCGGAAAGTTATCAATGAAGTGCTGGTAGATGGCCACGGCGTCCAGATAGCGCTCGCGCTGCTTGGCTTCGATGCTTTCCTTGGCCCAGGCGTACTGGGCTTGCAAGCGAATGTAGTCGGCCTGCTCGCTATACACCGAACCTGGGTACTGCGTCATGAAGTTGCCGAGCGACGTGACGGCCGCCTGGTTATAGCGCAGTGCGTAATACAGCTTGGCACTCTGGAACGACTTGTTTTCCAGCTTCTTCTGCAATTCCTGTGACATACTTTCGGCCTCCGTGCGGAACTGGCTGGTGGCGTAGGTATTGAGAAAGTCCTGGATGGTTTCGACGGCCGTGACGGTGTTGGTCTGGTCCAGCTCGTAGCTCGGCGAGTCACGAAACAGCGACTTGGCCCGCAAAAACGACGCCTCTTCCGTTTGCGGCGAGTTGGGGTACGTGTCTACGAACTGCTTGAAGTAGTAGGCGCTCAGCACGTAGTTGCGCTGCTTGTAGTTGGTGTTGGCAAAGTAAAACTGCGCCTTTTCGGCCTCGGGCCGGCCCTTGAGCAGCGGAATCAGCTCTTCCAGCAACGTGCCCGAGCGAAAGTAGTCGCCCTTGTCGTAGTACTTGATAGCCGCTTCGTACTTCTCATTCACGCTGCCGGTTTTGAGCAGCTTCTGGTAGCCCGTGCAGGACCCCAGCGACAGGGTGCCAGTAAGCAGGGCGGCGGTAATCAAACGGGAGAATCGCATACAAAGGGCAAAGGTACAAGTAAAACGGCAGCCAGCCGGCTCGGAGTTCCCCCGCGCGGCCGCTTACCCAGGAGAGCCCCGCAGCTAGCGCGGGGTTGCAGGGGCGGCCGGGCGGGCCGCCGCCGGGGTGCCGGCCGGCTTGGGCGGGGCCAGCGCGGCGGGCTTGGGTGGCACGGTGGCAGGGGCTTTAGCGCGGGCTCTAGCCGGCTTTTTTGCCCTGGCTTTCGGCTTCGCTTTTGCCTTGGTCTTAGCCTTCGGCTTCCGGTAGAGGTCGGCGGCGAAATGCTTGCCGAACACGACGCGGCGGGTGGGCCGCTCGGGGGCCCGCCAGCGGTAGCCTTTGAGCTGCTTATCCTCGGCTTTCAGCTCGTGCACCGGCGTGTAGCTGGCGTCGGGGTTAGTGAGCCAGGTGAGCTGCTTGATTTTATTATCGGCAAAGCGCAGCGTCATGGAGGCCGAAAATGACTTGTTCATGCCGCTCATGCTGGAGTCGCCTTCCAAGGTAAAATAGAGGCTTTCGGCATTGCCCAGCACGTCGATGCGGGCCATCTGGCTGCGCCGAAAATAGGCTATCATGTTGCGGCCCTTCACCTGGTTGTAGTCCTGCACGGTGTCTTCCTGAATGGCAAAGGCATTGGAAAACAAGCTGGCCCGCTCCAGCTGGCCGCGCTTAAAGCGCAGGTTCATGGAGTCGGCCGTAAGCTGATTATGCGCCTGCCAGATAACCGGGTCGCGGTTGAGGTAAATCACGCTGTCCTGGCGGTCGTAGGTGAGCGAGTCGCAGCGGCCCTGCATCTTGCCCCGAAAAATCTGCACCTTGGGCCAGGCATAGAGCACCGGGCGCTGCACGGCGCGGCCGGGCCGGGTTTCTACGCTCAGCAGCGTATCGGCGGTCATGTAGAGCGTGTCCTGGCCCGAGATATTGCGCACCACCGGCCGCGCCCCAAACACCTTGGTGCGGCCCAGCGCCCGCCAGTAGCGGCCCTGGTCGCCGCGCAGCACGAGGTTGTCTTTCTTGGAAATGAGCGAGACGTGGCCCGTCGCCACGCCGTAGAGCTTTACTTGGTCATACACCAGCACGTCGCCGCCGAGCAAGTAGCCCGGCGTGTCAATCTTGGCGTTGCGGGCGAAGTTGGACACGCGCGTAACGGTATTGTACGTGCCTTTTTCGGCGTAGAGGTCGCCCTGCGTGCTCTTGATACGAGTGGGACCATCGAAATACGCGATTTTGCTGACCGTGTTAAACGTGAGCGTATCATTGCGCAGGTCGGTGGGCTGGCCCTGCTCATCGAGCGAAACCAGGTGCACATCGCGCTTGAAGACAAAGACTTTACTATTAGTATCGTAAAAACCCTGCTGGCTATCGAGGGTGTTTTTGGGGTCCACGATGTGGGCGCCCACGGTGTAGAAGGCCGTTTTGCGGGTCAGGTCGTAGTCGAGGGCCGTGGTGGTAAGTGTCATGCGCGGGTCGCGCATCACCACCTGCTGGCCGGTCATGCGGGCCGTGCGCCGGTTACCATCGTAGTAGCCGTGGTCGCCGGTGATGGTCATGGTGTCGCTCTGCACAATGCGCACGTTGCTAAACGCCTCAATCTCATTGCGCTCCAGGTACTGGTAGGCCGAGTCGCAATACAGCAGCACGTCCTGCTGCTTGAAGCTGACATTGCCCAGCAGCTTGCGGATTTTCACACCGTTGAACGTGCCGCCGCGCAGCTCGCGCGTGCCCGGCAGCAGCTCCACGGGCGTGCCCTTTACGGGCTGGGGGCGGGCTCCGGGCACGGACGGGCTAGGAGCGGTAGCCGGCCGGCTCTGGGCCCGAAGGGCACCCAGCGGCAGCAAAAGCAAGAGGGCTAAGAAAAAGCGGGAAATCGGCATTCGGGCCAAAGTTACGGCGGCAGGCCGGGGCTAACGCGCATCTTTGTGGCCTAGTGCCCTTCCCTCCTGTTACTATGCTTGACCAGGTTCGCCAGTTTATTGCCGATAACTCCCTTTTTAACCTTGAAACCGATACCGTGCTGGTAGCCGTGAGCGGTGGCCTCGACTCGGTGGTGCTGCTCGATGTGCTGCACCGGCTGGGCGCCCGGCTGGCCGTGGCTCACGGCCACTTCGGCCTGCGCGGCGCGGAGGCCGACGCCGACGAGCAGTTTGTGCGCAAGCTGGCCAAGCACTACGAAGCGCCCTACTTCGCCGAGTTTTTCCAGACCAAAGCCTTTGCCGAGCGCGAGGGTATCTCGACTCAGATGGCGGCCCGGCTGCTACGCTACCAGTGGTTTGAGCAGGTGCGCGCCACCAACGGCTACGCGGCCATTGCCACCGGCCACCACCGCCGCGACGCCGCCGAGACCATGTTGCTCAACCTCACCCACGGCACTGGGCTGGCGGGCCTGCATGGCATTCAGGCGAAGAACGGCCACGTTATCCGCCCGCTGCTGCCCTGCGCCAAGGATGATTTGTACGATTACCTGGTCGAAAACCGCCTCCTCTGGCGCGAAGACGCCAGCAACGACAGCCCCGTGTACCAGCGCAACCGCCTGCGCCAGCAGGTGCTGCCGGTGCTGCGCGAAATCAACCCCAACCTCGACAACACGCTGGCCGCCACCGCCGAGCGCGTGGGCGGCGCCGAAGAAATAGTGCGTCGCTACGTGGCCGACACCGCCGCCCAGGCCCGGCGCGACGCGCCCGAAGCCACGTATTTCAGCATTGCCATGCTCCAGAACACGGCCGCCACTACCCTGGTGCTGCACGAGCTGCTGCGGCCCTTCGGCTTTTCGTGGCCCGTGACCAAGGAGATTGTGGCCAGCCTGGGCGGGCTCGCGGGCAAGCAGTTTGACTCGCCCACGCACCGCCTGGTGAAGGACCGCGACCAGCTCGTCATTACGCCGCGCCGGCTGGCCCAGTACGGCACTTTCCAGCTCGCCGAGGGCCAGGAAGACCTGCCGGCCGACGGCCTGCGCCTGCGCGCCACTTATCACGAGGGCGCCGGCTACGACATTCCGCGCTCGCGCAGCACAGCGGCGCTGGATATGGCCAAGCTCAAGTTTCCGCTCACGCTGCGCCGCTGGCGCGAGGGCGACTCCTTTATGCCGCTGGGCCTGAAAGGGAAGAAGCTGCTCAGCGACTTTCTCATCGACCAGAAAGTGCCGCTGAACCTGAAGGACGACGTGCGGGTGCTGACCTCGGCCGACGGCAAAATCTGCTGGGTCGTGGGCTTTCGCGTCGATGACCGTTACAAGGTGGACGAGGCTACCGAGCGCGTGGTGGCCGTGCAGCGGCTGTAAGGCTGGCTAGTGAGTAGTTTGCCTATCGGGGCCTAACTTTTACGCCTATAGTGCTAGCTGTTGGGCTAGCACTATAGGCGTGAGTTTTTTTGCCTTACCGGCCCAGTACTGTGTCATACTACCACAGGTATCCGGGCGTGGCCCTGAAGTACTCATCCCGTAGTTTTTGGCGAACTTTCAGCCCTTAAATTATATCATTATATCCAATTATTATTAAACAGTAATATCCTTAAATAGTTTAGCGTTCGAAAATATCATTTTTTTGCGCCCATTTCAACGTATTGGCCACCCACGTTTGAGACAGCTTGAAATCGGCTGTCGGCGGCGTTAAGCCTAGCCGATTCATCATATCGGTCACGGTAAAATGATTGCCTCTTTTGACCGAAAATTTCTCAATGGACTGCATTTCGCCTTCCGGCAATGCCCCCACAAAGTCTTTGCCATCAACACCATCCCAGTCGGCAGCAACGTAAAATCGCAAGTTATTATCTTGGGCATCTGTGTACTTGTAGATGCTTATGGGATTGGTATCTCCAAAGTCAACTTCTCGGCCCTCTCTTCCCATACCTCCCGCGCCATCGTTCTTTTATCACTTATCACTCTCTCCGTTTTTTCTGCTTTCCACCAAAGAACTGAGGCATATTGGGGTAATTAGGCTGCTCGTTTGCTCTCACCGGAAGAAAGAGGTCGGTTGTGTCATTCCCCTGTGATTTGTAAAGGAGCATATATATTTTATCAGGCATACGCATAATAAATCAGTTTTTGTGCAAAAAACTTATCTTCGCGGCTACAGGTTAACGTGCAGCGGCAATTCACTCAGGCTGGTCTGGGTAACCTTCTGTCCACTTGCTGCACCTTGTGCATTATCAATGACATTGGAGACTCCTCCGAAATTAGGCGAATTAGTGCGGCCTATGGCCGTCACCTGGTTAGGCCATTTTTGGGTGCCTGCTCCTGGTAATACGATACCACATTCTTGCAGCCAAAGCTGAGATTTGGCACTTATTGCATACACTGCCGGAGCGAATAGCAACACGGCTACCCACCATATCTGCCCATTGCTGGCCTCTTGGGCATGCTGCACTAACTGGTCTAATTGAGCCGGGTCGGTGGAGGGAGAGCTTTCGTTGAATTGCACAGCGCCCAGGTTATCTACCAGCACAATCCAATAGAGCGCATATTCGCTGGAAACCGGTGGATGCTCAAGCTTTACAGCAGTTGTGCCCACCAGGATTGACCAGGCCCCATCCTCGGTCACCCCGTCCTTGATAATAGCCTTGCTCGACACGCTGATACCGCCATTCAAATAGGCGTCCAAAGCAAGTGTCAGTGCTTCAAACTGCGTGCTGGGGGCTACGTTGCAGATGGGCTGCAAGTGGCTGCTGACAACGGTGGGGGCATTCTGCGCCGACGCAGCCCATTTTGTTACCACATCTTGGTAATTGGCATCTTCAGCCGGGTTAAAGTCAACACCGGGCGGCACCACACTACCGATGAGCGTGAGGTCACCTCCTTGAAAAGTAACCTTGGCTTTACGCTCAGCTATCCAGTCCTTGTTCATTTTATCCCAGTCGCTCTTGGCTTTCAGTGAAGCCGAAGCATCCTTAACGACCGACATATATTCTAGCTCCAAGTTGGCAGTTGCTGTTTTCTTATTATAATCCAGCGACGAGGATATCGTGGATTCATAAGTAAAGCTGCCGCCCATCTGCACACTTGTGATAATATGCGTACCGTACTTGGTAAAGAAATCGAAGAAGATATGCTGGGACCCGGGCCCAAAGCTGGGCGGGAGCAAGGCCAAATCCTGCGCAAACTCAGTCACAAGCTTAGGGGTTTGCAGCGAGTTAAGGGCCAGCGCCCAAAGGGTCGCATTGCTCTCGACCAACCCGTAAAAGCCTACCGATTCATTTTCTGAGAGGTCAGAATACGAAGCATCAAACTGGCCTTTAAATCCCCATCCGGAGCCTTTCACCTGTGCCGAGACTGCCAGATGGCTGCTGTACTCATGGCGTGTAGCATAGGAGTTAAACGTAAGCTCCCCGCCAATGAGCTGTTGATAGCTTACATTATCCGGCACCGAATAGGTTACTCCGGCAAAGGTGACGCTCGTATCCTTTCCCGAGCCCGTGTTCAAATCAACAATGCGGGCTAGCACATTGCTAGGCTGCGAACTGGTGACCAAGTTCACGCTGTAGCCTAGCCAGCCGACTCCCGGAATCAGGTCATTGGCTGGGGAGGCGCCGTCGGCTGTCATCATGCGCCGTTTACTGCCCCTACCCCTGGCCCAAGCCAGCGCTGCCTGCCAGGCACGCCACACTGGCGAAGCTACATAAGCAGGCGTAGGCATTAAGTAGAGTTGCGTCAGCAACTGCACAGGCGAATCGGCGTCTGGGCGCCCCGCTAAGAACTGCTGTACTGCCTGCATGGGCTGGCCCGCGGGCAATGCCCCCAAGGCCTGGGGCACCGGAGTCAGCAGTGGCGTTGTGTAAAAATTCATTCTGTTGCCCTGGTTATCGTAATCGCTATGTAGCAGGTGCAGCGCGGCGCTCTGCGGCAACGTGAGTCGGCCAAGCGTTTGCGCTGCTACAGCGCGGGCAACGGTCTGGTTATCTGTTTCTCCCTCATGCTGTTCATCACCAAAAAACACCGGCAGTCCGGCATGCGTAGCGTGCTGAGCACTGGCAATGGGAAAATAGAGCTGAATGGGGCTAGCATCATCACTCCCCATTGGTTGATTCAATATGACGTAGGCGCAGGTTTTCATTAGCTAAGAATATTTTACACGCTGACTGCTGCAACACGATAGTGTGTTGTGATGCTACAAAGGAATGGTCGAAATGCTTATTATTTATAGGTAAAAATACTATTTTTAGCAAACAGGTATTTTTACCTGCTTACACCAGGATTATTTATTGAATAAATTTATTTTAATAATTCAATGTTAATTATTTTTATATCTAAAATAAAGCGCATGGATATTGACGAAGTTTTTTTAATCTTCACGTACCCGAGGCGGGCCGAAGTAAGATTCGTCCAGTTCCAAGACACTCCCTAGCTCGACCGGCACCGGACAGCCCTGATACAGGCGGCGCAGTCACCAGTACTTGTCCTTGACCGCCCGCACGCCTAAGCCGGTCAGACGGGCCGCAGCCAAAGCCGTCAAAGCCAAGGTAAGCAGGCGCAGCAAGCAGCAAAGTTTGACCTCCGACACCCGCCAGTACCAGTACAGCTTCGTTAATCAGTTTCCGCTTGTGCAGCGCACCTGCCAGCTACGGCCGGCGCCGGTGCTGGCCCTGGTGCGGCTGTCATTAATGATGTAGCGCGGACTTTGTAGTCCGGGTTCGGACCATATTATATTATAAAAAAGGCCTAGCCCGAATGCGGACTACAAAGTCTGCGCTGCTGCGTCGCCACGCAGCTTTCGGGTGTACTTTTACCGGGCCAGACTTGCTGGCGTCGTTCCCTCCTACCCTTCAACCATTCCCATGAAAGTTACCGTAGTTGGGGCTGGCAACGTGGGCGCTACCTGCGCCGACGTGCTTGCCACCCGTGAAATTGCCAACGAAGTAGTTTTAGTTGACATTAAGGAAGGCTTCGCCGAAGGCAAAGCCCTCGATATCTGGCAGAAAGCCCCCATTATTGGCTACGACACCCGCACGGTGGGCGTGACCAACGACTACGCCCGCACCGCCGGTTCGGACGTGGTAGTGATTACCTCGGGCCTGCCCCGCAAGCCCGGCATGAGCCGCGACGACCTGATTGCCACCAACGCCGGCATCGTGAAATCGGTGACTGAGCAGGTGGTCAAGCACTCGCCCAACGCCATCATCATCATCGTGAGCAACCCGCTCGACGTGATGACCTATCAGGCGCACCTCACCGCCAAGTTGCCCCGCGAAAAGGTATTCGGCATGGCCGGCATCCTGGACACGGCCCGCTACCGCGCCTTTTTAGCCGAGGCCCTGAACGTGAGCCCCAAAGACATTCAGGCCGTACTCATGGGTGGCCACGGCGACACCATGGTGCCGCTGCCCCGCTACACCACCGTGGGCGGCATCCCGGTTACCGAGCTGATTGACAAGGCCAAGCTCGATGCCATTGTGGAGCGCACCAAAAACGGCGGCGGCGAGCTGGTGAAGCTCATGGGCACCTCGGCCTGGTACGCGCCCGGCGCGGCGGCGGCCCAGATGGTAGAAGCCATCGTGCGCGACCAGCGCCGCGTGTTCCCGGTGTGCCTGGAGCTGCAAGGCGAGTACGGCATCAACGGCGTATACCTCGGCGCCCCGGTTATCCTGGGCAAAAACGGCGTGGAGCGCGTGATAGAATTGCAGCTCAACGACGAAGAGAAGGCACTGCTCGAAACCTCGCGCGGCCACGTGAAAGAGGTAATGGATGCGCTGGACAAGATGAGCGCCCAGCCAGCCGCGTAGCTTTGCCGCTAGTTTTAAGTTGAACTCGGAAGAGCGGGTGGCCCAGGCCGCCCGCTCTTTTAGTTTTATCTGTGCTTATGGCCTCGTCTCCAGCCCCGACTTTACTTATTCAAACCGCCTTTATCGGCGACGTAATTTTGGCCACGGCGCTGGTCGAACACCTGGCATTGCACGAGCCCAGCGCGCCGCTCGATGTGCTGGTGCGGCGCGGCAACGAAGGCCTGCTGGCCGGCAATCCGCACATTCGGCAGGTACTGATTTGGGATAAGAAAAGCCAGAAGTACCCCAACCTGCTGCGTTTGCTGAAGCAGATTAGGCGGGCAGAATATGGCCGGGTGGTCACCTTGCAGCGGTTTGCCAGCACGGGGTTTCTGACGGCGTTTTCGGGGGCGCCGGTTCGAGCCGGCTTTGCCGAAAATCCGTTTAGCCGGTTTTTTACGCGGCGGGTGCTGCACGTTATCGGCGACGGCACCCACGAGGTGGCGCGCAACATGCAGCTGCTGCCGGAAGCTGTGACACTGCCTACGCTGCTCCGCCCCAAGCTCTACCCCACCCCCACCGACGAAGCCGCCGCCGCGCCCTACGCCGCCGTGGGCGACTACGTATGCCTAGCGCCCACCTCGGTGTGGTTTACCAAGCAATACCCCGAAGAAAAATGGCTGGAGCTGCTGGCTGCGCTGCCCGCTGGCCTGCCCGTGTACCTGCTCGGCGGGCCGCCCGATACGGCGGCCTGCGAGCGACTGGCGCAGGCGGCCGCCCGGCCAGGGCTGGTAAACTTATCGGGCAAATTGTCTCTACTTGCCTCGGCGGCGCTCATGCGCGGGGCGGTGCTCAACTACGTCAACGACTCGGCGCCGCTGCACCTGTGCTCGGCGGTGGATGCGCCGGTGTGCGCCATTTTTTGCTCCACGGTGCCCGCGTTCGGGTTTGGGCCGCTGAGCACGTTTTCACGTATTGTGGAGCACCCGGGGCCGCTGGCCTGCCGGCCGTGCGGGCTGCACGGGCACGCCCGCTGCCCGCTGGGGCACTTCCGTTGCGCCCGCGAAATAGCCACGCCGCAGCTGCTGGCGGTGCTGGCCGAAGCGCAGGCCTGGCGGGCTTCAATCGCCTAAACTCAGGCAGCAAACTGCTCCCACAGCGCCACCAGGCTGAGGCTGCCCATGACCAGCACCACGGCCCAGCCGGCGAGCAGCATCCAGCGCGGGTGGCGGTAGGCGCCCATGAGGCGGGGGCTGGCGGCGGCCACCAGCACGATAGCCAGGGCAATGGGTAGTATCAGGCCGTTGATAGCACCGGCAAAAACCAGCAGCTGCGTGGGCTTGCCGATGAGCACGAAAATGCTCGTTGACAGCACGATAAATACCGAGATGCAGGCCCGCTCGTGGCGCTCGAATACGGGGTGAAACGTCTTGAAAAACGACACCGACGTGTAGGCCGCACCCACCACCGACGAGATAGCCGCGCTCCACAAAATGACGCCGAACACCCGAAAGCCCACCTCGCCCGCCGCCGACCGGAATACGCTGGCGGCCGGGTTGTCGGCGGCCAGCGCGACGCCGTGGCTCAGCACGCCCACAATGGCCAGAAACAGCACGAAGCGCATGAAGGTCGAGATGACGATGCCGCTCACGGCGCTACGCGTCACTACGTCTTGACTAGCAATGCCCTTGATGCCCGCATCGAGCAGGCGGTGAGCCCCCGAAAACGTAATGTAGCCGCCCACCGTGCCGCCCACGATGGTGACGATGGCCGCCGCGCTCACCTGGGCCGGCAGCAGCGTGTGGTGCAGGGCTTGCAGCAGCGGCGGGTGCGCGCTGTAGGCAATGCCCAGCGTGAGCAGAATCTTGACTGTACCCAAAATCTTGGTGAAGCCGTCGAGCATCCGGCCTACTTCGCGCACCCAAAACAGCAGCAGCGCCACCGCGCAGCTAATCACAGCGCCCTGCTCGTAGGTGAGGCCAGTGAGCACATTCAGGCCCAGCCCGCAGCCAGCGATGTTGCCGATGTTGAAGGCAAAGCCGCCCAGGATGACCATCGCCGCCAGGAAGTAGCCCAGCCCCGGCAGCAGCCGGTTGGCCAGGTCCTGGGCCCGCAGCTCGCTCACCGTGAGGATGCGCCAGGTATTGAGCTGCGCGCCCACGTCGAGCACCACCGATACGAGAATGACGAACCCGAAGCTGGTGAGCAGCTGCTGGGTAAATACCGTAGTCTGGGTCAGAAAGCCGGGCCCGATGGACGAGTTGGCCATCAAAAAAGCCGCGCCCAGGCTGGCCCCGCCGAGGGCCCGAAACCGCGGCTTCATCGGGGGCTGGGCGTTGGGGCCGGGGCGGCCGCGCCGCTGGCCTGCACCACCACGCCGGCCCCGGCCAGGGCTGTGCGCAGCTGCCGGGCAAACTCCAGGGCATGGGCGCCGTCGCCGTGCAAACACACCGTATCGGCCCGGATGGCTACTTCCGAGCCCTGCTGGGTGCGCACCCAGCCACCCTGCACCATGCGCAGCACCTGGGCAATGGCGACTTCCGAGCTGGTGATGAGGGCATCGGGCTGGCGGCGCGGCGTGAGCGTGCCGTTGGGCTGGTAGGTGCGGTCGGCAAAGACTTCGTGGGCCGTTTTGAGGCCGATTTTCTCGCCCGCCTTGGTCAGCTCCGAGCCGGCCAGGCCGTAGAGCGTCAGCTCGGGCTGCACTTTATAGAGGGCTTCGGCGATGGCTTCGGCCAGGGCGGCGTTGGTGGCGGCCATGTTGTAGAGGGCGCCGTGGGGCTTGAGGTGGTGGAGCTGGCCACCCTCGGCGCGCACCACGGCGGCCAGCGCCCCGAGCTGATACACCGTCATGTCGAACGCCTCCTCGGCCGAAATATCCAGGTTGCGGCGGCCGAAGCCCACCAAGTCGGGCAGGCCGGGGTGCGCCCCGATGGCCACGCCCGCCGCCAGCGCCCGGCGCACGGTTTGGCGCATCACGCTGGGGTCGCCAGCGTGGAAGCCGCAGGCCACGTTGGCCGAGGTGATGAGGGGCATCAGCTCGGCGTCCTGGCCCAGGGTCCAGGCGCCGAAGCTTTCGCCCATGTCGCAGTTTAAATCGACGGTAACGGTAGTGGTCATAGCAACAAGGCTTTCAGGTGAACAGCGTGCGCCAGGGTGCGCAGCCGCCGCTCCTGCGCAAGATACAGCGCCTGGGCCTCGGCCAGCGCCACCGGCTGAAAGCGCAGCCGCGTGCCAGGCAGCGCCTGGGCCAGCCGGTCCAGATCGGCGGAGACAACCTGGGCCAGGCGCGGGTAGCCGCCGGTGGTCTGGCAGTCGGCCAGCAGCACGATGGGCTGGCCGCCGGGCGGCACCTGCACCGTGCCGAAGGTGACGGCGCTCGACAGCAGTTCGGTCGCGGTGGCACGGGCCAGCGCGGGGCCGCTGAGCCGGGCGCCCATGCGGTCGGCCGCAGTGGTCACGGTGAATTGCGCTTCCCAAAACGCCCGCTGGCTGGCTGGCGCAAACTGCGCATATTCGGGCCCCGGCAAGGCCCGCACTAGCAGCGGCGCCCCCGGCCGGGAGGTGGGCGCCGCCGGATACCACCGGGCAGCAGCCCAGCCAGCGGCTTCCGCCGGCTGCAGCGTGTCGAATAGCCGCTGCGCCAACGCGGGCCACTCGCCCACCGGCAGCGCATCACCGGCCCGCAGGGCGCGGCCGGCCAGCCCGCCCAGCGCGGCGCGCAGGTAGGTGGCGCGGCTGCCCAGCACCAGCGGCACGGCCACGCCGCCGGCCGCGGCCAGCCACGCCCGGCCGCTCGCTTTAGGCGCACCGAAGGCCAGTACCGCGCCGGCCCGCACGGCCACCGGCCGCCCCAGCGGCACGGGCCGGCCCGCGATGGTCGCCGCCAGGTCGGCCCCGGTAAGGGCCAGCAGGGCGGCGGCCTCGAAGCGCAGCGTGGGGCCTCGCAGGGTGCATTCGAGGCCGGCGGCCGTTTCGGGGTTGCCCACCAACAGGTTGGCGGTGCGCAGGGCCACGGCGTCGAGCGCGCCGCTCACTACCAAGCCGGTTTTTTGGTAGCCGGGGCGGCCCAGGTCCTGCACGGTGGTGAGCAGGCCGGGTTTTAGCACGCTAATGGCCACGGCTGAGCAGGTGAAATTCTGGTTCGGAAATGGGCACGAAGCGCAGCCGGTCGCCGGCTTGCAGCAGGCTGGGCTTGGCGCGCGCGGCGTCGAAGAGCCGCAGCGGCGTGCGCCCGATGAGCTGCCAGCCGCCCGGCGTAGGCAGCGAGTACACGCCCGTTTGCAGGCCCGCAATGCCCACCGCCCCGGCCGGCACCAGCGGCCGGGGCTGGGCCCGGCGCGGCGTGGCCAGGCGCGCATCGAGCCCGCCGAGGTACGGAAAGCCGGGCGCAAAGCCCAACATGTGCACCAGGTAGTCGGGCGCGGCATGGCAGGCAATGACTTCGGCAATAGACAGTTGTGCGTGGCCGGCCACCAGGCCGAGGTCAGGGCCAAAGTCTCCGCCGTAGCACACCGGAATTTCCACTAACGGGCCGGGCACATAGTCGGCGGCGGCCACCAGCGCGGCGGGTCCCAGGCTTTGCAAATAACCGGCTACCTGCTCGTAGGGCGCGGGGCGGCCGGGGCCAAAAAGCGCGGCCGGGTCATAGTACACGGTGAGCGTGGTGAAGGCGGGCACGCACTCGCGCAGGCCGGGCAGCGGCTGCTGGGCGAGCAGCCGGGCAAATGCCTGGATGAGCCGGTGCGTGGCCGGCGCAATGGCCTGGCCCAGCTCCAGCACCACGGCCGCATCGCCGAGCGGGTAGAGCCGCCAGGCGGCCGGAAAGTCAGCCATGTAGGTAGCCGGTTATTTTTGGGAAATTTGCCACCTGCCTATCCTGCTTGTTATGCCTGTGAATTACCGTAAATATGGGGCGCTCGGCGGCCTGTTGCTGGCCGCCGCCTGCCAGCGCGCTACCTACCCCACCGCCACGGCGCCGCTGGCGGCGCCCCCGGTGGCCCCCGGCGTGGCCCGCGAACTGGCCGAGTTTCGCCGCCAAACCATCAGCCGCGTTACTTACGAAGTGGAGTTGACCGTGCCGGCCGACAAAGCGGCCCCCGTACTCGCCCAGGAAATCATCACGTTCAACCTGCGCGACAACCGCGCCCCGGTGCAACTCGATTTCAAAGGGCAGGCCAGCCAGCTGCGCAGCCTCACTATCAACGGCCAGCCCGCCGCCCCCGACTACCGCCTGGAGCACCTGGTGCTGCCCGCCGCCGCGCTGCGGGCCGGCCGCAACGTGGTGCACATCGGCCTGACGGCCGGCGACTTATCCCTCAATCGCAACGCCGACTACCTCTACACGCTGCTCGTGCCTGACCGCGCCCGCACGGTATTTCCGGTGTTCGACCAGCCCAACCTAAAGGCGCCGCTCACGCTCTCGCTCACCGTGCCCGCCGCCTGGCAGGCCGTGGCCAACGGCCCGCTGCACGACTCGCTGCGCGCCGACGGCCAGAAAACCTACCATTTCCTGCCCTCCGACTCCATCAGCACCTACCTGTTTTCGTTCGCGGCGGGCCGGTTCAAGCAGGTGACGCGGGCGGTGAGCGGCCGGCCGATGAGCTTTTTGCACCGCGAAACGGACACCACCAAAATCCGGCTCAGTCTGCCGGCCATTTTCCGGCTGCACGGCGAGGCGCTGGCTTTTTTAGAAGACTACACGGGCATCCCCTACCCGTTTCAGAAGTTCGACTTCACGGCCATCCCCGACTTTCAGTACGGCGGCATGGAGCACGTCGGCAACATTGATTACAAGGCGTCCAGCCTGTTTTTGGACGAAGGCGCGACCAAAGACCAGCTGCTGGCCCGCCAAAACCTCATCGGCCACGAAACGGCCCACATGTGGTTTGGCGACCTCGTGACCATGCAGTGGTTCAACGACGTGTGGATGAAGGAGGTATTCGCCAATTTTATGGCCGACAAGCTCAACCCCGAGGCCGCCGCCGGCCCGGCGCAGCTGCTCAAGTTCGTGACCGACCACTACCCCGCCGCCTACGCCGTGGACCGCACCGCCGGGGCCAACCCCATCCGGCAGCCGCTGGAAAATTTGCAGGATGCGGGCTCGCTCTACGGCAATATTATTTACCACAAGGCGCCCATCATGATGCGGCAATTGGAGCGGCTGATGGGCGAAGATCCCTTTCGGGAGGGCATCCGGGAGTACTTGAAAAAATATGCCCACGGCAACGCTACCTGGCCCGACCTCATCGCCATATTGGACGCCCACACGCCCGCCGACCTCGCCGCCTGGAACCAGGTGTGGGTAAACCAGCCCGGCCGCCCGGTGTTCGACTACGCGCTGCAAACGCCCACCGGCCAGCCCGCGCAACTCGTCGTCAGCCAGCGCGCCGAGGACGGCTCCGACCGCCTCTGGCCCCAGCAGTTTGAGGTGCTGGCCGTGTACCCCAGCGGGCCGGTAGCGCTGCCCGTGAATATGAACCAGCGCACCGTGACCGTGCCGCTGCCCGCCGGCAAGGGAGCGCCCAGCTACGTGCTGCTCAATGCGCAGGGCCTGGGCTACGGCGTGTTTCCGGTGGCCCCGGCGGCCGCCGACCACCTGGCCGCCCTCGCCGACCCGGTGGCCCGCGCCAGCACCTACATCGCGCTGTATGAGAACATGCTGAGCGGCCGGGGCCTGGCCCCGCGCCCGCTGCTCGACTGCCTCGTGGCCCAGACGGCCCACGAAGCCAATGACCTCAACATCAAGCTCCTCACCGGCCAGCTAAGCGCCATTTTCTGGCAATTCTTGACGCCCGCCGAGCGCACCGCCCTGGCCCCGGCCGTGGAAAAGGCGCTGTGGCAGGCCCTGCAAGCGCAGCCCCGGCCCGGCGAGCAAAAGCTCTATTTCAAAGCCTACCAAAGCGTGGCCCTGACCTCAGCGGCCCAGCAGCGCCTCTTCCAAATTTGGCAAAGCCAAAAAGCGCCCGGCCTGGTCAAGCTGACCGAGGACGACTACACCGCCCTGGCCCTGGCGCTGGCCGTGCGCGACTACCCGGCCCCGCAACCTATTCTGACCCAGCAGCTAGCCCGCATCACCAACGTAGACCGCCGCCAACGGCTGCAATTTCTCATGCCCGCGCTCTCGCCCGAAGTGGCCGTGCGCGACCAGTTCTTTGCTTCGTTAAAAGACGAGAAAAACCGCGAAAAAGAAGCCTGGGTGCAAAGCGCCCTGGGCTACCTGCACCACCCATTGCGCCAGGCCACGTCGGAAAAATACTTACCCGCCAGCCTCGATTTATTGGCGGAGATTCAGCAGACGGGCGATATTTTTTTCCCGGCCGGCTGGCTGCAAGCCACGCTGGGCAGCTACCAGTCGGCGGCGGCGGCGGCCACGGTGCGCAGCTTTCTGGCGGCGCACCCGCGGTATAATCCGCAGCTGCGGGCCAAGGTGTTGCAGGCGGCCGACGACCTGTTTCGGGCCGAGAAGCTGGTAAAATAATGCACTCTTTTTAGCCAAAAATCCGTCTGTCATGGCGAGCCTGCGCGGCAATCGCTCCAGAACGATGCCCGAACGATTGCGTTCTGGGGCGATTGCCGCGCTGCACTCGCAATGACAGCCGATTATCATTTTTAGGCAAAAAGTCCACGATGCGGGCGCGAACTTTGTTGCTTTCGCCGGTTTATAGCTACAATGTCTGATTACCACCAGTTCGAATACCCCAACGGCATCCGCCTGCTGCACAAGGAAGTGCCGCATACTAAGATTGCGCACTGCGGCTTTTTGCTCGACATCGGCTCGCGCGACGAGCAGGCCCACCAGCAGGGGCTAGCCCACTTCTGGGAGCACATGGCCTTCAAGGGCACGCACAAGCGCAAGTCGTTTCACATCCTCAACCGCCTCGAAACTGTGGGCGGCGAGCTGAACGCCTACACCACCAAGGAAAAAATCTGCTTCTACGCCACGCTGCTCAGCACCCACTTCGAACGAGCGTTTGAGCTGCTTACTGACCTGACGTTCAACTCGATATTTCCCGAAAAGGAAGTCGAGAAAGAGCGCGGCGTGATTCTGGAAGAGATGAGCATGTACCAGGATGCGCCCGAAGACGCCATCATCGACGACTTCGACGCCGTTATTTACGGCGAGCACCCATTGGGCGTCAACATCCTGGGCACCCGCGAGAGCGTAAGCGGCTTCCAAACAGTTGATTTTCACACCTTCTACGACGAGAACGTGCGCACTGACCGGCTGATTTTCAGTTCCGTCAGCAACCTGCCGTTCAAGGAAGTGAAGCGGCTGGCCGACCGATTCTTGGCGCCCATCCCGGCCCGGCTGGGGCCGCGCGCGCGGCTGCCGTTTGGCGGCTACGTGCGCCGCGACCGCATCGAAAAGCGGCCCATCTCGCAGGCGCACTGCCTGGTGGGCGGCCCCGCCTACCCGCTCACCGACGAGCGCCGGGTGCCGTTTTTCATGCTCAACAACATCCTGGGCGGCCCCGGCATGAACTCGCGCCTCAACCTGGCCGTGCGCGAAAAGTACGGCCTCGTGTACACCATCGACAGCTCGTATTCGCCCTACACCGACACCGGTTTGTTCGGCATCTACTTCGGCACCGAGGGCAAGCAACTCAACCGCACGCTGGGCCTGGTGCAGAAGGAGTTGAAGCTACTGCGCGACAAGGAGCTGACCACCAGCCAGCTGCACGTAGCCAAAAACCAGCTCATGGGCCAGCTAGCCATGAGTGAGGAAAGCAACTCGGGCCTGATGCAGCTGCTGGGCAAAAGCACCCTCGACCTGGGCCGCGTGGAGCCCCTGACCGAGATTTTTGGCAAAATCGAGCGCGTGACGGCTCACGAGCTGCGCGAGCTGGCCAACGAAGTGCTGGCCGAGGACAACCTGAGCATTCTGCAATACGTGCCGGAAAAATAGCCCGGCGGCTACTGCATGCTGGGTGCCGGGCCGCGGCGGGCGGGCACGGCCGCCGCGCCGTAGCGGCTCACCGCGAGGTGGGCCGTCTGCCCGGCCCGCAGCTCCACTTTAAACAGGTAGTCGAACTCCTCATCCTTGATTTCGGCGGGGGCGCCCGTGGCGCCGAGCGCGGCCAGCAGCGGCAGCAAGGTGTTGGAGTGGCCCACTACCACCACCGTTTGGCCGGCGTAGTCGCGCCCGAGGCGGGTGGCCAGGGCGGCGGGGTCTTTGGCGCTGTACACCAGCGGGGTAAGGCCGGTGGCCTGCGCCAGCGGGGTCAGGGTGGCGCGGGTGCGGCGCGTGTCGGTGGTGAAGAGGGCGGCCGGGTGGCGGCGCGCCAGGCGCCGGGCCAGCTGCTGCGCACGGGCTTCGCCGGCGGCGGTAAGGGGCGGGTCGGGGAGGCCGGGCGTGGGGTCTTTCTCGCCGTGGCGCACCAGGTAGATGGTGGTAGCGGGCGGCCGGGCCGCCCCCGCTTCCCAGGCCATCGCCCAGCCCCAAATGCTTATCAAAGCCAGCAACAGGTTGAATTTCATAGCGTATAGCGATTCTTCGAGCAGTGTACCCGGCGCGAACCGGGCACAAGGTACACCCACCGAGAAACTACCCTCAGCCTACGGAGCACCCCGCGCAACGCCCCTGCAGCAACCCTAGCGCACGCCAAGGAGGGCCACCCCCGGCGGGATGGCCCTCGCGGGGCAAAAATCAGCCCGGCCGCCCGGCCTAGCGCTTGCTAAACGAGCGCGTGAGCTGGATTTGGGTGGGCGTGGTGAGCAGTAGCCGGTACACGCCGGTGCTGAGCTTCGACACATCGAGCCCCTCAGCCCCGAGGGTGCCCTGGCCCAGTTGCCGGCCCAGGGCATCGACTACCCGGTAGGTGCTGCCGATGAGAGCGGGCTCCGTTTGCAGGCGCTCCCCTTCGGCCACGGGGTTGGGAAACAGGCTGGCGGCGGCCTGGTCGGCGCCGGCGGCCGTGGCCAGCGTAGTGCGGGCACCGCTGGGGTTGGTGATGCGCACCCAGTTGAGGTTCCAGCCGGCCGTTTGGGCGTACACGCCGAAGTTGTAGGTGCCCGCGTTCACGGTTACCGTCTTGCTCACGGTGGTCCAGGTTTGCCAGCCGCCGGTGGCCGGAATGGCCGTGTTGCCCAGCTGGATGGCGCCCGCGTTCAGGTCCGACGACACGGTACCGCCGTTGGGGCTGGCCACCCGGTAGTCGATGGTGTAGGTGCCCGTGACGGGGAAGTTAATGTTGTTAAACACCAGGTAGTCACCCGCATCTACGTTGCCCATGTCCTGGCCACCGCCGGTATCGGTGCAGGTTTCAACGGCCATGCCGCTGTTCACGTTGGCCGCTTCGGCCTGGAACGTACGGGCGGTGCCGGTGCTGGCATTCGTGAGCTGATATACCCGCACGTAGTCCACGTTCATGGTGGCGGGCAGCTTGCTTTCATCTACCGTCTGGCCAGGCCAGTCGCCGGCCACCGCCAGGTTCAGCAGCAGGAAAAACGGCCGCTGAAACTCCTCGGTGCCGCCCGTACCATTGGTGATGGTCATCTCGTTGTACTTGGCGCCATCCACGAACCAGCGGATGTAGTCGGGCGTCCACTCCACGCTGTACACGTGGTAGGTATTGGCGCTCATGGCCGTGCTTTGGCCGTACTGGGCGTGGCCGTTGCTGTCCCAGTGTGCGGTGCCGTAGCAGCGGCTGTCGGCGTTTATCTGCTCCATGATGTCGATTTCGCCGCAGTAAGGCCAGCTTACCGAGCTGATATTACTGCCCAGCATCCAGAACGCCGGCCACAGGCCCTGCCCCAGCGGCACCTTAATGCGAGCCTCCATGCGCCCGTAGGTGAACTGCTTGAGGCCCTGCGTTTTCAGGCGGGCCGAGGTGTAGGGCATGCCGCCTACCGCCTGCTTGCGAGCCGTGATAACGAGTTCGCCGTTGGCCACCGTGGCGTTCGAGGCCTGGTAGTACTGCTTCTCGTTGTTGCCCCAGCCGCCGCCGCCGGTTTCGAAGGCCCAGTTGGCGGTATTGACGGCCGTGCCGTTAAACTCATCGGCCCAGACTTGCTGGTAGGTTTGGGCCTGGGCCGATAGCGATGCGCCGACTAGCAGCGCCGCGCCGCCCAAAAGGGAGGTAAGCGTACTCTTCATAAGATGGTGGAAAAGGAGGTGGGTGGGAAATAGAGCCGCTAGCTCAGGCTCCCCCAATGGGCCGGCCTTGAGCTAACGTTTCCAAATATCCAACTTCACCCGGCATTTACCAAGCCGCCAAAACGTGGTTTTTGGCCCCGGAAATGGACAAAATACCCGGGCTATACACTTACTGCACATGTGGGAGTTGTGCAATTTCGGAGGCCAGGCCCATTAGCCCGCCAGCGGCCCGGCAGGAACGGCGGGCTAAAAAACAATTAAAAAAACGGGCCCGCCACCAAGTTTTTTAGGTGGCCCCGACGCGCCTGGCGGCGGGGGCGTCGGAGCCAGCGCCGGCCAAAACCGAAATTGTCAACTTATTTCTTCATCTTCATCAAACATACAGCCAATCTTCATCTTCATTTAACGACTACTGTCCGAATGTTGCATCATCATTCCGCCTTCACTCCTCCCCGCTCCATGCACGTTCTGCTCGTTGAAGATGAAAAAAGCCTCCACCAGGAGGTGCGCCAGTTCCTGACGCAGGCCCAGTACCTCGTCGATTCGGCCTTTACCTACGCCGAGGCGTCGGAGAAGCTGTTCGTGAATTCCTATGACTTTGTGCTGCTCGACCTGGGCCTGCCCGGCGGCGATGGCCTCGACCTGCTGCGCGACGCCCGCCAGAGCGAGAAGCAGGAGGCTTCCTTCATCATCCTCACTGCGCGCGGCGCCCTCGACGACCGCATCAAGGGCCTCGACCTGGGCGCCGACGACTACCTGCCCAAGCCCTTCTCGCTGCTGGAATTGACGAGCCGGATGCAGGCCATCACGCGCCGCAAGTTTGGCCTCAAGCGCCCCGAAATCGTGTTCGGCGATGGCTTTGTGCTCGACGTGACGGCCCGCACCGTGCGCTACGGCAGCACCCCCGAAACGCCCGGCCCCGAGGTGCCGCTTACCAAGAAGGAATTTGACCTGCTGCACTACCTGCTGCTGCACCGGGGCCGCGTGCTCACGCGCTTGCAGCTCGGCGAGCACCTGTGGGGCAACGTGCTGGAAGACGACTCCGACTCGAACTACATCGACGTGCACATCAAAAACGTGCGCAAGAAGCTGGCCCAGTTCGGCTCACCCGACTTTATCGAGACGGTGCGCGGCATCGGCTACCGGGCCGTGTAGGTTTGGTGCGTTAGTTTGCTGAAAGGAAGTTTTGTCATTGCGAGCGCAACGAAGTGGAGCGCGGCAATCGCCCCAGAACGATATCCGCGAGAGTCGTTCTGGGGCGATTGCCGCGCTCCACTTCGTTGCGCTCGCAATGACAAACGCTTTTGTTGACCTCCTTACTTGATTTGCATGAGACTCGAAACCAAGCTCGGCCTCTTCAACGGCCTCTCCAAGCTGCTGCTGGTGCTGCTGGGGGCGCTGCTGATTCCGCCCATTGTGCAGCGCGTGGCGGTGAGCCACACCGACCAGCGCCTGCTGGATAAGAAGACGGAGCTGCTGCACCTCATCGAGCGCGACGGGCTGGCCACCTTCCTGCGCGCCGAGCGCGACGAGAGCTACGCCGACTACAACATTCTCAAGCAGGAGTACATTACCATTACGCCGCTGCCGGCCTACCCCAACGGCCCGGCCGGCCCACCCACCGAGCGCATTTTTGAGGAGCCCCGGCAGGTGGACAAGGATGTGGAGGACTTCCGCATCCTGAGCTACGTGGCGCCGCTGGGCCGCCTCAGCCCCGCCGATGCGGCGGCGGCCACCAACGGCGCCGAGCCCCGCCGCTACCGCCTCGAAATCGGCTCGTCGCTGGCGACCGTGGAGCTGCTCACCGACACGCTGCGCCGGCTGGCGCTGTGGGTGCTGGTGGCGGGCGCGCTCATCACCGTGTTTACCGACGCGGCCTTTGCCCACTACTCGCTGGGGCCGCTGCGCGAGTTGCTCTCGCGCAAGCTGCGCAGCATCCGGCAGCCGGGCGAGTTCTCGTTTCTGCGCCTCGACACCAATACCACCGACTTCCGGCAGCTCGACGACTCGCTCTCGGCCCTGATGCGGCAGCTCCAGACGTCGTTTGAGAAGGAGCGCGAGTTTATGAGCAACGTGAGCCACGAGCTGCTCACGCCCACCAGCATCTTGCAGTCGCGCTTCGAGAACATGCTGCAAGACCCCACCCTGCCCGAGGCCCACGGCCGCCAGATAGTGGAAAGCCAGCGCACCCTCTACCGCCTGCGCAACACCGTGCGCACGCTGCTGCTCATCGCCAACATCGAGAATGAGCAGTACCTGCGCGACGCCAGCGTGCCGCTCACCCAAACCGTGCACGACGTAGCCGAGGAGCTGGATGACCGCCGCCAGCAGCGCGAAATCGAGCTGCATATCGACCTCCAGCCCGACTACGTGGTGCCCCGCGCCAACGCCACGCTGCTGCACACGCTGCTGCGCAACCTGCTCAGCAACGCCATCAAGTACAACCACGAGGGCGGGCAAATCCGGGTGCTGGGCCGCCCCACCCCCACCGGTGGCTACGAGCTGCGGGTGGAAGACCAGGGCCCCGGCATCGCGGCCGAAAACCTACCCTTGCTCTTCGACCGCTTCCGGCGCTTCCACGCCACCGGCCCCAGCGCGCCCGAGGGCTACGGGCTGGGGTTGCCCATCGCCCAAACCATCGCCGCCTTCCACAAGGCCACGCTCCGGGCCGAGTCGGAGGTGGGCAAGGGCACGGCGTTCGTGGTGGAGTTTGGGGCGGCGGGCTAGGGCTCGGCCGCTAGCTCGTCAAAGAAGGGATTAGTCAAACCTCTCCCTTCTGACACTAGCGAAAAGTACTTATCACTTAAACAGATAAGGCACTGATAGACGCAGAAGCTGCTTGACACTATTGCAAAAAGAACGTCATGCAGACCGCAGGGAAGCATGACGTTCAGGCGGCGTTTTTAGACTTCCTAAACTACACAGCTGCTTCTTAAGTGTTTAAGCTTGCTACTACCTGCGCTACGCGCTCCGCCACGCTCCCGTCGAGCAAGGTATAAGGGATGCCCAGCGCCTCCAGCTGCATCAGGATGGCGCCGTGCTGAAACTGGCGCAGGGCCTCGGGGCCGCGCCAGCCATCCTGCTCGAAGGGCACGGTGGGCAGGCACACGAAGGTGCGGGCGTAGCGCCCCCCGCACACGCGGGCCAGGGCCAGCAGGGCGGGGTCGCAGCGGTGAAAGTAGTAGTAGGAATACAGCGCCGTGGTGGCCGCGTTGGTATCGCAGATGAGCCAGCCGTGGGCCTGGGGGGTGGCGGCATCTTCCAGCTCCAGCTGGCGGCGGCCGATGTAAAGCAGGTCTTCGTAGTCGAGGGCGCCGTGCTTTTGCTCGTGCAGGGTGCGGCCGTACTCGGGCACCCAGGTGGTGCCCAGCGCCTCGGCCAGGGCGGTGGCCAGGGTGGTTTTGCCGCTGCTTTCGGCGCCCAGCAGCACGAGGCGGGGCACGGCGGCGGGCGGCACGGCCCCGTACTGCGCGGCGATGAACGGGTGCAGGTAGCGCGAGTCGAGCAGGTGGTAGGAGGCGGCATCGGCGGCCAGGGCGGCGCGCAGGCCGGTACCGCTCACGGGCACTTGCTGGCGGGGCTCATCCACGAGCACGTGCGCGGCGCCCAGGTGCGCGGCAAAGCCGGGGCCGTAGGCTTCGCTGCTGAACACTACCTCGGGCCGGTAGCCGTGGCGGGCCAGCCACTGGCGCACAAACTCGCGGTGGGTATGGTCGTCGGCAGCGTCGGGGGGGAGGTGGTCGGCGGCGGGGGTGAGGGCGATGATGCGCAGCGGGGTGGCCCCGCTGCGGGGCCCCTGGGCAAAGGCGTCGCCCCGGTACAGCGCGCGCAGCCAGGCGGCGCGCGTGGGCGCGGGGTGGGTGGCGTCGTCGGGGTTGGCGTACACGAGCACGAGCAGCTCGGCGACCTGGGCGGCGGCGGTTTCGAGCAGCAACTGGTGGCCCCGGTGCGGCGGCCAGAACTTGCCTACCACGAGGCCAAGCGAATGGGTCATAACGAAGAAATGTGCGGCCAGCTTTAGCTTGCCGCTTTTGGGGGCGGGCCGCGCACCGGCGCACGCCGGCCCGCCCTCCGTTGCAGGCTTACCAAACGGCAAGCTAAAGCTTACCGCCCTTCTTATGGCACTTCCGCTGTTGGTTTTCGAGCACGTCACGGCGCGCCACCTGCACCACGTCTTGCTCACTGACCTCAGCCTGCGCCTGGAAGCCGGGCAGCACTGGGCGCTGGTGGGGCCCAGCGGCGCCGGCAAAAGCGCCCTGCTGGCGGCGCTGGCCGGGCAGCTGCTGCTCACGGGCGGGCGGGCTACCTACCCCGGCCTGGCCGCCGCCGCCCAGCGGCGCGCCCCGGCGGGCAGCGCGGCCGGGGTGCCCGCCGGCTGGCAGCAGGCGGTGAGCCTGGTGGGCACGCGGGCGCCGTTTAGGGCGCGGCCGGGCGGCGGCGCCCTCTACTATCAGCAGCGCTACGAGGCCACGGCGGCCGAGGAGGTGCCTACCGTGCGCGCCTACCTGCACGCGCAGCCGGTGGGCGCGGCGGGGCCGGCGGCGCCCACCGGCCCCGCCTGGACCTACGCGCGCGTGGTGGCCCGCCTGCGCCTCACGCACTTGCAGGAGCAGCCGCTCATTCAGCTCTCCAACGGGGAAACCAAGCGCCTGCGCCTGGCGGCGGCCCTGCTGCGCAACCCCGCGCTGCTGCTGCTCGATACGCCGCTGGCGGGCCTCGACGCGGCCAGCCGGGCCGACTTTGCCGGGCTGCTGGCCGAGGTGGCGGCGGCCGGCACTACGGTGGTGCTGGCCACGAGCCCGGCCGAAATCCCGGCCCTGGTGACGCACGTGGCGGTGCTGGCCGCCGGCCGCCTCAGCCACGTGGTGCCGGTGGCCGCCCACCGCCCCGCCGCCGCGCCCGCCCCGCCCCTGCCCGATGCGGCGGCCCTGGCGGCACTGTGGCCCGCCGCGCCGCCCGCGTTCCAAACGCTGGTGAAGCTCGAAAACGTGACCATCCGCTACGGCGAGCGCCTTATCCTCGAGGGCTTGAACTGGGAAATAAGGCCCGGCGAGCGCTGGGCGCTGCTGGGGCCCAACGGGGCGGGCAAGTCCACGGTGCTCAGCTTGTTAAACGGCGACAACCCGCAGGCGTATAGCCAGCGCATCACGCTCTTTGACCGGCGGCGGGGCACCGGCGAGAGCATCTGGGACCTCAAGCGGCGCATCGGCTACGCCTCGCCCGAGCTGCTGCACTACTTCCCCGGCCAGCCTACGTGCCTGGACGTGGTGGCCTCGAGCTTTGCCGATACGCTGGGGCCGGGGCGGCCCACGCCGGCCCAGCTGGCCACGGCCCGCGCCTGGCTGGCGGTGCTGCACCTGGCGGACTACGCCGGCCAGCCGCTGCGCCAGGCCCCGGCCAGCGTGCAGCGCCTGTGCCTGGTGGCGCGGGCGCTGGTCAAGAACCCGCCTTTGCTGCTGCTCGACGAGCCCGGCCAGGGCCTCGATGCCGCGCAGCAGCCCTACTTCCGGGCCGTGCTGGAGGCCCTGTGCGCCGCCAGCCCGGTAGCGCTCGTGTACGTGAGCCACTACGCCCACGACATTCCGCGCAGCGTGACGCGGGTGCTGGAACTGCGGGCGCCGGGGGCATAGGCGGCCGGCAGGGCGGGCACCGCGCCGGCGCGGCGCAAGCGCTGCCCGCGCGGTGCCCACGCGCAGCAGGCACGGCGCCCACGCGGGGCAGATGCGGGGCGGGCGCCCACGCTGCCGGGCCAAGCGGGACCAAGCGGCGCGAGGCGCCCCACTTTTTTTTCGTAGGCTACTGTCGCCCAGGCGCCACCCACCGTCGCCGCAAGGCTTTTCACTGTCTACTAATTAAGTAATAAGTCCTTTTTAGCCCTCATACTACTTTCTTTAAATACTTTATACAAGCCACTTATCTTGCCAGGGTTCCGGCTCGCCAGCCGGGCATTTTTTCACCCTTATCTCTTTTTTTATCCCAATGGCGAAGATTAAAAACAACCTCATCACCCAGGGTCTGAGCGGGATGCTCGGCAGCCAGCTCGTGTTTCGGCAAACCAGCCGGGGCACGGTGGTGAGCGCGGCCCCGCAGGGGCCCAGCGGCCCGGCCACTACTGCCCAGCTGGCCCAGCGCGAGCGCTTTCAGCAGGCCGTGGTGTATGCCAAGGGCCAGGCCCAGGACCCAGCCGTGCAGGCGGCCTACGCCGACGCGGCCAGGGCCGAGGACCTGAGCGTGTACAACCTGCTGCTGCGCGACTTTATGCAGGCGCCCACCCTCGGGGCCATCGGCCTGGACCAGTACGCGGGCCAGGTGGGCAACCTGCTCACTGTGGTGGCCACCGACGACTACGCCGTGCGCACGGTGACGGTCAAAATCGAGCGCGCCGACGGCACCCTCGTGGAGCAGGGCCCCGCCACCCAGCAGCCCGACCCCACGCGCTGGCACTACCTGGCCACCCAGCCCAACCCCGCCCTGGCCGGCAGCCGGGTCACGGTGGTAGCCACCACCCCGGCAACACCGACACCCAAACCCGCACCCTCTAAAAGTGCAACTGCGGGCGCCCCACCCCACCGGCCGGCCCGAACGAAGGCAGAACGAACCCACCTCGAACGAGCCGCCTACCCAGGGGCCGGGCGCCCGCCCCAGGCCGCCTTGGCAAAGTACCAAACTGCTACCAGGCTGGACCTACGCAAACGCCCCCGTGCCGACTCGGCGCGGGGGCGTTTTGGGGTGCGGCGGGGCCGGGCGGCGCGGCTACCCCACTGGCAGCTGGCGCTGGAAGTGCAGCTGCAAGAGGGTATCTATCTTCTCCCGGGTAAGGGGCTTGCTGATGAGGCCCGCGATGGGCAGCTCGTTGATGCGGGCGAGGTCGCCGGCATCCATCGAGGTGGTGAGCAGGATGATGACGGTGGCCGCCTGCTGGGCGGCGGGCAGGGCCTGGAAGGCTTCGAGAAACCCGATGCCATCCATGCCAGGCATGTTGATGTCGAGCAGCAGCAGGGTAGGCTCGTAGGGCGGGAGCTGCGTGAGCAGGGTCAGGGCCTGCTCGCCGCTGTAGGCCACGTGCACGTGGTCGGTCACGTCGAGGCTTCGGAGCAGGTGCTCGTTGAGGAAGTTGGTGGTGTCGTCGTCATCGACGAGCAGGATAGTAGGCAGCTTCTGCATGGGTAAGCGGGGCGAGGGAGGGGCAGCCTCACCCCGAAGATACTGCCGGCCCGGGGCTGCCGCCCGCCGCCGCCGGGGCCCCCGGCGCGCTTACCGAGGAGCTTGCGCTGGCCGCCGGCCCCAGCCGGGCCCTGGGCGTAGCCGCGCCGGCACCGGCGCAAGGCGCAGTATTCGCTTCACGGCTATGGATTCATTTCCAGCGATATACATTATTGCAACAGTCTTGCTACACCCCACCGGCGCGCACTGGCCGGGGGGGCGCTGCCGCAGGCCAGCGGCAGTTGACTACTGGCGCAAAGATATTGCCGCCGGGCGCCGGGGCCCCAGCTTTGCGCTGCCCGGCGCGCGGTGGGGCCCCGGCGCCAGTGGCCCGCGCTACCCGCCCCGTGCCACTGGCGCCGGGGCCCCGCCTGCGTACTACGCCCGCTCCCGCGGCCGGCTGCTGCGGCCCCCCCAGCACCTCGGCCCGGCTTCGCGGCCCCGCCCCGAGGCCCCGCCAGGGGGTGGGCGGGGGCCGCTGCCCGTAGCGGGCCGGCCCTACTCTACCCGCAGCTCGTCGCGGCGCAGCTCGCGGCGCAGCAGCCGCAGCAGCTGGTAGCGCTGGCGGGCGGCCACGTAGCGCAGGGCCACGCCGGTGCCGGTGCTGGGCCAGGTGCCGGCCGGACTGGGGCTGCCCGCCCCGGCGCCCAGCGGGCGGCCCTGCCCGTCGAAGAGGGCCACCTGCCCGGGCAGGGGCTCGGTGAGGGCCAGCACCTGGTGGTCGGGGCCGAAATCAAACCACTGCACGGGTTTGGGCCCCGAGGTGAGGAGCTGGCGGCTGAGCAGCGGCGCCGGGCCGGCGGCGGGGCCGAACACGTCGAGTTGGCCGCCATCCTGGCGCACCACCACGAAGGAGCCGGCGCGCCCGCTGGCCTCGGGCACGAGGCGGAAGCTGGCGGTGCGGCTCCAGGTGGCTACCCGACGGCGGGGGCCCAGGTCGCCGCTCAGGCTGAGGGTGAGCAGCTCGCCGTGCTGATTGACGAGGCGCAGCTGGCTGCGGGCCAGCGTGGGGCCGGCCGTGGCCAGCAGCGGCCCTTCGAGCCGGGCCCCGGCACTGACCGGGAAGCCCGGGTAGCGGCTGCCCGCCTGGTCGAAGGCGTAGACGTAGCCATTGCGCAGGGCGGCCACTATCACATCGCGCCCGCCCACGGTGAGCAGCGCGGGCGGGCCGGCCAGGGGGGCTTCGAGGCGGTGGGGCCAGCCGGGGTAGCGGCGGCCGTTGGTGTCGAAGAGTAGCAGGTCGTGGGCGGTGGTGGCCACCAGCAGGCGGGCCGAGGCGCCGGCCACCACGTCGGCCACCGTCACGGAGTCGGGCAGGTTGAGCGGGAAGCCGGGCGCCTCGCGGCCATCCACGGGGCTGAGCCAGTGCAGGCGGTGGGCGGTGGCCAGCAGCAGGCGCCCGCGCAGCAGGCGCGGGGTACCCACCAGGGGGCCGGGCAGGGTATCGGCCCAGGCGCGGCCGGGGGTGCCGGCGGGTAGCAGGGTGAGCACGCCCAGCGAATCGGCCACGAGCACGGGGGCGGCCAGGGTGCCATCGGCGGCGGGCACGGCGGGCAGCAGGGCGGGCTGCCCGGCCAGCGGGGTGCGAAAGCGCAGGCTGGCCCCGCTGCCCGAGGCCACCGAGTCGGTGGCTAGGGCCTGGCCGGGGCGGCGCAGCAGCAATTGGGCAAAGTACTGGCTACCGGGCTGGGCTTCCTCGGCGGGCTGCTCGGGGGGCACCAGCTGCCAGGCCACCTGCGAGAAGTGGCGCAGCAGGCTTTCGTTGCGCAGCAAGCCGGCGCGGCGGTCTTCGGCCAGGGTGCCGAGCAGGGCGTTCCAGCCCTGGCGCACGTCGGCCAGCACGGTGAGGCGGGCCAGGGGCTGGGTTTGCTGCAACAGGGCCACCTGGGCCGCCGAGCGGCTCCACACCTGCCCGGCGGCCACCTCGGCGAGGTAGGCGCGCAGGGTGGCATTATCGGCCAGCACCAGGTAGTTGTTGACGAGCGCCGTGCTCAGGGCCCCGCCCAGGCCGGGGCTGGAACCCAGGGCGCCGGCCAGCGGCCCCAGCAGCGGCGCGCCCGCAAAGCCCGCCTCGTACAGCTCAAACGCCCCCACCCGGCCAAACGCGGGCGAGGCGCCGCCCAGGCGCCGCAGCCGGGCCAGCCACTGCGCGGTGCGAGCCGGCGCCCGGCTGCGCAGCAGCGTGAGGCGGGCGGGCGGCAGGCCCGGCGCGGCGGCGGCCAGGTAGGCCAGCGTGGCGCCGGGCACCAGGGTGGCGCGCAGGCTGTCGAGGGCGGCGCGGGGAGCGCGGGCGGTATCGGCGGGCGCGGCAGGTGCCAGCTGGCCAGCCACGGCCAGCACCAGGGCGGCGCGCAGGGGCAGCACGTCGGCGAGGGGGCGCAGGGCCTGGGCGGGCTGGCCGCGCAAGGGCTGCTGCCACGAGTTGGCGGCGGTTTCGGGGTTGGCAAAGCCGGTGAGGGTGAGCTGGCCGGGGCCGAAGCGGATGCCCAGCAGGCTTTCGTGGGCCAGGGCCAGGGCCTGGTCGAGCAGGGCGTGGGTGCCGGGCTGAAAGAGCACGTCGAGCAGGCCCGGCACGCGCCGGAAGTTGACGAGCAGCGTGGCGTCCACGTCGCGCAGGCGCAGCAGGTCGGTGGCCCCGAAGCCGGCGCGCACGGTGGGCGCGTCGAGGTGGGCCAAGCGGTGCACCACGGCCTCGACCAGCGCGGCGTGGGTACTGATAAGCAAGTGGTTGCGGTAGTTGAGCACCGTGAGCGTGCCGCCGGCCTGGGCCGTCAGCTCTTGCAGCTCGTAGCCCTCGTAGTCGCGCAGGCTGAAGCGGTAGCGGGGGTCGCGGCCCAGGGTTTCGAGCAGGCCCCGCGCCTGGCGGTACTCGCGCACGCTGGCCAGCGGAATCTGGTACAGCACATCGACCTGGCCCGGCCCGGTGAGGTGCAGCGAGCTGAGTACGAGCTTGCGGCCCAGCAGCGCCAGCAGGCCCCGGGGGCGGCCGGCGGCCGTGCCGGCCGGGGCGGGGCGCCCGCCGGTGTCGAGGCTATCGGCCAGGGCCAGCGGGCCGGCCACCTGCTGAAAGTAGCGCACCCCGGTGATGTTGTCCCACACGCCGGCTTCCTGCAAGTGCTGCACCAGGGCAGCGTGGTCGCGGGTGGCCAGCACCAGCACGGCATCGTCGGGCACCAGGGCGTAGGGGTCTACGGGCCGGGCGGCCAGGGTGCGGCGGTAGTAGACGTAGGTGGCCAGCGAAAGCAGCACGACCACGGCGGCCAGCAGGGCCAGAAGCTTGCGGGACATGCGGCAAAAGTAGGCCGCCCCGGCCCAGCTTGCCGCGCCGGTAGTTTCTTTGGCAAAAAACCGCCCTTCCTCCCCGTCTTTTCCTTCTATGGCCGACACCTTACCTCCTCCCCTTTCTGCTTCCGAGCCGGCCGCCGCGCCCGGCCACTTCAAGCGCGCCCTCACCCTGTTCGACTCCGTGATGCTCGTGACGGGCTCCATGATTGGCTCGGGTATCTTCCTCGTCTCGGCCGACATTGCCCGGCAGGTGGGCTCGGCGGGCTGGCTGCTGGTGGTGTGGCTGCTCACGGGCCTCATCACGATGGCGGGCGCCATCAGCTACGGCGAGCTGGCGGCCATGTTCCCCAAGGTGGGCGGGCAGTACGTGTACCTGCGCGAAGCCTACGGCAAGCTGGTGGCGTTTCTGTATGGCTGGACGCTGTTTCTGGTCATTCAGACCGGCGTTATCGCGGCCGTGGCCGTGGCCTTTGCCAAGTTCACGGGCGTCATGGCGCCCTGGTTTTCGGTCAAAAACGTGCTGTTCAGCGTGGGGCCGTTTCCGTTTAGCTCGGTGCAGTTGCTGGCCATTATCCTCATTGTGGCCATTACGGCTGTGAATGCGCGCGGCGTGCAGGCGGGCAAGCTCATCCAAAACGTGCTCAGCTCGACCAAGCTGGTGGCGCTGGGCCTGCTCATTTTGTTCGGCCTGTTTCTGGGGCTGAATGCCGACGCCGTACAGGCCAACTTTCACGACCTGTGGACGGCCACGCGCTCGCCGGCGCCGGGCACCACGGGCAGCATCGTGCCGCTGGGCCTGGGCAACCTGGTCATTGGCATTGGCATGGCCATGACGGGCTCGCTGTTCTCGTCCGACTCGTGGAACAACATCGGCTTTGCGGGCGAGGAAATCCAGAACCCCGAGCGCACGCTGGTGCGCAGCATGGCCATCGGCACGGCCATCGTCACGGTGCTCTACATCCTCATCAACATCGTGTACCTGCTGGTGCTGCCCCTCAAGGGCTCGCCCGAGGCCGCTACCCTGGCCGGCCGGGGCATCCAGTACGCCACCGACGACCGCGTGGCCACCGCCGTGGCCGAGTCAGTGATGGGCCAGGCCGGCGCCTACGTGCTGGCCGTGCTCATCATGCTCAGCACCTTCGGGGCCAATAACGGCATCATCCTGAGCGGCGCCCGCGCCTACTTCGCGATGGCCCAGGACGGGCTGTTTTTCCCCTCGCTGGCCACCCTCAACCGGGCCGGCGTGCCGGGCCGCGCCCTGTGGGTGCAGTGCCTGTGGGCCTGCCTGCTGTGCCTGAGCGGCAGCTACGGGCAGCTGCTCAACTACGTCATGTTCTCGGTTATCCTGTTTTACCTCGTTACCATCGTCGGCATCTTCGTGCTGCGCCGCACCCGGCCCGACGCGCCCCGGCCCTACCGCGCCTGGGGCTACCCGGTGCTGCCGGGCATCTACGTGGTGCTGGCCTCGGCCTTTTGCGTTATCCTACTCATCGCGCCCGACACGGCCGAGTACTCGCGCTACGGCCTAGGCCTGGTGGCGCTGGGCCTGCCGGTATACTTCCTGTTTGGGCGGCGCATGGGCGGGGCGTAGGCTGGTCGCTCAAACAGGAATGCCCCTGGCTTTTAAGTAAAGCCAGGGGCATTCCTGTTTTTGGGGGTGGTGGGTAATAAGCTTACTGCGCTAGCGGGGCGCCTACTAAACGGCCGCTCAGTTCACCTGGAAATCGTTTAGAAACTCCCGGCCCGGCATGCCGATGGGCGCGCCGGGCGGCATATCGAGGGGCGGGGCGGGCGTGAACTTGTTGGGGTCGGCCTCGAAGCGGGTAATCTGGGCCAGGCCGAAGAGCAGGTTGGCCTTCTGGCGGGGCTCGGCGGTGGGCAGGCGGGCGCTCATCCACTGCTTAAGGTCGGTGATTTTGAGCAGGCTTTGGCCGCGCACGGTTTCGGCGAGGCTGGGCGTGGCGGCCAGTTGCAGCAGCGCCTTTAGGGTGAGGTTGTTGACTACCACTTGCAGCTCGCCGGGGTAGCCGGCGGCCAGCGGGGCCTGCCAGGTGTGGGCCAGCAGCTTCTCGACCACCGGCATAAAGCCGGGCTGCCGGGCGTCGCGGGCCTGATACTCGACGAGGCGGGCGGCGCGCTCGGGGCTGAGAATGGCCGCCAGGGTGGGCGCCGCCGCTGCCTCGGCAGCGGCCAGCGGGTCGAAGGTGGGGCCGGTGTGGCCGGCGAAGGTTTCGAGGCTGGCCGGGTAGCCGGCGGGCCGGGGCGGAATCTGCTGAATCAGCTTTTCGGGCAGAGCCAGGGCGGCGGGCGTGAGGGTGGCCAGCAGCGCGTCAAAGGCGCGCCACTGCTCGGCGGGCTCCACCATGTTGGTAATGGGCTGGCCATCGCCCTTCACAGCATAGGTGAAGTAGAGGCCGCCCAGCGACTTGGCCGCCGCCTCCACCTGGTAGCGGTGCAGCAGGTACATGGGCACGAGCACTTCTTCCAGGGTAGCCAGCGGGGCGCCGGCCGGCAGGGCATTATCCGAAAAAGTATCGAGCACGTGCCGGCGCACGGCCAGGAGCTGGGTGAGCTGGGTCACGGCGTTGGCGCCCTCATCCCACTGGTTGGCTAAGGGGTGAGCGCCGCCGCCGGTGTCCGGGATAAACAGGTGGCCCTGCCGCAGCGTCTCCTGCATGATGGCCTGGAGGGCGGCCGGCTCGTCGGTGCCCTTCGGGAAGTCCTGGTAGCCCCACAGGATGGCGCGCTTGTCCCAGCTGCCGATGCCGGTGGCGTAGGCCTGCGACACGTCGATGGTGCCATCGGCGCGCAACGAGAAGCGCGGAAACGGGTAGTCCATCACCGAGCCCCGCTCGTGGGTGCTGGCGGTAAAGTTGTGGTACAGCCCCAGGGTGTGCCCGATTTCGTGGGCCGAGAGCTGCCGGATGCGGGCCAGGGCCAGGTCTTGCAGCTCCTGGGGCGCTTTGCGGCCATTTTTATAGGGTTGCAGCAGGCCCTCAGCCAGCAGGTAGTCCTGGCGGTGGCGGTCGGAGCCCAGCGTGACGACACCCTTGATAATCTCGCCGGTGCGCGGGTCGATGTACGACGAGCCGAACGAGAACGCCCGGGGGTTGCCGGCGCGGTCCACCCAGTTCACCACGTTGTAGCGAATGTCCATCGGGTCGGCGCCTTCCGGCAATTCCTTCACTAGAAATGCGTTGCGGTAGCCGGCGGCCTCAAACGCCTGGTTCCACCACCCACCGCCCTCGATGAGGGCGCGCTTGATGTCGGGCGGGGCGCCCCGGTCCACGTAGTACACGATGGGCGCCACCGGGTCGCTGAGCCGGGCGCCGGGGTGCTGCTTTTCGAGGCGGTGCCGGCGGGTAAAGCGCTGCACGAGCGGCTCAGTCATGGGCACCGAAAAATCCTGGTACGAGAAGGGGAAGAAGCCCGCGCGCGGGTCAAACAGCCGGGGCTTGTAGCCCGCCTCGGGCAGGGCCACGAACGACTGGTGCATGCGCACGGTCACGGCGTTGGGGTCGGGCGCCAGGCCGGGCGTACCAAAGCCGAAGTCGAGGCCGCCCGCCGCCGGCCCGCCCACGAAGGTGACGAGGGCCTCAAACTCGGTGTTGCGGGGGAAGTTCTTCGTGTTGTCGGGGTACACGGCCGAGCGCGTCTCGTCGAAGCGGTAGGTGGCCGGGGCGGCCCCACCGGCCCCGCCGCGCAGGCCCGCAAAGCTGGGCTTGCCCAGCTGGTCGGCGAGCCGCTGGCTGTCGCGCACCAGAAAGGGCGTGAGGTCGAGCAGCACGCGGTCGCCCTCCACGGCCACCGGCGCAAAGCCCCAGATGACGGATTTGGCGAAGGCGCTTTCCACGGCGCGCTGCTCGTCGGGGTTTTTGCCCGAGGCGCGGTAGGCGTAGTTGGGCTCCAGCAGCAGCACCTTCGGGCCTACTTTCACAAACTTGGCGATGCTGCTGGAGGCGGCCCCGCGCTCGGGCCCGCCCAGCCCCACCCCATTCGTAAGCGAGCTGAAGTAGAGAAATTCCTGGTCGAAGCGGCTCACTTCGAGGTACACCTTGCCGGTCTTGTCGTCGTAGTAAAACGGAAAGTAGCCCTCGTATTTCTTCAGCCCCTGCGTGATGGTGCCGAGGCTGGCCGCCGGCCGGGCATCGGGGCGGGGTGCGGGCGGGGCGCCGGGGGCGGCCGTTTGGGCGGTGGCCAGCTGGCCAGCCGCCAGCAGCGCAGCGAGTAGGGTAACGGAATGTTTCATGCAGGGCGCGGTGAAGAAAGGAGGGGGTTAGCGGCCGTAAGTATAGCTGCTGCCGGGGCATGGCCCCGCTCCTGCCTCGCACCGGGCAGCACAAAAAACCCGGCCTTTCGGGCGGAAAGCCGGGCGGCGCACAGCGCGCAGCGCAGGGCGGCAAGCCGGCGGTGGCTTAGCCCGGCAAGGCATGGCCAACACCACGGCCTGCCTAGCGGCGGCGGCGGTTCCGGCTTTTGCTATTGGGCGTGGGCACGAGGGTCACGGTCAGGGGCTGGCCGTCGCGGCTGCTGGCCGTTTCGTCCTCGTAGCCGCCGTAGCCCACCACGAAGGTGTTTTCGCCGGTCGGCACTTCGAGGGTATAGCTGCCAGTGGCGTCGGTGCTGGTGCCCTTGGTGCTGCCGCGCAGCATCACGGTGGCGCCCACCAGGGGGTGGCCGCTCTCGTCGAGCACGCGGCCGGCCTGGGTAAGGGTGGCGGGGGCCGCCGGGGCGGCTACCGGCTCGGGGGCCGGGGCCACGGGGGCAGCCTCGGCCACACTGGGCGCGGGGGCGACTGGCTGGGCCACGGGCACTCGCTTGGGTAGCTTGGGCTTGGGTATTTCCTTCGCCAGGGCCGCCGCCTTGGGGGCCGGGGCCGCCGGGGCTACGGGCGCGGCGGGCGCTTCGGCCAGCGCGGGCGCGGCCACGGGGGGGGTGGCCACGGCGGTTTCGGCGGGGTGGCTACAGCCGGCCAGCCCGGCCAGCAGCAGGGCCCCGGCCAGGCCATGCAGCGCCAACGCAAGCGGGGTGGCAGCCGGGGCCTTGGCCGACGCGGCTAGAACGGTAAAGCGGGAATTCATTAGGGGAAATTAAAGCGGCAGCAAGATAAGCGGCCTGCTCAGCCAGACAAGCGCTTGCGTGGCCTTTCCTCACTTTAAGCCCCGGCCAGCGCTCTTTCGGGCGCAAAAAGCCCCGGCTACGGGGGGCAGACCTGGCGGCCGCCCTCCCGTAGCCGGGGCTTTTTGCGGGTAAAGGCCGCAGCGGGCTTTGCTACTAGCTGCGCTCGTCCTGGGTGCGCTGCACCGAGCCGCCGGCCTGGGCATCGCCCAGCTTCTGCTCGTGCATCCGGATGCCTTCGCCCTGCTCGTCCAGTTCGTAGCTGCCTTCCTCGGTAAAGCCCGGGCCCTGGGCCTGCTCGCCGGCGGTGGTGTGGTTGTTGCCGCCCTGGGGCTCAGTTTCGGAGCCACCGATGTGCAGGTTTTGCAGCTGGTCCTTCTGGTCGCTGCGCTGGGTGTAGCCGTTGGCGCCTACGTTGCGGTGGGCGCTGGCGTCGTCGCTCTGCTTGTTGTTGCTCTGGTCGCGCTGGTAGTCGCGCTGCGCCGCCAGCTCCTCGTTGCCGGAGCCCACGCTGTTGGTGGGGTTCTGGTTGGGGGCGTCGGTCTGCTGGCCGTCTTTTTTGGGCGTGGTGCCGTCTTCTTCGAAGAGCTCGTCGCTGAGAATCATAATCGGGAGGGGAAGTTTTACGTAAGTGCTGGTTTGAGCCGGGCCACCGGGCGGTGGGCGCCTGCCTGGTGTACGCACCGGCTAGCCTGAAGTTGAGCCCGGCGCGTCCTTTTCTTTGCCTTCTTTTCTCCTACCCATCTCATGGATTTTGCCAAGCTTTACCGCCCCACCCAGTTCAATTCCTGGCAGTTTATCGCCTTCACTGGCCTGCTGATGAGTGGCGGGGCCGAGGTGCTGATTCGCTACCTGGTGCGCCGGCCGCTGCCCGCCGGTTACGGCTGGCTCTACGTATGCTGGGCGGCGCTGTTCGTGGTGGGCGCCCTGGTCAACCTGTTTGGCAAGCCCGCCGAGCCCGGGCACCACCACCATCATTAGCCACTTACCCAGTAGCAGCTAGCAAATACCAATTAGCAGGCAGATTATTTGCCGATGGCTGGTGCTTGATGGTTATTCGCTGATGATTGTTCACTGACCATTCACTTTCTCTATCGACCAAATGGCGGGGTTGGCCGGGATGGTGGCGGGCTTCGTCTTTATTTGGCGGGCCGGCCCAGCCGTTGGGGCCGGCTTTTCCGTTTCAGGACGATGCGTAACCGATTACCGAGCCTCGCGGCCGGGCTGCTGGCCCTGCTGAGCCTAGCCGCCTGCGGCGCCAAGAAAGACGCTGCTACCGATGGCAAGCCCGGCAAAGGCGGCAAGGATGGCGGCCCGCAGCCCATCAAGGATTACCCCGTGCTCGTGGTGAAGCCCGACACCGTGACGCTTTACCAGGACTACCCGGCCACCATTCAGGGCCAGCAAAACGTCGAAATCCGGCCCAAGGTCGATGGCTTCGTGGAGGCCATTTATGTCGATGAAGGGGCCAGCGTGAAGAAGGGCCAGCGGCTCTTTCACATCTCGGCGCCGCAGTATGAGCAAGAAGTGCGCACGGCCACGGCGGGCATCAAAACGGCCCAGGCCGACGTGGACGCCGCCCGCATGGGCGTGCGCAAGGTGCAGCCGCTGGTGGCGCGCGGCATCATCAGTAAGTACGAGCTGGAAGCCGCGCAGTACACCCTGGAGAGCAAGCTGGCCGCCCTGGCCCAGGCCCGGGCTACGCTGGTCAACGCCCAGACCAACCTTGGCTATACCACCATTACGAGCCCGGTGGATGGCGTGATGGGCAGCATTCCCAACAAAATCGGGGCGCTGGTGAGCAGCACCTCGGCCGACCCGCTTACGACGGTGTCGAGCATCGGCAACGTGTACGCCTACTTCTCGCTCAGCGAAAAGGCGCTGCTCAGCTTTGCGCGCCGCCGGGCCGGCAATACGCTGCAAGACAAGCTGGCCAAGGTGCCCGACGTGCGCCTCGTGCTGGCCGACGGCACCGTGTATGCCTACAAGGGCCGCGTCGAAACGGCTATCGGCCAGATAAATACTGAAACCGGCGCCAGCAGCTTCCGCGCCACGTTTCCTAACCCGCAGGGGCTGCTGCGCAGCGGCAGCAGCGGCTCGGTGCGCACCTTCCAGCCGCTGGACAACGCGCTCATCATTCCGCAGAGCGCTACGTATGAGCTTCAGGGCAAACGCTTTGCCTACGTGGTGGGCACCGACACGGCCGCCCACGCCCTGCCCCTCACGGTGGTGCCCACCCCCGACGGCGCCTCATTTGTGGTGCAAAAGGGTCTGAAAACCGGCCAGAAAGTGGTGCTCGAAGGCATCAGCGGGCTGAAGGAAGGCATGAAAATCAAGCCCAAGCTGGTGCAGAGCGCCAAAACTGAGGTGTCGGGCTAGTGTTTAATTATGAATTGAGAATTATGAATGATGAATTGTTAGCCAGTTACTGATTGCCAAATCAGTAGCTCCCAGCGCGACCCATTCACAACTCATAATTCATAATTCATAACTCATAATTTAAACTGAGTTATGCTGAAAATATTCATTGAGCGCCCCGTGCTCTCGACCGTTATCTCGGTCATTATCGTGCTGCTGGGCATCCTGGGGCTGCTGTCGCTGCCCATTGCGCAGTACCCCGATATTTCGCCGCCCACGGTGCAGGTATCGGCCAGCTACGCGGGCGCCAATGCCGACGTGGTGCTTAAGAGCGTGCTGGTGCCGCTGGAGGAACAGATAAACGGCGTGGAGGGTATGACCTACATGACGTCGTCGGCCACCAATACCGGCTCGGGCAGCATTCAGGTGTATTTTAACGTGGGCACCGACCCCGACCAGGCGGCCGTAGACGTGCAAAACCGGGTGGCCAGCGCCACCAGCCTGCTGCCGCAGGAGGTAACCCAGGCCGGCGTAACGGTGCGCAAGCAGCAGAGCAGCAACCTGTTGATTTTTGCCCTCTACAGCGACAACCCGGCCTACGACCAGACGTTTTTGCAGAACTACGCCCTCATCAACATCACCCCGCAGCTGCAACGGGTGAATGGCGTGGGTGCCGCCAACGCCTTTGGCTCGCGCAACTACGCCATGCGCGTGTGGCTCAAGCCCGACGTGATGGCCATCTACGGCCTCACGCCGGCCGATATCACGGCCGCCCTGGCCGACCAGAACGTGGAGGCCGCCCCCGGCCAGTTTGGCCAGAATAGCGACCAGAGCTTTCAGTACGTCATCAAGTACACCGGCAAGCTGGTCACGGCCGAGCAGTTTGGCAACATCGTGCTCAAGGGCACGGCCCAGGGCCAGTTGCTGCACCTCAAAGACGTGGCCCGCATCGAGCTGGGCGCCCAGGACTACGCCAGCAACAGCACCACGTTTGGCAAGCCCTCGGTGGGCATCTCAGTCAATCAGACGCCAGGCTCCAACGCCCGCGAGGTCATCCAGAAGTCGCTGGCGGTGCTGGCCGAGGCGGAGAAGTCGTTCCCAGCCGGTATCCACTACACCAACCTGGTGAACATCAACGACTTCCTGGATGCCTCCATCGACAAGGTTATTCACACGCTGGTCGAGTGCTTCGCGCTGGTGTTCCTGGTGATTTTCATCTTTTTGCAGGACTTTCGCTCCACCATCATCCACGGCGTGTCGGTGCCGGTGTCGATTATCGGCACGTTTTTCTTCCTGAAAATATTCGGCTACAGCATCAACCTGCTCACGCTCTTTGCTCTGGTGCTGGCCATCGGCATCGTGGTCGATGATGCCATTGTGGTGGTCGAGGCCGTGCACGCCAAGCTCGAAAGCGGCTACACCTCGCCGCGCCGGGCGGCCATCGACGCCATGAGCGAGATAACGGGCGCCATTGTGAGCATCACGCTGGTGATGGCGGCGGTGTTCTTGCCGGTCACGTTTATCACGGGCTCGGTGGGCGTGTTTTATAAGCAATTCGGGATAACGCTGGCGGTGGCCATTCTGATTTCGGCCATCAATGCCCTGACGCTTTGCCCGGCCCTGGCGGCCCTTTTCCTGCTACCGCCGCACCACGAAGAAGACAAGAAGGCCGAGAAAAAGACCTTTATGCAGCGTTTCGGCGTGGCTTTCAACGCCGCCTACGACGCGCTGGTGGCCAAGTACACCCGCGCCGTGCAGTTTCTCATGGGCCGCAAGTGGCTGGCCCTGGCGGGCGTGGCGGGCTTTGCGGGCTTCTTGTACTTTTTGATGACGAGCACCCCGAGCAGCTTCGTGCCCAACGAGGATATGGGTACCATCTTCGTGAACGTGAGCCTGCCCCCGGCCTCGACGCTGGAGCGCACCACGGCCGTGAATAACGAGGTCGATAGCCTCATTCGCCAGATTCCGGCGGTGCGGGGCACGCTGCGCATTACGGGCCAAAACTTTCTGGCCGGCCAGGGCAGCGCCTACGGCATGGTCATCGTGCGCCTCAAGCCCTGGGACGAGCGCAAGAACATGAACAACGAGGCGGTTATCAAGAAGATAAGCCAGCTCACGGGCCACATCCGGGCCGGCGATATTCGCAGCAACTCGCAGCCCACCATCACGGGCTTTGGCCAGACGGGCGGCTTCACGTTTCAGCTCCAAGACCGGGGCGGGCACACCACGGCCGAGTTCTACAAGGTGGCCCAGGATTTTCTGGCGGCCCTCAGCCAGCGGCCCGAGATTCAGTTTGCGACCACGGCCTTCAACCCCGGCTTTCCGCAGTACCAGCTTTCGGTAAACGTGCCGAAGGTGAAGGAAGCCGGCCTGACTGAAAAGGACATCCTGAATGCCATGCAGGTGTACTACGGTGGCTCCTATGCCTCCAACTTCAACCAGTTTGGCAAGCAATACCGGGTGATGGTGCAGGCCGATACCTCCTACCGGGCCAGCCCCGCTGGCCTGAGCAAGATATTCGTGCGCAACGCCAGCGGGGTCATGGCGCCCATCACCGAGTTTGTGACCCTGACGCGCATCTACGGCCCCGAAAGCCTGTCGCGCTTCAACCTCTTTACTGCCATTTCGGTCAACGGCTCGCCCAAGGAGGGCGTCAGCTCGGGGCAGGCGCTGGTGGCCATTCAGGAGGTAGCGGCCCAGAAGCTGCCGGCCGGCTACGGCTTCGAGTTTTCGGGCCTGAGCCGCGAAGAGCAGGGCAGCGGCAAGCAGTCGCTCTACATCTTTGCCCTGTCGCTGGTGTTCGTGTACCTGTTGCTGAGCGCGCAGTACGAGAGCTACATCCTGCCGTTTGCGGTGCTGCTCTCCATCCCGATTGGCCTGAGCGGCACGTATTTATTCGCCAGGCTTTTTGGGGTCGATAACAGCATCTACCTCCAGATTTCGGTGATTATGCTCATCGGCCTGCTGGCCAAGAATGCGATTCTGATTATCGAATTCTCGCTGGCTCGCCGCCGCGACCACGGCCTGCCCATCATCGACGCGGCCCTCGAAGGCGCCAAGGCCCGCCTGCGGCCGATTCTGATGACCTCGTTTGCCTTCGTCTTTGGCCTGCTGCCGCTGCTGTTTGCCAGCGGCGCGGGCGCCAATGGCAACAAGGCCATTGGCGCGGGGGCCATCGGCGGGATGCTGTTCGGCACGCTGGTCGGGGTGTTCTTCATCCCGGTGCTGTTCGCCATTTTTGAGGGGTTGCAGGAGCGCATCAGCGGCCCGCCCAAGGCCAAGCAGCAGCTCGAAGAAGAGGAAGCCGGCGGCGGCCCGCCCGCGCCCGCTGGCGACGACAAAAAGCCCGCCGACCAACGGCCCGAACCCGCGCCGGCCGGGCAACCCGCCCTGGCGTAGGGTCCGCCCCGCGTTGCCGCCCACCCTTCCTCCCGCCGCCGCGTACAAGGCAGTAACTAACTTATAATGAGTACCCGTAAACTAGTTTGGCTCGCTCCTGTCCTGCTCGTGGCGGCGAGCGGCTGCGGCATCCTGCACCCCTACGGCCGGCCCGACACGGCCACCACCGGCCTCTACCGCGACGCGGCCACCACCGACACCACCACCCTGGCCAGCCGGCCCTGGCAGCAGCTCTTCACCGACCCGCTGCTGCAAAAGCTCATCACCGAGGGCCTGGCCAATAATCGCAACCTGCAAGTAGCCGACGCCCGCATTGCGCAGGCCCAGGCGCTGCTGGCCCAGAGCCGGGCGGCGTTCCTGCCCAGCCTGACCGGCCGGGCCACCACCACCCTCTCGCGGGTGGGCGGCGCCTTTGTAAGCACCGGCACGAGCGGCAGCACCACCACCACGGGCGGCACCACTACCGGGGGCGGCACCACCACGGGCGGCGGGGGCACCACTACCGGCGGGGGTGGCACTACCACGGGCGGCGGGGGCACTACTACCGGCGGGGGCACCACCACGGGCGGCACCACCGGCACGGGCACTACGGGCACGACTACCACCGACCAGTCGAGCATCGTGACGGGCGGCGCCGCCCACCAGTACCTGCTGGGCCTGAGCAGCAGCTGGGAAGCCGACGTGTGGGGCAAGCTGCGCAGCACCAAGCGCGCCTACGCCGCCTCGGTGCTCCAGAGCGAAGCCTACCGGCGCGTGGTGCAAACCCAGCTTATCGCCGACATTGCCGATAACTACTACGCGCTGCTAGCCCTCGATGCGCAGTTGGCCATCACGCAGCAAACGGTGCAAAACCGCATCAAGGACGTGGAGGTGATGAAGCTGCTGCTCGAAGGTGACGTGGTAACCGGCGCCGCCGTGGTGCAGAGCGAGGCCCAGCGCTACGCCGCCGAAGTGACCATCCCCGACCTGCGGCGCAGCACCCGCGAGGCCGAGAACCTGCTGGCTACCCTGCTCGGCCGCCCGCCCGGCCCAATCGAGCGCGGCACGCTGGCCGCCCAGGATGCCCCGCCGGCCCTGCTCACGGGCGTGCCCGGCCAGCTGCTGCGCAACCGCCCCGACGTGCAGCAGGCCGAGTACACCTTCGAATCGGCCTACGAGCAAACCAACGCGGCGCGCACCTACTTCTACCCCAGCTTTACGGTCACGGCCAACGGTGGCCTCACCAGCACCACCCTGGAGCGCCTGTTTTCGCCCACGGCCATCTTCGCCAGCGTGGTGGGCGGGCTGGCCCAGCCGGTGTTCAACCAGGGTATCAACCGCCTGCGGCTGGCCCGCTCACAGGCCTTGCAGCAGGAATACCTCTACACCTACCAGCAAACGATGTTCGTGGCCGGCCAGGAGGTGTCCAATGCCCTCTTCTCCTACCAGAGCGCCACCGAAAAAGCCACCATCCGCGCCCGCCAGCTCGACGCCCTCAACAAAGCCGTGGACTACACCCACGAGCTGCTGCGCGCTGGCTTCGCCAACTACACCGAGGTGCTCACGGCCCAGCAAAGCCTGCTGCAAGCCCAGCTCAACGGCGTAAACGACCAGCTACAGCAGCGCCAGGCCGTCACCGACCTTTACCACGCGCTGGGCGGCGGCTGGCGGTAATGAAGTCGATTGATAAGTTCGCAACGGGTATTGTATCATTTCATAAATGTTGGTTTAAGAAACGTGACAAGCTCAGTCATAGTGCTCAGCGCCTCCTCTGGCATTGAACCTTTAGGAAAGCAAGCATTAGCGTAAGTTCGTCAGTGGTCCTACTTAGTGCCTCTCCGCTTATGATTACCCCCCAACTGCTCCACCTGATTGCTCATGCCGATGGGGAACAACGAGCGCAAGCATTTGTCCAATTAGCGGCGGCTGCCGGCGAGCCAGCTGCCTACCAAGTGGTGGTGACTACGCTCACGAACACGCAAGATGAGCAGGTGACCTTTTGGTGTTTAGATGCCTTGATTAAGCAGTTTGGGGCCCTCCTGCCAGCGAATGCCACGCGGCTATTTCCCCTCTTGCTCGCTAGAATGGTAGGTCAGAACCCTCCCGTTACGGACCGGGCTATCTGGGCCTTGAATGTGGTCGGACCAGCGTCTGTGTCAGCCCTACTCGACGCGATTCAACACGCGCCAAGTCTGCCGCAGCGAGTGGCGTATGTCTTTGCGCTGGGAAGAAACAAGCACGTACACACGCATATTAGCTCGGTAGTAAGCTTGTTAGCGCAACTCTTGCAGGACGCAGAAGCAACGGTTCGATACTGGGCAATGGTCGCTGCCATGGATTTAAGTCCTCTACGGCCATTCTATACCCCGCCGATGCCTACCCATTATTTCGAGCCGCTCTACCCCTTGATTATATCAGTAGCGGAAGAATTTATGGTTCCTGACCAAGACAATTTTGCCGAACGATACCACGAGCTGATTAGGCAATATTGGCAAGCTTCTGCTCATAGGGAATAAAGTATAATTTTCAGAGTAATGAGGAAGAGCAAAAGCTTGGCATTATTCTTCGTTTTATCCCTTAACATAATCCCAGTTATAATCCCACTCTTGGAATCAGTGCGGGTTTTGGCTTCCTTTCGTGGCGTGGCCGATGTGGTATTTTGGTAAGACAGCACTTCAACTAAAGGCGCTACAATACACACCTGCTGGACATTCTATATCAGGCGACTTCATTACTGAGACCTTTTTCGGTTTTCAAACTCACCTATCATTTGAGTTAGTGCGGCTACCTCCACGGCGGTGAGAAGCCCTTCTTGCTGATAGGGAACCAACACGTCCACAACTAAGTCGTACTCGATGCGGGAGTTGATTTTATTGCGTTTCAGAATGTTGCTGAGGCGATTGACCCGCTGGTAAGGGAGCCCTTGCTGCTGAACTTGCTGCCAGAAATAGTCTACAGTGGGGCCTGTAGCTTCCAAGAAATAGGTTAACACGTTTGCTTGGAGATACTGTAGGCTGCGCTTGTTCCGATACGCAGGAGCGGGATGCAACACCTGTTCTTTCCACTCGTGGTGTACGCTTACCACATGGGCTAGCTGCTCGTGGGTAAACCCTGGGGGCACGAATCGCTGTAGCGCATCTAGGGCAATATCGATGGCTTCACTCAACGGCGTGGCATGTGCAGAGTAATCAGTTTTAGCCATTTAAGGTGCTTCTTATCTAGGTGGAATTTTAGCTGAGGCTAAGCCATTTTACATACTGCAAACGGTCCTTCATAACATGTAAACGGAAGCCACGCCCCATAGATAACCACGCCCCAGCAGTCTTCAGCGGTACATAAACACCGTAAAATCCCCGTCGCGGTAGCCTTCCAGCAGCTTCACCCTGGGCGACAGCGTCTGGCAGAAGGCCACGATAGCGGCGGGGTCGTGGGCGGCGAGCGGGCCGCCATCGGCGGGCTCCCAGCTGAGCAGGTTGAAGCCCAGGCCGCGGCGGCAGCTGCCGTACAGCGTTTCGATGGCCTCGTAGATGAAGCGCGGCCGGCGGTGGCGGTAGTTGAGCGAGCCGCTGGCCAGCACGTAGTCGCTCGGCGGCAGGGGTTCGCGCAGGAAGTCGCCGGTGGTCAGGGTCACGGCCGGGGCGTCGCCGTAGCGGGCGCGGGCTAAGGCGAGCAATTCCGGCATCTGCTCGATGCCGTGGTAGCGCACCCCGGCAAAGCGCTGATGCAGAAACGGGTACAGGTCGGCGTAGCCGCAGCCCACGTCCAGCACCGCGCAGTGCGCGAGGTCGCCAATCTGGCTCAGGATTTCGAAGCGAATCTGCTGGCCATCGGGCAGCCAGCCCAGCGCGCCGGGGCTGCCGGGGCCGTACTCCTTGATGCGCTGCCGGTGGTAGCGAAAAACGGCCGCGTTGTCGAGTAGCTGGCCCAGGCGCTTGCGCATGATAAATAATTCTGAAACAACGTGTTGCCTGCATCGGCGCGCCAGCTGGCGGCCGGGCCAGCAAAGGTTTTAGCCGGCGGTAGCCAGGCCGCGCAGCACCTCTTTGGTTTTACGCACGTGGTCGGTGGCCCCGCTCAGCGAGTTGAAGATGTAGGCGATTTTACCGTGCTTGTCAATCACGAACGTGACGCGGCCGGGCAGCAGGCCCAGCAGGGCGCGGGGCACCTCGTACTGCTTGCGCAGCTGCCCGCTGGTGTCGGCCAGCAATGGGAAAGGCAGCCGGTGCTTCTGGCTGAACTTCTGGTGCGAGGCCTCGCTATCGGAGCTGACGCCCACCACCACGGCGCCCAGGTCCAGGAAATCGGCGTACTGGTCGCGGAAGGCGCAGGCCTCAGCGGTGCAGCCGGGGGTGTCGTCCTTGGGGTAGAAATACAGCACCACGGGCCTGCCCTGCTGCCCGGCCAGGTGAAAGCTGTCGCCTTTATCGGTGGGCAAGGTAAAGTCGGGAGCCTGGTCGCCTAGTTGAAGCACGGTGTTGAGTTATGAGTTAAAAGTTATGAATTATGAATCGACAAACAGGCTTTTTGTTGTAGCCTCTACGCAAAACCAAACTCATAACTCATAACTTCTAATTCATAACTACCTAGTTAGCCAGCCGTTGGCGTCGAGCCAGTTTTGGAGGCGGTCCATCCACTGGTCCTTGGTGGTTGGGTTGTTCAGGCCGAAGCCGTGGCCGCCTTTGGGGTAGAGGTGCATTTCGGCGGGCACGCCGTGGCGGCGCAGGGCGTCGTAGAACACGAGGCTGTTTTGCACGGGCACGGTCTTGTCGTCTTCGGCGTGCACGAGGAAGGTGGGCGGCGTCTGGGCGCTCACTTGCAGCTCATTGGAATACAGCCGCACCTGGTCGGGGCTGGGCGTGGTGCCAAGGAGCTTATCGTGCGAGCCGGTGTGCTTGAGGCTGTCGCTGAAGCTGATAACCGGGTAAAGCAGCACCAGGAAGGCCGGCCGCACCGAGGCCGGGCCGGGGTTGTCGCCCACGGGCTGGGCAAAGTGCGTGCCCGCCGTGGCCGCCAGGTGGCCGCCCGCCGAGAAGCCCAGCAGGCCGATGCGCTCGGGGTTGAGGCTGTACTTGGGTGCCAGCTGGCGCACCATGCGCAGCGCCTGCTGGGCGTCGAGGAGCGGGGCAATGCTTTTATCGGGCTGGCTCTGGTCGTTGGGCAGGCGGTATTTGAGCACGAAGGCCGTGACGCCCAGCTCGTTCAGGCGCCGGGCCACGTCGTAGCCCTCGTGGGTGATGGCCAGGCGCGAGTAGCCGCCGCCGGGGCAAATGATGACGGCCGTCCCATTGGCCTTCTCGCGGCTCGGGGTAAACACCGTGAGCGTGGGCTGAATGACGTTGGCAATGCTCGTGCGGCCGTTGCTGGCCTCGCTGGTTTCCTGCACCTGGCTGGGTTTGGAATCGGGGATGGAGCCGGTGTAGAGCGAAAGCACGGGCGCGGCGGTGCCAGCGGCCGTGGTGGGGCCGCTCACGGCCTGGGCGTGGAGGCGGGCGGTGGTGGAGAAGCTCAGCAAACCGAGGGCTAGTAAGAGGGTGGTTTTGTGCATAAAAGCCTGTTTAGCGGGCAAGGTACGTGGCAATAGCGCCGGCGAAGGTGGGCGGGCGCAGCGCTTCCCTCCTACCTTTCCCCCATGAAAACGCGCTATTCCGAATTTCGTTTTGCCCGGCCCTGGCCGGTGCTGGCCGCGCTGCTGACCGCCTGCGCCCCCACGGCTAAAATTCCGGTGGCTACCGCGCCCGCCCCGCCGGCCGCGCCGGCCCCTGCCGCCCCGCCCGACTACCGCGCCCAGGCCGCCGACTTTCTGACCCAGTACACGGCCGAGTACGTGCGCCTCTACACGCAATCGAGCGAGGCCGAGTGGACCAGCAACACCCACATTGTGCCCGGCGACACCACCAACGCTGGCCGCACCGCCCGCGCCAACGAGCGCATGGCCGCCTTCGCCGGCTCAACCGCCAACATTGCGCAGCTGCGCGCCCTGCTGGCCCACAAAGACCAGCTGACGCCGCTGCAAGTCAAGCAGTTGGAGACGGCGCTGTATAACGCCGGCAACTCGCCCCAGACCGTGGCGCCGCTCGTGAAGCAGCGCATCAAGGCCGAGGCCGCCCAGACCGAAAAGCTCTACGGATTCGACTACAAGTACGCCGGCAAAAGCGTGACTACCAACGACCTCGACGCCCTGCTGCGCACCGAAACCAACCCGCAGAAGCGCCGCCAGGTGTGGGAGGCCAGCAAGGCCATCGGCCCTACCCTCAAGCCCGGCCTGCTCACCCTGCGCGACCTGCGCAACCAGACCGTGCAGGCGCTGGGCTACCCCGATTTTTTCAGCTACCAGGCCAGCGACTACGGCCTGAGCCGGCAGGAAATGATGACGCTCGTGCGCAAGCTCAACGACGAGCTGCGCCCGCTCTACCGCGAGCTGCACACGTATGCCCGCTACGAGCTGGCCAAAAAATACCACGTGGCCCAGGTGCCCGACTACCTGCCCGCCGACTGGCTGCCCAACCGCTGGGGCCAGGACTGGGGCAGCCTGGTGACCGTGAAGGGCATCAACCTCGACGCGGCCATCGCCAAGAAAGGCCCTGAGTACCCCGTGAAGCAGGCCGAGCGCTTTTACCAAAGCCTGGGCTTTCCGGCGCTGCCAGCCAGCTTTTACGAGAAAAGCAGCCTTTACCCGCTGCCCGCCGGCGCTACCTATAAGAAGAATAACCACGCCTCGGCCTGGCACATGGACCTGGGCCAGGACGTGCGCAGCTTGATGAGCGTGGAGCCCAACACCGAGTGGTACGAAACCACCCACCACGAGCTGGGCCACATCTACTACTACCTCACCTACACCAACCCCGAGGTGCCGCCGCTGCTGCGCCAGGGCGCCAACCGCGCCTACCACGAGGCCCTCGGCAGCATGATGGGCCTGGCCGCGCAGCAAAAGCCCTTCCTGGCCGAGCTGGGGCTGATTGATGCTAAAACGAAGACTGACCAGACTCAGCAGCTGCTGAAAGAGGCCCTGCAATACGTGCCGTTCATCCCGTTCGCCTCGGGCGTGATGAGCGAGTGGGAAAGCGCCTTTTATGCCGATAACCTGCCCGCCGACCAGCTCAACGCCAAGTGGTGGGCCCTTTGCAAGCAGTACCAGGGCATGGTGCCGCCCACCGCGCGCGGCGAAAATTACCTCGACCCGGCCACCAAGACGCACATCAACGACGACCCCGCGCAGTACTACGACTACGCCCTGAGCTACATCATCCTGTTTCAGCTTCACGACCACATTGCCCGCCAGATTCTGCACCAGGACCCGCACGCCACCAACTACTACGGCAGCCGGGCGGTCGGCCAGTTTTTGCAGGGCATCATGCAGCCGGGCAGCAGCCGCGACTGGCGCACGGTGCTGAAGGAGAAAACCGGCGAAGACCTCTCGGCCCGGGCGATGGTAGCTTACTTTGAGCCGCTGATGGGCTACTTGAAAGCGCAAAACAAGGGCCGTAAATACACACTGTAGGCACATGCAGAAGCAACGAATTTTCGCTTTCCCGGGCCGCTGGCTGGCCTGTAAACTACTGGCCGTTTTTCTCTTATCGACAGAAGCCGCCAGCGCGCAAACCCCGGCCGCGCCGCTCTGCATCGGCGAAACCTTCACGCTGCCCTCCAAGGTGCTGGGCGAAACCCGGCGCCTGAACGTGTACCTGCCGCCCGTGTACCACGACTCGGCCGCCGTGCGGCTGCCGGTGCTGTACATGCCCGACGGGGGACTAGCCGAGGACTTTTTGCACGTGGCGGGCCTCGTGCAGGTGCTGGTGGGCAACGGCACCATGCGGCCCTTCATCCTGGTGGGCATCGAAAATACCCAGCGCCGCCGCGACCTCACCGGCCCCACCACTAGTGCCGACGACCGAAAAATAGCGCCCCGCGTGGGCGGCTCGGCGACGTTTCGGCAGTTTATCCGGCGCGAGCTGATGCCGGCCGTGCGCCAGCGCTACCGCACTACGCCCGAAACGGCCCTGGTAGGCGAGTCGCTGGCGGGGCTCTTCACCGTCGAAACCCTGCTGCTCGAACCCGACCTGTTCGACACCTACCTGGCCTTCGACCCCAGCCTGTGGTGGAACACCGGCCAACTCGTGCAGCAGGCGCCCGCCAGCCTGGCCGCCTACCACGGCCCGGCCAAAACGCTGTACATGGCCACCAGCAGCCAGGGCGACACGGCGGCCACGCGGCGGCTGGCCGCGCTCATCCGCGCGGCGCCCCACCCCGGCCCCTGCTACTACGAGCCTATGCCCGCCGAAACGCACGCCACCATCTACCACCCCGCCGCCCTGCGGGGTTTCCGGCGGGTGCTTAGGGTAAAAGCACCGTAAGAGTTGGCCGGCGGCAAAGCTTGGTTTTTAACGCAAGTTGAGGAATAGTATACGCAGCTAACTTCTCACCCAAGGCCCACCTACCGGCGCGGGCCACCCACCAAAAAAGCCTGGCTGCTCGCCAGGCTTTTTGCTTTTCTTCTCCGTTAAATCTCTATTTTATAAGCGCCAGGCAAGCTGCGCTGCCAAGTCACTTACCCACTACAGCACTACCAGCTGGCGGGTGGCCACGGCCTCGGCCGTGGCGATGCGCACGAGGTAGCTGCCGGCGGCCAGGCCCGTTTCGAGGGTGCGCGAGCCACTGGCGCTCACGGTGGCGCGGTACACTATGCGACCACTCAGGTCGGCCACGCTGATGGTAGCGGCAGTGGCGGCGGGCAGTTGCAGCGAGAACTTACCGCCGGGCGCGGGGTTCGGAAACAGCTGCAAGTCGTCGTACTGGGCGCTAGCGGTGGCCGTCGCGGTGCCCACCGGGCTGATGACCCAGTGCTGGCAGGTGCAGCCGTTGTAGTCCCAAAGGCCCAGCGGCTGGCCGGGGGCCAGGGCGGCGTTAGGCACTTCCACCGCCCGGTTGCCGTAGTAGGCGGCCAGCACCAGGGTGCCGTCGGCGGCGCGCTCCACCCGAAACTTCTGGCAGTTGAGGGGCGAGTCGGCGAGCAGGTTCAGGGGGGTGCCGGCCGTTTCGGCGCAATTGCTCTGGCTCACGCTCAGGTTGCTTTGCCCGTTTGTTAACTTATACACGCCGCTGCCCTGGGGCGTAAATTTCCACTGCTGGCAGGGCTGGCCGGTGGCGGGGCTTTGCACGAGCGCCTGGCCGGCGGTGGCGGGGCAGCTGGCGCTGGCCCACAGCAGGCCGCTGTTTTGGTTGGCCACGGTGTAGAGGCCGGCGGCCAGCCAGTCCTGCGTGGCCGAGGGCCAGCCGGTGGCCGCATCCCAGCTTAGCTGGCCGATGCCGAGGGTAGGCTGGCCGCCGGCATTGGCATTGTAGTAGTGATAGGTGAGGTAGTTGACGTTGTTCTCGGTGAACAGGCCCACCTGGCCCGGCCCCACGTAGTTGTCCTTGCCCACGAGGAAGTTGGAGCCGCCGCCTTGCAGCAGGTCCACGCCGTTTTTGTCGAGGTAGGGGCCGGTGGGGCTGGTGGCGCGGCCCATCTGCACGTAGTAAGTGCTCGTGACGCCTGCGCAGCAGATGCCTTTATTATAAAACAGGTAGTAGTAACCACCGTGCTGCATCACGTAGGAGGCTTCGTTTTCGCAGTACACCGGGGCGCCGGCAATATTTTTGATGTTAGCGTCGAGGCGCTTGCCGGTGGCCGGGTCGAGCTGCACGAGCCAGTTGCCGGTGAGGTGCGAGCCGAAAGCCATCCACACTTTCCCCTGCGCATCGGTAAATACGGCCGGGTCGATGCTGCCCCAGGGCGAGGTATCATCCGAATACGTAACCATGCCCTGGTCGGTCCAGGTGGTGAGGTCCGGGCTGGTAGCCACCCCGATGGCGGAGGGCCGCTTGCCCAGCGAGCACGAATAGTACATATAGTACTGGCCGTTCCTGAACACGCATTCCGGCGCCCAAAAATTGCCCTTGAAGCCCGGCACGTAGGTGCCTATCCAGCCCGGCCAGGTGCCGGCCGCAAATACCGTAGCCGCCGGCTGCCAGTTGATGAGGTCGGTCGAGGTCAGGTGGTAAATCTGGTCGCCGGTGGTCCAAACGTGGTACACGCCGTTGCGCTTCACGATGGTCGAGGGGTCGTGGGCGCCGGGAAAGCCCTGCAACGCCCAGGCCCCGTGGCCCGAAAAAACGGCCAGCGCCAGCAGCAGCCGGCCAGCCCAGGCGCGCAATGACTGGGTAAAAAAGAAGGTAAAGTTGGGCATAATCCAAAAGGGTGGGAAAAGGAATTAAAAAAGAACGTCATGCTGAGCGCAGCGAAGCCTCTCTATCTCATCGTCAGATTACTAATCAACGATTCGAGCGAGATGCTTCGCTGCGTTCAGCATGACGTTCTCAAAGGAGGCTACCAACGATTCGAGCGAGATGCTTCCCTGCGTTCAGCATGACGTTTTACTAAGGCTTTTTACGGCCTGAATACCTGCCTTACTTCTTGCCCGCTACTCGCAGCACCGTGAAGGAATTGGGGGCTAGCGTGTAAGTCAGCGTGCTGCCTTTCACAGTGAAGGTCGACTCCTGGGGGCTGAGCTTTTTGGGCTCGGCCAGGCTGTTCTGGGTTTGCAGGTCGGCGCTGGCCATGGTCTGGGCGCGGCCGGTTTTGGCCAGGCCTTTGGCGCCGGCCAGGTTGATGCTCACGGGGCGCGGGCTGCTGGAGTAGTTTACCAGCTTCACCACCACGTCGCCGGCCGGCTCGTCGGCCACGGCGCTGGCGAAGAGGTTATCGGCGCCGTTTTTGGCGCCGGCGGGCATAGTTACGGGCAGTACTTTGGTGCCTTTATTCAAGGCGTACATTTTCTGCACGTAGTAGCTGGGCGAGCCGTACGAGTTGAGGTTGTCAAACCAAATCATGTCGGGCGTCCACTGCCAGGCATCTACGTTGGCGAAGAGTGGGGCGTAGCTGGCCATGCCCACTACGTCGGCGTTGCGCTCGAGGCCGGTCATGAACGCCGCTTCCGAGATGGCGCAGTCCCAGGTGTTCTTGTTGTCGGGGCTGCCGATGGCAATACTTTGAGCGGCGTACTCGCCGGCGAAGATTTTGGGGCCGGTGCGGGCGTACTTGTCGTAGCGGTCGGCGTGCTCCCGAAACCACTGCGGCAGGGCATAATAGTGCTCATCCACGTACTCGGCCTTGAGCTCGCCGAGGCGCTTGCTGGCCTTGTCGAACAGGTCGCCGTCGGGGCTGGGCCCGGCGCTCGATACAATTTCAATTTTGGGGTACTTGGCCTTCACGGCCTTGGCAAACGGCTCGTAGCGCTCCAGGTACTGGGGGCCCCACTGCTCGTTGCCGATGCCTATCATCTTGAGGTTGAAGGGCGCCGGGTGGCCCATCGCCACGCGCTTGGCGCCCCAGGGCGAGCTGGCTGGGCCGTTGGCAAACTCGATGAGGTCGAGCGCATCCTGGATGAAAATATCCAGCGACGGGTCACCGGTGCCGACGGACGGGGCCGAAGCATTGGGCCCGCCCTTGGTGCTGGCGCTACCCATCGGAGCCAGCTCGCCCGAGTTGAACTGGCAGGCCATACCCACGTTGAGAATAGGCAGCGGCTCGGCGCCAATGTCTTCCGAAAGCTGGAAATACTCGAAGAAGCCCAGGCCGAACGACTGGTAGTAGTCGGGCGTCGAGCGGTGCTTGAACTCCATGTTCCAGCGGTTCACAAGTGGCGAGCGGCTAGCCACATCGCCGATGGTTTCCTTCCACTGGTAGCGCTCCGACAGCGTGCGCCCTTCCACGATGCAGCCGCCGGGGAAGCGCAGGAAACCCGGCTTCATGTCCTTGAGCAGCTGCACCAAATCGGTGCGCAGGCCGTTGGGCCGCTGATTCCAGGTGTCTTTCGGGTAGAGCGACACCACGTCCAAATCTACCGTGCCCGTGCCGTTGAGCACGAGTTTGAGGTGAGCTTTATTCTGGGTGCCGGTGGCTTTCACCACGGCCGTGTACCGCTTCCACTCATTGGTGAAGCCGCTCACCGCCACCTGGCCCAGGTTTTCGCCCTGCGGGCCTACCAGCGTGGCCGTGAGGCCGTTGATGTCACCCGTACCACGCCGGGCGTAGAACGAGAGCGTATACTCGCCGCCCGTTTTCACGCCCATGCCCCGGAAGCCTTCATTTTCGATGCCGGCCTCGCCGCTCGCGCCAGTGCGGGTAGTCAAGCGCAGGTAGTGCGCGTTGTTCTGGCTGATGCCCTGCTCGTTGCGCACGGCATAGGCGTCGAGGTTGGAGCCACCCCCTAGGGCCTTCCAGCCAATTAGGCCTGGGTTAATCTCAAAGGACTTGTTTTTCACCAGTTCGGGATATAGCCCACCGTCGGCGGCAAAGTTGATATCCTCGAAAAACAGGCCGTACATATTCTTATTGACGGCCGCGCCGGGTTTATTGACCTGCACCGTGAGGCTAGCCGGGGCCGCCGACTGTGCGCGGGCCCCTAAGGCACCCAGCAGTGCCAGGCCGGCCGCCAGGGCGGGGAGGCGGGTAGTGGTAATCATCGAAAATGGAGACGGGTGGGAGAACGAAAAATTGTACTGGCGCGAGTGTAGGCGAAGCCATAACTCGTGTCAACCATGACGTGGAGGCTGCGCCACCACTGCCGCGCTAGCGGCAATTTTATGCTTGTATGGCACCTGGGTAGCGCGAGTAAAGTGCTGCTACCTAGGCGCAAGATTGCCGCTAACGCGGTAGTGGAGGCGCAGCCTCCACATTAAAAACAGGCACGAGTTACGCTGCGCTAAACTCGCGCTAACGCAGCGTAATGTGCTTGCAGCTTAGCCTTTGAAAGCTACTTCGTTGAAGCGCAGCTCGTTTTTAAACGTGCGCAACTTGGTGTCTTCGTCGATGATGAGGTACTCGATACCGGCCATCTCGGCGAAGTCCTCTAGGTACTCGCTGGTCAGGTTCTGGCTGTAGCCGGTGTGGTGGGCGCCGCCAGCTAGAATCCAGGCGGCGAGGCCGGTTTTCATGTCGGGGTGCACCTTCCAGAGCACGCGGGCCACGGGCAGGTTGGGCAGGTCTTGCTCAGGGGCCACAGCCTCCACGGTGTTCACAATCATGCGGAAGCGGTTGCCCATGTCCACGATGGTTGCGTTGAGGGCCGGGCCAGCGGGGCAGTTGAACACCAGGCGAACTGGGTCTTCCTTGCCGCCGATACCTAGGGGGTGAATTTCGGCGCGCACCTTGCCTTCAGCGATGGTGGGGCAGATTTCGAGCATGTGCGAACCCAGGACTTGCTCGTTGCCAGGGGCGAAGTGGTAGGTGTAGTCCTCCATGAAGGAGTTGCCACCGGGCAGGCCGGCGCCCATCACTTTCATGGCGCGCACCAGGGCCGAGGTCTTCCAGTCGCCCTCACCACCGAAGCCGTAGCCATCGGCCATCAAGCGCTGCGTAGCAATGCCGGGCAGCTGCTTCATGCCGTGTAGGTCTTCGAAGGTGTCGGTGAAGCCCTTGGCGTTGCGGTCAGTTAGGAACTTGCGCATACCCAGCTCGATGCGAGCTGCGTCGCGCAGGCTTTCGCGCTTCTCGCCGCCTTCCTTCAGGTTGTCGCCTAGCTCGTATTCCTGCTCGTAGGTAGCTACTAGACCGGCAATCTGCTCGTCGGTCACGGCATTTACCTCGGCCACTAGGTCGCCGATGCCGTAGGTGTTCACTTCGTAGCCAAACTTGATTTCGGCTTCTACTTTGTCGCCTTCGGTCACAGCTACGTAGCGCATGTTGTCGCCAAAGCGCACGAAGTGGGCGCCCTGCCAATCGGCCCAGGCGCTAGCTACGCGGCTCCAGATGCTGAGGCGCTCGCGCACATCCTCGCTCTGCCAGTGGCCCACAATCACCTTGCGGCTCAGGCGCATGCGCGAGCCGATGAACCCAAACTCACGGTCGCCATGCGCCGACTGGTTGGTGTTCATGAAGTCCATGTCAATGGCATCCCACGGAATGTCGCGGTTGTACTGCGTGTGCAGGTGCGCCAGTGGCTTTTGCAGGATTTTCAAGCCGTTAATCCACATTTTGGCCGGCGAGAAGGTGTGCATCCAGGCAATCAGGCCCACGCAGTTCGGCGTGTTGTTGGCCTCCTGCATGAGCTTGTAAATCTCCTGCGGACCCGTCAGCACCGGCTTGTACACGATGTTGATGGGCAGCTTGGTGCCTAGCTCTTTCGCAATTTCCTGCGAGTGGCGAGCTACTTCCTCCAGGGTTTCGGGGCCGTAGAGGTGCTGGCTGCCAGTGATAAACCAGGCTTCGTAGTTTGAAATGTCAATCATGGTGGTGGGTAGTACCGTGGACTCTGTGAGTCCGCGAGTTAAATGGTTGGGTGCTAGCACGCGCGGACCCGCAGGGTCCACGGTACAGCCTATTGCCCGTAGTAAGAATTGGCGCCGTGCTTGCGCTCGTAGTGTTTTTTAATCAAGGCATCTTTCAGCCGCGCCACGCCCGGCTTGAGCGTGCAGCTGAGGTAGGCCAGCCGCGCTACTTCTTCAAGCACCGCGCTGTGATACACGGCTTTCTCCACGGTTTTGCCCCAGGTGAAGGGCGCGTGGTTGCCCACAAGTATCATCTCAACCTCGGCGGGCGAGAGGCCACGCTTCTCAAACTCGTTGATGATTTGCCAGCCGGTCTGGTGCTCGTAGTCGCCCGCGATGAGCTCGTCGCTCATGGGCGGTGCGCAGGGCACGTCGGCCGTGAGGTGGTCGGCGTGGGTGGTACCTAGGATGGGAATATCAAGCTGCGCCTGGGCCCACGCTGTAGCGTAGGTGCTGTGCGTGTGTACGATACCGCCGATGTTTGTCCACTCCTTGAAGAGCAGCGCGTGGGTTTTCGTGTCAGAAGAAGGCCGCTTGGTGCCTTCGACAATATTGTTGTCGAAGTCCACAATCACGATGTCCTCCGGCTTCAGCGTGGCGTAGGACACGCCGCTGGGCTTGATGGCAAACACGCTTTTTTCACGGTCAACCACGCTGGCATTGCCGAAGGTGAAGAGCACCAGCCCGAGGGCTGGCAGCTGCATATTGGCCTCGTAGCAGGCTTGCTTTAGGTCTTGGTACTGGCTCATTAGGCGGTGGTGATGGCGGGGGTTTCGGGTTCCATTACCGGCTCTTCCGAGTGGCTGGTCGTCACGCTTTCCACGAACTTGCCCAGCGCCTGGTA
>Ga0160428_1000152_pt1 | contig 87482 bp, 72 predicted proteins | sample SolpanmetagenomM_FD_108198 | JGI IMG/M metagenome (GOLD analysis project Ga0160428, IMG submission 108198) | Solar panel surface microbial communities from Lawrence Berkeley National Laboratory, California, USA - M | ecosystem: Engineered > Built environment > Solar panel > Unclassified ...
CGTACTCGTGGCCATGAGTGGCGGCATCGACTCGTCGGTGGCCGCCGTGCTGCTGCACGAAGCCGGCTACGAAGTAGTCGGCATGACGATGAAAACCTGGGACTACGCCACGGCCGGCGGCTCCAAAAAGGAAACCGGCTGCTGCTCGCTGGACAGCATCAACGATGCCCGCGACATTGCCGTGCGCCTGGGCTTCCCGCACTACATCATCGACATCCGGGATGAGTTCGGCGATTTTGTCATCGACAACTTCACCGAGGAATACCTGGCCGGCCGCACCCCCAACCCCTGCGTGCTCTGCAACACCCACATCAAGTGGGATGCGCTGCTGCGCCGCGCCGACCAGCTCGGCTGCGAGTTTATCGCCACCGGCCACTACGCCCAAATTCGGCAAGATGCCGACACTGGCCGCTTCGTGGTGAGCAAGGGCCTCGACGAAAACAAGGACCAGAGCTACGCCCTGTGGGGCGTGACGCAGCAGAGCCTGAGCCGCACGCTGTTTCCGCTGGGCGCCATGCGCAAGAGCGAGATTTACGACGAGGCGCGCCGCCGGGGCTTCACGGCCCTGGTCAACAAGCCCGAGAGCTACGAAATCTGCTTTATCCCGGATAACGACTACCGGGGCTTTTTGCGCCGCCGCGTGCCGGGGCTGGATGAGCGCGTGGCCGGCGGCCGCTTCGTGGACCGCGATGGCCGCGACCTGGGCCCGCACGAGGGCTACCCGTTCTACACCATCGGGCAGCGCAAGGGGCTGGGCATTGCGCTGGGCTTTCCGGCCTACGTCACGGCCATCCGGCCCGACACCAACGAGGTGGTGCTGGGCAACTACGACGAGCTGGCCAGTACCGCCACCACCGTGCACAAGCTCAACATGGGCAAGCTGGCCAGCCTCGAAGGCCGCGGCCTGGTGCCGGCCGTGGTGAAGGTGCGCTACCACCACGCCGGCTCGCCGGCGTTTCTGGAGCAAAGCGGCGACATCCTCAACATCTACTTCCCCGAGCCCGTGCACGCCATCACGCCGGGCCAGGCGGCCGTGTTCTACGACGGCGACGACGTGCTGGGCGGCGGCTGGATTCAGCGCCACGTGATAGGCGAGGTGCCCGCTGCCCTGGCCGAGGCCGCGCTGGGCTAGCCCCGGGCGCGGGCAGTTATCCGCTGGCTGGTAGTACCTTGCCAGGGGCCGCGCTGCGCCACTGGCAAGGTAGTTGTTTGGCTGGTTTTTCTTGTATGAATCTACGTTTTAGCGTTTTTGCGCGTCCGCAGTTGCTGCGAAGCCTGGGGCTGCTGGCTGGCCTGGGGCTGGCGGCAGGGTGCCGCCATGAGTCGGTGGCGCCCGTGCCGGTGGTCGATTATTTTCCGGTGGCCATCGGCACGTACCGCACCTACGCCGTCACCGACTCGGTGTGGGTCAATGCCCGGCCCAGCGTCACGAGCTATCAGCTGCGCGAGCGCGTGGCGGAGCGCTTTACCGACGCCGCTGGCCAAACGGCCTACCGCCTCGTGCGCTCCAAACGGGCCAGCGCCGGCGCCGCCTGGGCCGACGACAGCGTGCTGGTGGTGGTGCCACTGCCGAGGGCCGTGCTGCTGACCCGCAACAACCTGCGCACCGTGGAGCTCATTTACCCGGCGCAGGCGGGTAAAGGCTGGAATGCCAATGCCTTCACGGCCTCGCCCGATACCATTACCAGCATCAGCCGGGTGTATGGCCCCGGCGTGGCCGGGCCCTACACCACGCCCGCCGCGGGCGGCCAGCCCGCTAAAACCTATGCTAATACGGTGCTGACCAAGGCCACGCCCGGCACGGGCACCGAGTTCATCAACCTGTTTTACCAGCAGGGCCAGCGCCAGGTGTACGCCAGCGGCGTGGGCCTGGTGCTGCGCCGCCGCTTCAGCTTCAACACCTTCACCGTTAATCCCAACACGCTGGAGTCCGTGGCCACGCCCAACATTCAGGCGGGGGCGGCGCGCCTCGAAGTGCTCATCGACACGGGCACGATTTAGCCCGCCCCGCAGTTCAGAACCCAGCCCACCGGCCGGCTCGCTACCCAGCGGGCCGGCCGGTGAAGCGTAGGGCCCGCTGGGTAGGGGGTTTGGCCGCTACTTTCGCGGCACTTATTTCGTGTGTATGCTAAAAACTGCTTTCTGGCCCGGCGCGCTGCTGCTGGCCACGGTGCTGGGCGCCGCCCCGGCCAGCCAGGCCCAAACGGCCCCGGTGCGTCGCTACTTCGTGTACTTCAAAGACAAGGCGGGTACGCCCTACGCCGTGGCCCAGCCGCAGGCGTTTCTGTCGGCGCGGGCGCTGGCCCGGCGCAGCCGCCAGGGCATTGCCGTGCGCCCCCGCGATTTGCCGGTGAGCCCTACCTACCTGGCCCAGGTGCGCGCCGTGAGCGGGCAACCGCAGGTGGTGTTCACCTCGCGCTGGCTCAACGGCGCGGTGCTAACCTGCGACTCGGCCACCCTGGCCCGGGTGCAGCAGCTGCCCGCCGTGCGCAGCACCCAGCTGCTGAGCCGGGTGCTGCCCCAGGCGCCGGCCGCCGCCCCGGCCGTGACGCCCACGCCCCAGCCGGCCGCGCCCGCCAGCCCCCGCGCCACCTACGGCAAGGCCTACGCCCAAAACCAGCTCATCGGGGCCGTGGCCATGCACGACGCCGGCTACCGGGGCGAGGGCATGCAGATTGCCATCTTCGACGCCGGCTTTCCGGGGGCCGACCGCATTACGGCCCTGCAAAGCAGCCAGACCCAGGGCCGGGTGGCCAGCACCCGTAACTTCGTGGACGGTGGCCGGCAGGTATACCGCCGCAACGGCCACGGCACGGCCTGTCTCAGCCTCATCGGGGGCGACCTGCCGGGCTACTACGTGGGCACCGCGCCGCGCGCCACCTTCCACCTCTGCATCACGGAAGACGTGGCCAGCGAGTCGCCGATGGAGGAAGCCAACTGGCTGGCCGCCGCCGAATACGCCGACTCGGTGGGGGTGGACGTCATCAGCTCGTCGCTGGGCTATACTACTTTCGACGACCCTGACCTGTCGCACACCTACGCCCAGCTCGACGGCCGCACGGCCATCAGCAGCCAGGCCGCCCTGGGGGCCGCCCGCGCCGGCATGGTCGTCGTGAACTCGGCCGGCAACGACGGGGGCAACAGCTGGCACTACATCGGCGTGCCCGCCGATGCCGACAGCATCATCACGGTGGGGGCCGTCGATTCGCTGCGCAACTTCGCCGGCTTCAGCTCCTATGGCCCCACCGCCGACGGCCGCCTCAAGCCCACGCTGGCCGCCATGGGCGTGGCCTCGGCCGTGCTGGCGCCCAGCGGGGCGGCCGTGCGCGGCAACGGCACGTCCTACGCCTGCCCCGAGCTGGCGGGCCTCACGGCCGGCTTCTGGCAGGCCAACCCCACGCTCACGGCCCAGCAAGTGATTGCCGCCCTCACGGCCGGCGCCTCGCAGGCCAGCAACCCGGATAATACCCAGGGCTACGGCGTGGTCAACTTCGTGGCCTCGTACAACCGCCTGCACCCCGGTGCCCCACTGGCCGCCCGGCCCGCCGCCGGCGCCGCCCCGGCCGGGCTAGCCATCTATCCCAACCCCAGCCACCTCGATGAGCTGATGCTGGCCCTGCCCGCCGCCCTGCGCGGGCAGGTGCTGCGCGTGCGCGTGCGCGATGCCAAAGGCGCCCTGGTGAGCGAGCAGCTGCTGCCCGTCAGCCCCGCCGCCGCGGTGCCGTTGCGCCTGCCCGCCGGCCGCCCGCTGGCCCCCGGCGCCTACCTGTGCACGGTGCAGCCCGTGGCGGGCGGGGCGGCCCAAACCGTGCGGTTTGTGCGGCAGTAGATTGGCTAATTAAATTGGGTTTACAAGGCTAATTTTATTGGCTATTCGCGTAAAAGGTCGTATCTTTAAACCATCAATCAGACATCTCTTCCATGTTACAGCTAATGACGACCAAGCGCATCGGGCGCCGCCAGTTTCACTTCACCGTGCAGGGCGGCAACCTGCACGAAGCCGTGGCCGAGTACGACCGCCTGAGTTTTCCCGACGTGGCCGCCTGCGGCCTCTGCGGCTCCGACAACCTCGACCTGACCTCGCGCGTGGCGCAGGGCAAATTCAAGTACACCTCCGTTAAGTGCCTCTCGTGCCGCGGCGACCTCACCTTCGGCAAAAACAAGGACGACGACCAGTCGTACTTCCTGCGCCGCAAGGAAAGCGGCGAGCTCGACTGGCGCGCCTTTGAGAAGAAGCCCGAGTAGGCGTTCGAGAAGTATCGCGTAGCAATGGCGGCTTAAGAATGGGGATAACTCATTTTTAAGCCGCCATTGCCACTTACTGCCCGGTACGAAAGAAGCCGGCGCGGGGCGCGGCGGCCCGCCGGCGTACTTTTGGGGCCTATGAGCGCTACCCCTTCCCGCCGCCGCGAGCCGCTGCTAGCCCCCTCGCTGCTGGCCAGCGACCTGGCCAACATCCAGGCCACCGCCGAACTACTGGCCACGGCCGAGGCCGACTGGCTGCACTTCGACGTGATGGACGGCCGCTTCGTGCCCAACATCTCCTTCGGCCTGCCCATCCTCGAAGCCCTGCGCCCCCACGCCAAGCAGCCCATCGACGTGCACCTGATGATAGAGCGCCCCCAGGACTACCTGGCCGCTTTTCGCGATGCCGGGGCCACCCACATGACCGTGCACTACGAGGCCTGCCCGCACCTGCACCGCGTGGTGGAGCAAATCAAGAGCCTGGGCTGCACCGCCGGCGTGGCCCTGAACCCCGCCACCCCGGCCAGCCTGCTGCAAGACATTGCCGCCGACCTCGACCTGGTGCTGGTAATGTCGGTAAACCCCGGCTTCGGCGGCCAGACCTTCATCCCGCACACCTTGCAGAAGGTGGCCGAAGTAAAAGAGTTGCTGCTCGACTGCGGCTCCGAGGCCCTCATCGAGGTCGATGGCGGCGTGAGCCAGGCCAACGCCGCCGCCCTGGTGCAGGCCGGGGCCGACGTGCTGGTGGCCGGCAACTTCGTGTTTAAGTCGCCCGGCGGCCCGGTGGCCACCCTGGCCAGCCTGCGCCAGCTGCTGCGCGAGACCACGGCAGCGTAGGGCGTTAAAAAAATGGGCTGGCCGCATACGCAAAGCCCCGCCGCGCTAGTTTGAAAAGCTACGCTAGGGCCAGCCGGCGCAATCGCGCGCCGGTTGGCCCTAGCGTAGCTTTACGGAACCGTTTTTTCTGCTGCCTCTGCGTTGAAGCCTCTACCTCTTGTCATCCTGTTAAGCAGCCTGCCGCTGGCTGGCCCCGTGCTGGCCCAGCAGGCGCCCGCGCCGGCCGCGCCTACCCAAACCACCGTGCTCACCGGCACTGTGCGCGATGCCCAGGGCCAGCCCCTGGAGCTGGTGGTGGTTGCCCTTGAAGGTCAGCCCGGCGGCGCTACTACCAATGCCCAGGGCGAGTTTACCCTGCGCCTGCTGCGGCCCGTGAGCGGCCCGGCCGTGCTGGTGGCCCGCCGGCTGGGCTACCAGCCGCTACGCCTGCCGGTGCGCCTGCCCGAGGCCGCCGGCCAGCCGCTGCGGCTAGCCCTGCAACCCGATGCGCGCGCCCTGGGCAGTGTAACGGTGCGCGCCCGTGCCGCCGGCGCCGACACCCGCGAGCAGGCCAGTCTGGTACAGCTCGACCCGCAAACGGCCAAGGTGCTACCCTCGCCCTTCGGCGATTTCAACGCCATTCTCAAGACGCTGCCCGGCGTGGTGAGCAACAACGAGCTCACCAGCACCTACAACGTGCGCGGCGGCAGCTACGAGGAAAACCTGCTCTACGTCAACGGCTTTGAGGTGTACCGGCCGTTCCTGGTGACGCAGGCGCAGCAGGAGGGCCTGAGCTTTATCAACCCCGATTTGGTGCAACGCGTCGATTTCAGCACCGGCGGCTGGCAGCCCAAGTACGGCGACAAGCTGGCCTCGGTGCTTGATGTGCAGTACAAGGAGCCCGAGAAATTTGCGGCTTCGGCCACCGCCAGCCTCGTGGGCGGCGCGGCCCACGTAGAAGCGCGCTCGGCCAATGAGCGGGTGAGCTACCTGGTGGGCGCGCGCTACAAGAACGCGCAGTACGTGTTCAACGCCTTGCGCCAGAACCAGGGCCAGTACAACCCGACCTTTTACGACGGCCAGGCCTACGTGAACATCGGGCTGGGCAAGCAGGAGAATCTGCAAAAAACCAGCCTGGGCATCCTGGGCGTGGTGGCGCACAACGACTACCGCTTCGTGCCCCAGACCGGGCAGGTGTCGAACTCCTTGCCCGGCGGGCAGGTGCTGCGGGTGAATATCTACTACGATGGGCGCGAGCGCATGCAGTACGATACCTACCAGGCGGGCCTCGACTTGCGCCACAACTTCCACCCCGGCCTGCAAGTCGATTTGCTGGCCTCGGCCCTGAGTACCCGCGAGTCGGAATTCCGGGACGTGGAGGCGGCCTACACGTTTGCCGAAGTCAACCGCGACCCCAGCAGCCCCGATTTCAACCAGCCCGTGCGCCAACGCGACATCGGCTCTAGCTTCAACCACGCCCGCAACGACCTCACGGCCCGCGTGTACACGGGCGAGCTGCGCGGCCGCTGGAACCCCGGCGGCGACCCGCTCGGGGCCCACACCGTGCGCTTCGGGGCTAAAATAGGCCGCGAAAGCATTCACGACCAGCTCGAAGAGTACAGCTTTGCCGACTCGGCCGACTACGTGCCCGATGCCCGCCGCACCCGCCTCACCGCCGACCTGGGCCTATTGACCACCCGCACCCAGGGCTACGTGCAGCACACCTGGCAAATCGACTCGCTCAAAACCCTGACCTACGGCCTGCGCGCCCACTACTGGACCGAAAACCAGCAGCTCGTGCTGAGCCCGCGCGCGCAGTTCGCGGCCCGCGACCGCCGCCACCCCGAGCGCAGCTGGAAGCTGGCCGCCGGCCTCTACGCTCAGCCGCCCTTCTACCGCGAGCTGCGCACTATGCAGGGCCAGCTCAATCCCGAGCTGCGGGCTCAGAAGTCGCTGCACTTCGTGGTGGGCCGCCAAGTAGAGCTGCGGCTAATGAACCGGCCTTTCCGCCTCAACACGGAAGCCTATTATAAGTACCTCACCGACGTTATTCCCTACGAGGTCGACAACGTGCGCCTGCGCTACTATGGCACCAATCAGGCCACGGCCTACGCCGCCGGCTTCGAAACTCGCCTCAGCGGCGAGTTTGTGAAGGGCGTGGAGTCGTGGTTGAGCCTGGGCTTGCTCACCACCAAGGAAAAGGGCGACACCGTAGCCACCTACGACCCGCAAACCAACCGCCGCACCGGCTACCAGACGCTGGGTTACATCCGCCGCCCGCAGGACCAGCGCCTCACGGCCAGCATCTTCTTCCAGGACCACCTGCCCGATAACCCCTCGGTGCGCGGCTACGTGAACCTCGTCTTCGGCACCGGCTTGCCCTTCAGCGCGCCCGGCCGCCTGCAAGAGCGTGAAACCAACGCCACCAGCGCCTACCAGCGCGTCGACATCGGCTTCTCCAAGGTGGTGAGCCTGCGCGCCACGCCCAAGCCCCACCCGTACTCGCTCGAAAGCCTGTGGCTGAGTTTGGAGATTCTCAACATCCTGGGGGCCAACAACGTGGCCGGCTACAGCTACTTGCAGGATGTGAACGGCCGCACCTACAGCATCCCCAGCTACCTGTCGCAGCGGGTGGTGAATCTGCGGGCGATAGCGCGGTTTTAGGGCAGGAGAGGGGCTAGCCCGGCGGTATCTTTGCCGGTACCTCGCGTTAGGTACGTCCCCCAGCCCAACGGCTACTCTGTCAAAAAGAGAAGCCCTGCCTGCGGGAACAGGTCAGGGCTTCGAGAAGTGTGGGGGTATTAGAGCTACCCTTTCAACTTCTGAACAGATGAAAAAGGACAGCGCGAAGTCGGAGTTTGAAGTTCTGTTCAAGCTCCGCATGTCCAACAAGCTAGTTCGCTGGCTTATTGGGCTCGTAGCGAGTGGTACTGCCGCTACGGCGGTAGCCCACTGGCTGCACTAGAGTGGCAACGGCCGCGCCGCGAGGGGCGGCCGTTGTTTTTTGGCCCAACCACTTGTTGGGCTGCACAAATATACGTGGGGCCGTACGTTTTTGGTTCGGGTGCCTGGCGGGTGCTCGCCCGCACCAACGCCTCCTATCAGGCTAGCCCTACCTTAGTACCAAGCACATTGGGTGATGCCCCGCGCCCAAAACGGGTTTCCTGAAAAAATGAAACCCCAGCTGCCTAGGAACAGCCGGGGTTTCTGAAATGTGGGGTTATGGCACAACCTCTACTTCATTCGGGAAACGTGAATAGGGAAAACGCAAAATTACTGCAAGCCGGTTTTGCCGCAAGTTTTTCGGGTTGTGTGCTTGCCCTTAAACGTATGGGTAGCTACGTGGTTAACGCTGGCTAGCGCCTAACCGCCTTGCTTGCCTGCTTTTTGCCCATGACCCGCCTGATTCTGCTCCACGGCTACACCGAAGACGCCACCATTTTCGGCCCCCTGCTGCCTCTGCTGCCACCCTTCGACCACGTGCTGGCCCTGGAGCTGGAAGACGAGTTTGCCCACTGGCGGCCGGGTGCCGGCCCCGCCAACGTGGTGAGCCTGGCCCGGCACCTGGCCGCGCGCCACCGCATCGGGCCCGCCGACGTGCTGCTGGGCCACTCGATGGGCGGCTGGATTGCGGCGCACCTCAAGGCGCAAACCGGGGCTACGGCCATCCTGCTCAGCTCGTTTACTGACCAGGCCAAGATTGTGTCCAAAATCCGCAATCCGCGCCTGCTGGCCCTCTATGCGCACCTGGGCCTGGTGCAAAACCGCTGGCTCAACGAGTACTTCCGGCGCCGCTACCCGCACGAGGAGTCGCGGGTGCTGCACGGGCAGCTGGTGGCGGGGGTGGGCCGTTTCCGGCGTCGCTACGTGGCCCAGCAACTCGGGGTGCTCTTTGCCCCGGTGCCGCCGCTCACCACCCAGCCCGAACTGCGCCTGCACGCGCGGGGCGATACCGTAGTGTTGCCGCCCGACGAGCCCTTCGTGGAACTGCCCGGCGACCACTTTGCGCATTATTTCTACCCGCAGCTGGCGGCCGCGGCCATCCGAAATTCCCTGGGGGCAAAGCCTGTTTAGGTTCGGGTAGTTGAGCCGAATATATTCACGCCGCATGAAGAACTACCTGCTTGCTACGCTGCTGCTGGGGAGCTTCCCGGCCCGGGCCTGCGACTGCCTGGGGCAGTCCACGGCGCAGAATTACCACCGGGCAGATTTTGTGCTGCGGGTGCACATCGAGGCTATTCAGGACACGGTGCAGTACGATTTGTATAGCAACCCCGTGCGCCCGCCGTTTGCCGCCGGGGCCGGCGTGCGGGCCCGGGTGCGGCGTGCCTATAAAGGTGGGTGGCGGGCTAAGGAGCTTATTATCAAAGCAACGGGTAGTATGTGCGACTGCCGCTTTGCGCGCGGTGGTGACTACGTGGTTTTCCTCTACAAGTCGGATGCCGACCCCGCGGGCGTGTATAGTACGTCCACCTGCCAGCGTCATTTTAACCTGCGCGATGCCGCTACCCGGCGCGAGTTTGCGCACGTCCGGCAAGCCGAAAAGTAAAACCCTGGGCCTGGAATAGCAGTAATACCGTCGTGCTGCCTACCTTTGCCCCACGATGACCCCCGCTTGCTGCCTCCCGTCTGCCCTCAGCCCCGCGCTGCTTGCCCCCGCTTCGGGGCTGGTCGCTGCCTGGCGGGCTACGCAGCCGCTCGGTGCCGCACCGCAGCATCACCACCACCATCTGTAGGAGACCGGGCAACCGGGCTGGCCGCTACCCTGTAGCCTTTGGTGCCAGCCGCTCGCGTCTCCACCCCCGCCCGGCCTGGGCCGGAAGCACAACTTTTTCTTCGTTTGGGTATTTACCGAGGAGCTTTCGGCAGCCATCAAGGGCTAGCCGGGGCCTCGCTTTCGCTTCGCCGCGGGCCCGCTCCCGGGCCGCGGGCTATTTTTTCTCATGCTGCGTTTAGCCATTCAAAAGTCCGGCCGCCTCTCGGAGGACTCCCTTCAGCTCATCCGCGAGTGCGGCATCAGCTTCGTTTCGTCGTCGTATAAGCTCAAGGTCGAGGCCAGTAACTTCCCGCTGGAAATCCTTTACCTGCGCGACGACGATATTCCCGGCTACGTGCAAGACGGCGTGGCTGACCTGGGCATCGTGGGCCAGAACGTGCTGGTCGAAGCCGGGGGCGCCGCCCTCGAAGTAGAGGCTCTGGGCTTCAGCAAGTGCCGCCTGAGCCTGGCCGTGCCGCGCGGCGCCGAATACAACTCGGTGGCCGACTTGCAGGGCAAGAACATTGCCACCTCGTATCCCAAGCTGCTCGGCGACTACCTCGCCGGCCAGGGCGTGCGCGCCAACCTGCACACCATTTCGGGCTCGGTCGAAATCGCGCCCAGCATCGGGCTGGCCGAGGCCATTTGCGACATCGTGAGTAGCGGCTCGACGCTGCTCGGCAACGGCCTGCGTGAGGTCGAAACCATCTTTCGCTCGGAGGCCGTGCTCATCGCCGCCCCCAACCTGAGCGCCGAAAAGCAGGAACTGCTCGACCAGCTGCGCTTCCGGATGCAGGCCGTGCGCCGGGCCCAGCGCTCGAAGTACATTGTGCTCAACGCCCCGGTGGCCGCCCTCGACGCGGTGAAGGCGCTGCTGCCGGGCATCAAGTCGCCCACCGTGACGCCGCTGGCCGAGGAAGGCTGGGTATCGGTGCAGTCGGTGGTGCAGGAAGACACCTTCTGGCAGCTAGCCGGTGACTTGCAGGCCATTGGGGCCGAAGGCATCCTGGTATTGCCGATTGAGAAGCGGATAGGGTAGGTTTTAATGCTTAATTATTAATTGTTAAGGCTTAATGCGCCTGGCTAATAAGTGGAGACATCCTTAGTAGCTGCCATTAACTATTGACAAATACTCATTAACAATTAAGTAAGATGCAGATTTTCCGTAACCCTGACCCCAGCCAGTGGCCCGCGCTGCAACAGCGCCCGCTGGCCGACAGCAACGCCGCCATCCTAACCCGCGCCGGCGAGATTTTCGACGACGTGGCCCGGCGTGGCGACGAGGCCCTGCGCCACTACGCCACCCAACTCGACGGTGCGCCCGACCTGCCCAGCCTGCGCGTGAGCCCGGAGGAGTTGGCCGCAGGCGCCGCCCAGGTGCCGGCCGAGTTGCAGGCTGCCATCCGGCAGGCCATCCAGAACATCACTACCTTCCACGCCGCCCAGCGCCCCGCCGCCGTGGAGGCCGAAGTGGAAACCATGCCCGGCGTGCGCTGCTGGCGCCGCAGCGTGGCCGTGCCGCGGGTGGGCCTCTACGTGCCGGGTGGCTCGGCGCCGCTGTTCTCGACCTTATTAATGCTGGGCATTCCGGCCAGGCTGGCGGGCTGCCGCGAAATTGTGCTGTGCACGCCGCCCGGCCGCGGCACGGGCGCCATTGCGCCGGCCATCCTCTTCGCGGCGCAGGAACTGGGGCTGACCACGATTATCAAAGCCGGTGGGGCGCAGGCCGTGGCCGCCCTCACCGTGGGCACCGCCTCGGTGCCGGCCGTGGATAAGATTTTCGGTCCCGGCAACCGCTACGTGACCGCCGCCAAGCAACTGGCCGCCCAGCGCGGGGTAGCCATCGACATGCCCGCCGGCCCGAGCGAAGTATTAGTTATCGCCGATGCCAGCGCCAATCCGGCGTTCGTGGCGGCTGACCTGCTCTCGCAGGCCGAGCACGGCCCCGACTCGCAGGTAGTGCTGCTGACTGACTCAGAAGCTATACTGCAAGGAGTAGCCGCCGAGCTAGCGCGCCAACTGCCGCAACTACCCCGCGCCGAAATAGCGCGCCAGGCCCTTACCGAAAGCCGTGGCTTGCTACTGCCCGACCTGGCCGCCATGCTGGAGTTCAGTAACCAGTACGCGCCCGAGCACCTCATCCTGGCCGTGGCTGCGCCCGAGGCCCTGGCCGCCGACATCTACAACGCGGGTTCGGTGTTCATGGGCCACCTCACGCCCGAGGCGGTGGGCGACTACGCCTCCGGCACCAACCACACGCTGCCCACCGGTGGTTACGCCCGCGCCTACAGCGGCGTATCGCTCGACTCGTTCTACAAAAAAATCACGTTTCAGCAGCTAGCCCCGCAGGGCCTGCTCGCGCTGGCCCCGGTAGTGGAGCCGATGGCCGAGGCCGAGGGCCTGCGCGCCCACGCCCACGCCGTGGCCCTGCGCCGCGAGCACCTGGCCACCGGCCAATAAAAAAGCCCAGCCCGCTAGCCTAGCCAGCCCGCCAAAGGCGGGCGTATCTGCGAAATCCGTTAAATCCGTTAAATCCGTTAAATCTGCGATGAATTTAGAGTCTCTTATTCGCCCCAACGTGCGGACGATGAAGCCGTATTCCTCGGCCCGCGACGAGTTTCAGGGCGAGGCCCGGGTGATGCTCGACGCCAACGAAAATAGTTTGGGCAGTGCCGGCCCCGCTGAGTTCAACCGCTACCCCGACCCGCACCAGCGCGCCGTGAAGCAGGCGCTAGCCCCGCTCAAGGGCGTAAAGCCCGCGCAAATTTTCCTCAGCAACGGCTCCGATGAGGTTATCGACCTGCTGGTGCGCCTGCTGGCCCGCCCCGGCCAGGACAGCCTCCTGAGCACGCCGCCCACCTTCGGCATGTACGAGGTAGCCGCCGCCCTCAACGACGTAACTCTGGAGCGCGTGCCGCTCGACGCTGATTTTCAGCTCAGCCAGGCAGCCATTGCCCAGATTTTGGCCTCGCAAGCCAAAATCATGTTCCTGTGCTCGCCCAATAACCCCACCGGCAACCTGCTGCGAACTGCTGACATTGAGCAGATTCTGCGCGGCTTCCCCGGCCTGGTGGTGGTAGATGAGGCCTACGGCGACTTTGCCGACCAGCCCAGCTGGATTACGCGCCTGGCTGAGTTCGAAAACCTGGTGGTGCTGCAAACCTTTTCCAAAGCGTGGGGCCTGGCGGGCATCCGGCTGGGTATGGCCTTCGGCTCGCAGGAGCTGGTAGCCTACCTCAACCGCATCAAGATGCCCTACAACGTGTCGGAGAATACCCAGCAATTAGCCTTGGCCGCGCTCGCCGATACCGCCCGCTTCGAGGCCATGCGCCAGGAACTGCTGCAAGGCCGCGCTACCCTGCGCGCCGCGCTGGCCGCGCTGCCCATCGTGGACCACATTTTCCCTTCCGATGCGAACTTCCTGCTCACTCGCTTCCGACCCGATGCGGGTGCCGTGTACCAGCACCTGCTGAACCAAGGTATCGTGGTGCGCCGGCCCAGCCAGGCCGCTTGTGCCGGCACCCTGCGCCTCACCGTGGGCTCGGCCGCTGAGAATGACGCCTTGGTGGCCGCGCTGCGGGAGTTTTCAGCGGCTGGCTAGCCTCGCGTATGCAACTCGTACTTTTCTGCGGTATTCAGGCCACCGGTAAATCGACGTTTTACCAGCAGCGCTTTTTCCATACGCACGTGCGCCTCAGCCTCGACTTGCTGCGCACGCGCCACCGGGAGCAGCGCCTGCTACAGGTGTGCCTCGACACCCAGATGCGGTGCGTGGTTGACAATACCAACCCGACCCGCGCCGAGCGGGCCACGTACCTGGGGCCGGCCAAAGCGGCGGGCTTCGAGGTAGTGGGCTATTTTTTTCAGTCGATTGCGGCCGAGGCGCTGCGGCGCAACCAACAGCGCCCGGCCGAGCGCCAGGTGCCCGATAAGGGCATCCGGGCCACGCGCAACCGGCTGGAAATCCCAAGTCGCGCCGAGGGTTTCGATAAGCTGTACTTCGTGCGAACGCTGGGTAACCAGGAATTTGAGCTAACCGACTGGCAAGATGAAATTTGACGACCTCGACGTCCGCCTGCGCATCTTCGAAACCGCGCACGACCACTGCGCCTTGCCCGGCCTCTATTTGGTGGCCCGGCTCGACGGGCGCGGCTTCACGCGCCTGACTAAGGAAGTGCACCAGTTTGCAGCGCCCTTCGACGAGCGCATGCGCGACTACATGACGGCCACCACGCGCCACCTGCTCGACTGCGGGTTCCGCATGGTGTACGGCTACACCCAGAGCGACGAAATCTCGCTGTTGCTGCACCCCGACGAGGCTTCCTTCGGCCGCAAGCTGCGTAAATACATTTCGGTGCTGGCAGGCGAGGCGTCGGCTACGTTCTCTTTGCAGCTGGGGGCACCGGGCGTGTTCGACTGTCGGATTTCCCAGCTGCCGCGCCAAAGCGACGTGGTAGATTATTTCCGCTGGCGGCAGGAAGACGCGGGCCGCAATGCCCTGAACGCCCACTGCTACTGGCTCCTGCGCAAGCGGGGGCACTCGGTAGCCGAGGCCACGGGCCAGGTCAAAGGCCTGCGCACGGCTGCCAAGCACGACTTGCTGTTCGGCCACGGCACGAATTACAACGACTTGCCGGCCTGGCAAAAGCGCGGCGTGGGTCTGTACTGGGAAGACTACCAAAAATCCGGTTTCAACCCCCATACCCAAACTACAGTCGAAACCACCCGCCGCCGCCTGACAACAAACCCGGAACTTCCCCTGGGCCCCGCCTACGAAACCTTCATCCAGGCGCTACTACCTCCTACCACAGCCGCCTAACCCCCGGCCACCCTCAGCCAGTCAGCCCGCGCAGCGGGCGTATCCCCGAAATCCGTTTAATCAGTTAAATCTGCGATGAAAGTATTGTTTATCGACCGCGACGGCACCATCCTCATCGAGCCGCCGACCGACTACCAGATTGATGCCTGGCATAAATTCGACTTCGTGCCCGGCGCCATCACGGCGCTGGCCCAGTTGGCCCGCGACGGCGAGTATGAGCTCGTCATGGTTACCAACCAGGATGGCCTGGGCACCGACAGCTACCCTGAGGACACCTTCTGGCCCTACCAGCAAAAGATGCTCGACATCCTGAAAGGGGAGGGGGTTGAGTTCAGCGAGATTCTCATCGACCGCAGCTTCGCCCACGACCCGGCCCCCACGCGCAAGCCCGGCACGGCGCTGCTCACCCGCTACCTCGACCCGGCCAACGGTTACGACCTGAAGCACTCCTACGTCATCGGCGACCGGTTGACCGACGTGCAGCTGGCCGAGAACCTGGGCTGCCAGGCTATCCTGCTGCACGCCGAGGCCGACGAGCGCGCCGCGCTCAGCACCACCGACTGGGCTAGGGTATACGAGCACCTGCGCCGCCCGCCGCGCAAGGCCCACGTGATGCGTAATACCAATGAGACGCGCATCGAGATTATCCTCAACCTCGACGGCACCGGCCACACCGATTGCCAGACCGGGCTGGGCTTCTTCGACCACATGCTCGACCAGTTGGGCAAGCACAGCGGCTGCGACCTCTACGTGCGCACCCACGGCGATTTACACATCGACGAGCACCACACGGTAGAGGACACGGCCATCGCCATCGGCGCCGCCTACAACGAAGCCCTCGGCGACAAGCGCGGCGTGAACCGCTACGGCTTCCTGCTGCCCATGGACGACGCGCTGGCCCAGGCGGCCATCGATTTCTCGGGCCGGCCCTGGCTGGTGTGGGAGGCGGAGTTTAAGCGCGAGCGCGTAGGCGACGTGCCGACCGAGCTGTTTTACCATTTCTTCAAAAGCTTCTCCGACGCGGCCCGCTGCAACCTCAACATCAAGTGCGAAGGTGACAACGAGCACCACAAAATCGAGGCGATTTTCAAGGCCGTGGCCAAGTCCATCAAGCTGGCCCTGGTGCGCGACCCGGCCGGCCAGCACGTGATTCCCAGTACGAAAGGAATCTTGTAAGCGGCCGATAAGCTGTATTTATCATTTGGGTAAACTTGGATAAAGTGCCCGCTTAACCAAATGTTTTAACATGAACATCGCCGTTATTGACTACCAGGGTGGCAACGTGCAGTCGGTGCTCTTCGCCCTGGAGCGGCTAGGCGTGCAGGCTACGCTCACCTCGGACCCCGCCGTGATTCGACAAGCCGACCGGGTGCTGTTTCCGGGCGAGGGCGAGGCCAGCTCGGCCATGCGGGCGCTACGCGCCGCCGGCCTCGATAAGGTGCTGCCCACGCTTACGCAGCCTTTCCTGGGTATTTGCCTGGGCATGCAGCTGCTGGGCCGCCACAGTCAGGAAGGCCCGGCCGGTGGTACCGAGTTGCTCGGGATGCTGCCGTTTGACGTGGTGCGCTTCACCCCGCCCGATGCCACCCATAAGGTACCCCACATGGGTTGGAACAACCTGCACGACCTGCAAACGCCGCTTTTCGCGGGGCTAGGGTCTGCGGCGGCTACGAACCCCCAGTCGGACTCGAATCAACAAGTAGCCCCCTCGCTCGTGCCCACGGCGGCTGACTACGTGTACTTCGTGCACAGCTACTACGCGCCGGTGGGCGACTACACCATTGCCCAGGCCAGCTACCCGGCGGGCGTGCCGTTCAGCGCCGGCGTGCGCTACCGCAACTTCTACGGCGTGCAGTTTCACGTGGAGAAAAGCGGCCCGGTGGGCGAGCAGATTCTCAAGAACTTCCTCACCGCTGACCTTACCTAATATTTAACAAATGTTGCAAGTGCGTTGAATTTAGTCAACGTGCTTGTATTGCTCAAATGGATATAATACCCGCCATCGACCTCATCAACGGTTCGTGCGTGCGCCTGACCGGCGGCGACTTTGCCCGCCAGACCACTTACTCGGCCGACCCCCTGGCGCAGGCCCAGTACTTCGAGCAGCTCGGGGCTACCCACCTGCACCTGGTGGACCTCGACGGCGCCCGCGCCCGCGAGCCGCGCCAGTTGGCGGTGCTTGAGCGCATCGCCACGAATACTAAACTGCACATCGACTTTGGTGGGGGTATCCAAACCACGGCCTCGGCCGAGGCGGCCTTTGCGGCCGGGGCGGCGCAACTCACGGCCGGCAGCATTGCCGCTCGCGAGCCGGCGCTGGTGGGAGAGTGGCTGGCCCGGTTCGGGGCCGAGCGCATCATCATCGGGGCCGACTTCAAGGGCGAGCACATTGCCGTGAGCGCCTGGACCGAGCAGTCGGATAAGACCCTGACGGGCTTTATCGGCGCTTACCTGGCGGCCGGGGCCACCACCTTTATTTGCACCGACGTGAGCCGCGACGGCCAGCTGCAAGGCCCCGCCACCGCTACGTACGCGGACCTGCGGCAGCAGTTTCCGGCGGCGCAGTTCGTGGCCAGTGGCGGCGTAACGACGGTGGCCGACGTGGCCGCCCTGCGCGAATTGGGCATGAGCGGGGCCATTATCGGCAAGGCAATTTACGAGGGCACGATTACGGAGGCCGAGTTGCGGGCCGAGCTACAGAAATGAGCGTGCTACCTACCCTGGTAGACTTGCTGCCTGCCTATGAGGCCGCAGTGCAACGGCTGCAAGCCAGCGGGCGCTTCACGATTGCCCAAGGCCTGGACTTGGTAGTAGCCCTGTACCGTGAGGTAAGGATAGAGGCCGCCGGGCCGGCTGACTCCGGGGAGGAAGACCTGCTGCTGTTCCAATACGGCCCGTGCAACTGGCACGATGGGCGCGGAGAATACTTTAGCCTGAACATAACCCGCCAGACGATAGACGACGAGCAGCTCATCTGCCAGCTTTTTCTGGAGTTCGAGTTTGACCCGGCTCCTTTTGCCGGGTGCGGCGCTTACAACAACTGGAGTAGTACGTCGCCTGGGCTAGCCGACTGGGTCAACCAGCAGCAAGCCACGGCCGGTTTCAGGCTAGCCCAGGCAGTGCCTTTTCGAGCGGTTAAAACAGGGATATACGAGGTGTAGCAAGTATGCGTAGTCTGGCCATAACCACCATCCTCTTTGACCTCGACGACACCCTGTTCGACCACATGGGTACGGCGCGGGCGGCGCTGGCCGCCACGGCGGCGGGTTGGCCCGCGTTGCAGGGGGCATCGGTCGAGGCGCTCTTTCAGCACTACAGCGAACTGCTGGAGGAGTTGCACCCGCTGGTAATGACGGGCCGACTCTCGTACCTGGCCGCCCGGGAGCAGCGCTTTGCGCGGCTGCTGGCCCCCTACGCGCCCGCCGCCCCGGCCGCGGCGGCAGCGCAGCTGGCCGGGCAGCACTACGGCCACTACCAGCAGCTGCGGCGACCGGTGGCCGGGGCGCTGGCCTTGCTCCAGGCCCTGAAGCCGACCTATAAGCTGGGCATCGTGACCAACAACCGCACGGCCGAGCAGCAGGAAAAGCTGCGGTACCTGGGGATGAGCGAGCTGGTCGATGCGCTTATCACGTCCGAAGACGTGGGCGTGCTCAAGCCCGACCCCGCCATCTACCAGGTTGCCTTGCAGCGGCTGGGGGCGAGCCCCGCCCAAACCGTGCTGGTGGGTGATAACTGGCTGGCCGACGTAGTAGGGGCCCTGGCCGTGGGCATCCGCCCGGTGTGGCTCAACCGGCTGGGGGTGGCCCGGCCGCTGCCCGAGGTAGCCGAATTACGTAGCCTGGAGCCGCTGACCACGGCGTATCAGGTAATCACCAGTGCTGCCGATGCTGAATGAGATGGGATACGAGTTTACCCTACGTTTGTCACCAAGGGTGGCGTTCGCTGATGCAGAGCAGGTTTTTATTTGTCTGGCGCAAGTGGTAACAACTGCGGGCAAGCTTATCGAAGTCGCCCGCCGCCCCGTAAGCCGAAGCTATGCCTTTGCCGCGCCCCTCAGAAGCCAGTGGCCGGAAGATTTTGTAGTGCTGGTGGATAAGGAAGAATGGTGCCTGAATTTCCATTCGGCCACGGGCTTCCAACTGCAGGTTATCCTGCAAGCCCTACCCCAGTGCCTGCGTACCGCTGGTAGCGTGGGTAAGTTTGAAGAACTTTAGAAAGAGAACTATGCTGACCAAACGCCTCATTGCCTGCCTCGACGTGCAGAACGGCCGCACCGTAAAAGGCACCAACTTCGTGAACCTGCGCGACGCCGGCGACCCGGTGGCCCTGGCCGCGCGCTACGCCCAGGAGGGCATCGACGAGCTGGTGCTGCTCGACATCACGGCCACCGTCGAGAAGCGCCGCACCCTCATCGAGCTGGTGCGCAACGTGGCCCGCGAGGTCAACATCCCCTTCACCGTGGGCGGGGGCATCGGGGCGGTGGCCGACGTGGAGGCCCTGCTTTTGAGCGGCGCCGACAAGGTCAGCCTCAACTCTTCGGTATTGCGCGAACCCGGCCTGATTGACGAGCTGGCCCGGCGCTTCGGCTCGCAGGCCATCGTGGTGGCCGTGGATGCCCGCCAGACCAACGACCTCGCCGCCAGCCCTACCGGGTACGACCCCGCCGAGGAGGCCTGGGAAGTCTTCACCCACGGCGGCCGGCACCCCGCGGGCCGCGAGGCCGTGGCCTGGTGCCGCGAGGCCGCTGAGCGCGGCGCGGGCGAAATTTTGCTCACCAGCATGAGCCACGACGGCACCCGCGACGGCTACGCCCTGAGCCTGACCAGTGCCGTCTCGGCGGCCGTGGGGGTGCCCGTCATTGCCTCGGGGGGGGCGGGGGCGGCGCCGCACTTTCGCGACGTGTTGCGCCCCGGCGGGGCCGAGGCGGCGCTGGCGGCCAGCGTCTTTCACTTCGGCGACCTCTCGGTGGCGGGCCTCAAAAACTATCTGTTGGCCGAGGGCATCGCCATGCGCCCGGTGGGCTAGGGTAGGAGCAGCGTGCTACGCAAGAAACCGGCTGTCCTGGCGAGCGCAGCGCGGCAATCATCCTAAAACGACACCCGAGCGACTTGTTCCAGGGCGATTGCCGCGCTGCGCTCGCCAGGACGAACTATTTTAGGCCGTCTTAAATACAAAACGAGAACGCTTATGCAGCAGCAGCTAGCCCACGTCGCCCTGGTGGTGCGCGACTACGACGAGGCCCTGGCCTTTTATACCCAGCAGCTCGGCTTCCGGCTCGTGGCCGATACGCCTCTGGGCGGTGGCAAGCGCTGGGTGCTGGTGGCCCCGCCCGGTGCCGCCGGGGGCAGTGCCTTGCTGCTGGCCCAGGCCGACGGTCCCGAGCAGTTGGCCCGGGTGGGTGACCAGACCGGCGGCCGGGTGTTCCTCTTTCTCACCACTGATGATTTCTGGCGCGACTACCACGCCATGCGGGCCCGGGGGGTGCCCTTCCTCGAATTGCCCCGCGAGGAAGGGTACGCCACGGTGGTCGTCTTCGAAGACCTCTACGGCAACCGCTGGGACCTGCTGCAACCCAAGCCCGCCCCGCTCGCTTAGCGGGGTAGGGGCGGGTAGCCAGCGTGCCGGTCGGTATTATTTGTCTTACTTACTTTGTTTCACTGCGCGGGGCTAGCCCGCCGTTTTCCCATGATGGAGTTAGATTTTCAAAAGATGCCCGACCAGCTCATCCCCGCCGTGGTGCAGGATGCCGCCACCGGGCAGGTGCTCATGCTGGGCTATTTCAATACTGAGGCCTGGCACAAAACCCAGGCCGAGGGCCGCGTCACGTTCTTCTCGCGCTCCAGGCAGCGCCTCTGGACCAAGGGCGAAACCAGCGGCAACTACCTGCGCGTAGTGAGCCTGCACGTCGATTGTGACCAGGATACCGTGCTTGTGCTGGCCCAGCCCGATGGCCCCACCTGCCACCGGGGCACCACCAGCTGCTTTGAGGCGCTGCCCGGGGCTAGCGCGCCGGCTGCCCGGCCGGTACCCGCCGTGGCCCTGTTGGCCGAACTCGACCGGCTTATTGCCCACCGCCAGCAGCACCCCGAAGCCGAGCCCGGCTCCTACACGGTGCGGCTCTTTGAAAAAGGCTTGGCGCGCATCGCCCAAAAAGTAGGGGAGGAGGCCGTTGAGACGGTAATCGACGCGATGGCCGGCAACCGGGCAGGTCTGCCCGGTGAAGCTGCCGACCTGCTCTATCACCTGCTCGTGCTGCTGCGTGCCTCGGGCTCCTCGCTCGAAGAACTACTGCTGGTGCTCCAGCAGCGCCATCAAACTATCAGTGCCGGCCAGCGCCGCCCGCTGCCAGAATAAGCAGAGATAACAGGCAGCGTAAAAGGCCCCGCGCTAATCGTAGTGCGGGGCCTTTTACTTTACACCCTTTTATTTAACATAATAAATAGATTACCTGTTAACATCTTGACTCTAGGCATGCTACTGATTTCGCCGGCTAGCTTAGCGTCGCAACTGCCGCTCAATTTTGTCGAGCAGCGCGCGTACCAACAGCAGGTCCTCGGCTTCCGTTACGTCGAGTTGAGTGCTGATACCTGGGCCGGATAGCTCGATGCGAAATAGCAGGGGCAGGGCAGCAGCTGGGTTGGCGGCAGTGGGCCCCGAAGGTGCCTGCACCTGAAGGCGCGCTGGTGCGGGCTCAGAAACCGGTAAGGGCGGAGTCACTGCTGGGCTAGGAGTGGTAGCGGTACTGGTACTGTTTAGCCCAAAGAGGTTGGCAATTGCGTCGGAGGTGCCCGCCGGCGCAGGGCGGGGGGCAGGTACCGGCCGATGGTAGCTTATGCTCGCCGGCACAGGAGTCTGATTAGGCTGAGTTTTGGGCTCCAGGAGTCGCGCTGGGTCGCTATCCGCATCAACTAGGTCAGCCAAGGAGGTAGTTGATGACTCCGCTTCGTCGGGGGCGTCAGGGTCCTGCGTATCTGTTTCATCGGGGAGTGGCAGGGCGGCGGCAGGTACCTGGCGAAACACATTGGGTGCGAGCGTTGGGCTGGCCAGTTCCCGGCGTGGTCCCTGCTGGGTAGCCAACTGGTCAATGTCGGCCACAATATTATTTTCATCCAGTAGCCCGACCATGTGAGCGCCGTCGGTAAAAGCCTTGGCTACGCCCTGCGCGTTGATTTCCTCCACGCTAAACTCCCGGATAAGCAATACGTCGAGCATGGCTACCGGCAACTCGCGTGAGCGAAACTTGCGGCAGAGCTGCGTAAACAGCGGTGGAGTCAGGAATGCTTCCCGGTGAAAAAGAAGCTCCTCCTGCTTATCATAAGCGTGCTTAATACGGCGAAAAAGGGTGGTGGTGGTCAGTACTTCGCGCTTGCTGGTCAGTAGGCCAAACTTCACAGCAGAGCCCACAATGGCTTTAAAAGAGCCGCTAACCTTGCGATTAAGCTTGCGGGCGCAGGTTTCCAGGGCGCATTTGCCGCCGGTGTCGTCAACTACTTCGGCTACTTCCCAAGCGCCGCTATAGCTGGTACGAGGGTAATCAATGAGTTTTGGCATCGCGAGGGAGATAAAAGAGGCAAGGGTAGTATAACGAGTGGTAGTATAAAGTGTTAGGTAAAGTAAGGTAGTATAATAAATAAAACCTATAAAGTATAAAAAAGTACAAAATGATTATTTAATTTGTACTTTTTTATACTTTATACTACTAATAGGCTTAAGATTTATTAAGCTCTGTTTACCCTAATTTTATACTATCCTAATGGGGTGGAGGAAACTACTATCTTTTGAACCAGCCGCCACTTCAGTTTCAAGCAGTATCAAATAATTATCTCACGACCACTGATTGCTAACCAGAACAGGAAAGTTCGTTTGCGAAGACTTGGCTCTGCAGATAACAGCCCAGCGAAGGCACTCGCTGGGCTGGCTGACGTTCACAATCGAACATCAGGCCCAAGCAAAGGTGCGTTCAAGAACCCAACATTTACCACCTCAACGGGACAATTAGGTGGTGCTGGCTAGAAAACTGACGGGCCACCAGACTACCAGCAGCAACAGTGTGCACCGTGACTATCGGTACCGAATACCTTAGATGCTACGGGCTCTGCGGGCAGGGCCCACATGCAAACGCTACCAAAAAAGACTACCAGCATTGATGCCTGCAACGCGGCGTTTCTTCAGCAGGAAAGAAAAGAACAGCTGAGAGCTCAGCCCACGAACCCGATTTATTTGTCTTATAATTTATATTATGTTAAATTGAATTTGCCGCTCAGCCTCCTTTCCTCCGCCACCTCTATTCACCGGTGGGTTGCGGTCACGAAAACCCATGAAATAAAAAAGACCCGACAGTATCCTGTCGGGTCTTTTTTATGGGGGTACCCCCTGCTTGTTACTTTTTAAGGGCTTGCAGACGCGCCGCCATTTTCTCCGAGTCAGCCGTGCGGCCTAGCCGGAAGTAAGCTTTTTGCAGCGCGTTCATGGTGCTCGGGTCGTTCGGCTGAATTTCGAGTGCCTTCTCGAAGTACGGGACGGACGCTTCAAAATACTTCTTCCCCTGTGCCTCCAGGGGCTTGCCTTTCAACTGGTACGTCTTCAGGTCCATTTTGCTGGCCTTGGTGTACAGGTTCGCGGCTTGGTTGAAGTTGTAGATACCCATGTTGAACTGCGACTCAAAGTTGTTCGGGTCCAGTTCGAGCGATTTTTTGTAATCGGCCTGCGCCAGGTCGGTCTTCTTCTGGCCATCGTACACCCCGGCCCGCACCGCGTACAGGTTGGCATTGTTGGGGTCGGCCGCGATGGCTTTATTGATTTTTTCCAGCGCCCCGGCCCCGTTGCCGCCGCTCATCGACAGGTTCAGGTCCTCAATGAGGAAGCTCTTGTTGTTGGGGTACGCCACCAGCGCCTGCTGCACGATTTTCTGCGCCTCGGCGTCGTTTTTTTCCTGGCGCGCAATCTGCAACAACCGGCTGTAGACGGTCACCGGGGCGGGCTTGGTCTTGTAGGCGTTCATGCCCAGCAGCTGGTTGTAGTTGGCTTTGGCGCCCGCGTAGTCCTGCTTGGCCTCCATGGCGTAGGCGCTGTAGAGCACCGCCGTCGTATCCTGGGGGCTTAGCTGCGAGGCTAGCTTATAGCTGGCAATGGCCTTGTCGTAGTCCTTGTCGTTGTAGCTTTTCACGGCCGAATTGAAGGCCAGCCCATACAGGTTTTGCAGGCGGGCGGGCACTTGCTTGCCGTATTCACCATTGGGGCCATCCAGCTCCAAGGCCTTGTTGTATGACTCGGCCGCCTTTTGCAGCGGCTCGCCGGGCTGCATGTCCTTGCTGTACTTGGCAAACAACGCCTGCGTGCTGGGGTCTACCAACTGGTAATAAATTTCGCCGCGCGTAAACCACGCCTTGGGCTTGTCCTTATCCTTGGTTTTGTCGCTGGCAACGGCTTGGTTGATGCTTTCCAGGGCCTTGTCGAGCTGGCCCGACTTCTGGCTCAGCATAGCGTTGGTAATGGCCGACGATTGGGCCTGCACTGGCGTGGCCACGCCAGCAGCACTCAGCAAGGCAGCGGTAGCGGCTAGCGTCAGAAGTGACTTTTTCATTGGGAAAGAAAGAAGAAATTATTGGAGATTGAGAGGCAAAACTACACCCGCCCGGCGAATCGCCCGCCCGACGGCTGCTTTACGGACCACCGGGCGGGCGGTTTACCACAATCGTGCCCAACCCGGCCGGCTAAGCCGCAAAAAGGGTGGCTCGTTGTCCGAGCCACCCTTTTTGCGTTTGCAACTACTGCTGAAACCAGCCGGAGAAGCCGGCTTACTCTTCCGCGTCGGCGGCGTCCTCTCCTACCAGGTCCAGGTCGCTTACGTCCGCGGCCGTTTCTACCGTGGCTGACTCTGGCACGGGCAGCGTGGCTTCCAGGTCCGCTTCGTCTACTTCGGCCGCGGCTACTTTCGCCACCGACGAAATCTCGTCATTGGCCGCTACCTTGAACAGGCGCACGCCCTGCGTAGCCCGCCCAATGGTCCGCAGCTCGCTCATGCTCAGGCGGATGGTGAGACCCGAACGGTTGATTATCATCAGGTCATCGGCATCGGTTACGGCCTGAATGCTCACCAGCTGACCGGTTTTATCGGTCACCTGCATGGCCTTCACGCCCTTGCCCCCGCGGTTGGTGATGCGGTATTCTTCCAGCGCCGAGCGCTTGCCGTAGCCGTGGTCGCTTACTACCAGCAGCTCTTCGCCGCTACCTTCGGCCACGCACACCATACCCACCACTTTGTCGCTGGCGTCTTCCTCGCTGAGCGTGATGCCGCGCACCCCGGCCGCCGTGCGGCCCATGGGGCGCACTTTCTCTTCGGGGAAGCGCACGGCCCGGCCCGAGCGCGAGGCCAGAATCACCTGCGAGTTGCCGCTGAGCAGCTGCACGTCAAGCAAGCGGTCGTCTTCGTTGATGGTGATGGCGTTGATGCCCGCCGCCCGGGGGCGCGAGTAGGCTTCGAGCGGGGTTTTCTTCACCGTGCCTTTCTCGGTGCAGAACATGAGGAAGGTGTTTTCCAGGTAGTCGGCCGAGCGCAGGTTGCGCACGTTGAGCACCGAGCGCACGGCGTCTTCCTTGGGCTTGTCGATGAGGTTTTGCAGCGGTGTGCCCTTGCTGGTTTTGGCCGTTTCGGGCACTTCGTAGGCCCGCAGCCAGAACATGCGGCCCTGCTCGGTGAAGATGAGCAGGTACTCGTGGGTGGTGGCCACGAACAGGTGCTCGGTAAAGTCATCCTGCTTGGAGCCGGCCCCGCGGGCCCCAACCCCACCCCGGCCCTGGGTGCGGTACTCATCGAGGCTGGTGCGCTTGATGTAACCCTCACGGCTCACGGTAATCACCATGGCCTCGTCGGCAATCATGTCCTCCATCGAGAAGTCACCGCCCGCCTGGTTGATGCTCGTGCGGCGCACATCGCCGTAGCGCTCGCGCATTTCCAGCAGCTCGCTCTTGATGAGGGCGCGCTGCTCGGCTTCCGAATTCAGGATGGTGTTGAGGCGGTCGATGAGGCGCATGAGCTCCTCAAACTCGGCCACGAGCTTGTCGCGCTCCAGGCCGGTGAGGCGCTGCAAGCGCATGTCCAGAATGGCGCGGGCCTGCACCTCGCTCAGGGCGAAGCGCTCGATGAGGCCCATGCGGGCCACCTCCGGGTCGCGCGAGTCGCGGATGAGCTTAATCACCTCGTCGAGGTGGTCAAGGGCGATGAGCAAACCTTCCAGGATGTGGGCGCGCTTCTTGGCCTCGGCCAGTTCGAACTTGGTGCGGCGCACGATGACTTCCTCGCGGTGCTCGACGAAGTACTTGATGAGGTCGCGCAGGCCCAGCGTCATGGGGCGGCCTTTTACCAGGGCCACGTTGTTGACGCCGAACGAAGATTGCAGCTGGGTGTACTTGAACAGGTTGTTGAGCACTACCGTGTTCAGGGCGTCGCGCTTGAGCTCGTACACGATGCGCATGCCATCGCGGTCGCTCTCATCGCGCAGGGCGGCGATGCCCTCAATTTTCTTGTCGTTGATGAGGGCGGCCGTCTTCTCAATCATCGAGGCCTTGTTTACCTGGTAGGGTATCTCGGTCACGATAATCTGCTCCTTGCCGCTGGGCAGGGTTTCGAAGTGGTGCTTGGCCCGCAGCACAATGCGGCCTCGGCCGGTTTCGAAGGCCTGCTTCACGCCCTCGTAGCCGTAGATGATGCCGCCGGTAGGGAAGTCGGGCGCCGTAATGTGCTCCATGAGCTCGCTCACCGTGATGGCCTCGTTGTCGAGGTAGGCCACAATGCCGTTCACCACATCGGTCAGGTTGTGGGGGGCCATGTTGGTGGCCATGCCCACGGCAATGCCGCTGGTGCCGTTAACGAGCAGGTTCGGAAACTTGGCCGGTAGCACGCTAGGTTCCTCCAACGAATCGTCGAAGTTGGGCTGGAAGTCTACCGTATCCTTATCGAGGTCCCCGAGCAGTTCGTCGGCCAGGCGCTTGAGGCGGGCCTCGGTGTAGCGCATGGCGGCCGGCGAGTCGCCGTCGATGGAGCCGAAGTTACCCTGCCCGTCCACGAGCGGGTAGCGCAGGCTCCAGTCCTGGGCCATGCGCACCATGGTGTCATAGACCGAGCTGTCGCCGTGCGGGTGGTACTTACCCAGTACCTCGCCCACGATACGGGCCGATTTCTTGTGGCTCTTGGTGTAGCTCACGCCGAGCTCGCTCATGCCGTAGAGCACGCGCCGGTGCACGGGCTTGAGGCCGTCGCGTACGTCGGGCAAGGCCCGCGAGATGATAACCGACATCGAATAGTCGATGTAGGCCCCGCGCATCTCGTCTTCGATGTTAATCGGGATTATTTTTTCGCCTTCGGCCATGCTGATAGGTAGCTAGGTTTGCTGTTGTGCCACGAAAGGCAGGCGCCCGGGGCGCCGCCTAATACCCGCGCAAGATACGGCAAAAAACCCACTTTTCCTAGCCTTAGCGACACTTTGCGGGCTGTCTCGCCCTCCCCCCGAGGCAGCCCGTTGCGCCGGCCCTAGCCCCATCAGAAAGGCTAATCGGAAAATCGGGCCCAACCCTTTGCCTCAGAGACCAGCCGGCCTCTTCACCTGGCATTCAGGAAGTAGCTCGGCCACTACCGGGCGCGCAGCCCCCTTGCCCAAGTGCCGGGCGGTAGCGAAGCGCCCGGCGCGTAGCTTTGAAAAAATTATAGTTTTCCGGCAAAGGCCGTGGCCTCCCCACTACCTTTCCACCCCTGCCCTAGCCCTTTTTCTGCTGTGAACAACACCTGCTCACGCCCTGCTTCCGCCGCCCTTGGTACTACTGCTGAAGTAGCGGCCCCGGGGCCGCGCCGCCTTGCCTTCGTTAGCTCGTGCCTCGTGGAGCGGGGCGGCAGCGAAGAGCTGTGGGCGGGCCCGGCGTGCGGGCCTTCAAAACTACCGTCAACCCCACCCAGGCGCCCTTGCGCGCCGCCGGCTGCCCCGTTACCGAGTTCGACCCCGCTACGCCGCCCAAGCCCAGTTACCGGCCGGCAACTGGCCCCGCTGCTCGTTTACTACGGCGGCCCCAAAAAGCTGGTGGGCTAGGGCTCGGAAGAAATGACCACCGGGTTCTGCCTCGAAGCGCTGGCCCGCTACCGCGCCGAGGCCCCGGCCGCCTAGCCAGAAGCTGCGCCAGCCCGGGGCCGGCGCGCGCTTACTTGACTTACTTAAGGGGCTTGCTGTGGTCCTGGGCCTTGCGCTTGTTATCGCCGTCGTGCTGCACCTTGATTTTTTCGCCAATGGCCGGGTACTGCATTTTCCACAGCGGGCGGGCGCGGTACTTGGCCCCGTTGTGGTAGTGCGCCTTGCGGATGTGGCACGAGTCGAGGGGGCAGGTGCGGCACCCGGCCAGCCCCAGGCCAGCCAGCAGCCCGGCCAGCAGCAGGCCGCGGGAGCCGCGGCGACGGACGAAGGCGAGAGCAGTAACACCCATGTTCATGCCGTAAAGGTAGCGCCCGGCAACTGGTGCACGGCATCGGCGCTGTCCCACTCGCGCAGAAACTGGGCCACGAAGGCCTCCATGAACTGGTGGCGCTCCTGGGCCAGGCGGCGAGCGGCGGGCGTGTGCAGGCGGTCCCGCAGGTGCAGCAGCTTCTCGTAGAAGTGGTTGAGCGTAGGCGCGGTGCTCTGCTTATACTGCTCGAAATCGGCGTGCGACACGGGCGGCGTGGCCGGGTCGTGCAACGGCCGGCCCTTGTGCCCCCCGTAGGCAAAAGCCCGCGCTACCCCAATGGCCCCAATGGCATCGAGCCGGTCGGCATCCTGCACCACGGCCGCCTCGGGGCTGCTCACCGGGGTTTCGACCCCCAGCCCTTTAAAGCTGACCTCGCGAATCACCTGCGCGACGCGGGCAATGGTGGCCTCGGGCACCTGCTGGCTGGCCAGCCAGGCGCGGGCGGCGCGGGGGCCGGCCTCGTAGTCGCCGCCGTGAAACTTCCAGTCGGCGATGTCGTGCAGCAGTGCCGCCAGCTCGGCCACTTCAAGGTCGGTGCCGGGCTGCTCGGCCGCCAGCGCCCGCGCCACCTGCCACACCCGCCGGATGTGCGGCCAGTCGTGGCCCGAGCCCTCGGCTTTAAACTTTTCTTCAATAAACGCGGCGGTGGCGGCAATAACGGACGACATGAGCTAGCAAAACAGGGCGTAAACTGGCCGGCAGGCATACCGGCCCGGGCCCCTAGGCGGCGCAAAGCTACTTTGGCCGTCGGGCTCCGGGGCCCACCGCCGGGGCCCACCGCCGGGGCCCACCGCCGGGGCCCACCGCCGGGGCCCACCGCCGGGGCCTACCGCCGTTGGTTACCCCACCGGCTGGGTTGGGGCCGGCTAGGCCGGGGCATCGTGCTGGCTCCCGGGCCGTTGGCGGGCTGCAACTTTACGGCGCGGAACCGGCCCCGGTAACGGCGGCGGCCCCGCGCCGTAAAGTTGCAGCCCGCCGCCCTAGCTTGCGGCCCCAATCCCTCCCTGACCTGCTGATGGGCCGCCCCTCCCCGGCCCTACTATATGGAAAAAATTGCCCTCATTGGCGGCGGCTCCTGGGCCACCGCGCTCACCAAGATTCTCTCCGAAAACGGCGCCCGCGTCGAGTGGTGGCTGCGCTCGAAAGACGACGTGCAGCACTTGCAGCGCACCGGCCACAACCCGCGCTACCTCTCGGCCGTGCAGCTCGACCGCAACCTGGTATACCCTACCACCGACCTCACCGACGCCGTGGCCGAGGCCGACTGGCTGGTGCTGGCCGTGCCCGCCGCCTTCGTGCAGCCCGTGCTCGACAAGTTGGGCCGCGACGCGCTGCGCCACAAAACGGGCGTCATCTCGGCCATCAAGGGCATGATACCCGGCAAGAACGTGCTCGTCACCGACTACGTGCAGGAGCGCTTCCGCCTGCCGGCCAGCCAGCTCGGCGTCATTGCCGGGCCCTGCCACGCCGAGGAGGTGGCCCTCGAAAAGCAGAGCTACCTCACCATCGGCTCGCCCGACGTGAGCGGGCTGGGCCAGGCCTTTTGCCAGCTGCTGCGCAACCGCTACGTGAGCGCCCACCCGGCGGCTGACCTCGACGGCATCGAGTACTGCGCCGTGATGAAAAACATCATTGCCCTCACCGGCGGCATCGCCCACGGCCTGGGCTACGGCGACAACTTCCTGGCCGTGCTGGTGAGCAACGCGGTGCAGGAAATCCGGCGCTTCTTGCAGGCCATCTCGCCCCAGCCGCGCGACCTCTCGGCCTCGGCCTACCTCGGCGATTTGCTGGTGACGGCTTACTCGCAGTTTTCGCGCAACCGCACCTTTGGCTCTATGGTGGGCCGCGGCTACTCCGTCAAGTCGGCCCAGCTCGAGATGAACATGATTGCCGAGGGCTACTACGCCGTCAAGAGCATTCACGAGCTCAACCGCCGGCTCAAGGTGAACATGCCCATCACCACGGCTGCGTATAACATTTTGTATGAGCGCATTGCCCCCGCCGTGGAGCTGGAAATCCTGAAGGAGAAATTACGTTAAAACTATGGGAACCTGGGGTTACGGCAATCTTGAAAATGACACAGCAGCTGATTTTTTAGCTGAATTTCGGGAAGCACCTACTATTGAGCTACTCGTAAGGCCGCTTGTACAAGTCAATCACGCCGCTGACTATGATAAGGAACTAGATGCCAGCAGTTGTTACGAAGCACTAGCAGCGGCCGAAATTATAGCGGCCTCCCGCAATCAGCCTGCAGTTAGCTTTCCTACCGACATTCAACAAGCAGTTGTGATGCTCCAATTACCGCAATGGGTCGAGTACAAGGAATTAATGCTTTTCACTCGTAGGGCTGTAGGGGTGATAGTAGAAGAATCGGAACTGCGCGACCTTGCATCCGACAGTGCAGCAGAACTTGCTGAGTGGGTACAAATTCAAGCTGACCTACAGAGGCGCCTTGCATACAACGTCATCTATAAAGTCTGAAACCAACTCCCGCCCCAACCCGTTATATTTGCAGTCGTTACGAAGAAAATAAGGGGCCGGGCACCCGGCCCAGCCCCTTACCCAACTACCGGGATAAGTAGGTGACCACTAGCGTAGCCACGGCTTTGGCTAGCCCACCTGCAAACCCCACCAATGCCGCCGTACCGATGGCATCGAGTAGTTTCTTCGCGTTGTCCCGTTTCATTTGGAGATGAAGAAAGGGTTCCAACAAACCCCCACTTCAGAAACCCCGGTCTGTTCCAGCAGCCGGGGTTTCCCTTTTTCAAGGGCTACCGCAGGCTGGGGGACTTCCCAACGCGCTTGCCACAAAGGTAGTGGCGGCATCTTCGCAAGGCTATTTCTTCCCGACGCTATTCTATGCTCAACTGGCTTCCGCTCGCCCTGCTCACGGCCTTGTGCCTGGCGGGCTACAACTTCTTTATCAAGCTGGCCGCCGCGCATTTGCCGCCCGCCGTAGGCGCGGTGGTGTTGCAGGTGGTGGCCGCCGGGCTGGGCGCGGCCTGGCTGCTGCGCCTGAGGCTGGCGGGTCAGCCGCTGGCCCTCTCGCGCACCGGCCTGGCGCTGGCGGCGCTGGCCGGCCTGAGCGTGGGGCTGGCCGAGATTCTGACCTTCGTGGTGTTTAAGCGCGGCGTGCCGGCCTCGGTGGGCACGCCGGTTATCGTGGGCGGGTCGGTGCTGCTGGCGGCCCTGCTGGGCCTGGTGGTGCTGCGCGAAGGCCTGACGCTAGCCCAGGCCGGCGGGCTGGGGCTGATAGTGGCGGGCATCGGGCTGCTGGCCCGGGGCTAGCCCGGCGGGGCAACAGCCGGGGCGAATTACCTGCCTGCCTTTAAATAGGCTAGCGGGCCGGCGGCCAACCCACCGGCGCCTCCACTAGCAGCACCTGCGCATTGCGAAAGCGCACCACCCACGGCAGGCCAGCCGGCAAAGGGCCGTTCGGGAACACAGCTACTTCGCCCGGACCGGCGGGCCGGGCCCCGGGGGCATCGGCGGGCACGCGCAGCGGCAGCGGGCGCTGGCCGCCGCTCAGGGCGTAGTGCTGCCAGAAAATGGCGTAGGCCCTCGGCTCAACCCAGATGCGGCGCCGCCCCTGGGCTTGCAGCCAGGCGTAAGCCGCGCGCAGGTACTGCTGCTGCTGGGTTTGCTGGGCGATGATGACCTGCTCGCGGCGCAGCCGGTAGCCGCCGTAGGCCGCCAGCAGCCCCGCCAGGGCCAGCGGCCCCAACGCCGCCCCCGGGCGGGCCAGCGGGCGCCACGCCCGCGCCCAGCGGTCCCAGGCTACCTGCCCCAGCAGCGCCGCCAACCCAAAAAACGCCAGCAGCGCCACGAGCAGCGTGCGCGCCGGCGGGTACACCTGCTGGGCCGCCGCCAGCGGCAGCCACAGCCCCAATTGGGCCAGCAGCAGCCAGCCCAGCCGGCGGGCCGGGGCCGGCAGCCCGCCCCAGCGCAGCGCCCCCGGGGCCAGCCCCAGCACCGCCACGCAGGCCGCCGCGCTCAGCCCGCGCTGGCCCAGCAGCTCGGTGGCCGTACCCACCAGCCAGGGGCCGAAGCCCGCCCGAAACTCGGGCCAGGGGTGGCGCGCCACGTAGCGGTTGGCCAGCAGCGCCGGCCAGCCCGATACGGCCCCCACCGGCGCGTACAGCACCCCGGCCACCACCACCACGCCCAGCGTGGCTACCGCCAGGTGCGCCAGCTTTAGCCGCCGCGCGCGGGGCGGGGCCTGGCCAAAGCCCACCAGCAAGCCCAGGCCCAGCGCCAGCAAAGTATACAGGTGCGTGGGCACGGCGTAGAGCCCGCCCACCGCGCTCAGCCCAAACACCCCCCAGGCCAGTTGCCGCGCCACGCGCCGCACGCCCGGCCGCAGCAGCTCCAGGGCCGCGAACAGGCCAGCCAGCGCCGCCAGCGTGGCCCAGGCGTAGCCGCGCCCCGCCACGGCGTAGTAGGCAGCCAGTGGCGAAAGCCAGTACAGCCCCAGCCCCAGCGTGGCCACCCCGAAGCGCAGGTGGCGCAGCGCCAGGCCGTATACCAGCGGCAGCGTGGCCAGGCCCAGCAGCGTGGGCAGCAGGCGCAGGGCCAGCGTCGGCGAGGCCCCCGGCAGCAGGCCGCGCACCAGCCCCACGAGCAGGTTGGCGCCGAGGTGGTTGTTGGGAAACGGGTAGTAGCTGGCCGTGACGGCCGCCCCCGGCCGCACGTAGTAGTCGTAGGAAGCCACCTCGTCGAGGCTCAGCGGATAGTAGCCGGCGTAGTACAGGCGCACGGCCGCCACCACCGCCAGCAGCACCAGCGCCAGCGCCTGCTCGGGCCCGTGCAGCCGGCGCCACGGCCGGGCCAGCGCGGCCAGGCCGCGCCGGGCGAAGTGGCCCCGCACTGGCCTGACGACAGTGCTAGCTACCCGGCTCCGCCGCGGCCCGCCGGGCCAGGTAGCTAGCGCTACCAGGCCGGCGGCCAGCAGCGCCGCCCCCACCAACCCACCCAGCAGCGCGTGGTAGCGGGCGGGCGTGAGCGCCACGGGCACCACATCCAGGCGCAGACCGAAGTACGGGCCAAAGCGGGGCCACCTTACCTGGCGGGCCAGCGCCGCGTAGGTAGTGCTCCCCAAGAGCCCGGCCAGCCCCGCCGCGGCCACTAAAAGCAGGAGGGCCTGAACCCGAAGAAGAAAGCGCATGAGCCAGGTAAGCCAGAAAAGAAGTGCCCGCCGGGCCGGCTACGGGGCCACGAAAATATCGGCCAGCCCGTGAAATGCCGGGGTTCCGGCCACTGGCGGCCCGCCCGGCACCACGTGGGCGCCGGGCTTGCTCACCAGGTAGCGGTAGTGCACGCCGGGCCGGGGGCGGTCGTCAATCTGCCAGGGCTGGCTGCTAAACTCGGTGTGGGCGTAGAAGCGCAGCAGCAGCCGGTGCACGGGCTCGGGAGCCAGCACCGGGCCCACGGGCTGGGTGGCCAGCCAGGCCATCGGCAGGCGGCAGGTTTGCCAGAGCCACACCTGGGCCGTATTGAAGCGCGCCACTAAAAACACCTGCCCCGCCCCAACCGCCAGGCCCGCCGCCGCCAGCAGCCCCCAGTAGCGCTGCCCGGCCCGGCGCCGGCTGGCCCCCGCCGGTGTTTGGGCCCGCCGCCGCTGCCAGCCCCACTCGGCCACCAGCGCCACCAGCACGCACAGCATCATCGACTTATAAAAGAGCGTGCGCTCGGGGGCCTGCACGCGCTGGGCCAGCAGCAGCAGGTAGGGCGCGCCCAGCAACCACAGCGCGGGCGGCACCAGTTGCCGCACCGGGCGGGCCACCCCCGCCGGCACGACGCCCGCCCGGGTGCGGCGCCACAGCGCGGCCGTGCCCGCCAGCACGGCCAGCAGCGGCCCCACCCCCAGCCAGCGGTGGCCACTGAGCCAACCCTCGGTCAGCCACACGTAAGCGGGCAGGCCGCGCCAAAACGCGGCCGGGGCCAGGGGCAGCACGTAGTCGTTGCTAAACAGGAGCCGGGGCCCCGAAATCAGCCACAGGGGGGCGTAGAGCAGCCCCGCCCCTAGCAGCGTGAGGCCGCCCAGCGCCCCCAGCAGCGGCAGGCGGCCCCACGCCCGGCGGCGCACCGCCCCCAGCCCCAGCCAGCCGTAGACCGATGCCAGGAAGTAGGCGTGCGTGGGCACGGCGTAGAGGCCCAGCACGCCGCTCAGCACCAGCCCGGCCCAGGCGGCCCGCACCCGGGGCGGGGCGGAGAGCCCCGGGGCCGCCTGGGCCAGCGCCCCGGGTGCGGGCACTGCCCCGGCTACCCCGGGAGCACCCGCGCCACTTAGCTCCAGCAGGGCGAAGAAGCCCACTGCCCCCAGCCCCGCCAGCAGCCAGTAGCCCCGGCCCGTGGCGGCGTGGTAAAAGCTCACTTGCAGCACGCTGAACAAGCTTACGGCCAGCAGGGCCACCCGAAAGCTACTGCGCCGCAGCAGGGCCACAAACCACAGCGCCGTGGCCCCCGTGCTCGTGAGCAGCACCGGTAGCCGCATACTCCACCAAAAGCCCGGGTGCACCTGGTAAAAGAGCCAGTCCACGGTGTTGCTGAGCACGTGGTTGTTGGGCATGGGGTAGGCCGCGCTCAGCAGCAGCAGGCGCTCCCGCACAAACACCTCGTACGATACCCCGTCGTCGCCGGGCGCCAGCACGGCGCTGTAGTAGCCGCGCAGCACCGTGAGGGCCGCCAGCAGCCCCAGCGCCCCGCGCCGCTGGCCCGGCCGCAGCCCGCGCCAGCCCGCCGCCAGCCCGGCCCACATGTTTCTTACTTCCCGCCCCAGCCCGGCCAGTTCGCCCCGGCCTGCCCGCACCCAGCCCAGCCCGGCGGCCAGCGCCAGGGCCCCCGCCGCCAGCCCGGCCAGGCCCTGGCGCAGGGCCCCAAACTCGGCCGCCGTATAGGCCCGCGGCCGCCAGATGTAAAAGTCGCGCAGCGCCGCCGCCTCGGGCCACGAGGCCGAGTAAAGCACCAGCGCCGCGTAACCTGCGCTCAGGCCCACTACCACCAGCGCCAGCAGGGCGTAAAATCGCGCGGGTACGCCGGCCCCGGGCCCCTGTTCACCTTGCCCCTTCATAGCTGGCTGCTTGCCTTAGAAAACCACAAAAAATAGTAACTACCCGCCCGCGGCCCGCCCTCAAACCTGCCCCAGGGCCTGGAGCGCGGCCCACACGCGGTGGGTGGGCAGGCCCATCACGTTGAAATACGAGCCTTCGAGGCGGTCGATGGCCACCAAGCCCAACCAGTCCTGGGCCCCGTAGGCCCCGGCCTTGTCGAAGGGCTGGTAGCGCGCGACGTAGAAGGCGATTTCTTCGGCACTCAGGGGGCGGAAGTGCACGGTCGTTTCATCGGCAAATACCACGGGCAGGCGGCCGTCGCCGGGCAGCAGGCACACGCCCGTGTACACCTGGTGGGCGCGGCCTTGCAGGCGGGCCAGCATGGCGCGGGCCTCTTCGGCATCGGCGGGCTTGTTGAGCACGTCGCCTTCGAGGCACACGATGGTGTCGGCCGTGAGCAGCAGCTCCTCCGGGGCCAGGTCGGCGCGGTAGGCCTCGGCTTTGCGGCGGGCCAGGTACTCGGCCACCTCGGCGCGGCGCAGCGTGGGCGGAAAGCTTTCATCGACCTCGCGCAGGCGGATTTCGTAGGCCAGGCCCATATCGGTGAGCAGTTGGCGGCGGCGCGGCGAGCCGGAGGCAAGAATCAGGTTCACGGTAAGTTGGTACTAATATGTAGGGGCGGGGCTTGCCCCCGCCCGACGGCCGCGCCGCTTAGGAAAATCAGACTTGAAAACCGGGTTACTAAAAATTCCTCCCGGGTAAGACCAGCCACCAACCGTCCAACGACGGGCGGGGGCAAGTCCCGTCCCTACCAGAAGTATTGGTCAAACAGGGCCGTATCATCTTCTCGCAGGCTGGCGAAGAGCAGGCCCGCCAGGGTCTTGGGGTAGAAAAAGGTGGACTTGGCCGGCATCACGGCGCCCGACTGGCACACGGCTTCTACCTGGGCCAGGGTAACCTCGTTGGTGAGCAGCGCGGCGCGGGCTTCGCCGCGGTCTACCCGTTGCAGGCATTCGGCCAGGCCGCGCACGTAGGCCACGCCCGGCCAGCTGCGCTGGGCGTCGGGGCCCACCAGGCCCAGCACTTTTTCGAGCACGAAGTAGTGCAGTACCGTCAGGTCGAGGTCCTTCACCTCGGGCGTCGTGTCCCAGGCGAGCTGGGCGTGCACCTCGGGGCGCAGGCGCAGCTTGTAGGCCCCGCCGGGCAGGTAGAGGCCGAAGGCCCAGCGCTTGCCGGCCATGAGCTCGGGCAAATCCTGGGCCTCGGGCTGGGGCGTCACCACGAAGTACGGGGCCAGCCGGGCCAGGAATTCGGCATCGGTGAGGCCGCCGGGCAGTTCCAGCAGCAGCCGGTGCGTGGGCAGAATGCGCACGTCGTCGCTGGCCATGTTGGTGAGGTACATCAGGTGGTAGTTCCAGGGCTCGCGGCCGGTGCTGCCGGCGGGCCCGGCGGCCAGCGCCCGGGCCTGGCGGTAGGCCAGGGCACCCTCGTAGCGGTGGTGGCCGTCGGCCAGTATCACCTGCCGACTGGCCAGCACGCGCTGAAACTGCCGGATGAGCTGGGCATCCTGAATCACGGCCAGCACGTCGCGCGCGCCCTGGTAGTCCTCCTCCGTTTCGCAGAGCGGGTCCTGGATGGCCGCGTCCATGAGGGCCTCCAACTCGAAGCTCTCGTCGCGGTACAGGCCGTGGGTAGCGCTGGTTTCGAGCTGCAACTCGGCCAGCAGCTCGGCCCGGTCGTTGACGGCGGCGGGCAGCGTGTTTTCGTGGCGCAGCACTACGCCCTCGGCCCAGTCGGTGGCCCGGATGTGGCACATGAAGCCCTTGCGGCAGCGCTCGCGCCCCGGCTCGCCGGGCAGCCGGAAATACTGGTAATACACGTAGATGCCGGGCAACCCATCCTGGCGCAGCACGCCCGCGGCCTGCCACGCGGCCAGACGCCGGGCGGCCGCTTCGGCCGGGGCTAGCCCGTCTTCGGCCCGCGGCACCGAAAGGTGAATCGAGTTGAGCGGATTCTGGTAGAGCGCCTCGCGCTGGCGCGGGCTCACCACGTCGAAGAGCGGCGACACCACCGCGTCGATATCGGCGCTCAGGGCCGGGTTGTAGCGCCAGCCGCGCACGGGTTGAATGTCAGCCATTAAGTCAATTAAAAATTATGAATTAAAAATTAAAAAATGGGGCAACTGACTAGGGCGAAACGGCACATCAAGGTGCTCTTCCCCAGCAATTTTTAATTCTTCATTTTTAATTTTCAATTACCCTTCTCACGGCGCCAGCCGGCTGATTTTCCAACCCTCGCCCTCACGCTCGTACACCAACCTATCGTGCAGGCGGCTGGGGCGGCCCTGCCAAAACTCCACGCGCTGCGGGCGCAGCACGTAGCCGCCCCAGTGCGGGGGCCGCGGTAGGGGGTTCTGGTCGGCAAATTCGGCTTCGATTTCGTGCTCGCGGGCTTCGAGCTCCGCGCGGCTGCCGATAACCTGGCTCTGGGGCGAGGCCCAGGCGCCCACCTGTGAGCTGCGCGGCCGGCTCTGAAAATACGCCGTGGACACCGCTTCGGGGGCCTTTTCTACCAGCCCCTCCACCCGCACCTGGCGCTCCAGGCCGGGCCAGAAAAAGTTGAGCGCCGCCCGCGGCTGGGCCCCCAGCTCGTGGCCCTTCTGCGAGTCGTAGTTGGTAAAAAACAGGAAGCCCGCGTCGTCGGGCAGGCCCTTAAGCAGCACCACGCGCTGGCTGGGCTGGCCGGTGGCGGGGTCCACGGTGGCCAGGGTGAGGGCGGCGGGCTCGGGCAGTTGGGCGGCCACGGCCTCGTCGAGCCACTGCCGAAACTGGGCCACAGCCGCGGGCTGCACGTCGGCTTCGAGCAGCGTGCGCTGGGTGTAGCTCTGGCGCAGGGCGGCGAGTTCGGCGTCGGTCATAGTTTTAATTATGAATTGTTAATTATGAATTGTTAATTATTTTTGACTGGGGCAAAGGTACGGGCTGGCGGGGTGAGAAAAACGGGTTTTTTAGCGCCTTGCGGGCACTATCCGGCCCGCCCGTGCGTACTTGCTACTCTATTATGAAGCCCGGTACCCTCCTCATCTCGCAGCCCTTTCTGGGCGACCCCAACTTCGAGCGCAGCGTGGTGCTGCTCTGCCGCCACCGCCCCACCGAGGGCGCCTTTGGCCTGGTGCTGACCCGGCGCACGGCCACCGTGCTCGGCGACGTGCTCGACGTGCCGCCCGGCCCCGCCACCGCCCTGCCCCTCTACGAAGGCGGCCCCGTGCAGCTCGATACCCTGCATTTTATCCACCGCTACGCCAGCCTGCCCGGCGCCACCGACCTGGGCGACAACGTGTTCTGGGGCGGTGATTTTGACTTACTTATCACCCTGATAAACAGCGGTATTATCCCACCCGACGGGGTGCACTGCTACGTAGGCTATTCGGGCTGGTCGGCGGGGCAGCTGGAGGAAGAAATTCAGCGCGGCTCCTGGATACGGCAGCCCGCTAGTGCCGGGAAAGTATTTACTTTGAGGTCTGATGCGTTTTGGCAAGGCATCCTGCGCGAAAAAGGCGGCCGCTTCCGGGCGCTCTCCAATTACCCGCTCGACCCCAGCCTGAACTAGTTTACCATTTTTTACTGCCCTCCGTTCCGGCGGCTTTTTTCATTTTTTGTCGGCCCCGGCTGGCCGCCGGCTTTTCGTTTCGCTTTATGCTGCCCGAAGAAACCCCCACCCCTGACCAGAATACGCCGGCTACCGGCGCCCCGGCTCCGGCCGACCGCATGAGTGTGCTCGAAGCCCGCCTAGCCGAAATCCGCGCCAAGCAAGGCCCGGAAGCGACTGACCCGGCCGCGGCCCCCGCCCCCAGCCCGGCCCTGCCGGCCCAAAGCGAAACCCCGGCCGAAGCCGCCGTGCCCCCCGGCGGTGGCGAAACGCAGGTGGAGCCCGACCCGTTGCGCTCGGAACCCGGCCTGGCCCAGGAGCTAGCGAAATCCGCCGCCCCGGCCCTCGAGGCCCCGGCCGATGCCGAAGCCGCCGTCACGCCCGAAGCCGCCCAGCACGTGCCCGCCGAGGTTGCCGCCGAGCACCTGTCGGCCCCCGCCGCCCGCGCCGTGGCCCACTACGGCGAGGCCATGGCCCCCGCCACCGACCAAGGCGACACCACCACTAGCCCCGAGCCGGCTGACGAGGCTGCTCCCGTGCACGCCCTGGCCCACGCCGAAGACATTGAAAACATGCCCGAGGGCGTAGCCACGTTGCCCACCTCGGCCACCGATACCGCCGCCGAGGCCCACCAGGCCGAGCTGGCCCACCAGCACGAGGCTAGCGGGAACGCCACCGCCGAAGGCACCGAAAGCGGCGAAGAGGCCGACGACTACGTGCCCGAAACGCCGGCCCCCGACTTTGCCGCGCTCGACCTCGAAAGCCAGGCCGCCCACCTCATTGGCCTGCTGCGCCGGCCCGATGCCCGCCGCAACCGCCAGCAGATTACCGAGCTCAGCCGCCAGTACGAGGCCAACGTGGCCAGCGCCCGCGCCGCCTCGCGCCAGAAGCTGGCCGAAGATGCTAACGCGCCCCAGGAGTTCAGCTTCCAGCCCCCGGCCAACCAGGCCGAGCTCAACCAGGCCCTCCAGGAATTCCGCGAAGGCCGCGCCCGCGACGCCAAAGCCGAAGACCAGAACCGCGGCCAGAACCTGGCCCGCAAGCAGGAGCTGCTAACCCAGCTGCGCACACTGGTGGAGGCCGCCGAAACCAAGGACAGCTCGCAAAAGCTCAAGCAGCTGCAAGCCGACTGGAAGGCCACCGGCCCCGTACCCCAGACCGATAGCCAGGAAACCTGGAACACCTACCACGGCCTGCTCGACCGCTACTACGCCAACCAGGGCCGCTTCTACGAGCTGAAAGAGCTCGACCGCCGCCGCAACCAGGAAGCCAAGGAAGCCCTCGTGGCCCGCGCCGAAGCCCTGAAAGATGCCCCCGGCATCAACAAGGCGCTGGACGAACTCAAGAAGCTGCACGAGGACTGGAAGCACATCGGCCCCGTACCCGGCGAGCAGCGCGAGCCCCTGTGGCAGCGCTTCCTGGCCGCCTCCGAGGTGGTGCACCTGCGCCGCAAGGAGTTTGTAGACGTGCGCTCGGCCCAGGAAAAAGAAAACCTGGCCGCCAAGCAGGCCCTGCTGGCCCGCGTGCTGCCCTTCGCCGACTTCGCCACCGAGCGCGTGAACGAGTGGCGCTCGCGCACCGACGAGCTCCAGGAGATTAAAAAGGAGTGGGAAGCCACCGGCCCCGTACCCCGCGCCCAGGCCGACGCGCTGAACAAGCAGTACTGGAACGCCTACAAGGCCTTCTTCAACCACAAAAACGATTTCTTCTAGAGCCTCGACTCGGAGAAGAACACCAACCTGCAAGCCAAGTACGCCCTCATCGAGCAGGCCGAAGCCGCCCAGCAGCTGCCCGACTTCGACGAGGCGCGCACCATCATCATTCGGGTGCAGAAGGAGTGGAAGGATATCGGCCGCGTGCCCGAGAAGCAGGCCGATAAAATCTGGAAACGCTTCCGCGCCGCCTGCGACGGCGTGTTTGAGCGACCCAAGCAGGAAACCCGCCAGCGCGAGGAGCGCCAGAGCGCAGCCAGCGCCGAGCAGGTTACCCGTTTGGATAAAGTAGGCCAGCAGGTAGCCGCCCTCTCGGCCGCCGAGCCCGGCACCCTGGAGGGCTTCCGCGCCCTGGCTGCTGACTGGCAGCAACTTGATGGCGAAGGCAGCGGCACCTCCGACCGCGGCGAGGAACAGTTCCTTACCCTTATGGGCAAGTACCTGGACAAGACGGCCGGCATCACGCCCGCCGACAGAGACGACCTGCTTTTCCAATTGGAAATAGCCCGCCTTAAGGCGCGTCCCCAGGCCCAGCAGGCCTTCACCCGTAAGGAAACCGGCCTGCGCCGCGAAATTCAGGAGCTCGAAAACGACGTGGCCACCCTGCAAACCAACCTCGACTTCTTCGCCCGCTCGAAGAACGCCGACCAGCTGCGCCAGGAGTACCAGGGCCGCATGGACCAGGCCCGCACCCGCATCGAAAAGCTCAAAAAGCAATTGAAGCAGTTGCGCAGCTAAGTCGCTGACCAAGTAACAAAAAGGGCCGCGCTGGCTGGCGCGGCCCTTTTTTATTGCTGCTTGTGTTGCCTGCGGGCACTTTCTGCCTTACTTTTGCCCTACGATTAAGCCTCCATAGCTCAGTTGGTAGAGCTTCTGACTTGTAATCAGAGGGTCGTTGGTTCGAGTCCGACTGGGGGCTCCCTTAATCTGAAAAAAGGTCTCTTTCTCCTTGTGAGGAAGAGACCTTTTTTTATGTGCCTTACTCGTCGGAGCAGGGGTTGCTAGGCCACTTGATTGCAGCCACTATTCACTGTGTGGCTAGCCGCTTCAAAAACCTTGGGCGAGATACGGGCGAGATACGGGCGAGATACGGGCGAGATACGGGCGAGATACGGGCGAGATACGGGCGAGGTGCTCCAAAATATTCTTGCAGTGTTGTTAGGAAATTCATTTATTTCTCCTTCCCTTTGCAGCCGAACAATATTAGCACTGATTGCCAAAATAGTTAGCCAAAAAATTATTGATGCGCCTTCACCTCTACCTGGCTACTGACCAAGCCGTTCCCTTCGATTATCTACTAATATTGAAGCGCGCGTTTCACCTTTGGACGGGCCACAACCCGGCGCTGCACGATGGCCTCTCGCTCTACTCCTACTCCTGGCTACACGGCGGCCGGGCCGGGCGCGGCGGCATCCGCTTTGGCGAGGGCGCCAGTTGGTTTATCAGTGCCCCCGACCGCAAGGTAATCCATACCCTCATCAGCGGCGTGCTGCGGGCTCCCGAAATTGGCCTGGGTTTGCGCGTGCAGGACGTGCGGATGCAGGACGCGCCCGAGTTCGCGGCCGGTGAGCAGCCGTTTCGGGTGGCCAGCCCGGTTTTTATTAAGCACGAAACCGACCGCGACAAGCCCGCCGACCACCTCCTTCCCGGCCACGAGCTGGCCGATGAACTCCTCACCGCCACCCTACGCCACAAGCTGCGCCAGGCCGGCCTGAACGATGCCGGGGCCGCCGTGCGCTTCGACCCGGCATACATCGCCACGGCGAAGAGCAAGCTCTTCCGCTACAAGCAGGTGCAGTGCCGCGGCAGCATCTGCCCGGTGCTGGTGAGCGGCTCGGCCGAGCAAATCGGCTTTGCCTGGGAGGTCGGTGTAGGGCACTCCACAGGAATAGGGTGCGGGGCGCTGGTGTAATAAATCTCTTTTACTTATTGGTTTGGATTATGCTTTACGTCGTAAAGTACACTGGCCCCTTTGGCTACCTTAAGCCTTGGACGGCTGTGCGCGATGGGGAAACCTACTCGCAACAGTTCCTCACACCCTCTGTCATCGAAGGGATGCGACAGAAGCTGGGCGTAATTGAGATTCTGCGTCACCGGCTGAGCTACGACTTTCTGGATATGCAGCAAGAGGTAGTGCATGCCCGCGCATGGAAACGAGGCAAGCCGCGCAATACTGGCGTGCTGACGCGCGGCATTCTTATTAATCCGGTTTTACGCCTGGCTTTCGCTCATTTGGCCGAGGCCCAACACGCTGCCAGTCAGCACCTGTGCTTGTGCCGAAACGAAGACCTTGTTTTTCCCGAAGCTGAAATCAATCTGCTGAGTGAAGACGAATTTAACCAATTGGACGGCTTTGAGCTCCGGTTTGAGCCAGAGCACGCGGCATCTTTTCCAGTGGGTTACAACCGGTTTGAAAACGGGCAGCTAATGCGGGGCTGGCTTCAAGTGGGGGGGCGGCCGGTACGGCTGGCGGGCCGATGAACCCGCACCCGCACCTATTGGCTAAAAGCCTTGACAATGGTGGCACTACACTCTACGACCACCTCCTGCACGTAGCGGCCGCCGCCGAAGTCTTTGCGGACTACCTGAAAGTGGATGTTGCTACCGCCCGGCTCGGGGCTATCCTGCACGACATCGGCAAGGCCAGCCCGTTGTTTCAGGAGCGGCTGACGCAGACGCGCCGCAGCCGGAGCCAACAGCCCTTTCGCCACGAGCTGGCCTCACTGCTGTTTCTGCCGCTGGTGCCGGTGGCACAACGTGCCGCCGTGCTGGAAATGCTGGTCGCTCACCACAAATCTGTGTACCAGGACGCTGGGGAATTGGGTCTGCTCGACCTGGACGAGTACGACGGGGAAGCAGTATTCTACCACGCGGAGCGCTGGGAGGAATGGGAGCCCGCCGCACGTGACTTGCTAGCCGCCCTTGGCGTGGCCGGGGTGCGCCCAGTGGCCCGCGCCGAGGCCGAGGCCGCTTTACGGCAAGCCGTGGCCGATTGCTGGCTTCACATCACGGAACATCACTACGGGCCTTCCCTATGGAAAGGGCTACTAGTAGGAGCCGACCACTACGCTTCGGCACTGCTCGCTGAAACGGCCGATTCAATTAAGGACGCTTTTTTGCCACCGAATTTAAGCTGCTTCATTCGGCCCGACAACACGGGTTTGTATCCGCTGGCGAACTATTCCGCTGCTTCTGACCGGCCCCATACGCTGGTTACGGCCCCTACGGGAGCGGGCAAGACCGATTACCTATTACGTCGCTGCGAAGGTCGGGTATTTTACGTGCTCCCGTTTCAGGCCTCCATCAATGCGATGCACGAGCGGCTGGAGACGGCCCTGCGGCCTACCGGGGCCGACGTGCGCCTGCTGCACGCCGCATCGCGGGTGCGCCCCGAAACGGACTTGCGTGGCAAGCTCACTTGGGCCGAAAAAGCCTTGCAGGATAAAGTGGGCGCGGCTGTAAAGGTACTGACGCCCCATCAACTGGCTGGTATTGCCTTCGGTACCCGCGGTTACGAAGCTTTACTGCTTGATGTGCAAGGCTGCGATATTATTCTGGACGAAATCCATACCTATACGGCTGTATCACAGGCCATGGTACTCAAGCTGGTGGAAGTACTGAGTCGAGAAAGCTGCCGCCTGCACATTGGGACGGCCACGATGCCTACCGTGCTCTACGAGCGCGTGGCAGCGCTACTAGGCCGTAGTCAGGTGCTGGAAGTAGCGCTGACCCCAGTTGAACTGACCACCTACGACCGGCACCGCATTTACAAAGCCGATAACCTCCCGGCCCTGCTGCCTACGCTGCGGGCCGCCGTTGAGGCAGGCGAAAAGGTACTGCTCGTTTTCAACCGGGTGCGGCGGGCGCAGGAAGTTTTCGAGGAGTTGCAGGAAGAATTTGCGGAAGTCACTAAAATGTTACTGCACAGCCGCTTCAAACGGGGCCGCCGGGCCGAGCTCGAACGGCAGCTCCTCGAAGATATTAATCCCGCCAACAAGCCTGGCCCCTGCCTGGTAGTGGCTACCCAGGTAGTGGAAGTAAGCCTGGATATCAGCTTCGACCGCATGATAACCGAGGCCGCGCCGCTCGATGCGCTGGTGCAGCGCTTTGGGCGCGTTAACCGCCGCCGCACAGCCGCCACGCGCGGGCAGCTATGCCCCATACACGTGCTGGCCCCACCCGAACAGGAAGCGGATGCTAAACCTTACAACTTGGCCGTGGTGCAAGCCAGCTACGCAGCCCTGCCCGACCATGGCCAGGTTTTGGCCGAGGCCGACGTACAACGCCTTATCGACCAAGTATATCCTGCCGTGGACTTTACCGATGTGGCGGCGCACAGCATTTACCAGCAGGGCCACTGGACGCAGCCCCTGCTCACGCACCGCGCCAGCTCGTATCTGCTGGGTCTGCTCGAAATTGACTCCGTAGCGTGCGTGCTGAAGCAGGATGAAGAGGCCTACCTGGCTGCCTGCCAGGCACAAGATGCCGAAACCCAGACCCGCCTGGAAATCCCGATTTCCTTCAAGCCCCACGCCCTGCGGCAGTTGAAACAGCTGACATACGGCCACCGGCCCTTCGTGGTAAATGACGCGGCTTACGACGACCATCTGGGGCTAAGAACCGAGAAAATCACGAGCCAGACCGGGCCGCTTTTTGAGATATGGTAGCTTTCTTATTCCTTTTCTTATGATTGCCAGCACCATCGGCCAGGAATTTCTACGCCAGCGCAACGCTCGTACCGACCAGCCACTCACGCCCGAAAGCTACTTTCAGGACGTGTTCGTCCCGCTGTTCTTCGGTCATCCGAACTACTTCATGCCGGGCGGCAACTCGCCGTTGGAGAATCCTAAATTCAAGAAAGGCACTCGCCCCGAAGCCCCGGAACGGGCCGAGCGCATTGCCAAGTTCTACAAAAAAATGCTGGACGACCCGGCCGGCTCCAGCCCTATTGGCTACCCATCCACCGACCCCGAAGCCAACACGTCGGGGCAGGTAAGCAACCTGAACCTATCGGTAAGTACGGCCGAGGCAATGCTCTCGTGGGTAGGCGGTGGGCTGGGTGTGGGCGTAGATGGTGGCTACCAACTGCTTTTCACCACCCCAGAATTACTGCAACTGCTGGAAGAAGGCTGGCATCATTATCGTCACTTCCTCAACACAACTGAAGGCATTGCGCCCAATCAGGTCAACTCCTGGAACGGGCAATGGCTGGCGCACGCGCTAAGTGTGGGCTACAACCCTGCCCAGCCGCTGGCAGGCTTTGGCACTGAAACCTGGCTGGCGAGCGAAGGCCCCACCAAAGGCCGGGTGCAAACCGTGGCTTGGAACAAGCTGCTTTTTGGGCTGGCCCGCCGGCTAGGGAAGCAGCCGTTGGTGGCCTACGTCTACAACCTGGGCCAGATGAACACCACCATCGGCTTTCTGCCGCTACTACTACCCGATGTGGGCCGCGTGGTGGAACTCTACCGCCACCTTTTTGGCGAATTAGATTACGCCCGCGACCGCCTGGCGCTGGAAACTATCTATGGTTCAGCCTTCAGCTTTCGGCGCGTGTGCCAATTGGGCAGCGTTGGCGTGCAGGCCCTCGAACCGAAAGGCCTACGCGGCCTGATGCCTTACGTGGGCAATGGCAAAGAAGGCAAAATGCCCAGCCTCACCAAATCGGACGACACGCAGTTCGTTTCTTATCACGCTTACCAAACCTGGCTTCTAGCAATGCTCGATAACAAAGACCTCTGGGAAGAATCTGAACAAGCGGCTCATCTCCTGCTAGCCTATGAGGCTGGCGCGGGCAAGCTCAAGGCCAACCGTGGCAACAATGTGCAAGCAGTGCTAAAAGCCCCCAGCCGCCGCAAGTTTCAGGATGCCATGGAGCCGGTAGTGGCCGAAACCCACCCGCCCACCGCCGCCGTGAGTTTGTGCCACGCCGTGCATTTGCTACCCGAAGACAACTTCCAGTATTTCCTCACGCTAATGCGCCTGCGCTACGCCGAATTTGCCCGCTGATTTTTAACGCCTTACTTTTTTAATTTCTCATGCAGCCCCAACTTTTCCCCGACCCAACGGCCTCGGCCAATGCTGCGCCTATGTCCGGTTCAGCCGGTCAACAACCTTTTCTTTACCTGCGTGGCCTCAAGCACGCTGACCACACTGTGTTTTCGGTGCAGGAGGGCCAGAAGCGGTATTACGATACGCAGTTTGAGCGGACCGTGCCCTACTCCAGCGGGCAGCAAGTGAAACGCTCGTTGCTGGATACATTGCGCCAGCAGTTGCAGGTAGCGCCGGCTCCGACCACGTTTGTGTTTGACGTGAGCGAGAAAAAAGGCAAGCAGGCTTTGGACGAAGGCGAGGTTCTCTCGGCCTGCGACCCTCGCTACGCCGACCAGTTGCTGGGGGGCTGGATGGCCGCTCGGGCAGCTTCAGCGAAAGAGGGCGACAAGGACAAAGGCGGAGAGCAGAAGGAACGGACGCTGAAGCGTCGTAGTCCGCTGTCTATTTCGGCTATGCGCCCCTTACACCCATTGCTAGGCAATTTTTCGAAGGAAAACCTCACGTTTGACCGCCGCGAAACCGCTGGCCAAAACAAGGTTGTGGTGCGAGGTACCGATGGCAAGCCCTTGAGTGAGGAAGCCATTGCCGGCCTGCTGGAAGGAGTGGACCGTAGCCTGTTTATGAAGTGGATACCAGACTCGGGCCGGGCCAGCGGTCTGTTTGTACACGACGTGGCAATTGACCTACGCACCCTATTCTGCGTGTCCATCAATTCATTTGAGCCGGAGGTGCCAAAGCCTATCTTGGCGCAACTTCGGGAAAATGGCTGGCAGGAAGGCGAGAATGCTTTTGGTAAGTGCCTCGTCTGCCCGCCCGCTGAGCGGGAGCGCATTATTCCGGCCCTGGCCTACGCGCTACTACACTGGCGCATTACCAGCAACCAGGCCCGCACCTACAGCCCCATGGAAACGCTGGCCGTAGCTATCAGCGACAATGCCAACCGTATTACAGGCGCCATCCGGGCCAAACTCGACCCGGAAAACGAGAAGAAAGCCCTCCCCGTCGTGGAACGGCTACCCGGTACGGAAGTATTCGTAACGCTGGCTGGCGCAGGCTACTTCCGCACCTACGATGAGAAAGCAGATGCGCTCGACCAAGCAGCAGCTTATATAATGGACTGTTTACGCAGCTTTGATTACGAAAAGCAAGTTTCCTAATCTCTCAAAACGCCCGACTGCTCAATCAGCCGGGCGTTTTTGAAGCAGTCCGCCATGAAAGCCCTCACCGCCACCCACGTCAAGTACTACCACCTGTGCCACCGCAAGCTGTGGCTCTTCGACCGCGACGTGTGGATGGAGCACACTTCGGAGGCCGTGGCGGCGGGCGAGTTGCTGCACCAGACGGCCTACCCCCAGCGGGCCGAGCGCTACCGCGAAATCAGCATCGGCGGCAGCAAAATCGACTTCTACGACCCGCAGCGCAAGGTGGTGCATGAGCTAAAGAAGTCAAACAAGATGGTGGATTCCGACACGGCCCAGGTGAAATACTACCTCTGGCTGCTGGAGGAGCACGGCGTGGACGGCCCCACCGGCATCCTGGAATACCCGAAGCTGCGCCAGACCCAGCCCGTAGCCCTCACCGATGAGGACCGCGCCCGCATTCCGCAGGAGCTGGCGGCCGTGCGCGCCCTGCTGGCTGACGACACCGCCTGCCCACCCGTCATCAACAAGCCCTTCTGCAAGCAGTGCGCCTACTACGAGTTCTGCTACGTGGCTGAGTAACCAGGTACTCCCCTCCTCCCCAGCCCAAAACTACTCAGCCAGCCCGGCGCAGCCGGGCGTATCTGCGAAATCCGTTTAATCAGTTAAATCTGCGGTGAAAAAGACGTTCTACCTCTTTAACCCCGGCCGCCTCAGCCGCCAGGACAATACCCTCAAATACACGGCCTACGATGAGGCCGGGGCCGAGGGCCAGACGCGCTTTCTGCCCATCGAGGACGTGGCCGACCTCTACGTGTTTGGCTCGCTCGATGCCAACTCGGCGTTGTACAATTTTCTCGGCAAGCACGGCGTGTCGGTGCACTTCTTCGATTACTACGAGCACTACACGGGCTCGTTTATGGCCAAGGAATACCTGCTGGCCGGCCGCCTGCAAGTAGCCCAGACGGGCCACTACACCAGCCTCAAAAAGCGCCTGGTGTTGGCCCGCAAACTGGTGGAGGGCGCGGCCTTCAACCTACTCAAAAACCTGCGCTACTACCAAAGCCGGGGCCGGGTGGTGGGCGAGGAAATCACGCAGATTGAGCTCTACGTGTCGGCCCTGCCCCACGCCACGAGCGTAGCCGAAATCATGGGCTACGAGGGCAACATAAGGCAGACGTACTACCGCTGCTTCGAGCAGCTGGTAAGCGTACCGGGCTTCACCTTCGGCTCGCGCAGCACCCAGCCGCCACAAAATGAGCTTAACGCACTCATTTCCTTCGGCAACATGCTCTGTTACGCAGCCTGCCTATCGCAGATTTACCACACCCAGCTCAACCCGACCATCTCATTTTTGCACGAGCCCGGCAGCCGGCGCTTCTCGCTAGCCCTGGACATGGCCGAGATTTTCAAGCCCCTGCTTGTGGACCGCACCATCTTCCGGCTGCTCAACAAAAAAGAAATTCAGCCCCGCGACTTCGTGCGCGAGCTCGACGGCTGCCTGCTAAAAGAAGCCGGCCGCAAAACCTTCGTGCGCGTGTTTGAGGAGCGCCTGAAGGAAACCATCCAGCACCGCCGCCTCAACCGCAGCGTGAGCTACCAGCACCTTATCAAGCTGGAGTGCTATAAACTCACCAAGCACTTGCTGAACATGGAAGAATACCAACCTTTTAAAGCCTGGTGGTAATGTACATTATCTTGGTTTATGATATGAAGCAGCAGCGCGTGGGCCGGATGCTGAAACTGTGCCGCCGCTACCTGCACTGGATTCAGAACTCCGTCTTTGAGGGCGAAATCAGCGAGGTGAAGCTGGCTGAGCTAGTGGCCAAAGCTCGCACTATCATGGATGAGGACGAAGACAGCCTTATTCTGTTCAAAAGCCGCACGCAGCAGTGGTTGGAAAAGCAGGTGGTAGGCCGCGAGCGCAGTGCGCTGGATACGTTTTTGTAGCAGCGATTGGTCGTCGGTAAGGTTGCTGCGGTGAATGTCAATGGGTTTTCAGCAGCATGCACTACATATACCTCTGATTATCAAAGTCGTCTAACCCCAGGCCAAATCCTGTTTTTAGCTATCGACGCTTTTTAGCCATTGCTGGGAAGAGGTAAATATGCATTTCCTGCTTGCTATGACCTATCATTGCCGTATAATTCACGGGCTTCAATCGGACTGGGTGGAATTGAAATGCGAAAGGTGGCGCCGGCCAGCACCAGGCCCGTTTGCTTCAATCGGACTGGGTGGAATTGAAATTAATTCTGCTACGCCCTACGACCTCGTTAGGAATGTGCTTCAATCGGACTGGGTGGAATTGAAATCGTTGTACATGGGCAGTGCCAGCGAAGCGTATATTGCTTCAATCGGACTGGGTGGAATTGAAATAGCATAGCGAAGTAATGCAGGACGTGTTTACTGAGGCTTCAATCGGACTGGGTGGAATTGAAATAAGAACGGGGTATACCTACCGAAATATACCTGCCTGGCTTCAATCGGACTGGGTGGAATTGAAATATGGATAGCACCGTGACTATTTCCAGCGGGCTGCGGCTTCAATCGGACTGGGTGGAATTGAAATAACGTATCCATGAGCTTGCGGATAAATTCGGCGGCTGCTTCAATCGGACTGGGTGGAATTGAAATTACTTTACGTCCATCCACACCGGGCTAGCCCACTTGCTTCAATCGGACTGGGTGGAATTGAAATAAGTATTTGACTGCTTGCCGGACAGCATGTCAGACGCTTCAATCGGACTGGGTGGAATTGAAATCCGTCACCATCGGCGGGGTTTCGGCGGCGCTGCCCGGCTTCAATCGGACTGGGTGGAATTGAAATGCGTCTGGCCGGCGAACCCAAGTGAAGAAGCGCCCTGCTTCAATCGGACTGGGTGGAATTGAAATATGCTGATGGCGGGCGTGTCGTCGAGCAGCAGGCCCGCTTCAATCGGACTGGGTGGAATTGAAATTTGAAGGTGGCGCTCAGCCGGCGCAGCCAGTGAAAAGCTTCAATCGGACTGGGTGGAATTGAAATACCCTTACCGAAACCCACCTCTACGCCAATGGCGAGGCTTCAATCGGACTGGGTGGAATTGAAATTTGATATAAACCTCTATGGGCCTGGTTTGCACCGTCGCTTCAATCGGACTGGGTGGAATTGAAATAACGAGGCAATCCGGCGCTTGGTGATGAGAATGCGGCTTCAATCGGACTGGGTGGAATTGAAATAATTGGCTTTGTGGGCATTTATCCAGAAAGTAAGGGCTTCAATCGGACTGGGTGGAATTGAAATACCATTGAGGAGCTCGGGGTGCGCACGGTGGAGAATGCTTCAATCGGACTGGGTGGAATTGAAATAGTTCAACCCCCGCGACCCGCAAACGCTGCTGGCGCTTCAATCGGACTGGGTGGAATTGAAATACACGAGCCAGGTGGTGGGCTACATCAACTCGCTGGGCTTCAATCGGACTGGGTGGAATTGAAATTCAGCAGCCAGTGCAGCGCCAAGGCCTGGCGGCTAGCTTCAATCGGACTGGGTGGAATTGAAATACACCAAGGGCGTGAGTGACATGCGCGCCGAGTGGAGCTTCAATCGGACTGGGTGGAATTGAAATTTGGCACCAGCCAGAAGCCCAGGGGGGCAGGCTCCAGCTTCAATCGGACTGGGTGGAATTGAAATACAAGTGGACCGGGGAGGAACCTACGGCCGACGTGGGCTTCAATCGGACTGGGTGGAATTGAAATGCGCATGTACCTGCGCCTGCTGGCCAAACGGCAGTGGCTTCAATCGGACTGGGTGGAATTGAAATCATTCAAGAGCTATGAGCGCACGCTGTCGGCCGACAGCTTCAATCGGACTGGGTGGAATTGAAATATCTGGGCTAGCCGCCGCTTGGCGTAGAGGTCGAGCGCTTCAATCGGACTGGGTGGAATTGAAATGCTTGGGGCGGTAGTTGCTCACAGGCTCCAGGCCCTCGCTTCAATCGGACTGGGTGGAATTGAAATAAGCGGTAGGAGCGCCGGATGCCCTGGTAGAGGCCCGCTTCAATCGGACTGGGTGGAATTGAAATGTCATTTTGGCCGGGTAGGCACGGTGGCCGAGCAGGGCTTCAATCGGACTGGGTGGAATTGAAATTCGATGTAGGCCCGTATTGGCCCGTCCGGAGCGTAGGGCTTCAATCGGACTGGGTGGAATTGAAATAGAATTCGTCTTCCAACGCGTTGTTGCTCGTCAGGTGGCTTCAATCGGACTGGGTGGAATTGAAATTGATGAGGTTGGTCTGGCCACCTTGCCAGACGTTGAGCTTCAATCGGACTGGGTGGAATTGAAATATGGTAAACTCGTCCATCTCGGCGCCCAGGTGGCGAGCTTCAATCGGACTGGGTGGAATTGAAATATGAGGGGCTCGCGCACCACGTCGCCGGGCAGCAGCTTCAATCGGACTGGGTGGAATTGAAATGCCAAACTGAAAAAGGTGCTATCAAAGTGGTGCTGGGCTTCAATCGGACTGGGTGGAATTGAAATAATAGCTATTGGCCGGCGTGCAGGCCGTGCCGCGGCGCTTCAATCGGACTGGGTGGAATTGAAATATGTGGGCTAGCCGCCGCTTGGCGTAGAGGTCGAGGCTTCAATCGGACTGGGTGGAATTGAAATTGATTCGCTTCACCCTAGCCCGGCAGGTGGTGCAGGAGCTTCAATCGGACTGGGTGGAATTGAAATTTGTAGGCCTTGCGCTTCTCGGCGTCGCTGGGGGCAGCTTCAATCGGACTGGGTGGAATTGAAATTGGAGGGTGAGCAGCTGCACCACGGCTTTGGTGAGGGCTTCAATCGGACTGGGTGGAATTGAAATAAAATGCAGAAACAACAACTCAGCCGCTCATTGCCGCTTCAATCGGACTGGGTGGAATTGAAATTTCTGGCAGCCGTACACCTCCACGTGGTCGCAGTTGCTTCAATTGGACTGGGTGGAATTGAAATCTCAGCAGCACCGCCCCGCCATTGACAAGCTCCAACGCTTCAATCGGACTGGGTGGAATTGAAATGGTTGAAGGTGAGGCCCGTCGTGTCGAGGCCCACGGGCTTCAATCGGACTGGGTGGAATTGAAATTGGTACGGGCCGCCTGGCAGCGCCTGAACTCGGCATGCTTCAATCGGACTGGGTGGAATTGAAATGCTAAAGCGCTCTCGGCGGCCCCACTCGTCCACCGCGCTTCAATCGGACTGGGTGGAATTGAAATTGGTACTCCACGGCCGGCTCACCTGCGCATTGCGATGCTTCAATCGGACTGGGTGGAATTGAAATATGAGCAGCCAGTGCCACCACACCAGGCCCCACCCGGGCTTCAATCGGACTGGGTGGAATTGAAATATGAGGCCAGGCACTACTGCACCAGGTGCTAACGGCGCTTCAATCGGACTGGGTGGAATTGAAATATGACACGGTGTACCGCGCTTCGCAAACCCGGTTTGGCTTCAATCGGACTGGGTGGAATTGAAATGTGGAGGCGCCCCAGATTGTGGACGGCAACCGCCCGGCTTCAATCGGACTGGGTGGAATTGAAATGGGCTTGCCCGTGCGCTTGCTCACCTTGGCGCCCTGGCTTCAATCGGACTGGGTGGAATTGAAATACGTGACGCGCACCAATAAGGAGGGCGAGCGCCAAGCTTCAATCGGACTGGGTGGAATTGAAATATATGAATGGCTGGGTGCTCTGCCCTGGCGATGGCGGCTTCAATCGGACTGGGTGGAATTGAAATATGCCTACTAGCCGGCCGATGTGCCCGTGTCCGCGTGCTTCAATCGGACTGGGTGGAATTGAAATGTGATTATCATGCTACTGGCACCTCCTCCCGCTCCCGCTTCAATCGGACTGGGTGGAATTGAAATATGACTACCAGCCCCGGCGCATCACCATCAGCACCGGCTTCAATCGGACTGGGTGGAATTGAAATATGATGGTGAGCGCCAGCAGCCCCACCACGATGGCGCTTCAATCGGACTGGGTGGAATTGAAATCCTGGACATTGTGTTGGAAGGCCGCCTGTTCACGGGGCTTCAATCGGACTGGGTGGAATTGAAATGAGAAGGTTATTGCGGTTCATTAGGTCAAAGACGACGCTTCAATCGGACTGGGTGGAATTGAAATGGTGGTGGCTCGGCAACCTTCCCCACCCAAGGCCCGGCTTCAATCGGACTGGGTGGAATTGAAATGCGAATTAGTAGGTCGTCGTCATCGTCGGTGAGCAGGCTTCAATCGGACTGGGTGGAATTGAAATTACGACCCGTTCACCGACGCAGGTGGATGGGGTTGTGCTTCAATCGGACTGGGTGGAATTGAAATATGGGGCTGATGCGGTCAACGCTGCCCAGGAAGCGCTGCTTCAATCGGACTGGGTGGAATTGAAATACGTGTTCAGCGCGCCCGACGACGAGCCAGGCCAGGGCTTCAATCGGACTGGGTGGAATTGAAATTAGGCTACGCGGGCGGCGTGGTGCGGCTCTACGCGCGCTTCAATCGGACTGGGTGGAATTGAAATAGGTAGTGCCCGAGCAGCTGGCCCGCAGCGAGAACGCTTCAATCGGACTGGGTGGAATTGAAATTTTGGGAGCGCGGGCCGGCCGCGCTGCACATTCAGCGCTTCAATCGGACTGGGTGGAATTGAAATGCATAAAGTCGGTGAATACCCTCAAGGCCGCCCGGGGCTTCAATCGGACTGGGTGGAATTGAAATATTGCGGCCGGGGCTGCCCTGGTGGGCCTGGTGCAGGCTTCAATCGGACTGGGTGGAATTGAAATTTGCTCGTCTCGATACGATGGGTGGCCAACCCGCAGCTTCAATCGGACTGGGTGGAATTGAAATAGGAAAAGCCCCACTAGCTCTCCGACGCCCGGCGGCGCTTCAATCGGACTGGGTGGAATTGAAATTGAGTCCGAGCACGGCCAGGCCTTCGAATTCGGCCAGCTTCAATCGGACTGGGTGGAATTGAAATTAGTACTCGTTGTTGAAGTAGGTCTCAACCCCACGCGCTTCAATCGGACTGGGTGGAATTGAAATTGCAAACCGTGGCCGGCCCCGACGTGCTCACCACGCGCTTCAATCGGACTGGGTGGAATTGAAATGGCCTACCTAGACCGCGCCCCGGCGGGCCTGGCCCGGCTTCAATCGGACTGGGTGGAATTGAAATTTGGCGGATTCTTCCGAGGCCCACAGCTCGTAGCCCAGCTTCAATCGGACTGGGTGGAATTGAAATGAGAAGAGCACGCCAGCCACGGCGGCCACCCCCCAGCTTCAATCGGACTGGGTGGAATTGAAATGCGGGTGGCCAGGATTGAAGGGCTTGCCTACATACTGCTTCAATCGGACTGGGTGGAATTGAAATAATGGGTATGGGCCCCGCCCCGGGCGCTGCTGCTGCGCTTCAATCGGACTGGGTGGAATTGAAATGCTATTTCGCCATCAGGCTGGCGCAGCGTGAGCCGGGCTTCAATCGGACTGGGTGGAATTGAAATCTATTCGAGGCTGCTTTCTTCCATCGTAATGCAGCCGCTTCAATCGGACTGGGTGGAATTGAAATATTTAGGGCTGGTGGTGCGCTTGCGCTTGGTGCCCGGCTTCAATCGGACTGGGTGGAATTGAAATACTCAGAAGGGGCCAACTTCCGCCGCGCGCTCGTCGGCTTCAATCGGACTGGGTGGAATTGAAATTGGTACTTCCGCTGGGCTGAAAACCTGCCGCTGCACGGCTTCAATCGGACTGGGTGGAATTGAAAGTGCGGGATGTGCTGGCCAAGCTTGGGGAAGGCCGCTACTTTAATTAGGCTGGATAGTACTGAAATCTTAGTACGGAAGAGCAGGCAATAGCAAAAGCCAGCCAGTCTGGCTTCAATCTTATACAAACTTGAAGTGGCTTACGCTAACTCAACTGCTAATCGGCTACCAGCTCTTGGCATGGCCGAAGGCTCGCCTGCACGTTAGCAAGGTATAACTTCCCCAACGGCGGGGCGCTGTATATTAAGCTAGGGTAGATAGTATACTATTGGCGGCCGTGCCGCATCTTTACGCACTGCAATGTGAGGTTAAAGTATTTTGACAGAATCACGTAGCTATATTTTGCTCACGCCGGCCGGCTTGCTGGGGCGGGGCAGGCCCTTACCTAGTTATATGATAGTACGCGCTATAATAATTTGCCATAGGTTTTGGCGGGGGCTAGCCCTGGCCGGTGTGCTGGCAGCCCCGCTGGCGAGCTACGCGCAGGGGTCCCCCGCCGTGCGGGGCCGCGTGACGAGCGGGACGGGAGCCGCCGTAGAATTTGCGACCGTGACCCTGCACCGGGCCGCCGATTCGGTGGTGGTTAAAACCGAATTTAGCGACCAGCGGGGCGAGTTTCAGCTGGCGGCCCCGGCGGGCAAAAGCTACCGGGTATCGGTGGCGCAGCTTGGCTTCGGGCGCTACTGGAGCGCGCCTTTTGAGCTGCCCGCGGCGGGGCTGGCGCTGCCGGCCGTGGTGCTGGCTAGCCAGGCCACGGCCCTAAAGGAAGTGACCGTGACCGGTCGCAAGCCGCTTTTTGAGCGCCAGGCCGACCGCACCGTGGTAAACGTGGCCGACAGCCCGCTCGCGGCCGGGGCCACCACGCTCGACGTGCTGGCCCGCTCGCCGGGTGTGAGCCTGAGTGCGAGCAATGAGCTGAGCTTGCGCGGCCGGCAGGGGCTGCTGGTCGTCATCGACGGCAAGCGCTCGCCGCTGGCCGGCGCCGAGCTGGCCGAATACCTGCGCGCCCTGCCCGCCGGGCAACTGCAAAGCATCGAGTTGATAACCAACCCGCCGGCCAGCTACGACGCCCAGGGCGGGGCGGGCGTTATTGCCATCAACCTCAAGAAGGACCAGCGCCTGGGCACCAACGGCACCGCCAATGCCAGCTACGGCTACAGCGAGCAGGGGAAGTTTACGGGGGGGCTGGCCCTCAACCACCGCCGCAAAAACCTGAACGTCTACGGCAACTACGCCTACACCGACCGCCGCTATTTTGTGCGGCTCGATTTCGACCGGCAGTTTGCCGCTACCCCGGCCCTGCCAGCCGGCGGCACCGTGCAGGCCAACGACCAGCTGTCGCACCTGCGCTCGCACACGGGCAAGGTAGGCCTCGACCTCACGCTCTCCAAGCGCACGCTGCTGGGCGTGTCGGCCACGGGCCTGGCCAGCCAGGTCAACAACACCATCGCCAACCAAACCCAGGTGGTTGATGGCCAGGGGGCGCCCACCGAACGCTACCACGCCCGCACGGCCCAGGACATCAGCCGGCCCAGCGGCAGCGCCAACCTCAACCTGCGCCACGCCTTTGCCGACTCGGCCACCGCGGCCACCCTCACCGCCGATGCCGACTACGCTCGCTACCACCTCACCCGCCTGCTGGCCCTCAACACGTATTTTGATACCTCAGGTCAACCCACCACGCTGCTCAGCGGCGACCAGCGCAGCCGCCTCAGCATCGGGGCGGCCAAGGTCGATTTCAGCCAGCCCCTGCCCCACCGCACCCGCCTCGACGTGGGGGCCAAGGTGACGCAGGTAACGACTGACAACGATGTGGCCTTCGTGAGCACGGTGGGCGGCGTCAGCCAGTTCCGGCCCGACATTTCGAGCCAGTTCAGCTACCACGAGAACGTGAACGCGGCCTACGCCAGCCTGCGCGGCGCCCTGCCCAAAACAACCCTGCAAGCCGGCCTGCGCGCCGAGCAAACCAACACCCTGGCCGAGCAGGCGGGGGCCACGCTGCGCGAGCAGCATTATTTGCAATTATTTCCCAGCGCCCTGGTCGAGCGCACCCTCAACGACCGCCACACGCTGGCCCTGGCCGTGGCGCGGCGCATCGACCGGCCGGCCTACCCGCAGGTGAACCCGCTGCGCACCTACCTCGACGCTACGTCGTACCTGGCCGGCAACCCCAATCTGGTAGCTTCCACGAGCTATAATTTTGAGCTGACGCACACCTACCGCCAGAAATTCAGCACCGGGCTGGCCTACTCGCGCACCGACCTGCCCATCGTGAGTATTGTGCAGCCCGCTCCCGACGGCGGCCGCCTCGTGGTGAGCCAGAACGTGAACCTGAGCACCCGGCACTTCTACACGCTCACGCTCACCGCGCCGCTCGCCCCCACCAAGTGGTGGGCGCTCTACGCCAACGGCCTGCTCTACTACAACCGCTACGTGGGCGCGCTCAACGGCACGGCGCTCGACCGCGGCCGGGTGGCCTTCAACCTTACGGCTAACAACAGCTTTACGCTGCCCCACGGCTGGTCGGCCGAGCTCAACGGCCTCTACGAGTCGCGCGAAGTGTATGGCTTTCAGCTTATTCAGGCCCGCGGCCAGGTATCGGCGGGCCTGCAAAAAAGCCTCTGGAACAAGCAGGGCACTTTCCGCCTGAACGTGGCCGACATCTTCTACACCACTCCCAACCGGGCCACCTCTACCTACGACAACTTCACCGAAACCTTCTACTCGCGCCAGGATACGCGCATCGTTACGGCGGCCCTCACCTACCGCTTTGGCAATAGCAAGGTAGCCGCTGCCCGCCGCCGCGCCGCCGGCGCCGACGAGGAGCTGCGCCGCGCCGCCGGGCAATAGCGACGGGCCGGCCCCGGCCCCCAGCGAGCTGTTCCATTGCCAAATGCCCCCGGGCGTAGCCAGGCTAGCTACGCCCGGGGGCATTTGGCAACGGGACAGTTCGCTGGCTAGGCCTGCTTTTCGGCTAGCTTCTGGAGGCGCTCGTAGGTTTGCTGCGCGAGGTGCTGCTGGCGCTCCACGGCCTGGCGCATGGGCCCGGTGAGCGTCTGGTCGGCCAGCGCGGCCTCGTAGGCCTTCAGCGCCCAGGTTTCGCCGTGGATGTTGAAGGCAAGCAGCGACTTTTCGCTGTGGCCGGTCACGGCCGCCTGCGCCGCCATAAAGGCGCGGTACAGCTTGCCCTTGAGCGTGGTCGAGGTTTCGCGGGCGCCGCCCTCCCGGGTCAGGTAGGTATTGAGGTCGGTGGCAAACTGCTGGCTCTGGCTCACCAGCTGCTTGTAGTAGCCGCGCAGCTGCGGGTCTTCGCTTTCGGCCACGGCGCGCTCGTAGCCCTCAATGCGGTCGTTGACGAAATACAGCAGCTCATCGAGCGTGGCGGCCTCGGGGCTGGGGGTGCCGGCTTTCTTGCCGCGGGCCAGGTAGGCCGCCCCCAGCGCCAGCAGGGTGCCGCCCACTATTTTCTGCACGGTGCTGGCATTCTTAATGGTGGCGGGTAGCTGCCCGAGCATGGTGCCCAGAGTGCCCCGGCCGGCGGGGCGCGTGGGCCGGGTAGTCGTATCGAAGGAAGACTGCGTCATGGTAAAAAGAGAAAACAAGAAGTAATAGCAACGCCTACGTCTTTCGCCTCCAATGCGTTAGGTAGAGCTTATTTTACCATCACGCTCCCAAGCCCCACCGCAGCGGCGCTGAAAGTACTTCCGGCTAGCTGCTTACTGATTACCTTACCGAGCAACAGGTGCGGCGGGCCACGCCGGAAAGTACTTCCGGCTAGCTGCTTACTGATTACCCCGCCCGGCCCGACCCGGCATAGTGAGCAGCCCCAACTTTAGCGAGTTTACCAAAACCACCGTCGCGCACTGTATTTACCCCGGTGGCCCGCTCCGTAGTTGTCCCCGCCCGCCGCATTAATTCAGTAGTTTTCGCTGTAACGGGGCCGTTCGGGCCCGCCGTATGCCACAAGTGCCGGCCTACCTGCCGCCCCGGGGCCGCACCGCACGCCAGGGCCGGCCCCCTGCCTATGGCCTTCGCAACGGTTTTTTTCGGAGCTTTTTTTGGGCTGTATCTGCTGGTGCTGCTGGGCCTGCGGCGGCCTCGGCGGCCGGTGACTGGCAGCAGCCAATGCCCGCGGGTCAGCATCTTGGTGGCCGCCCGCAATGAGGAGGCCGCCATCGGGCGCTGCCTGCGGGCGCTGGCCCAACTCAACTACCCGGCCGGGCAGCTCGAAATTCTAATTGGCGACGACGCCTCCACCGATGGCACCCGCGCCGTGGTGGAGCGCTTCTTTGCCGACCGGTCCCAATTCCGGCTGCTGGCCGTGCGCCAGCGCCTGGGCCGGGCCCGGGGCAAAAGCAACGTGCTGGCTCACCTAACCCGCGCCGCTACCGGCGACTACTTCCTCTTCACCGATGCCGACATGGCCGTGCCGCCCGGCTGGGTGTACGCGCTGCTGGCCGCCGCCCGGCCCGGCGTAGGCATCGTGACGGGCATCACCACGGCCAGCGGCGGCTTGTTTGGGCGCTTGCAGGGGCTCGACTGGCTTTTTGGGCTCAGCCTCGTGCGCCTGCTCACCGACCGCGGCGTGCCCGTGGCGGCCGTGGGCAACAACATGCTCGTGACCCGGGCGGCCTACGAGTCCAGCGGCGGCTACGAAGCGTTGTCGTTCAGCGTCAGCGAAGATTTACAATTATTTGAGCAGGTAGTCAAGCAGGGCTGGCAGTACCGCAACCTCATCGACCCGCACGCGCTAGCCGTGTCGTTGCCCCAACCCACGCTGCCCCAGCTGCTGCGCCAACGCAAGCGCTGGATGAGCGGCGCCACCCGCCTGCCCTGGCAGCTAGGGGTCCTTTTTGGCTTCTACGGCGCTTTTTACACCGTGCTGGGCTGGCCGGGCCTGCTGCCGCTGTCCACCGTGGCTGCCCTCTACGCTGGCAAGCTGCTGTGCCAAACGCTGTTTCTGGCCATTACGCTGCGCCAGGCCGGGCACCGCGAGCGGCTCGGCGTGCTGCTCCTCTATGATGGCTACCTGCTGGCCATGTCGCTGGCCATACTCGCCTACACGGCCTGGCCCACCGCCCTTGAGTGGAAGGCCCGCCAGTACCGCTGGGCGGAGGCTTAGCGTGGCACGGGCCCAAGCTGCCGATTGTTTTTAAAGCCAGGCCGCTGGCCGCGGCAACCACTGGCCAGCCTGGCTTTTAACGCCTGATACTTAATTATAATAAGCTGGCAATCAACAATCTGAACCATAACAACTTGCTAGCGGGGCCACGTAGCCTTACTCCCGGCCGCCTACTGCTCATTTGTAAACGGGCGGTTTCCGGGAAGCTCACCAACCTACCCTGTTTATGGCTTCTGCTTCTTTTGCCGGCCGGCACCCGGCCCTTACCGGGCTGCTCGTGCTCCTGGGCCTGCTCCTGCTGGGGGGGGCAGCCATTTACCTGGCCACTGACCACGGGCGGGCCATGCTGCCTACCCTGGAGCAGCCTACGCTCAACATTCGCAACGTCACCCGCGAAAGAATTGACGCGCAGTTGGCCGTGCGGCTGCACAACCACGTTCCCCTCGACCTCACCATCGACAGCCTGCGCTACGAAACCCGCGTGGATGGCCGCCGGCTAGCCCAGGGCCACAAGGCTAACCCGCTACTAGTGAAAGGCAACCAGGCCAACGCCCTGACCTTGCCCGTAACCCTGAACCTGCCGGCCCTCAAGCACGCAACCCAAACAGCCCAGCGCGACTGCGTAACGGTGCAGCTGCGCACGGTGCTCTACGCTGACTTGCCAGGCCTGGGCCCGCGGGAAATTCCGGTGGAAGTCCGCAAGCGGGTTTACATTCCGAAATTACCCAAAATTGAGGTAGCCGAGGTGGACGTCACCAAGCTGGGCCTGCGCAAGGGCGAGGCCGTGGTAAAGCTGCGCGTCACCAACTTCGAATCCATTCCGTTCACGGTAAAGCAAGTCAATTACCGCTTTCGGATAGCAGATGACCTTGATGTGCACGGCCAGGAAACCAAAGCCGTCACGTTCCAGAAAAAAGGCGTCGAAGTCATGCCCATTCACGTCAGCTTTCAACCCAAGGCCATGCCCAAGGTGCTATTTAAAACGCTTTTTAAGGCCAAAAAAACGGCCTTTACACTCACCGGCTCGGCCACGGTGGCCGCCGGCGCCGCCAGCACCAAAGATGCTACCATGCACTTCACCAGCACGGGCACCGTCAAGGACCTCAAGGAGCTAGCCAAAGCCGCCAAAAAGGACTAGCCAGCTACCCCGCCACAAAAAACCCCGCCGGGTGGCCCCTTGCGAGGCCACCCGGCGGGGCGGGCAACGAGCGTGCTTAACGTTATTTTTTCTTGGGGGCGATGATATAACCCAGCACGGCGGCCAGCAGGGCAACGCCCACTACTTTCTGGGTGGTGCTGAGCTTGTTGAAGGCTTTCACCGCCTTTTCGCTGGCATCCTTAACTGAACCGGTCGCGTCCTCATAGAGGTCCTTGGCTTTGTCAGCGGCATCGCCGTACAGGTCCTTGGCCTTATCGGCCGCGTCTTTGGCTTTGTCAGCAGCGTCGCTGTACAGGCCTTTGGCCTTGTCGGTCGCAGTTTCGTACAAATCTTTGGCCTTATCGGCGGTTTCGCTATAGAGGTCCTGCGCCTTGTCGGCGGCGTCGGCGATGGGTTCGGGCAAGTGCATCGTGCTAGAAATCTAGAAGGTGTGGTAACACGCCGTTCTACGCTAAGCTCAACAATTGCGTTGGCTAAGTGCTGGGCTTTTTAGTAAAAAAACCGTCATTCGCTCCTCTCACTGCTTATCCGGCACGGCTCAACAATCGCCATTGTGCTTATTACTTGCCGGTTGCAGCAAGCTCAGCGCGCCTCACCCGGGCCTACTCTTGCCCCCAATTCCTCAAAGCGCCGGGTCGGCTAGCCCACCGCCGATGCCGGCACGGGGTGCAGTATCAGCCACACCAGCTCGCGCAGGATTTCACCCTCGTCCATGCTGCCGCTCTCGATGCCCTTGCTCTGCGCATCGGCCCGGCGGATGAGGTGAATGAGGTCGATGGTGCGCTCGGGGCTGAACTGCCGCTGGGCCAGCTGGTATTCCTTCTGGGCAAACTTATTGATACCCAGCTTCTGCAAGTCACTGTCCGAGGGGTTGTTGCCGGCCTGGTGCAGGGCCAGCAGCCTCGTGAAGAAATTGAAAAGCAGCGTGAGGTTGGGAATGAGTGGGTTGGCCTTGGGGTTGGCGGCGAAGTGGGTCAGAATACGGTTAGCCTTGAGCACGTCGCGCGTTACCAGGGCCCGTTGCAGCTCAAAAATATTATACTCCTTGCTGATGCCCACCAGGCGCTGCACCAGGTCTTCGTCGATGGCCTGCCCGGACTTCACGTTGAGCAGCAGCTTATTCACCTCATTGGCTAGCCGGCTGAGGTCGGCGCCGATGTACTCGGCCAGCAGGGCCGTGGCGCCGGGCGTAATCTGCTGCTTGCGCGCGCGCACGTAGCCGCCCAGCCACTGCGGCACCTGGTTGTCGTAGAGCTTTTTGCTCGTCATCAGGGCCACGCCGGGTGCGTCTTTGCCAGCCAGCAGCTTGCCGAGCTTCTTACGCGAGTCGAGGGTTTTGTGCTTGTAGCAGAGCACGAGCACGGTGCTGGCGAGCGGGTTTTTGAGGTAGGCTTCCAGAAACGGCCAGGCTTTTTCGCTTTCTAAATCGGCCACGGCCTGCGCCTCTTTCACAATAACTACCGAGTGGTCGCTCATCATTGGGAAGCGCTTGGCCTGCCCCAGAATGCCCGCCGCGTCGGTATCCTTGCCGTAGAGCACCGTCTGGTTGAAGCTGCGCTCGCCCTCGGGCAATACCGCATTTTCGAGCGCGTCGGCCACGGTATCAATGAAATACGGCTCCTCGCCCTGCAAAAAATACACCGGCTGAAACTGCCGCTGCTGCACTTGCTTGAGGATGTCGTCGGGGGTCAAAACTGGCATGGCAGGGTGCGGGGCTGGCCCCCGCCCGTCGTTGCCTAGCACCTGATACAGCGCCTGCACAACGAAACAAACGTTTGGGCGAGGACGAAGCCCCGCACCCTACAAAGCTACCGCCCGGCTACCTTTGCCCCCTGTTTCGCGGCCCCTTTTTACCGCCGCGCTCTTGCATATGTCTGCTGAAATCACCTCTTCGACTTCCCCTACCGATTTGCTGGCCGAGCTGAAATGGCGCGGCATGTACCACGATGCCATGCCCGGCACCGCCGAGCACCTGGCCGGCGCCGCGCCCGTGTCGGGCTACATCGGCTTCGACCCCACGGCCGCCTCGCTGCACATCGGCAACCTGGCTACCATTATGCTGCTCGTGCACTTGCAGCGCGCCGGCCACCGCCCGGTGGCCCTGGTGGGCGGCGCCACCGGCATGATTGGCGACCCCAGCGGCAAGTCGGCCGAGCGCAACCTGCTCGACGAAACCACCCTGCGCGCCAACCAGGCCGGCATCCGGGCCCAGCTCGAAAAATTTCTGGAGTTCAACGACTCGCCCACCGGCGCGGTGCTCGTCAACAACTACGACTGGTTCAAGGACTTCAGCTTCCTGGGCTTTCTGCGCGACGTGGGCAAGCACCTCACCGTGAACTACATGATGGCCAAAGACTCGGTGAAGCGCCGCATCGGCGGCAGCGAGGAAAGCGGCTCGGACGGCATCAGCTACACCGAGTTCAGCTACCAGCTCTTGCAGGGCTACGACTTTTTTCACCTGTACAAGAACCTGGGCTGCACCCTGCAAATGGGGGCCAGCGACCAGTGGGGCAACATCACGACCGGCACCGAGCTCATCCGCCGCCTCACCGATGGCCAGGGTAAGGCCTACGCCCTCACCGGCCAGCTCATCACCAAGGCCGACGGCACGAAGTACGGCAAGTCGGAAACCGGCACCGTGTGGCTCGACCCGGCCCTGACTTCGCCCTACCAGTTTTACCAGTTTTTCCTGCGCGCCGAAGACGCTGACGCCCCGCGCCTCATCCGCGTGTTTACCCTGCTTACGGAGGCCAAGATTAAGGCTATTGAAGCTGAGCACGCCCAAAACCCCGGCCTCAAAACCCTGCAAAAAGCGCTGGCCAAAGACGTAACCATCCGGGTGCATTCGGAAGAGGCGTACAAGATAGCGGTAGCTACTTCCGAAGTATTGTTCGGTGGTGGCGACCTGGCGGCCCTCGATGAGGCAACGCTAGTGGGCGTTTTTAACGGCCTGCCGCACCTGCGCGTGCCCCGCGCTGAGGTGGCCGACCTCAACGTGGCTGTGCTACTCAGCGAAACTACCAACCAGCAGATTCTGCCCTCACGAGGTGAGGTCCGCAAGCTTGTCAAGGCCAATGGCCTAGCAGTAAACGGCACCAAGCTTACCTCTCCCGATACACTAGTGACTGAGTTGCCCCTGCTGCTCGACAAGTATCTGGTGGTGAAGAAGGGCAAAAACTATTTCCTGGTCGAGCTAAGCTAGCAGCGTTAGGATGCGTGTTTCTGTCGAACGATAACCGGCCTGGCGTAGAGATGCCCCCTTGCATCTCCCCATTGAACGATAACCGGACCGCCAGTGCATTTCCTCCTTGAACGATACCGGGCCGCGAATCACCCTAGCGGCGCGACCGACGAGACGCAAAGATGCCTTTCTACATCGGCCCGGACGCAAGAGGGCCCCGCTAGCTAGGCTAGCAGGGCCCTCTTATAATATGCACCCTGCCGCAAAGCTTGCGGCGCGGGCAAGCTACTTCTTCTTAGCAGCCGGGGCAGCTTTCTTGGCAGCAGCAGGAGCGGCTTTCTTAGCGGCCGGGGCAGCTTTGGCAGCCGGGGCAGCAGCCCCGTCTTTCGACGAGTTTTTCATGTTCTGCACTTCCAGGCGAATGGCCTGGGCGTGGTTTTTCAGGTCCTGCATGCCTTTGCGCACACGGGTACCGGCCGCCGCGTTGTTCTTGTCATACGACTTCTCGAAGTCGTCTTCCAGCGAGTGAATGAGGTCCTTGAGTTGGTTGAAAGGATTAGCCATGAACGGTGGTTGGAAAATTGGGTGAGAAAAAAGGGAATTGTGCTTACGCGGCCCTAATATACAGGCACTTTCTACGCAGGCAAGTTTTCCAGGTTTTTTCTAAAACCGCATTTCTAGCCCCACAAGGCCCTTTTTTTAGTAAAAATGCCTTTTTGATGAAGTGGCGCCCCGCCACGAGCCTTGATATAGTGCAAAACAGAACGCGCCGGCCACCTTTGCAGATGACCGGCGCGCGGGTTAGTAGCCAGCTGGCATTCAGCAGCTTAAGCCGCAGCAGGCTGTTTGCTATAGAGTCCCTTGTCGAGCTTGGTGGCAATAGCCTCGAAAGCCGTGATGGTTTGCGCCACATCGGCCAGCGTGTGCACGGCCGTGGGGATAAGGCGCAGCATAATAACGCCCTTGGGCACCACCGGGTACACCACAATGGAGCAGAAAATGCCGTGGTTCTCGCGCAAATCGAAGGTCAGGGCCGTGGCATCGGGAATCTGGCCATTCAGGAACACCGGCGTTACCGGCGACTCGGTGGTGCCGATGTTGAAGCCTTTTTCGCGCAGGCCGCTTTGCAGGGCGCGTACGATGGTCCAGAGGTTTTCGCGGTACTCAGGGTGGTTGCGCATGAGCTCCAGGCGCTTCAGGGCGCCCACTACGAGCGGCATGGGCAAGGACTTGGCGAAAATCTGGCTGCGCATGTTGTAGCGCAGATATTCAATTACGCCCTCCTGGCCGGCCACGAAAGCGCCGATGCTGGCCATGCTCTTGGCGAAGGTGTAGAAAATGAGGTCTACGCCTTCGATGCAGTTCAAGTGCTCGGCCGTGCCGGCGCCGGTGGGCCCGAGCGTGCCAAAGCCGTGGGCGTCGTCGACGAAGATGCGGAAGTTATACTTCTCCTTCAGCTTCACGATTTCGGGCAGCTTGCCGAGGTTGCCGCTCATGCCGAACATGCCTTCGGTAATGACCAGAATGCCGCCGCCGGTTTCGTCGGTGAGGCGCTTGGCACGCTCGAGCTGCTTTTCGAGGTTAGCAATGTCGTTGTGCGGAAATACGAAGCGCTTGCCCTGGTGCAGGCGCACGCCGTCGATGATGCAGGCGTGCGACTCGGCGTCGTACACGATGGCATCGTGGCGGCTCACCAGCGCATCGATAATGCTTACTACGCCTTGGTAGCCGAAGTTGAGCAGCAGCGCGCTGGGCTTCTGCACGAAGTCGGCGAGCTCGTTTTCGAGCTGCTCGTGCAGGTTGGAGTTGCCGCTCATGATGCGGGCGCCCATGGGGTAGGCCATGCCAAACTCGGCGGCACCGTCGATGTCGGCCTGCCGCACCTCGGGGTGATTGGCTAAGCCCAGGTAGTTGTTCAGGCTCCAGGTGAGCACTTCTTTCCCGCGAAAAATCATGCGGGGCTTAATCTCGCCTTCGAGCTTGGGGAACGTGAAGTAGCCGTGGGCGTAGTGAGAGTGCGAGCCTAGTGGGCCCCGATTGGCCGTGACGCGGTCGAAAATATCCACTGAAAACTTGGGGGGAATAAGTTGGGAGAGCAGGACGGGCGAACCCAGCCGGCTCGCGCAGCAAAAAACTGGTAAACGACAAAGATAGCCCGCCCGCCGCTTTTGTACATAATTTGGGCGTAGCGGCGGGCTAGCCGGTATCCTATTACTACCAAGCTGGCGGATTAAGGTTTTCTTTGTGGCGCCGTAGCGCGGATTTTCAGTCTGCGCAGGCTTGCCCTGCCCCTTGCTGCCGCGCCCCAGAAGGCCGCGCTACTCTCCCACCCCGCATGAAAAAAATCTCGAAACTCCTGGTTGCCAATCGTGGCGAAATTGCCCTGCGCGTGCTGCGCTCGGCCAAAGAAATGGGCATCGCCACGGTGGCCATCTACTCGGAGGCCGACCGCCTTTCGCCCCACGTGCGCTACGCCGACGAGGCGGTGTGCGTCGGGCCCCCGGCCTCGAAAGACAGCTACCTGCGGGGCGATAAAATTATTGAAATCTGCCACGAGCTGGGCGTCGATGCCATTCACCCCGGCTACGGCTTCTTGAGCGAGAATGCCGGCTTTGCCCGCGCCGTGCGCGAGGCGGGGCTCATTTTTGTGGGCCCTAGCCCCGAGGCCATGAACATGATGGGCGACAAGCTTTCGGCCAAGCAGGCCGTGAAAGCCTATAACATTCCGCTGGTGCCGGGCACCGACGAGGCCATCTCCGATGTGGAGGCCGCCAAGCAGATTGCTCAGGAAGTGGGCTTCCCAATTCTGATTAAAGCCTCGGCGGGCGGCGGCGGTAAGGGCATGCGCCTGGTACACGCGGCCAGCGAGTTTGAGGAGCAGATGCAGCTGGCCATCAACGAGGCCGTGTCGGCGTTTGGCGACGGAGCGGTGTTCATTGAGAAATTCGTGACCGGGCCGCGCCACATCGAAATTCAGGTGTTGGGCGACGAGCACGGCAACATCGTGCACCTCTTCGAGCGCGAGTGCTCGATTCAGCGCCGCCACCAGAAGGTGATTGAGGAGGCGCCCTCCTCGGTGCTCACGCCCGAGTTGCGCGCCGAGATGGGCCGCTGCGCCGTGGATGTGGCCCGGGCCTGCCAGTACGCGGGCGCCGGCACCGTCGAGTTTTTGCTCGATGACCAGCACCGCTTCTACTTCCTCGAAATGAACACCCGCCTGCAAGTCGAGCACCCCGTGACTGAGCAGATTACGGGCCTCGACCTCGTGAAGGAGCAGATTCGGGTGGCCGAGGGCCAGCCCCTGCCCTTCCGCCAGGAAGACCTGACCATCACGGGCCACGCCCTGGAGCTGCGCGTGTACGCCGAAGACCCGCAAAACAACTTCCTGCCCGACATCGGCCGGCTGGCCACCTACGTGCGCCCCCAGGGCCCCGGCGTGCGCGTCGACGACGGTTTTGAGCAGGGCATGGACATCCCGATTTACTACGACCCCATGATTGCCAAGCTGGTAACCTACGGCGCCACCCGCCAGGAAGCCATCGAGCGCATGCTGCGGGCCATTGCCGAGTACCAGATTACGGGCATCGAAACGACGCTGCCCTTCGGCACCTTCGTGCTCCGGCACCCGGCCTTCGTGAGCGGCAACTTCGACACGAATTTCGTGCGCGACCACTTTAGCCCCGCCGTGCTAGCCCCCACCACGCCCGACGAGGGCACCGCCCAAGTAGCCGCCGCCCTGGTGGCCATGCTCCTGAGTGAGAAGAAGCCCGCTAGCCCCGCGGCAACCGGCGAAGCAGCCGGCGCGCCCGCCTCGGCGTGGCGGCGGAACCGGATGGGGGTTGGGTAGCATAATTTGTTAAATCGGGATAAAATTTCAGTTATTGGAATTTTATCCCGAACTTCGGCTATGGTTGTCATCTCTCAAAAGCCGTTGCGTGAGTTTTGGGAGGTGCATCTTGATGCCCGCGAAGCGCTGAGCGCTTGGTATGCCTTCGTGACGGAATGTGACTGGGCCCGCCACGCCGACGTAGTACGCGATTTTAATAGTGCCGACTACGTGGCCGATGGGCGCTACGTATTTAATATCCGCGGCAATAAATACCGCCTGGTGGCTCGTCTCCATTTTGCCAGTCGCACAGTATTTATTCGGTTCGTAGGCACCCACGCGCAGTATGATAAAATCGACGCGGGCACTATCTGATAAGCCTTTACCACTTTTGCTATGGTCATTTCTTCCGAAGCTACTTACCAGCAGGCCCTGACCGAGTTTCAGCGCCTGCTTGACCACGAGCCGGCCAATGACGACGCCATTATGGCCCTGCGTGATACGATTGCGGCCTACGAGCGTGGGCAAAGCTATGAGCTACCCCCGCCGCAAACCCTGGTGGGCCGCCTGGAGTTGGAAATGTACCGCCGCCGCCTGAATAAGAAGAAGCTGGCCGCGCTGCTGGAAATCTCGGCCTCGCGCCTGAGCGACGTATTCCAAGGCCGCCGCATCAATCTAGACCTGGCCAAGCGTCTGCACACCAAGCTGGGGATTCCGGGCGATTTCATTCTCGAAACGGCATAGCGCAGCTCCATGCTCTACCTCGTGCGCGACCACCTCTTCCCGGTGCTCGTGTTTCTGCACGCGCTGCTGGCGGGCCGTCCGCCCGATGATGGCCACGGGCGCTTTGCCCGCCAGCGGCACTACCGGGTGGCGCGGCTGGCCCGCCTGCCCGCCCCCATCCGCGAAAGCTCGGGGCTGGCACCCGGCGACTCGGCCGGGCTGGTGTGGACCCACGGCGACGGCGGCACCCCAGCCACGCTCTACCTGGCTAGCCTGGCCGGACGCCTGCGCGGCGAGTTGCCGCTGGCCCCGTTGGTGAACCACGACTGGGAGGAGCTGGCCCGCGACCCGGCCGGGCGCTTCTACGTCGGCGACATTGGCAATAACCGCAACGACCGGCGCGACCTGACCATCTACCGCGTGACGGTGGGCGCCGCGGGCCGGCCGCAGGTCGATACCATCGCCTTTCGCTACCCCGACCAGGCGGCGTTTCCGCCGGCCCCGGCTAGGCGGCATTTCGACTGCGAGGCCATGCTGTTTTACAATGACTCGCTGCACTTATTTACCAAGGACCGCAGCCGGCGGCACTGCACGCGCTACTACGTGGTGCCCGCGCGGCCGGGCCGCCACGTGGCCATGCTGCGCGACAGCCTGCGCCTGCGCACCCTCGTGACGGGCGCCGCCCTCAGCCCCGACGGGCGCCGGGTGGCGCTGCTGGGCTACGGTGGGCTGTTTTTGTTCGACGGGCCGCCGGGTGCTCAGCTCTTTCGCCAGGCCAAGACGTATCGCCGACTGTCGGCCACGGGCCAAGCGGAGGGGATAGTTTTTTTGGATGATAAAGCCTTGTTGCTCAGCAATGAGTGGGGGCGTTTGTTTCGGGTGGCCCCGCGGCGGCGGGTGGCGGACCAGGCCGCGGCGCGCTAGCCCCTGGCGGGGAGTTACCTGCGGGTAAGTACGGACCACCCCAGGCCGAATACCTAGCCAAAACCCGTATTTCCTGGCTGGCCAGGGGCCAGCCGCGCGCCGTTAGAAGAGGTTGAGGCCCCTACTCGGGGGCTGCTCGTCTTGCCCTTCTCATGGAAAACAGCCCCAACATCGACCCTAGCCAGGCCGGCAAAACCGACCAGCAAACCGCCGCCAACAACGTGCCCAAGAGCGGCGAGCGCCCCGACCAGGGCAGCGCGCCCACCATGAACCCCTGGGACAACTCCAACAAGGACGACGCCGACAAGCGCATTATGACCGCGCCCGACACGCTGGGAGCCAAGCGCGCGCACCCCATTCTGGCGCAGCCGCCCGAGGAGCTGCTAGGCCTCAAGCTGGGGCGCCCGGCCACGGTGGCGGCGGGCATCACGGCGGTGCTCAAGTCGGGCAGCTTCAGCTTTAGTGAGGATGGGCCGGTACGGGGCACCCACGCGCTGCTCAAACTCAACCAGAAGGATGGCTTCGACTGCTCGTCGTGCGCCTGGCCCGACCCCGACGACCACCGCTCGGTGGCCGAGTTTTGCGAAAACGGCGCCAAAGCCACGGCCTCCGATGCGCAGTCGGACCCAGTGGGGCCCGAGTTTTTTGCCAAGCACAGCCTGGCCGACTTGTCGCGCATGACCGACCGCGACCTCAACAACGCCGGCCGCCTCACGCACCCCATGGTGCTGCGGCCGGGTGCCACGCACTACACGCCCATTTCGTGGCCCGAGGCGTTTGAGCTGGCTGGCCAGGAATTAAACGCGCTGGCCTCGCCCGACGAGGCTATTTTCTACACCTCGGGCAAGGTGCCCAACGAGCCGGCTTATCTGTACCAACTGTTCGTGCGGCAGTTTGGCACCAACAACCTGCCCGACTGCTCCAACCTGTGCCACGAGAGCAGCGGCGCAGCCATGAGCCCCACCACCGGCCTCGGCAAAGGCTCGGTGACCCTCAACGATATGTACGAGGCCGAAGTCATCCTCATCATCGGCCAGAACCCCGGCACCAACCACCCGCGGATGCTCTCGGCGCTGCAAAAAGCCAAGAAGAACGGGGCCAAGATTATCAGCATCAATCCCTTGCATGAAGCGGGCCTGCTGCACTTCAAGAATCCGCAGGACTTCATGAACCCGCTGAAGGCGCTGGGGGTGCTGCTCGGCGACGGCACGCCCATCACCGACATCTACCTGCAAGTACGCATCAACAGCGACCAGCTCGTGCTGCGCGGCCTCATGAAGTGCCTGCTCGAAGCCGAGGAACTGAACCCCGGCCAAGTGCTTGACCACGAGTTCATCCGCGACTACACCACCGGCTACCCCGAGCTGGTGCAGAACCTGCACGATACGCGCTGGGAGGATATTGAGGAAACCAGCGGCCTCACCCGTGCCCAGATTCAGGAGGCGGCCAGCCTCATTGCCCGCCACAAAAAGGTGATAACGTGCTGGGCGATGGGCCTCACGCAGCAGAAAAACGGCGTGTACACCATCCAGGAAATCATTAATATGCACTTTATGAAGGGCGCCATCGGCCTGGCGGGCGCGGGCCTGTGCCCGGTGCGCGGCCACTCCAACGTGCAGGGCGACCGCACGATGGGCGTGTGGGAGCGCCCCGGCGGCGACTTCCTCGATTCGCTCGAAAAGGAGTTCCGCTTCAAAGCCCCGCGCGAGCACGGCCTCGATGTGGTGGACTCGGTGAAGGCGCTGCACGACGGCAAGGTGAAAGTCTTTATGGCGATGGGCGGCAATATGCTCTCGGCTTCTTCCGACACCGAGTTTGTGGCGGAGGGCATGCGCAAGCTGCGCCTCTCCATCCACGTCACGCCCAAGCTCAACCGCGGCCACCTCACCAACGGCGAAATGGCCCTGCTGCTGCCCTGCTACACCCGCATCGACATCGACCGCCAGCAGAGCGGCCAGCAAATTATGAGCTGCGAAAACTCGATGGGCGTGGTGAGCATGAGTAAGGGCGTGCTGGAGCCCCTACCGGGCCAGATGCTGAGCGAAGTGGCCATTGTGTGCGGCATTGCCCTAGCCACGCTCGGCGAGCGCAGCACCGTAGACTGGGTGGGCTGCACCCAGAACTACGACCTCATCCGCGAGTACGTGGCGCGCACCATCCCGGGCTTCGAGGATTTTAATACGAAACTGCGCCACCCCGGCGGCTTCTACCTGCCCAACGGCCCCCGCGAGCGCAATTTCACTACCGAAAACGGCAAGGCCAATTTCACCACCACGCCCTACGAAAAGCACGTGCTGGAGCCCGGCCAGCTGGTACTGATGACCATCCGCTCGCACGACCAGTTCAACACCACCGTGTACGACTACAACGACCGCTACCGCGGTGTCTACAACGAGCGCCGCGTCATCTTTATGCACGCCGCCGATGTGGCCGAGCGCGGCCTGCGCGCCCGGCAGCTCGTCACCATCACGAGCCACTTTGAGGGCCAGCAGCGCCACGCCGAGAAGTTTATTGTGGTGCCCTACGACATTCCGCGGGGCAACTGCGCGGTGTACTTCCCGGAGGGCAACGTGCTGGTGCCCATCGGCTCGGTGGCCTACAAGAGCAACACACCCACCTCCAAGTTCGTGGTCGTGACGGTGGCCCCGGTAGAAATGCCCGCCGGCACGCGTATTCCGACCAGCCAGCAGGTGGCCGTACCGGCCTAGCCGGCCTGGCCTCGGTGTTTCGGCCGGCACTCAGCCCGGGGCCGGCTGAAATACCGAGCCACAAAATCAGTACTACCCGATTCTTATCTACGGGTTTATGCCAAGGCATAATTGGCCAGCAGTACGGAATTTTGCCCTTGCGTTTCGGCTATTTAAAAAGCCTTTTATTCCCTTTCCTCCTTATTCCTTTTCCTACCAATGAAACCAAACCATGCTGCTGCCCCGCTAGTCCCAACCGGGCCACTCCCCACCGTCAACCTCGATGAGGCCGAAGCCTTGCAAGCGGCGCACCTGCTGCCGCACCGCACGCCGCTGCACGTCGATTGTGCCCACCTGACCTGCCAGCGCACGCTGGGCGTGGGCTACGTAGTGTCGCAGTTGCTGCTGCTGCGCCGGGCCGGCGCTAGCATCTGGCTGCGCAACGTGAACGCGCCCCTGCGCCGCTGCCTGCACCTGCTGGGGCTGAGCCCGTTGTTTCACTTTGGCGAGTTGGGCTAAGCACCAGTACAGGCCGCTAGGTAGCAGCCAGCAATTCCTAGCCTCACTTACGCAGAAAGCCGCTGGAAACGCCTCCCTGTCGCGGGCGCTTCCAGCGGCTTTTACGCTCGTGTTGGGCTACCTGCCAGCGCCGCCCCGGCTAGCCCACAGCCTTGCTCAGTACGCCCTGCTGCGACGACTCGCGCACGAACAGCTCGGGTTGCAGCACCACCTGACGCTGCATAAACGGCGCCTCGGGCGCGGCGGACAGCTCCAGAAACAGGCGTACCGCGGCCTGTCCCATTTCCTCGCAGCGCTGGTCCACGGAGGTGAGCCGCGGCTCGGTAATGGCCGTGAAGCCCTCGTTGCTGAAGCCCGCCAGCGCCACCTGCTGCGGCACGCGAATACCCTGGCCCTTAAGCACCTGCAAGGCCCCCAGAATGGCCGAGTCGCCGGCCGCAAAAATACCGTCAATCGGCTGGGCCTGGGCCAGCAGCTGGCGCGTGGCCCGGGCACCGTCGTCGGTCGTCATGTCGGAGGTAATAATCAGGGTCTCGTCGGCGGGCTGGCCGTGGGCGGCCAGCGCGTCCAAGTAGCCCTGGCGGCGGTGCTGATAGATGTTGAGGTGCCCTGGCCCCGCCAGGTGGGCAATGCGCCGGCAGCCCTGCTCCAGCAAGTGGCGCGTAGCCTGAAAGGCGCCCTCCCGGTCGTTGAGCACCACCGAGTTGACCTGCTCGGTAGGCGGAATGCGGTCGAAGAATACCAGCGGCACGCCCCGGCTACGCACCTTGTCAAAGTGATAAAAATCCTGGGTATTGCGGGCCAGCGACACCAGCACGCCCGCCACCTGGGCGTTGAGCAGCGTCTCCACGTTGCGGCGCTCCAGCTGCACGTCTTCGTGCGACTGGCACACGATGACGCTGAAGCCCGCCTTGCTGGCCGCCTGCTCGATGCCCTGGATAACTGACGGAAAAAACTTACCCTCGATGTAGGGTACCACCACGCCCAGCAGCCGGCTCTGGCCCTTGCGCAGCGCGGCAGCCAGGTGGTTGGGCTGATAGTTGAGCTTTTTAGCCAGCTTGAGCACGCGCTGCTTGGTAGCGGCCCCAATGCTGTGGTGGTCGCTCAGGGCGCGCGAAATTGTCGTCATCGAAACGCCTAGCTCGCGGGCCAGGTCGGCCATCGAGACGGCGGGCGGGGAAGCGCTCGGCGCTTGCTTTTTAAGGGAACTCATGCGGAAGCGGGCGGCCCACCGCCATAACAGGCAAGTGGGTATCGTACAAATTTAGGCGGGTTTTGGCAATGCGGCCGACCGGGCGGCCGCAGCACCCGCGCCTACTTCGCGCGGCGGCCAAATCTACCAACAAGCAAGCAATGGCTTTGCATTATAGCGCAAACGTTTGTGTAGGTCATTCAAAACAGATAATTTACTCGCATCATGGCCTGGAATAATAGTTAGAAAGGATTAGGCGGCCGATAATAAATGAGAAAATTCAGCAAATAATACCGTACTTGCCGACGGCTTACACAATCGATTATGTAAACTAACCCCACACCATGCGTACGCTGCTGCTCGCGGCGCTGCTGGCTACTGGCCAGTCGCTCGCGGCCCAATCCCTCCCACCCGCCATTCCCATCCACGACCCGGTGCTTATGCGCCAAAACGGGACGTACTACCTCTTCGGCACCGGCAACGGCATCACGGTATGGTCGTCGAAAGACCGCAAGGCCTGGACGGCGGAGAAGCCCGTGTTCGCCAGCCCCCCGGCCTGGGCGCAGCACGACGTGCCGGGCTTCAAGGAGCACATCTGGGCACCCGACATCTCGTATGCCAACGGTCAGTACAGCCTGTTTTACTCCATCTCCACGTTTGGCAAAAACCGCTCGGCCATCGGGCTGGCCACCAATAAAACGCTGGACCCCAAGGCTAAAGATTTTAAGTGGGTTGACCACGGCGCGGTAATCGAGTCGGTACCCGGACGCGATATGTGGAACGCCATCGACCCCAACCTCATCCGCGACGAGCGGGGCACGCCCTGGCTGGCCTTCGGCTCGTTCTGGAACGGCATCAAGCTGGTGCAACTGCGGCCCGACCTCGGTGGCCCGGCCGCGCCCGCGCAGTGGCGCACGCTGGCCCGCCGCCCGCGCACGGCCGCGCTGGCCGACTCGCTACCCGGCGACGGGGCCATCGAGGGGCCGTTCATTTTCCGGCACGACGGCTATTATTATCTGTTTGTATCGTTTGACTACTGCTGCCGGGGCCCCCAGAGCACCTATAAAATGATGGTGGGCCGCGCCCACACTCTCACCGGCCCCTACCTCGACCAGGCCGGCGTACCGATGGAGCAGGGCGGCGGCACGCTCGTGCTGCAAGGCGACGCCAACTGGTTTGGCGTGGGCCACAACGCCGTGGCCACCTTCGACCAGACTGATTACCTGCTATTTCACGGCTACGACGGCCACGACAACGGCCGCCCCAAGCTGCGCATCGAGCCCCTGGCCTGGAGCCCCGAGGGCTGGCCCACGGTGGCGGTAAAGCCCTAGCCGCTACCCAAACTCATAACTCCGCCTCGGCCTAAGCGGTTGGGTTATACGTACTACTACCTTTGGACGGTCTCGCCGCGCGAGCGGCCAGGCCACCCACCTCTTTTTTTCACCCTAGTTTGTTTGCCATGAATCCGTTAGTTGACATTCGCCGCCTCGACCAGAGCCTGTGGCTGGACTTTATCAGCCGCAAAGTGCTGCAAAACGGCGAGTTGAAAGCTCGTATCGATAACGACGCCCTGCGCGGTGTTACCTCGAACCCCGCCATTTTTGAGAAGGCCATCGGTGGCTCGGCCGACTACGACCAGACCATCGCGGAGCAGGCCAAGCAGGGTAAAACGGCCGAGGAAATCTACATCGGCCTGGCCGTGGCCGACGTGCAGGCCGCCTGCGACCTCTTCAAGGGCCTCTACGAAAGCCACGACAACAGCAGCGATGGCTACGTGAGCCTCGAAGTATCGCCCAAGCTCGCCCACGACACCGACGGCACCGGGGCCGAAGGCCGCCAGCTCTGGAAAGACGTGAACCGCCCCAACGTGATGATTAAGGTGCCAGCTACCCTCGAAGGCCTGCCCGCCATCCGCACCCTCATCTCGGAAGGCATCAACGTCAACGTAACGCTGATTTTCGGGCTCGACCGCTACAAGGCCGTGGCCGAGGCGTTCATCGCCGGCCTGGAGGACCGCGTAAAGGCTGGTCAGCCCATCGACAATATCGACTCGGTGGCCAGCTTCTTCCTGAGCCGCATCGACGTGCTGATTGACCCGCAACTGGAAAAACTCGCGGCCGAAGGCGGCGAGAAAGGCCAGCTGGCCGAGTCGCTGGTGGGCGAAGTAGCCCTGGCCAGCGCCAAGCAGGCCTACCAGCTTTACAAAGAGATTTTTGCCGGCCCGCGCTGGCAGGCCCTGGCCGACAAAGGCGCGCACACCCAGCGCCTGCTGTGGGCTAGCACCGGCAACAAAAACCCGAAGTACGACGACCTGAAATACGTCGAGAACCTCATCGGGCCGAAGACGGTGAATACCATCCCGGTCGAAACGATGGACATTTTCAAGGAAAAAGGCCAGCCCGCCGACCGCCTCGAGCAAGGCCTCGACAAAGCGCGCCAGGTGCTAGCCGACCTGCCCAAAGTAGGCATCGACCTCGACGCTCAGACCGAGCAGCTTGAAAAGGAAGGCGTACAGAAATTCATCGAACCCTTCGGCAAACTGATTGACTCGGTGGAGAAGAAGCGCGTGGCCGCCGTGGGCGAAGCCAAGTAGTTGGCCTAGCTATTCGCTTTCGCTGAAACGCTAAGTCAGTAAAAACGTCCGTCATGCTGAGCTTGCTGAAGCATCTCGCTCGCGCCACTAGGGTGAGTAATCCTAACGGTGCGAGCGAGATGCTTCGACAGGCTCAGCATGACATTCTTTTTTGCTTTCAAAGCAATAACCCTTTACCCTGCAAAACCTTACCCTAGCCCCATGAGAATTCCCTTTAATTGCCTGGCCGGCGCGCTGCTGCTGGCCGCGGGCCCGGCCCTGGCCCAAACCACCACCAGCCCCGCGCCCGGCGGCAACCCCATTATCAAGAACAAGTACACCGCCGACCCCGCCGCCATGGTGCAGGGCAACACGGTGTACCTCTACACCGGCCACGATGAGGCACCCGCCCCGCAGGAACGCTACGTGATGCACGAGTGGCTCTGCTACTCCTCGACCGACATGGTGAACTGGACCGAGCACCCGTCGCCGCTCAAGGTCAGCGACTTCAAATGGGCCAAAGACGATGCCTGGGCCTCGCAGGTGATTGCCCGCAACGGCAAGTTTTACTGGTACGCAGCCGTGGAACACGGCTCCGTGCCGGGCAAGGCCATCGGCGTGGCGGTGGCCGACAACCCGGCCGGACCGTTCAAGGACGCACGGGGCTCGGCCTTGATTACCAATGACATGACGGAAAGTAAAATTACCTGGGATGACATTGACCCCACCGTGATTATCGACAAGAAGGGCCAGGCCTACCTGTTTTGGGGCAACACCATTTGCCGCTACGCCAAGCTCAAGGCCAATATGACCGAGCTCGATGGCCCCATTCAGACCGTGGCCGGGCTGCCGCGCTTCACGGAGGCGCCCTGGGTGCACGAGCACGGCGGCTGGTATTACCTGAGCTTCGCCACCGAGTTTCCCGAAAAAATTGCCTACGCCATGAGCCGCAGCCTGGAAGGGCCTTGGGAATACAAGGGCCTGCTGAATGAAATTGCCGGCAACTCCAACACCAACCACCAGGCCATCATCGACTTCAAGGGCAAGTCGTACTTTATTTACCACAACGGTGGCATCAATACGGCGGGCAGCAGCTACCGCCGCTCAGTATGCATTGACTATCTGAATTATAACAAAGACGGCACCCTCAAGCGCGTGCAAATGACGACCGAAGGCGTACAGCCCGCCAAGTAAGCCGTATAAGGTTTTTTACGCTCTGCCTGCCCACCCGAACTGACCGCTGGCCGCTAGGCTGGGGCTGGCGCGGGTGGGCATTTTGCTGCGGCGGGCCCGCTAGGGGCCGTAATTTTGAAGGGGCAAGCGCCCGCATGGTTTTAGATTTTATGACGTCAACTACGAAGAGCCGGGTGGCGGTGAGCGCCTTCTTTTTTCTGCCCGGTTTGTGCTTTGCGAGCTGGGCCTCGCGCATTCCCGACATCAGCGCCAAGCTGGGCATGAGCTCGGGGCAACTGGGGCAATTGCTGCTGGCCATCCCGCTGGGCTCGATGCTGTCGCTGCCGCTGGCCGGCTGGCTCACGGCTAACTGGGGCAGCCGGCGCACGGTGCTGCTGGCCTCGGTGCTCTACGCCTGCTTTCTGCCGCTGCTGGGCTGGGCCGGCAGCTTCTGGACGCTGGCCCCGGCGCTGGCCTTGTTTGGCTTCGCGGGCAACATGCTCAATATCGCCGTTAATACCCAAGCCATTGGTTTGCAAGAGCTTTACCCCAAACCTATCATGGGCAGCTTTCACGGGCTATGGAGCTTGGCAGGGTTTCTGGGCGGGGCGTTGGGCACGCTGCTCATCGGCCTGCACCGCTCGCCGCTCCAGCATTTTTTGCTGATACTGGTGGTGTGCCTGGCCATTGCGGGCTGGGCCCAGGCTTATACCCTGCGCAAGGACGTAGGTAAGGTAGACGAAGGTGGCCCCGGCTTCAGCCTGCGCCACCCCGACCCATATTTGCTGCGCATCGGCTTCATCGCCTTCTGCGGTATGATGAGCGAGGGCGCGATGTTTGACTGGGCCGGGGTGTATTTTCAGAAGGTGGTGCGGCCCGATGCGGCGCTGGTCACGGCCGGCTACGTGGCCTGCATGAGCACCATGGCGCTGGGTCGATTCTTATCCGACTACTTCACCCACCGCTTCGGCACCGTGCGGATGTTGCAACTCAGCAGCGCCCTCATTGTGAGCGGCTTGCTACTGGCCGTAGGCTTCCCCTCCCTGGTGCCGGCCGTGGCAGGCTTCCTGCTCATCGGCTTCGGCATTGCCTCGGTGGTACCGCTGTCGTACAGCTCGGCGGGGCGGGCTACGTCGGTATCGCCGGGCGTGGCGCTGGCCCTGGTGTCGACCATCGGCTTCCTGGGCTTCCTGCTGGGTCCGCCGCTGATTGGCTTCCTGGCCCAGCTTTTCTCGTTGCGCACGGCCTTTGGGCTGGTGGCCATCGTGGCTACCGGCATCGGCGTGCTGGCTTCACTCCCAAATCCCGTGCCGGTAGCTGCGCCGCAGGCCGAGCCGGTGGCGTAAGAATCTTTTTTTAAGCTGTTAGCGATTAGCTGCTAGCTGTTAGCTTCTTTTGAAAAGCCTAGCCAACGCAGGCAGCTAACAGCTAACAGCTTTCATCCTATGGCCGACGCATTTCCGACTTCCACACCCTCCCCGGTGCTGCCCTTCGACCGCTCGTACTGGGTGCTGCCCGGCCGGCTCCTAGCCGGCTACGTGCCCGTAAAGCCCTACCCGGCCGGCACTCGCCAGCAACTGCGCGACCTGCTGCAACAGGGCATCCGCACGTTCGTGAATTTAATGCACGACGATGAACAGAACTACGACGGGGCCGTTATTCCCGGCTACGAGCAAGAGCTGGCCGAAGAAGCTGCCGCGCTGGGCGTCGCGGCCACCGCGCACCGCCTGCCCATCGTGGACCTGGACATTCCCACGCCCGCACACATGCAGCGCGTGCTCGACGTGCTCGATACCGCGCTGGCCGCCGGGCAGCCCGCCTACGTGCATTGCTGGGGTGGGCGCGGGCGCACGGGCACGGTGGTGGGCTGCTTCCTGGCCCGGCACGGCTACGCCACCGGCCAGCGGGCGCTCGACTTTGTGCAGCACCTACGCCGCACCGATGCCAAAGCCGACACCAAGTCGCCGGAGACGCCGGCCCAGTGCCAGTTTGTGCGCGAGTGGCCAACTGGGATGTAGCGCGGACTTTCAGTCCGCGAGTAGTTGACGCTGTTCACTAGCAGACTGAAAGTCCGCGCTACATCCCGGCGAATGGCTACATTCACACATGCTTACTTCCCGCGTTATCTCCTGCCTGGCCATTTTTACGCCCCTGCTGCTAGCGGCGGGCCCGGCCGCCCCCAGTTCGGCCAGCACCTTGCGCCCAGCCCAAACCACGCCCGCAGCGGCCCGTATTGAGCTGGGCAAGTGCGACATCCAAACGACGTACAACCTGCCCGCCCAGCGCTTCGACGAAACCGCCCAGGCCATCGCCCACGCTACGGGCTGCTTCATCCGCTACACCGACAAGAAACTAATGAGCGTACCCGTGCAGCCGGTGCGCGGCCGGCTCACGCGCCGGCAGGCGCTACGGGTGGCCCTGCGCGGCACTTCGCTCCGCATCGTGCGCGAAACACCCAATCTGATGGAGGTGAAGCTGGCGGCGGCGCATTAAGAAAAAGAGCATGAGGGTAGGCGGGCAGGAGTTTAAGAGGGTTGAAAGTATCCCTCTTAAACTCCTGCCCGCCTACCCTCATGCCCTTCCTTCAGCGTTACTTCCCGGCCGATACTCCGGCCGCCGTGGGCTGGCTCAGCAAGTCGAGGCTGGTTACTTTTTCGGGAAACCACACCGTCATTTCGCCCTTGCCACGGTTGGCCCAGGCGTAGTACGGGATGACGGTGAGCGTGCGCGGCGCGGTGCTTACCGAGGTGCCGCTGGCATCGAGCTGCACCACCGGCACGGTGGCCGTGAGGGTGGTCACGCCGTTGAGCAGGCTGGGCTGGTAGCTGGCCGTGAAGGCCGCGGCGGCGGGCACGATGATGTTGCTGGCCTTGCCGTTATTATCTTGCCACTCAGCGCAGTACACTACCGGGCCGCGTTGCAGGGCTACCTTGCCCCGGTCGTCTTTCACGAGCGGGTTGGCGTGCACGCGGCGCACCTCCATCGGCAGGCTTACTTCCACCACGTCGTGCTTGCGCCACTTGCGGCTGAGCACGGCGTAGCCGTTTTGCAGCTGGTAGGCCACGGGCTTACCGTTGATTTTGACGATGGTTTGCTGCGCCGAGGGCTGCTCGAAGGTGTAGAGCGTGGAGGGCATGGCCTCGTTGCGCGCCCAGCCGGGGATGCGCACCAGCAGGTCGAAATCGGCGCTGGCCTGGGCGGGGTCCACAGTGAATTTCAGGCCGCCGTCCCAGGGGTAGTTATTCTCCTGGGTTAGCTGCACCTTGTGCTTGTTCACCGTCAGGTCGGCCTGGCCGCTCACGAACAGGTTGGCGTAGAGGCTCCTCCCCTTCTGGGCGTACACGTAGCCGGGCAGCGCGGGCATGAGGCGGGCCAGGTTGGTGGGGCAGCACGAGCACTCAAACCAGCCGGCCCGGGCCGGCTCGGTGTCGTGATAGCTTTCCAAGCTTCTTATCTGCAAGGCGTTGCTGTAGAAGAACGACTTGCCATCCAGCCCCACGCCCGAAATCAGGCCGTTGTAGAGGACTTTCTCCATCACGTCCACGTACTTGCTGTCGCCGTGCAGCTGAAACATACGCTCGTTCCAGAACACGTCGGCCACCGAGGCGCAGGTCTCGTTGTAGGCCGTGGCGTTGGGCAGCTCGTAATTGGCCCCGAAGCGCTCGCCGTCGCCGGCCGCGCCGGTGCCGCCGGTCACGTACATTTTCTTGGCCACCACGTTGTTCCAGATAGAATCGACGGCTGCCAGCAGGGGCTTGTCGCCGGTGAGGGCGGCTACGTCGGCCATCGCCGAGTAGAGGTATTCGGCGCGCACGGCGTGGCCCACGGCTTCGGTCTGGGCCACCACGGGCTTATGGTCCTGCCAGTACGAGCCATTTTTCCAGGTGTCGGGGCTCTTGGGGTCGTAGCCCTTGTATTGGCCGCGCGCGTCGAGGAAGAACTTGGCCGTAGTGAGGTACTTGGGCTGGCCGGTGACGCGGTAGAGCCGCACCAGGCCCATCTCCACTATCTCGTGGCCGGGGGCCACACTGCGCTTGCCGGGGCCGAACACCGCGCACACGAGGTCAGCATTTTTGAGGGCGATGTCGAGTAGGCTGCGCTTGCCGGTGGCCTCGTAGTGGGCCACGGCGGCCTCGTAAAGGTGGCCGGCGTTGTAGAGTTCGTGGCTCAGCTCGCGCTCCTTTTCCCAGCGCTCCTTGCCAGCCCAACCGTGCGGGTGGGCGGGGTCGATGGTGCGGGCGGTGTAGAGGTAGCCATCGGGCTCCTGGGCCGCACCCACCTTCTTAATCAGCTCATCCACGTAGGCATCAAGCTTTTTGTCGGGGTACACGCTGAGCGAGTACGACGCGCCCTCGATGGTCTTGTAGATATCGGTATCGTCGAAGGGAAAGGTGGTGGCAAACTTGCCCGAGTGGGCGGCGGCCATCTCGAAGTTCTTCACCCGGTTGGTGCTCTCGCAGCGCGCAAACGAGGCCGGAATGGTGACGTCGGTGTTCGTTTTGAGGCGCGGTAGCCAGAAGCTGTCCGTGAGCTTGACCTTGGTAAAGGGCACGGCCTGAATGGGGTAGTCGGACTTTTGCTGGGCGGCGGCGGGCAGCGCGGCGGCCAGGCCCAGCCCGAGCAGAAAGCGTTTGGTAGCGAGCATAGTACTTCGGAGAAAAGGGGAATTATCGAACAACCTACGGCGGCAAAATAGTGCAGCTTACCTCCCGGCCTTGCGGGCCGAAAGGCGGTAGAGCCCGGCCCCGTGCCGCCGAATGTAGGGCGCAAATTCCTGCGAAAAAACACCCAGCGGCTGGCCAGTCCACACATCCTGCACCGTAGCGCTACCGGCTAGCCCCAATTCGCGCAGGGCCACGGGCACGCGCACCGAGTCGGCGGGCGCGGGCAGCAGGGCATTCTGGGTGAAGACGAAAAACTGCATGGTGCCGCCCGTATTCTGGCCGGCGGCGGCCTGGTCGAGCCCCACGCCGGTGGTAAAGCGCGTGTAGCCGGCCGGCACCTCGTAGGTTATCAGCGAGTTGGCGTGGGTACCAATGCCGGCCGGGTAGGTTTGGCCGGCCACGCGCAGTGGGCCGCCGCTCACGCTCTTGTTGGCCGTGGCCTGGCCCCAGCCGGCGCTGGCGCTTTGCCAGGGCAGCGTATTGAGGGGCAGCTTCTGGATGCCATCGGCGCTGAGCAGCGTGGGGTTGAGCCAGTCGGCGTGGTCCCAGGCGGTGCCGTCGGCCCCACCGCGCACGTTGAGGTAGAGATTCTTAGCGCCAGCCAGGTCCACGGTGAGCGTGGCCTGGGGCGTTTGGCGGGTGATGAGCGGGCTGGCGGCGGCGGCCGCGCTGACGGGGGCCGGCTCCTGGTCCTGGGCGTTGAAGAGGGCCAGGAATTTATCGCCCGTTTTGGGGTCGTCGGCCACCCAGCCCACGAGGTCGCCGCGCCGGAACAGCTGACGGTTGTAGGTACTGGCCTTATTGACGGCCAGCACGCGGGGGTTGGTGAGCAGGGCCAGGGTGGTGGGCGTATTGCTGGGCAGGTCGCCGCCAAACATCAGTGGCGAGCGGAAGATGCTCCACAGGGTCATGAGCGTGCGCTGCTCGTCGGGCGTGAAGCGCGTCTGGCGGTCGTCGCCGCGCTCGGCCCGGATGCCCAGCCGGCCCAGCGGCAGCATGTCGGCATCGGGCCAGGCCCCGGGGCTGACGAACGGCGCCCAGCGGGCGCACACCTCGAAATGCTCCTTGAGTTGCTCCCAACTATCCCAGAAGTCGCCCACGGTGCGCCACATGTTAGCGTGCTGCTGGGCGTGGGGGGCCTCAGCAATGGGCGTTTCGCCGGGCGACATGCTGAACACGATTTTACGCCCCGTGCGGTCGATGGCCTTGCGAATCAGCTCAATCTCACCCTTGTGATAGGGCTCCGATAGGTCGTCAATCTTCACAAAATCAACGCCCCAGCCTGCGTAGAGCTCCATCAGCGAGTTGTAGTATTCCTGCGCGCCGGGCCGGTCGGGCACGATGGTGTACATGTCGTGCAGCCACTGGCACTGCCCGTCCTTGGTGTAGATGTCGGCGGCCGTGAGCTTAGTGCCCTTGATGGGCAGCTTGCGCTGCACGGCTGCCACAGGCACGCCGCGCATGAGATGAATACCAAATTTCAGCCCCTTAGCGTGCATATAATCGGCCAGCGGCTTGAAGCCCTTGCCGCCAGCGGCCGAGGGAAAGCGGTTGGGCGCGGGCACGAAGCGGCCGTACTCGTCGAGGTTGAGGTCGGGGTTTTTCTCGTTGTAGCCGTGGGCCGTGTCGTTGCCCACGTACCAGCGGATATCGACTACCACGTACTCCCAGCCGCTGGCCTTCAGGTGCTTGGCCATATAGTTGGCGTTGGCCTTGGTTTCGGTCTCGGTCACGGTGGGGCCGTAGCAGTCCCAGCTGTTCCAGCCCAGCGGGGGCGTGGCGGCCCACTGGTGAAAGTCGGCCTTGGAAGCGGCCTTTTGGGCGAGGGTGGGCTGGATTAGCGCCAGCACCAAGGCGCTGCTGCCGAGCAGCTTTTGCACTATAGGCATGGGGAAGCAAGCGGGTCAGCCGCCGAGGCTACGGGATGGGAACGAGCGGCCGCAAGTTAGGGCATCGATTGTTTAGAAAGCTAGCGTTGCGCGCAGCAGTAACTCCTGGCACCTATTTATAAGCACTCAAACTACAAGCGATAATTACCTAGCCAATAAACTTTTGCCTTTATCATCCTTTTCGTTTGCGGAGAAAAAAATTTGCCTACATTTGCACACAATCGTTTGCGTAAACCTCTTCTTTTCCCACCTATCCTACATGGAAAACCTTTTCTCCCCGCGCCGGCGTACTGCCGGGGCGCGCCATCTCCTAGTGCCCGGCCGCTACTGGCTGCGCCTCACCTCCTTACTCGTGTGGCTGGTGAGCCTGCTGGCCGCCCCAGCCGCCCATGCGCTGCAAGGCAACGACAATTGTCACGACCCTTCGACCATCATCAAGGAGGGCAACAAGTACTGGGTGTTCACCACCGGCACCGACATCTATGCCATGTACTCCACCGATTTGGTGAACTGGCAGTCGGGCTCCCGCTCGGTGTTCAACGGCGTGCAGCCCAGCTGGATAGCCAGCCGGGTACCAGGCTTCGACCGCACCCAGGATACGTACTGGGCCCCCGAGTGCGTGTACCGCAACGGCCAGTACTACCTGTACTACTCGTGCTCGAAATTTGGCACCAACACCTCGGCCATCGGCCTGGCCACCAACGTGACGCTCGACCCCGCCAGCCCCAACTACAACTGGATAGACCAGGGTGAGGTAGTATCGACCGGCAGCAACAGCGCCGAGAACGCCATCGACCCGGGCATCATCACCGACGCCAGCGGCAAGGTGTGGATGACTTACGGCTCGTTTTTCAAGGGCATCAAGCTCGTACAGCTCGACCCTAGCACCGGTAAGCGCCTTAATACTAGCTCGTACTGGCTGGCTGGCAACGTGGCCAGCGATGGCACCACGCGGGGCAACAGCGGCAGCGAAGCGCCCTACATCGTGCGCAACGGCTCGTACTACTACCTGTTTATCAACAAGGGCGCGTGCTGCAAGGGTGCCAGCAGCACCTACTACGTGGTGGTGGGCCGCAGCAGCAGCATCACCGGCCCCTACCTCGATAAGAACGGCGTGGACCTCAACAAGAACGGCGGCACCACGCTCATCGCTACCCAAGGCAACTACGTGGGGCCAGGCTGCGTGGGCTTATTCGTTGAAAACGGGGTTAATTACTTCACCCACCACTACTACGACGGCAACCAGAACGGCCGCGCCCGCCTGAGCGTGGGCAATCTGGGCTGGGACGGCGCGGCGTGGCCCTTCATCACCCGCGACTGGCTGGCCGCCGGCCGCTACACCCTCACCAACAAAAACAGCGGCCTCGTGTGGGACGCTTGGGGCTGCACCGGGGCCTCTGGCCAGGCCATCGCTCAGGGCACCGGCGCGGGCCGCACCTGTCAGCAGTGGGACCTCACACCCGACGGCAACGGCGAATATAAAATCACGAACGCGCTGGGCGGCCTCTCAGCCGACGTGGTCAACAACTCGTCCGCCAACGGAGCCAGGCTTCAGCTCTACGCCTACAGCGGCATTGCCGGGCAGCGCTTCAAAATCGAGCGTACCAACACCAATTCCTTCGTGCTGGCCTCGGTGAATGGCAACCGCGTGGTGGAAGTACCCGCCTGCTCGGCCACGGCCGGCACCCAGTTGGCCCTCTATGACTACCTGGGCAATACCTGCCAGCAATGGGGCATCGCTAGCACGGCGGCGGCCCGCGCGGCTACGGCACTAGCTAGCCCTATTGCCACCCCTCCCGAGCAGTTCAGTGTGTACCCCAACCCAGCCGCACAGGGTCGCTTCGTAGTGAGCCTGGGCGTGGAGCTGGCCTCCGGCCCCATTACGCTCACCCTCACCGATGGGCTGGGCCGCCGGGTGTATTCGCGCACCAGCGCCGGACAAGCTACGTTACCGGTTGAAACGGAACTGCGAGCCGGTATTTATACAGCGCAAATCTGTGGCACAAATGGGTTATTTATAAAAAGGATTGTCATACATTAACTATAATGTACTACGTAGTTACGCAAAAAATGCCAAATTTATCTCTTTGCTTAATCAATTTAGCTAGCATATTAATAATATAACCTAGCATAAAGTATCGCCCGCAAAATTACTAGTCCTAAATAAAACAAGCTCATTACCTTAACTCAACTCATGGAAACGGGCGCCGAAATCACCGACCAAGCCATTTTCATTGACACCTCCCGCCTTATCGCGGCCGCACTAGCCCGCACCCGCTACCAGAGCGAGGAGATTACCGGCATCGCCCAGCGCTCATTTACGATGGCCCTCCGGCAACTCGTCTAGGGGCAACCCGTTTTATACAAAAGC
>Ga0160428_1000153_pt1 | contig 87013 bp, 81 predicted proteins | sample SolpanmetagenomM_FD_108198 | JGI IMG/M metagenome (GOLD analysis project Ga0160428, IMG submission 108198) | Solar panel surface microbial communities from Lawrence Berkeley National Laboratory, California, USA - M | ecosystem: Engineered > Built environment > Solar panel > Unclassified ...
CTCCGTCACCCGGTAGCCAAGACTTGGCAGGTCGATGCCGGCGAACAAGGACTCGCCGCGGCCCAGAACGATCGGCGACACCACAAGGTGCAGCGCGTCGATCGCTCTGGCGAACAGATACTGACGGACCGTCGAGACCCCACCGCCGATCTTCACATCGAGGTCGCCTGCCGCCGCCTTGGCCTGAGCGAGCGCCGCCTCGATTCCGTCCGTGACGAAATAGAAGGTCGTCCCGCCCTCCATCACGATGGGCTCGCGGGCATGATGGGTGAGGATGAAAGTCGGCGCATGATACGGGGGATTGTCGCCCCACCAGCCTTTCCAAGCCTCATCCGGCCATTCGCCTCGTATCGGACCGAACATATTGCGGCCGAGGATGAACGCGCCGAAGCCTTCCGCCGAGGCGCGGGCGAAGCGAGCATCCGCACCTTCGGTCTCGCCGTCTTTGCCAAACATCGATCGAAAGGTCTGGGTCGGATAGAACCAGTTGTGCAACTCCCCGCCTCGCTTGCCGAGCGGGTGCTCCAGGCTCTGGTCCGGGCCGGCTCCAAAGCCGTCGATGGAAACCGCGAAACCGGCGACGCGCACTCTGCCCGGTGGGGCCTGCCTCTGATCGTTAGAAGACACCCGTCTGGTTTACCAGACGGGTGTCTCTATTGCAGTCGCTTAGGATCGTGCGTCGCGTCGACCTAGAAGACCATCTCGCATTCCGAGTTGAAGGCCTAGTCCCGGGGTGTGCCCGAGGGCTCGGTCGGATCCGGGTTCGAAGGAACCGGGTCGCCCACGGGAGGCGCGGTGTCGGGACCAGGATCGCTGCCCGGAAGAGGGTTGCCGTCCGGAACGAACGCGTCGTTGAAAGCAAAGCTTGCCATGCCGTTTTAGAAGAGGCCGTAGCGAGAAAGATCCCGCTTCCGTACCCATCGGCCTTGCGGATCGTCCGAAAGGCGTGGTCTTTCTTCCAGTCATCGTCGGCTACGCCAACCTGAAGATCGTTCCCGGACGGAGCGTGGGCGACGTCCGGGTCGCGCGGTCGCTCCCGTCAACGCTGGGCAAGCCCACGTACTCCGACTCGGCGATGGGCAAGTCCCTCTTGACGTGGATCGGACGGGACGGCCACCGCCTTGACGTCTTCGTCGCCTCGAAGGGCGATGGACCGGGCGAGGACGTCAGGGTCGACTACGTTCGAACGACCTCCCCAGACTTCCGCCTGCCGAGCGGGCTTCGCGTCGGCTCACCCTCCGACGCGCTCCACCGCGCCTACCCCCACGCGAAGCCGCTCTACGCGCCGAAGGGCGGCCCGACCGACCGCCCCATCCTCATGGACGACGTGAAGCGCGGGATCGCGTGGCTCGACGTGCCCACCTCCAAGGTCGCCGCCCTCATCGTCCACGCGCCCGGAAGACCTCTGACGTACGCCGAGGGCGTCGTCCCGCCGACGCCGCGACCGGCGTCGGCGGAATGAGCCCTATTTCGGGGCCACGTAGGGTCCCCACCACTTGGCGAGGAACGTCGCGTAGATCGCGTGGCGGTCGCGGGTGTCCATGTCGCCGCCCATGCCGTGGCCGCCGGTCGGGTCGAAGGCCAGCTCGACGAGCGGCCCCTTCCCGGCCTGGAGCAGCTTCCGGTAGACCTTCACCGTGTCCTGGAACAGCACGTTCGTGTCCTCCATGCCGTGCAGCAGAAGAAGCGGCGAGCGCAGGTTCTGGGCGAGGTTGGTGAGCGAGTACTTGTCCAGGTCCTCCGGCTTGGCGTTCGGCACGGGGCCGATGGTGCCGGTCGAATACCAGTTGTTGTAGTTCTGCCACTCCGTCGGGCCCGCCCCCGCGATGCCGAGCGTGAACACGTCCGGAGCGGTGTAGAGACACATCTGGGTCTGGAAGCCGCCGAAGCTCCAGCCGTTCACCGCGACCTTGTCGCGGTCGATGTTGTAGTTCGCCTGGAGCCACTTGACGCCGTCGGTAAGGTCTTCGACCTGCGCCTTGCCCGGCTGGAGGTAGTTCGCCTTGCCGAAGTCGTTGCCGTAGCCGCTCTGGCCGCGCGGGTCGATCGTGACCGTCACGTAGCCGAAGGTCTTCGCCAGATACATGTTGAACAGGTAGGCCGTCGAGTTGAACGAGCCGTCCTCGACCGACTTGCTCGTCCCCAGCGGTCCCCCGTAGACGTACATCATCACCGGCCGTTTGTCCGTCTTCTTGAAGTCGGGCGGCAGGAACATGAAGCCTTGGACGTCCTGCCCGTTGCGGTTCTTGAAGGTGATCCGCTGGGGCTTGAGGGCGTTCAGCCGGTCGAACCGACGGTCGGGCGACTCCGTCTCCGCGACGACCGTCTCCGTCTTGCCGTCGCCCACCACGAACGCGTTCGGGCTGGACCACGACGCGAAACCGGCGGCGAACCGCTTGCCGTCGTCGCTGACCACCGGCGCGTTGTAGCGTCCCGCCTTTTGGGTGAGACGCGTCATCACGCCCGTCGCCAGGTTCACGCGGTACAGGTCGTAGCGCGCGGCGTCCTCCTTCTCGGCGGCGACGATGAGGCTCTGACCGTCGGCGGTCTGGCGAAGGGGATACAGCTCGTAGTTCCCCGTGGTGAGGGGACGCGCGCCGCTCGCGTCGGGGTTCAAAAGCCACGCCTGACGGTAGCCGCTCGCGTCGAGCAGGGCGATCACGCCCTTGCCGTCCCTGGTGAAGAACGGATCGGCCATGCCCGGCGTGTTCATCTCGCCGTCGGGCTTGGCGGTGTAGATCGCCTTCGAGGTCTTTGAAGCCACGTCGACGACGACGATGGTCTGCTCCTTCGCGGTGCGTCGCCACGTCCCGAACACGAACCGCCTAGAGTCGGCGGACCAAGGCTGGTCGTTCGTCGAGATCTGCTGCCACTCCTTGCCTCCCGCCCAGTGCCAGACCTCCCAGGGCTTGCCGTCGCCCTTAAGATCGTCCAGGGAGTCCTGCGACAGGTCGTAGAGGTACACGAACGCCTCGCCCTTGAACTCGTCGTCGGCCACGTCGCGACCCGTGCGCTGGGCGGTGGCGAAACGGTCGCGGTAGGAGATGTAGTCCACCTGGCGCGAGGGCGGGCCGGACTTGGAGCCGGTCACCATCAGTTTCGTGCCGTCCGGCGAGAGGCTGTAGCCGGTGTAGGAGACGCCGGTTGGGAGCTTGGGATTGAGCTGCTCGACCGCGCCCGTCCCGAACATCGTGCGGAAGACGCCGCCGCTCCGCTCGTACGTGTAGCCGTCGGCGTTCGGCAGCCAACGCACCGACCGTTCGTCCTCGACCGTTCGCGTCAAGCGGGTCGGCTTACCGTCGAGGCCCGTGCGGAACACGTCGCCGTCGAACGTGAACAGCATCTGATCCCCGCCCTTCCCATCGATCCGGGGGCTCCAGGCGATCTCGCCTACGCCGCCGTAGCTCGGCAGCGGCTCCTTGAGCTTTTCCCCCTCCTCTTTGCGCTTCTGCCGCCACACGCGGTAGGCCGCGTCGTCGAGGGTGAGCGACTTCTCCTCCTCCTCGGTCTCCGTTTTGTAGCGCGCCTCGGCGGCGATCACGTCGCGGTCGTAGCGGCCCATCGTCTCGGGGCTCGTCAGGCGGATGGTCTTCTTCGCCTCCGCGTCGTAGACGTACAGGTCGCTGCCACCCTTCGCGCCGTAGGGCAGCCAGGCGTAGGCGAGGTACCGACCGTCCTTGCTCCAAGCGGCTCCGGAAGGAGCCCGGCCGAAGAACGGCTTGCGCGGGAAAAGGTCGTCGAGCTTGAGCCCGGAGCGGGCCTCGGCCTGGGTGATCGAATCGGCGACGGAGTTCGGAGCGGCCAAAGCGAGGGCCGCGACGAGGAGGGACGTCATGCGTCTTCCAGTATAAGGCCTTCCTAACGTTCGGGAGACGCTTCGTTCTGAGCGAGCCCTCGATCGAACGCCCGTTCGCCGAAACTCTCCGGGTCGATCACCGTCCGCCGGAACGTTTCGACCCACCGCAGGTTCGCCTCCACCGTCGCGAGCGCGTCGCTTCGAATCTGGGGTTCCGTGCGCTTCAGAAGTCGGCTTCGCAGTTCAAGGTTCTGAGCGAGGAATTCCGGAGAGAGCCGATCGAAACGTTCCGTCCCGCATCGCAGAGCGTGCGTTCCGGCTCCCGACGCGAGCGCGAGACCGAGGAAGGCGAGGACGAAGACGCGGGAGGGGGAGGACCGTCGCATACGGGATCCAGAGTCCGGGAGAAGCCGTATCGGATAGCCGGTTTTGATCCAACGGGGAGAACGAAGTGGGCGACCCATCGTCGGAAACGACCCGGAAGCCGAACGATGACGAAATTATAAGGTTTTCGCTATAATGCCGGGGTGCGAGCGGCTCTGATCGTCTTCCCCGTCCTTGCCCTCTTTCTCTTCGGCGCCGCCTCCAACCTCGTCGGGTGCGCAGGCGGAGCGGGCTGCAGCGCGGACGTCGGCGTTCGACCGAGCGGCGAGTACGCGGGCTCGTACACCGCGACCTACACGCCGACCGCGCCCGCGCAGAGCGAGACGCTGACGCTCGCCTTCACCGTCTCCGACTTCGGCCAGGTCACCGGGACCGCCACGGGAACGAGCGGCGACGCCACCCTCTCGGGCCAGGCGGGGCCGATCAAGAGCGGTTGCGACCTCAAAGGCGCGGGCATCGACCTGAACCTCGCCTACGGCGCACGGACCGATTTCCTCCGCTCGAACAAAGCCAGCCGTACGAAGCTGGCAGGAACCTTCGAAGGCGAGCGCTACTCTCCCGACGGGGCGATCGGCACGGGCACGCTCGTCGTCACGAAGGATTGACCCTTCGCGTCCAGAGAAATCTGGACGGGCGTCCTTGGCCGACTCGGGGCGCCGGCTCGGATAGAGCCGACCCTCGCTCCGCCTCCTTCCCTCGTTGGGTTGTCCAGACCGCCGAATCGAATTCCTCAGCGGACGATGGCAGGCTTGGCGCTACCGGCCGCCGGAGTCGCCGGGAGGCTTTGCGGAAGCCGGAGCGCCCTCCGGGCCATGGTATCCGGGGGGCATCGGCTTCTTGGCGAAGTCGGCCTTGGTGGCCTCCGGTTCGCTGGACTTGCATCCCGCGAGGGCGGCGGCCAAGGCGGCCACGATCAGCCATCTCATCGGAGAGCGTCCCACTTGTTCAGGTAGCGCTTACCGAAGCATCCGCCCGCGTTCCCGTCGGTAACGCCGCCGCCCATGTCGACGGTCGCCTCGGGCTTCATGCTCTTCGCGTGGCCGTCGGCGAAGGCCACGGGCGAGTTGCCCGCGTAGTAACGATCGATGAACCCCTTGTAGGTGGGATCGGGAGCCTTGAAGAACGGATCGCCCGCCTGCCCCGGCAACACGCCGCCCTGTCCCTTCGCGTCGCTGCTCGAAGGACCCTGGAAGACGGCGGTCCACGAGCCGTAGGCGCCTTCCATCTTGTTCGCGGCCGAGTCGTGGTCGGTTCCCTTGGGGGTGCCGCTTCGGGTGGCGAACAGAACGGTGTCCGCGACGTTCGTGATGCTCGTCTGAGAGCGGGTCGCGTTCTCGTACCAGTTCGCGGCCCCGTAGTTCGGATCGCCGTTGAAGGCGATCACGCCGCGGAACTTCCAGAACGTGCCCGCCGCACCGGAACAGTCGCCGCTCAGGACGCCGTTGGCGACGTAGCTGACCTTCGGGCCTGAGTCGTAGCTCGTGGTCGTCCTGACGCTGTCGTTCGGGTCCTTGAAGATCCCGTACGACTTGACGTACGGCAGGGTGATCATCATCCACGAGGACTGCCAGCCGTAGGTGATCTGGTCGACGTACTGCGCCGCGAACTGATCGTCCGCGTCGCCCGAGTACATGATCGACGCCGTCGCGAGCTGTTTGACGTTGCTCAGCGACTGGGCGCCCTTGGCGGCGTTCTTCGCCTGGGCGAAGACGGGGAACAGGATGGCGGCGAGGATCGCGATGATCGCGATGACGACGAGGAGTTCGATGAGGGTGAACGCTTTTCGTTGCATGAGGGCTCTTCTTCGAGATCGGAGGGCGGCTTAGACGGTCGTGCCGGGAACGAGGGTGACCGGGAGGGTTTGGAGCGGCGGGACGCTCTCGCCGGCGATAAGGCGGTGCAGCGTCCGAACGGCGAGGCCCGCCATCTCCCGGAAGGGCGCGCGCACGGTGGCGAGGTTCCAGCGAAGCTCGGTAGCGGAGGGACAGCCGTTGTATCCCATGACCGCGACGTCGACGGGCACGTTGATCCCTTCGCGAACGAGCTGGCTTGCCACGCGATGGGCCGGAGCGTCGTCCCAGGCCACGACGGCGGTCGCCCGGTCGGGTCCACGCAGACGCGCGAGATCCTCCGGGGGCATCCCAATGGGCTTGTCGGACGCGCCGTCGATCTCCGGATGGTGACCGTGGATCGGACGTCCGAACTCGACCGCGAGGCCGAGGATCGACGCCTCGTGGAGGAAACCCTCCTGGCGCTCCAGAACGGACGGAAACGGGTAGTCGGCGGCTAGGTAGAGCGCGCGGCGGTGGCCCCGCGCGTGGAGGTGACGGGCCTGCATCCGGCCGCCTTCCCAGGCGTCGGCCACGACGCTCGGGATCTCGGCCAGCGGGTCCGCGATGGCGACGACGGGAAGGTGGGCCTCGGCGAGCATCGTCACGATGGGATGCTCGGGCAGCGCGGTGACGATCAGGCCGTCGAGCCGACCGTCGGAAAGGCTGGCGACGACCTTCTCCGGGGTGAGGTCGGCGTGAGGGGTGTGGAGGAGAAGGTCGAGTCCCAGCCCGACGCAGGCGGCCTGCAGGCCGGAGAGCACCTCGGCGATGTAGCCGTTGCGGGGATCGACGCACTCGTAGCCCGAGAAGTAGCCCACGATCCCGGTGCGGCGGTTGCGAAGCGAGCGAGCGAGGCCGTTGGGATGGTAGTTCATCTCGTCGGCCGCCCGGAGGATCGCCTGCCGGTTCGCCTCGGAGACGCGCGAGGTGGAGCGAGCCCCGTTGAGAACGACCGACGCCGCCGCCGTACCGACGCCGGCGCGGATCGCGATCTCCTTCAGGGTTGCCGGTTTTGATGGGCTCATTAAACGTTAGCTCAAGACCTAGTGTACAATGAGCTAACGTTTAATGCAAGGGAGCATGGCTAAATTCTCGTCTAGGGTGGTCGCGGCTCGATGATCCTCGTTCCGCTCGTCCCCACGATCGTCTCCGTCCGGCCGCTCGCCGGCCCTTCGGTCGCCCGCTACCGGGTCGCCGAGTACGCCGTCGACCTGAGGGCGGCCTATAAGGACCCTTTCGACCCCGACGACGTGGCGCTCGACCTGCGCGTCGTCGCGCCCTCGGGACGACGGCTGAGCGTTCCCGGCTTCCTCTATCGTCCCTACCGCCGAACCCTCGGCCGGGCGACCCTACCGATCCCCATCGCCAGCACCGACGCCCTCGCGGCGGGCAAGGCCGCGCCGACGCGCACGTCCGAAGGGGCGGAGATCATGGTCCCGAGCGGTCCGCCCGAGTGGCGCGTCCGCTTCGCGCCCGCCGAGGTCGGCCGCTATCGTCTGGAGTTCGTCCTGCGCACGCGCGCCGGAACGGCCCGCCGGACCGCGAGCCTTCTCGCGAAGCCCGCGACGGGCGGCTTCGTCCGCGTGTCGCCGCGCGACGGGCGCTACTTCGCGACGTCGGACGGCGCTCCGTACTGGCCGCTGGGCGAGAACGTCGCCTGGGCGGGTCCGCGCGGCACGCGCGACTACGACGACTGGCTTCCGAAGCTGGGCGCGCAGGGCGCGAACTGGGGCCGCGTCTGGCTTTCGCCGCCCTGGGCCACCTTCGCGCTCGAGCCGAAGACGTTGGGGCAATTCGACCTCGGCAACGCCTGGCGGCTGGACTACGTCCTCGGGCTGGCTCAGCGAAAAGGCGTGCGCCTGGCGCTGTGCGTCGACTCGTACAACGTTCTGCGCGACCGGGTCAGTTGGCCCGAGTGGGAGCGCTCGCCGCAACGGCTCGTCGTGAAACGGCCGGGCGACTTCTGGACCGATCCGACGGCGGCGCGCCTCTACCGGAACAAGCTTCGCTACCTCGTCGCCCGTTGGGGGGCGTCGACCGCCACGATGGGCTGGGAGCTTTGGAACGAGGTCGACGGGGTCGCCGACTACGCGGCGGCGCCCGTGCGGGAGTGGCACCGACGCATGGCGACCTACCTCCACGCGATCGACCCTTACGGCCATCCCGTCGGCACGAGCTTCGGCGGCAGCGGCGAGGGCGCGGGCGACGCGGCCGTGTTCGGGCTGAAGGCGATCGACTACGCCCAGAGCCACCGGTACGACGACCCGGACTTGGCGCTCGGCGTGGTCCGGGCGCAGGCGCGACTCGGCGCGCTGGGCAAGCCGCACTTCGTGGGCGAGGTAGGGGCCGACGCGTCGGGCGACCGCTCCGCCGACGACCCGGACGGCTATCAGGTCCACGATCCTCTCTGGGCGAGCCTCGCCTCGGGCGCGGCGGGCGGGGCGATGCCGTGGTGGTGGGACTCCTACGTCGGACCGCGCGGCCTCTATCCGATTTTCGGAGCGGCGGCGCGCTTCGCGAAGGGCATCGCCTTCGACCGCGAGGGCTTCGCGTCGGTGACTCCCACCCTCGCCTACGCCGCCAGGGGAACCCGCTCCCGGCGCGACGCGGTTCCGACCACCGACGGCGTCGGATGGGAACCGGCCCCCTACAACGCGCCGCGGACGGTAAGGATCGACGCGCGCGGCATGGCCGCCCCCCGCCTCGCGCGGGTCCAGCAGGGCGTGGGCAACCACAAGGATCTCCATAATCCGGTCACCTTCGATACCGACCTCCCGTCGCCGACGCGCCTCGTGGTCGAGGTCGGCGACGTTTCCGGCTACGGTGGCGCGGCCTTGCGGATCGTGCGCGACGGCGAGACGATCGTCGAGCGGGCCTTTCCCGATCCCGATGGCGACCGCGACACCGCGACGCTGAAGGGCTTCGCGGGCGAGTTCACGGTCGAGATCCCGGCGGGCCGCCACCGCACGATCGTGGAGAACCCCGGCCAGGACTGGTTCGTCGCGGCCTTCCGGGTCGTGGGGGCGCTGGAGAGCGCCGTCCCGCCCTTGATTGCCCGGGCGGCGGTCGGCCGGAACACGGCGATCGCGTGGGTTCGGAACGAGGATCTCACCTGGAAGAACGTCGTGGCCAAGCGTGCGGTCGGAGCGATCCCCCCGACCGTGCTTACCGTTCCGCGCCTCGCTCCGGGCCGCTGGCGCGTCGAGCGTTGGGACACCTGGTTGGGCCGGATCGTGGGGACCAGCGCGGTCGAGGTCGGACCCGACCGGCGCGCGATCGTCGCGCTGGGCGCGATGGGAGGCGACGTGGCCCTGAAGCTCGTCCGGTTGCGTTAGCCTTCACGCATTGACCGGCAGCGCGAAGGCGGAACGTCGTTTAAACCCTTAGAACGATGCCGGGATATAATCCTTCGCGCCGACTTTCGCCGCGACCCGCTCCTATTCCATGCGTCCTGTCCTCGCTTCGCTCCTCTTCTCTCCCCTTCTCCTCGCCGGATGCGGCGGCGGAGGATCCAGCGCTCCATCCCGGTCCCCCGACCAGGAAGCCGCCCTCCGGGCCGTCGAAAGCGTCGCTGAGGTCAACCGGAAAGGCTCGAAAGGACCGGTCCGCCCCGACCGAACACGGCTCGTCCGCCACGGGGCCGCTCGCTCCGAAGACGAGGCGACCTACGACGAAAACCTGCGGCTCTGGACCACCGTCGAAACGGACGGCAACCGGGAGACGACCCACTACTGGTTGGACCGCCGGACCATCCGCCCGGCTGGGACGAAAGTCGTCACCTACCCCGATGAGGGCACGGATGACCCGAAGACCACCGTCTTCGAGGAGACGATCACCGACGGGCCGAACAAGGGCTTCCACCGTACGGGCAGTCAGACCGACATTGGTCCTGGGTCGTGGACCTCGACCAGCGAAGCCTCGCTCGCGGACGGCAGCGTTCGGAAGTCGTTCCAAAGCCTGGATGAGGACGGCACGATGACTTGGTCGATGGACGACACGTCGGGATCAGGGCTCCACTCGAAGCTTTTCCTGGTCCAGCATCGGGACGGATCGGAACGGCGCTCCCAGGAGAACGACGACTTCTTAGCGTCCGCCGACCGCAACGCGGACGGCGAGGTGACGGGCAAGGTCGTCGCCCAAAAGCCCGCCCGATCGGCGACTTTCGAGGGCGCCACCGACGGAACGGTCACCGTCCACTACGCCGACGGAGCCTCCGAGACCTTCGCTCCCGCCCGCTAAGTTCCGTGTTGTACCGGAGCTAGGGGAGCGGTATGTCTCCGAGTGTGTCTAAAATGGTCGGGGCGACAGGATTCGAACCTGCGGCCTCATGCTCCCAAAGCACGCGCTCTACCAAGCTGAGCTACGCCCCGCGACCGAACGTAGAGGGTACCGCCAAAACGGGGTCCGTAGGGAGGCGGGGCGCTTTTCGCCCACGGACCCCGACTCGAACTCAGTGCATCGCTTTGTCGCCGTAGAGCGTCTGGATGTACGCGATCTGGCCCAGATGGTAGTTCGCGTTCCAGCGCGGGTAGGCCATCATCTCGGACATCTTGAACGTCTGCATGCTGCCGCCCGGTCCGTACGGCAGTTCCGTCGTCTCTTCCAACCGCTCGTCGGGAAGGTTCTTGAGCAGTTCGAAGAAGCGCCCCAGCTTCTCCTTGGCGGCGGCCTCACACGCCTCCACGGTCGTCCACGACGTCATCTCCGACCTTTCGGCCGCCTCCGCCTCCTCACCCGGCTCCCCCGGCGCGTTCCCGACGATACTGTAGGCCCAGTCCGGACACTTCGCCAGTTCCTGGCAGATCTCGATCACCGAACGGCCCGCGTCGAGCGGCTTCCAGCCGAGCTTGTCCTGCGGAACCGCCTTCGCGTAGTTGAAGGCCTCTTCCATTGCGGACCGGGTCACGTCGATCGTAAGGTCTTGCAGTCTCATCCTGTTTCCTGAAGTTTTTAGTAGAACTCCGTCTCCTATTATCGCCGAGCGGTACGTCGAACGCAAGGGGTCTTTTAGGGCTCTTCCAGAAGGTGGACGCGGAGCGTTCTGTCGTCGCAGGCGGAGCCTCCGACGACGCGACTCCAGCGTAGGGATCGGAAGCTCAATGCATCTCTCTGTCTCCGTAGAGCGTCCGGATGTACGCGATCTGGCCGGCGTGGTAGGTGAGGTTCCAGCGCGGGTAGTCGAGAAGCTCGGCGACGGTGTGATCCCGACCGCCGTTGAAAGGGAGCCATTTCGTGCGAGCGAGGTCTTCGTCCGTGTAGCCCCGGTACAGGTCGTAGAGCCGGACGAGCTTCTCCCGGCAGGCCGCCTCGCAGGCGTCGATCGTCGTCCAGGACTCCATCTCCGCCCGCTGCGCGGCGGCGGCGTTCTCAGGGTCGTCGGGCTTCCCGTCGGTTAGCGCCCAGTACGCCCAGTCCGGGGTCTTCGTCAGCTCGCGCGCCATCCTCAGGACGGACTGGCCGATGCCGAGCGGCCGCCACTCCAGGCGGTCCTCCGGCACGGCGCGGGCGTAGCGGAAAGCCTCCTCTCGGGCCCGCTCGATCGCTTCGATCATGTGATCCTGCAGACGCATCACCGATCATAGCTCCTCCCGACACGGCCACAATAGAGGGGTGATCCTCGCGGACGGACGGACGAACATGGCGCGGGATGCCGCGCTTCTCGATGCCGCCGAAGTGGGCGAGTGGGGTTGGCGGGTGTACGGTTGGGACGGGCCTTGGGTAAGTCTCGGGCGGTTCCAAGACCCCCAGCGCGCGGTCGCGCCGGGGTGGGACCGGTGGTGCGTCCGCCCGACCGGCGGACGGGCGGTGCTCCACGGACACGACGCGACCCTTGCCCTCGCGCTTCCTCACGACGGCGACTGCCGCCAGGTGAAGGCCCTCTACCGCCGCCTCATCGCTCCCCTCGTGGAGGCCCTCTGCGCCTGCGGCCTGGAGTGTCGTCTCGCGGAGACGACGCGCTACGTCGGGCGGGGACGGGAGAGCGAGGACTGTTTCGCCTTCCGCTCGCCCAACGACGTGGTCTGCCCCGATACCGGCGCGAAGGTCTGCGGCTGCGCCCTGCGGGTTTCGGAACGGGGCGCGCTGCTTCAGGCGAGCGTGCCGTATCGTGCGCCTCTGGCCGAGGGGGGCATCGTCGGTGGCGTCGCCCGCCCGGTTCGCGACTGGGATCACGCGGGGTTCGAGGACGCGGTTCGGCGCGCTTTGGCGTCAAGATAGAACGTGCTCCTTCCCGCTGCGCAGACGCCGCCCGCCTTCGACTTTCGGGTCGAGCCGGGGCGCGGCCTGACGGTCGTCGCGAGCGGCGTGCCCCTGGTGCGCGGCTCCTACTTCCAGATCGTCTCCCCCGACTGGAAGCGGTTCTACTACGGCTCCGTGGCGGGCTATCAGAAGATCGAGCGGCCCGATGGGGACACCGTGCGGGTGAGCTTCAAGGGCGTCGACGTGGAAGGGTCGCAGACCTACCACCGTGAGGGCGACCGGCTGAAGGTCCACTCCGAGTTCGACTACCGGGGCGAGGCCCCCGCCATCGTCGAGATCGCGGCGGGCCTCGTGTGGATGCCCGCCCTGGCGAAAGGCGCCACCCCCGCCCCGCCCGCGACGGAGACGATCGGGGGCCGCCGCCTGGGACCGGATTCGCCGACTTTCGGCCTAGCGGGCCCGCTCGGCATGCTGGAAGGGAGCGCGAGCGAGCCGCTGACCGTGTTCGACGCGCGCCGCTACCCACAGTCGTGGGCCGAAGGCAAGGACGCGCTGTGGGTAGGCGACCTTGCCCTGACGCTCGAGAAGGGCAAACGGGCGACTCTGGACATGGAGTGGCGGATTCCGACCTCGGCCTCTAAGGAACCCGCCCTCCTCAAGCGCGATCTCGCGTCGGTCGCTATCCCCGACGCGCGGCTGCCCGACGAGTCGCGGCCCCAACTCATCCCCAGACCCCAGCTCGATCAGCTCGACTACGCCCACCCCATCGAGGTGACGGGGGCTTGGGACCTTCCCGTCGGCGTCTTCGACCACTTCGACGCGTTCAAGGCCGCCCTCGCCCGCCGCTTCGTCGTACCCGTCCCGAACGCGAAGACGAAGCGGGTCGCCCTCGACGGCGGCGTCAGCAAGCTCGGTTTCAATCCCGGCGGCTACCGCCTGACCCTGCGGGCCGATCGGGGCATCACGATCGTCGGCGAGGAGGACACCGGCCTGCGCAACGCCGCCGAGCGGCTGGCCCAGATCGCGTTCGCCAAGGGCGGCAAGCTCTGGCTCCCCTCGGGCTACCTGTACGACGACCCCAAGGTGCGATGGCGCGGCGTCCACCTGTTCGGCGGCCCGAAGGCCCGCGCGTTCCAGAAGAACCTCTGGACCCGCGTCCTGCGGCCCCTGGGCTTCGACCACGTCGTGCTCCAGTGCGAGCGGACCGCCTGGGACGCGACGCCGGGGATCGCGACGCCGATCTCGATGACGAAGGCCCAACTGGCGGACCTGTTCGGCCTCTACCGCAACCTCGGAGTCGAGGCTATTCCGCTCATTCAGAGTTTCGGCCATATGGAATGGCTTTTCGCGAACGGCAAGAACCTCGACCTTGCGATGAACCCGGACGTGCCCTACGCGATCGATCCGCGCAAGCCCAAGGCGCGGGAGACCCTGAGCGCGATCTGGGACGAGGCGATCGCCCTCGCAAGGCCCAAGACGATCCACTTCGGGCTCGACGAGGTCTCGATGACGGGCTGGACCGGCGGCGATCTGTTCCTTACCGACGTCTGGAAAAGCCAACTCGACTTCCTGGGGAACTACGCCAAAGGGAAAGGCGTCGAGACGATGCTCTGGGGCGACCAGGCCCTCTTCGGCAAGGAGGCCCCCGACGCCGCGCTCGCGGGAACGGCGGCGGACGCCAAGGCCCGGCGGGACGCGATCCCAAGGGGCTCATGGATCGCAGACTGGCACTACAAGGCCGATCCCCGCCCCGAGACGTTCCAAGGGAACCTGAGCCTCTGGAAGGACGCCGGGATGCGCCCCATCGCGGCGACGTGGTACCGGCCCGAGAACATCCGGGGCTTCGCCCTCGCGGCAGGCCAGCTCGGCGCGGGACTGCTCCAGACGACGTGGGCGGGCTACGAGAGCACGGAAGAGGCGATGCTGCAGAATCCCGTCCAGTTCGGGGCGATGGTCCTCGCGGCGGACTACGGCTGGAGCGCCCGGAAGGAACTGCCCGAGGAGCTTTCCTACGACGCGAACGAAGTGTTCCGAAAGCTCTACTTCGGGCGGCCCTCGCTGCTGAAGCCCGGAAAGGGGACCGCCCTCGGCGGAACGGCCGCCTTCGCGGTGGGCGACGTCCGTTTCCGCACGCTCGATCTGCGCGCCGCCTCCGTGCTCCGACCAAACCCGGAAGCGGGCGGCTCGATCGAGCTCGACGTGGCCGCTAAGGGCCGCGAACTGAACCTCGCGCTGGCGACGGATCTCCCGGCGGAGTTCGGCGAGGCGGTCGCGGAAGTCCGGGTCGAACGGGCGGCTCTTCCGCCGTTGGTCGAGCGCCTGGTCTACGGACGCGACGTGCGCGCCCTGACCGATCCCGCCGCGCTGTCGAAAGGCGACCGCTCGCCGGGCGGCCCGTCGGCCTTCCGGTTCGATCTCGGCCGGACGACGGCCACCGTCACCCGGATCGTCGTCCGGCCCCTCAACCGCTACTCCGGCGTGAGGCTGATGGGCGCGACGCTGGTGGATTGACGCCCGTTACGCGGCCTTCTTCGCGGAGGCCGAGTCGCTCTCAAGCTCGGCGAGGTGGCGGGCGAACGGCAGGAAGATGAGGTTGTCCTTGCGGAGGACGCCCGCGCTGCGGTTGGTCATCCAGTCGCCGCGGCACTTGTTGCAGCAGGCGATCTGCTCGAGGCCGTCGGTCGTCATCGAGCTGATTTCACAGTAGGGGCAGTTCATGGTCTTTCCTGGTCAGGGGCGCGCCGCCGCGCCGGTCTGTGTTCCGTGTTCCGTCCTTGAGAGCATCGCCCTGATGGCAGATTCACCAGGATCGGACTATAAACAGCAAGGGCGCCGGGCCTTTCGCTCGGGCTAAAGTAGAGGGCGATGGAACCGATCAAGCGCCGAGACCTCCTGGTGGCCGGAGCGGCCGCCGGACTCGGGCTCGCCACCCTGCCCAACCTTCAGGCCGCGACCACCCCTTCCGTTCCGGGGCAAGGCGTCCCGAAGCAAAAGGGGCGGAACGTCGCGGAGCTTCGGACCCCCAAGCTGGACAAGGTGCGCGTCGGCTTCATCGGCGTCGGCGCGCGGGGCGGCGGCCACGTCGCGCAGATGCTCTTGCTAGAGGGCGTCGAGGTCAAGGCGATCTGCGACACGCACGTTCCGAGCGCCGCCGCCTCCGCGAAGCGCGTCGTGGACAAGGGCTTCCCCGCCCCGGCCCTCTACACCGAGGGCGAGCACGCCTTCGAGAAGATGCTGGCGCGGGACGACCTCGACATGGTCGTCATCGCGACGCCCTGGCAGTGGCATACCCCGATGGCGGTCGCCGCCATGAAGGCGGGCAAGCACGCCTTCGTCGAGGTGCCCGCCGCGACGACCCTGGAGGACTGCTGGCGACTCGTCGACACCGCCGAGGAGACCCAGCGGCACTGTATGATGATGGAGAACGTCAACTACGGCCGTGAGGAGCTGATGGTGCTCAACATGTGCCGCCTGGGCGTTTTCGGCGAGCTGCTCCACGGCGAGGCGGCCTACATCCACGACCTGCGAGAACAGATGAACGAGGTCGACCACGGCACCGGCTCGTGGCGCACCTACGAGTACGCCCGGCACAACGGCAACCTCTACCCCACCCACGGCCTCGGTCCGGTCGCCCACTACATGGGGATCAACCGGGGCGACCGACTCGACTACCTCACGTCGATCTCCTCTCCCTCGCGGGTGCGCGCGATCTACGCCCAAGAGCACTTTCCCGAGGGGCACAAGTGGCGGAGCCTGAAGTTCCAGGCGGGCGACATCAACACCACGCTCATCAAGACCGTCCTCGGTCGCTCGATCATGGTCCAGTGGGACGAGCAGCTCCCCCGCCCCTACTCGCGTCTCAACTTCGTCCAGGGGACGAAGGGCGCTTGGGGCGGCTTCCCCAACCGCCTCGTCTTGGAAGGCACGACTCCGAACACCGAGTCGTGGGTGCAGGGCGCGGACCTCAAGCCGTTCTTCGAGAAGTACGACCACCCGCTCTGGAAGAAGGTGGCGGGCCTGCCGCAGAACAACGGCGGCCATGGCGGCATGGACTTCGTGATGCTCTGGAGGATCGTCTACTGCCTGCGCAACGGTCTACCCTTGGACCAATCCGTGTACGACGGCGTGGCTTGGTCGTGCGTCACGCCGCTCAGCGAGGTCTCGGTCGCGAACCGGGGCCGCTCGATGGACGTACCCGACTTTACGCGCGGGGCATGGAAGACGACCCCGCCCCTCGTGATCGAGGCGTAGACGCCAAGCGCCGGGACCACCAAGCCCCGGCAGAGGGGGCGGCGACAACGTTGCGCGTTCCTCGACCGCCCCGTCCTTTAGCCCAGAGCGGCGATCACCGCGTCGCGGTACTCCGTCGTGGACGCGGAGCCGCCGAGATCGCGCGTGGTGCGCTTCCCTTCCTGGAGGACCGAGAGGACGGCCGCCTGGATGCGGTCGGCCATCGCGTGCTCGCCGATATGGCGGAGCATCATGAGACCGCTCGAAAGGAGGGCGGTCGGGTTGGCGAGCCCCTTGCCCGCGATGTCCGGAGCGGAGCCGTGGACCGCCTCGAAGACGGCGTTGGTGATGCCGATGTTCGCGCCCGGGGCGAGGCCGAGTCCTCCGACGAGACCCGCGCACAGGTCGCTCACGATGTCGCCGTAAAGGTTCTCCGTCACGAGGACGTCGAACTGCTCGGGACGCATCACGAGCTGCATGCAGCAGTTGTCCACGATGATGTCGTCGCCCTTGATGTCCGTGTACTGGGCGGCGACCTTGTAGAACTCCTCGAGGAACATGCCGTCGGACATCTTCATGATGTTCGCCTTGTGGACGGCGGTGACGCGCTTGCGCCCCTGTTTGCGCGCCATGTCGAAGGCATAGGCGCAGATCCGCATACAGGCGCCGCGGGTGATAACCTTGATCGACTGGGCGAGGTCCGGCGTGGGCATGAATTCGATACCCGCGTAGAGGTCTTCCGTGTTCTCGCGCACGATGACGAGGTCCAGGTCGCGCTCGCTGAAGGGCGTCGTCACGCCGGGTAGGGTGCGCGTGGGGCGGACGTTGGCGAAAAGGTCGAGCTTCTTGCGCAGGGTGACGTTGGCGCTGACGTGGCCCTTGCCGATCGGGGTCGCGGTCGGTCCCTTGAGGGCCACCCCGATCTCGCGGATCGCCTGCACCGTCGCGTCGGGCATCGCGGGACCGCCCTTGTCGAGGCTCGGCTGGCCCGCCTCGAGGAACGTGTACTCGGCCTCAAAGCCCGCCGCCTCCAGGATGCGCAGGACGGCGTCGGTGATCTCGGGACCGATGCCGTCTCCGGGAATGATCGCGATGCGTCGGGAAGCCATGCCGAACAGTCTACTTAGCCTCACGGAACGGCGTTTTCCAAGCCGAAAGACCCATGACGAAAATACTTGATCCGATCCGCTGTAACTCTCGCCAGAGTGGGACGTCACTAAGGATAAGTCCCATGAAAACTCGCTTGTTCCCTGCCTTCGCGACCCTTGCGATCCTCGCGCTGGCCGCCGTCGCGCCCGCTCAGGATCGGGGCCGTCGCAGCGGTGGCGAGAGCCGCGAACGTTCCTCCCCCTCTCGGTCGGGCGGCGAGCGTTCCCGCGGCGAGTCTCGAAGCCGAGACGCTTCCCCGAGCCGCGACTCGTCCAACCGAGACTCTGGACGAAGCCGAGACGACGCCCGACCGAACCGAAGCGATTCCCGCTCCTCGGATTCCCGGCCCGGCGGCTCCCGCCCGAACGACCCACGCCCGTCCGATCGCTCCTCCGGCGATTCGCGGCCCTCGCGCGGGAACGACACGCCCCGCCGCGACGAGTCTCGTCCGAGCGACGGTCGCCCTGGCGGCGCTCCCGACCGCTCTCAGGATCGGAGGGACCGCGACTCCCGTCCGTCCGACTCCCGGAACGACGGCTCCCGGCGCAACCCGTTCGATCGGAGCGAGCGTCCGCGCGAAACGCGGCCCGGTGACCGCTCCAACGATCGAGGCGGCTGGCCTGACCGGTCGAACGATCGTCCGGGCCGTCCCGGCACGCCCGAGAGCGCCTCGGGACGGCGCAGCCCGTTCGACCGGAACGGTGGCTTCGGTGGACGCGACGACCGCCGTCCCTCGGGCGGCTTCGGAAACCGCGACGACCGAGGCGCCAACCGAGGCGGCTTCGGCGGCTGGAACGACCGCCGCCCCAACCGTCCGGTCTACGCCGCGCCCACGCGCTTCGACGGTCGGGGACGGTTCGACCGCCCGGTTCGGTACGCGACGCCCCCGATCCACTCGGTCCTGGGCGTGCAGATCCGCCGCTCCGATGCGCGTCGGGGCTCGGACTTCGCGTTCGGCGGCGTCTTCGGCGGCCTGCGCGTCGGCTACGTGAGCTACGGCGGCTATGGCGGCGGAAGCGGCTTCGGGTTCGGCTACACGCACTACGCGTACGATCCCTTTGCCCCGAACTGCGCCGTCGTCGCCTCCCCCTGGTACCGCTACTCGTACCTGCCGCCGTACATCGACAACTCCCGCGTGATCGTGGTCAACAACTACCCGTCAAGCTGGAACTGGGACGGCTGGCAGACCTACGACGTCCGTTCCGACCGACGCGACGAGGCGGTCCAAGGCGCCTTGGACGATCTGCGCGACGCCTTCGAGGAGGCCAGCGACCGCTACGGCAACCGCCTGATTCCGCAGGACGGCAACGTCGCGATCTACAACGACGGCCATTACGACTACTCGCTGAACCCCGACGACTTCGCGCAGATGTTCCTCGACGGCATCGAGCAGTCGAAGACCGTCCGCTACGAGATCCAGGAGGTTCGGAGGCAAGGCGACGAAGTCCGGGTCCGAGCGCGCCACACCTACGAAGACTCGTGGGGCCAGGAGCAGTCCGTGATCCACACGCTGACCCTTCGGCGCGGCCGCGACGGCGGCTACGTGATCCGCGAGTTCGGCTCCGAGTAGGCGTTTCGCCCTTGGGAAGAGGTAAGAAGAGAGGACTCCGCTCCCTTCTCGCCTCTTCCGGCGTTCGAGGGCGTAGGAATCGATAAGCCGTATGAGTCTCCCCCCGCTGTTTCCCCGCCGCGTCACCAGCCCCTGCCGAATCGGCCCGCTCACGATGGGCTCGGGGCATCCGGTGGTCGTGCAGTCGATGATCACGGAGGAGACGCGGAACATCGAAGGGTGCGTCGAGCAGATCATCGAGCTTCACCGTGCGGGATGCGAACTGGTGCGGGTCACGACGCCCTCGCTCGGCGAAGCCGAGTGCCTGGCGGAGATCCGCGCCAAGGTCAACGAGCGGCACGGCTACGTGCCGCTGACCGCCGACGTCCACCATCAGGGAACGGACATCGCGGTCGAGGCCGCGAAGCACGTCGATGAGGTCCGGGTCAATCCGGGCCTCTTCGTCTTTCGGCGGCATGGAACGCGCGCGAAGACCGAAACGGGCCTCGCCGTCGACGTGCGCGGACGTGAGGAGAACGAGGTCGACCGGCTTCGCGCGGAGCTCGCCTACGATCCCGCCGAGTGGGCCCTCGAACTGGAGGCGATCGAGGAGAGCTTCGTGCCCGTCCTCGAAGCCTGCAAGAGGTTCGACCGCGCGATCCGGGTCGGCGTGAACCACGGCTCGCTTTCCGAACGCATCCTCATCACCTACGGCGACACGCCCCGAGGCATGGTCGAGTCGGCCATGGAGTACCTGCGGCTAGGCGAGAAGCACGGCTACACGAACTTCAACATCTCCGCCAAGGCGTCGCGGGTGCCGATCATGGTCGCCGCGAACCGGCTGATGGCTTCCCGGATGCTCGAAGAGGGAATGCGCTATCCCCTCCACCTCGGCGTCACCGAGGCGGGCGACGGCGACTACGCGCGGGTCAAGTCGACCGCCGGCATCGCCACCCTCCTGATGGAGGGCATCGGCGACACCATCCGCGTCTCGCTCAGCGAGGACCCGATCCACGAGATTCCCGTCTGCTACGACATCCTCCAGTCGCTCGGCCTGCGAATCACCAAGGTCGAGTACATCGCCTGCCCTTCGTGTGGCCGGACGAAGTTCAACCTCCCGACCGTCTTCAACCAAGTCCGGGACGCGACGAAGCACCTGAAAGGCCTCACCCTCGCCGTCATGGGGTGCATCGTGAACGGCCCCGGCGAGATGGCCGACGCGGACTACGGCTACGTCGGCGCGGCGGGCGGCAAGATCACCCTCTACCGTAAGCGCGACGTGGTGAAGACGGGCATCCCGCAGGAGCGCGGCGTCGAGGAGCTGATCGCGCTCCTCAAGGCCGACGGCGTCTGGAAGGAGCCCGGCGAAGGCTCGGACGGCCTTACACCGCTCCCGACCCTCGCCCCGAAAAACCGACTCGCGCCCGCCGCGCCGGTTTAGGACCGTTCTTGGGAACGCGGAGCGTGTAGCCGGAGGCGCCGGTCTTCGCGGAACGTCACGCTCTCGCGAAAGCTTCGCTTTCGACTACCTCGCGTTCTTACGGGCGGAACTCGTCCGGGACGCGGTAGTTCACGTCCAACGCCCTCAGCCGTTCGAGTTGGGGCCGCAAACGGACGAGAAAATCGTCGTACGACTTCCCTTCCTTAGGCGACCAGAGCACCTCCGCCAGGGCGGAAAGGCGTGGAAAGGCCATGTACTCGACCTGCTTCGGACCTGAGAGGTACTCCGTCCAGAGCTGCCCCTGCGCGCCGAGGACGTGCTTCGCCTCTTCGGCGTTGAGGGCGGCGGGCACCGGCTCGAAGGCGTAGACCTTCGAAAGCGGTACGAAGCCGCCGATCGACAGGGGCTCCGTCTTCGGATCGCCCTGGTAGTAGTCCAGGTAGGTCCAGCCGGTCGGCGCCATCACCACGTCGTGGCCCGACTTGGCGGCGGCGATGCCGCCCGCCTCGCCGCGCCAGCTCATCACCGCCGCGCCCGGCGCGAGGCCGCCCTCAAGGATCTCGTCCCAGCCGATGAGCCGCCGCCCCTTCGAAGCGATATAGGCGTCCATCTGGCGTACGAACCAGCTCTGCATCTCGTGCTCGTCCTTGAGTCCGAGGGCCTTGATTCGGGCCTGCACCTTGGGCGACTCCTCCCACTGCTTCTTCGGGGCCTCGTCGCCCCCGATGTGGATGAAGGTCGAAGGGAAGATCGCCATCGTCTCGTCCAAAACGTCCTTGTAGAACGCGATCGTCGCGTCCTCGGGATTGAGGATGTTCTCGATCACGCCCCAGTCGGTGCCGACCTCGATCGGGTGGTCGAGGTTGCCGAGTTCGGGATAGGCGGCGATGGCGGCTTGGCTGTGGCCGGGCATCTCGATCTCCGGCACGACGTTGACGAAGCGGTCGGCGGCGTAGGCGACCAGTTCGCGCAGATCGTCCTGGGTGTAGAAGCCGCCGTGGGGCGTCCCGTCGTACTTGTGGTCCTGATAGTGGCCCAGCATCGACTGCTTGCGCATCGACCCGACCTCCGTCAGCCTGGGATACTTTTTGATCTCGATCCGCCACCCTTGGTCTTCCGTCAGATGGAGGTGGAAAGTGTTCATCTTGTGGAGCGCGAGGAGGTCCACGTACTCCAGCAGGAACGCCTTCGGCATGAAATGCCGTCCCACGTCGAGGTGGGCGCCGCGCCAGCCGAACCGAGGGCGGTCCTCGACATGGACGCCCGGCACGTTCCAGGCGACGCCCTTGACCTCCGCTTGGCGGAAGACTCGGGTCGGCAGAAGCTGGCGCAGGGTCTGGATGCCGTAGAAGATCCCGGCGGGTTTCGCCGCCCGGATCTCAACCCCTTTCGCGCTCGCGTCCAGCGTGTATCCCTCGGCGCCGCCAATCTTGGGATCGAGGGTCAGCCGGATCGCGTTGTCGCCGCCGCGCTCCCGGATCGGGAGCGGCAGGCCGGTGGCGACAAGGTCACGCTGAAGTACGCGCCCCAGTTTGGCGAGGGTTTTTGAAGCGACGATAGCGGTGTTCGCGTCAAGGACGAACGCGCCCGGACGTTCGTGAAGGACGACGGGGCGGGGGAGGATGGCGGGGAGAGGCATCGCGTTCATCGGACGGTGATCGGGACGGTGAGCGGAAGGTCGCGCGACGAGGTCCCGATCCGCAGGCGGTAGACGCCCGGATCGACGACCCATCCCTTCTTCGCCACGTCGTAACGGGCAAGGTCGCGCCTAGGGAAGCGCATCGTCACCGTTCGCGTCGTACCCGGCGCCAGCGTCGCCTTCGCGAAGGCGCGCAGCTCGCGCGGCGCGCGAGCTGCAGGCCCTTTCGGCGGTTCGGCGTAGACCTGCACCGTCTCAGCGCCCGCCATCCGGCCCGTGTTCTTCACGACGACGGAGATCCCGATCGTCTCGCCTGCCGAGACGGACGGCTTCGAGAGGGCGAAGCTCGTGTAGGAGAGCCCGAAACCGAACGGGTAGAGGGGATTCGTGTGGTTCTGGTCGAGCCAGCGGTAGCCGATGAATGGCCCTTCGCGGTAGACCATCTGACGGTTCTTCGAAGGATAGGCGTTGGCGTAGTAGGTGCTCCCGAGATCCGCCGGGAAGCTCGTCGGAAGCTTCCCACTCGGACTCAGGCGTCCGTAGAGAATCTCGGCGAGGGCTTTGTTCCCTTCCCCGCCCGGATAGCCCGCGTGGACGAAGCCCGCCGCCTTGTCGATCCAGCCCAGCGTCGCGACGCCCGCGCCCGCGTTCAGCACGACGACCACCCGCTTGTTCAGAGAGACAAGACGGCGAAGCATCGTCTCCTGCTCCGCCGGAAGCTCCCAGCTCCGGTCCGAGCCCTCGCCCTCGTAACGGTCTTGACCGTTCCATCCGACGCACGCCACCACGACGTCGGCGGCGGCCACGCGGCTTTTGGGCAGTTCACGCTCCAGGCTCTTCTGGAAGCTTCCGCCGATCCCGACCCGCGCGATCGCGTCGCCCGCGCCTTGGTAGTACTCGACGACCACGTTCACCGGCTTTCCGGCGGTAAGGCTTAGCGGCGCGGTGTAGCGCGTCTCGCCCTCGTCGTGCCACTGGTCGATCACGCGCTTTCCGTCGACGTAGACCCGGATGCCGTCGTCGGCGGAGGCGACGAGCTGCGCCGGTCCCGTCTCCTTCGGAACGTACCGCCCCTTCCAGCGGACGGAGAAGCGACCCAGGACGGCCGGGTCGGGCGACGCGTTGGGCCAACGGTAGTCGATCCGGGTTTCGCGGCGGCTCAGCAGCGGAAGGCCCTGAAGCTCCTGTCCCGCGTAGTAGTCGGCATGGAGTTCCGCCCACTCCGTCTGCGCTGGGGCGGCGGTGGGGCTGCTGAAGCCGGGCGTATAGTCGACCGTCGTCCCGGACGGCGCGGCCTTGCGGAGCGCGTCCAAAACGCTCACCGAACGGTTGGGCGTGGTGTACGCGCTTCCGCCGCCGCCGGTCGCGGCGGGCGAGGCGTTGGGTCCGACGACGAGGATACGCCGGCCCTTGAGGGGCAGGACGCCGCCCTGGTTCTTCAGCAGGATCGTGCCCTCGGCGGCGACCTTGATCGCGGCGGCGGCGTTGGCGGGATCGTCGAGGGCGATCGACGAGAGCTTCTGGTCCCGCTTGTCCCAGTTCATCCGCAGGGCGACCCGGAGGATACGGCGCACCTTGTCGTCGAGCGGCGCGGCGGAGAGGGTCCCGTTCTGGATCGATGCGAGAAGATTCCTACGGTTCATCCAGCGGGCGTCGGGCATCTCCAGGTCGAGTCCGTTCTCGTACGGCCCCTTCGCCGAGTAGACCGAAACCCAGTCGCTCATCACCAGCCCGTCGAAGCCCCACTCGCCCTTGAGGATGTCCTCCATAAGATGCCGGTTCTCGCTCGCGTGGACGCCGTTCACAAGGTTGTAGCTCGTCATCAGCGCGCCGACGTGGGCATCCTTCACCACCATCTCGAACGGCTTCAGGTAGAGCTCGCGCAAGGTGCGCTCGTCGATGCGGGAGTCGTCGTTGTTGCGGTCGTTCTCGTGCTCGTTGCCCGCAAAGTGCTTGACGGTGGCGACCACCCCCTCGCCTTCGACGCCCTTGACGATCTCCGTCGCCATCCGGCCCGCGAGCAAGGGATCCTCGCCCAGGTACTCGAAGTTGCGCCCGTTCTGCTGCACCCGCGCGAGGTTGACGCCGGGACCGAGCCAGATGTGGACGCCCCGCGCCCGCGCGTCGCGACCGATCGCCTTGCCGAACCGCTGGGCGAGGTCGACGTTCCAGGTGGCGGCCAGGGTAAAGCCCGCCGGGTAGGCGGTGGTCGGCCCGTCGTTGCGGACGCCCACCGGGCCGTCCGACATCTTCAGTCGCGGCAGGTGCGCCTCCGGGATCGCGCGGACGTAGAAGCCGTCGACGCCGCCGAGAAGGTCGATCTTCTCTTCGAGGCTCATCTTCGTCAGAACGGCGGAGACTCGGGATTCCAGGTCCCCTTGCGGCAGTGCGAGGGCGGCGATGAGGGGGATCATGAAACTCGGTCTTACCCCAAGCCGCCCCGCCCGAACCTTTACACCAGCGTCAGGTGCCGTGCGTGGGCGACTGCCTGGGCCACCGTGAATCGGCCTTCGTAGACCGCCTTTCCGGTGATCACGCCCTCCGGCATATCGGAGTCCAGGGAAAACAGCTCGTTGAAGTCCTCTAGGGAGGCGATGCCGCCGCTTTGGACGATCGGTAGGCCGCACGCCTGGTGGACCTCGCGCAGGAGTTCGAGGTTCGGCCCCGTGAGCATCCCGTCGCGCGCGATGTCGGTGAGCACGATGCGCCGTGCGCCCATGTCTCGGACCCGGACCGCCATCTCGACCGCGTCGATCTCGCTCGTCTCCAGCCAGCCCGTCACCGCCACCCGTCGGTCGCGGGCGTCGATTCCGGCGACCGCCCGATCGCCCAGCCGCACGAAGGTGCGGCGGGCGAAGGCGGGATCCTTCACGATCGCGGAGCCGAGCACGACGCGGGTCGCGCCGGCGGCGAGGGCCGCCCCGAGGCCGTCCTCGTCCTTGATCCCGCCCCCGAACTCGATCTTGACCTTCGAGACACGACGGATCGCGCGCAGGACCTCAAGGTGCGCCTCGGCGGGATGCCCGGCCTTTGCGCCGTCGAGATCCACGACGTGGATCCAATCCGCGCCCGCCTCCTCGAAGCCGAGGGCGACCGCGACGGGATCGTCTCCGTACACCGTCTCTTGGGCGTAGTCGCCCTGGATCAGGCGGACCGCCTTGCCGTCCCGAAGATCGATCGCCGGAAGGACGATCATCGGGCGAACCGCTCCAGCATCCGCATCCCGACCGCGCCGCTCTTCTCCGGATGGAACTGCGTCCCCCAGACGTTGCCCCGCGCGACCATCGCCGGGAACTCCACCCCGTAGTCGGCGATCGCCGCCACGTCGTCGGGGTCGGCACACTCGGTGTAGAGGGAGTGGACGAAATAGACCTGCTCGCCCTCCGTCGAATCCTCCACCAGGCCGTCCCGGCGGCGATAGGCGAGGGGCGACCAACCCATGTGCGGCACTTTACGCCCTTCGGCGGGCAGGTAGCGGACGCGTCCGGGCACGAGCCCGAGGCCCGTGTGCCGCCCCATCTCCTCGCTCTCCTCGAACAGGAGCTGCTGGCCCAGGCAGATGCCCAGCACGGGGGCGCCATCCGCCGCGAACGACCGGATCTCGTCCCGAAGTGGGCCGATCCGCTCCATCGCCGCCCCGAAGGCCCCGACGCCGGGGATCACGAGCCGATCGACCCCGGACGGGCGGTCGATCAGCTTGACCTTCGCGCCGAGCGACTCGAACGCCTTGAGCACGGAGCGCAGATTGCCCATGCCGTAGTCGAGAACGCCGATCAATCGCGCTTCCCTTTCGTCGAGGGCGACGCGTAGCGGTCGCTGGGACGGGTCGCGTCGAAGAGCGCGCGTCCGAACGCCTTGAAGACGGCCTCGCAGACGTGATGGTCGTTCTCGCCGCATACCTTCCGAAGATGGACGGTGAGCCCGCTGTGCGTCGAGAACGCCCGGAAGAACTCACGGACGCACTCGGTGCCCATCGTGCCCAGGTTCTCCCGGACGAACGGCACGTCGTAGGTGAGCATCCCGCGTCCGGAGACGTCGACCGCCGCGAGGACGAGGGCCTCGTCCATCGGCGTGTGGTTCGAGCCGTAGCGGGCGATCGGGTCGCCCCCGTCGAGGGCTTGGGCGAGGGCCTGCCCCAGCACGATGCCCACGTCCTCGACGGTATGGTGGTCGTCGATGTGCAGATCGCCCTCCGCGCTCACGCCCAGGTCGATGTGGCCGTGGAACGCGAGCTGCTGGAGCATGTGGTCGAAGAACCCGATCCCGGTGGAAATGTCGCGTCGGGTGCCGCCGTCCAGGTCGAGCACGACCTGGACGCGCGTCTCCGCCGTTTCGCGGTAGACCTCGGCGTACCGAACCCCGGGGGCGTTCTTGCTCATGCCGATAGTTTAGCAGGAGGGGCGGGCGGCTCTACTTGGCCGCCACGCCGAGCTTGCGTCCGACAAGCTCCAGGCTCGTTCGTCCTTTGAACCGCTCCTCGTAGTAAGCCTCCGGGTCCTCCTTGACGTAGAGCTCGAAACCTCCTTCGCTCGTCGCGTTGGCGGCCAGGGTGTGGCGGGTCTTGGGATCGAGGTCGAAGTCGATGGTCGCCTGCAGATGGAGCGGCATCGTCTTCAGGTTCGTCTTGTCGGCTTCCTCTCCAAGCAGGGTACGCAGGTAGTCGGCGAGGTCGGTCTTGAGCTCGAGCTTGGCCTGGACGCGCAGGATCGCCTTCCCGTCCACCTTCATCGGCCCCACGTAGGTGTAGAGGTAGTCGAGCCGCTGGACCGCCGACTTCCCGTCCTTGCCGCTCAGCTTCTGCGGCTGGTAGCCCACCGTACGCTTCCAGGTGTCACCCACCTTGACCGGCTCCAGGGGGAGTTTCGGCGCGAAGTCGAGCCCGGAGTCGATGCCGCCGATAAAGAGGGCGAGGCGATGCATCTCGCTGATGTACTGTCCGAAGATCGGCGCCTGCAAAGGCGCCGCAGGCATCGTCCATCGCGCGCTGAGGGGCTTCTTCTTCGCGGGCTTCTTGACCGGTTTCTTCGGCGTGACGTCGCGCGTGTCGATCAGCTCGTTCACCGGAGACACCGTCAGTTCGTACACCTTGTCCGACTTCTCGACCGTCGGCTTCGGCGCGGAGGTGGCCGTCTCCCCGCGGATTTCCGTCATGGCGGGTCGTCGGTAGGTCACGACGGCGACCCCGTCGTTCTTCATCGCCTTGACGACGAAGTCGAAGCCGTAGTTGATGTCGAGGTCTTCCGGGATAAAGGTCTGAATGCCCTTCTGGCGCTGCTCCGCCGTGATGTGGGAGTTGATCTGGTAGGCCAGCTTCTCCGTCGGCACGAACTTACGGGAAAGAGCGACGGGATTCTGAACCAGTGCGAGGAGGCAAAGCGAGGCGAGAGGCATACGCCACTTATAACGCGAATCCCGCGAAGATCGTTACGGCTCCCATAGCCCGCACCCGGAACGAAGGGCGATCAGCCCAGCGTGAAGTAGAACGTCGCGCCCTCGCCGAGCTGGCTCTCGGCCCAGACGCGTCCGCCGTGTCGCTCCGCGATCCGACGGACGTTCGCGAGGCCGATGCCCGTGCCGGGATAGACGCCCTCACGGTGAAGCCGCTCGAACGGGCGAAACAGCTTATGGGCGTACTTGGGGTCGAAGCCGATCCCGTGGTCACGGACGTAGAACGCGCCCTCATGCTGGCCGAACTCGATGCACCGCTCGTTCGGGCGGCAGAATTTGGCGGCGTTGTCGAAAAGGTTCATGACCAGCAGGCGCACGAGGGTGGCGTCGCCGTTCGCCTGCAAACCGCCCTGGATATCGACGGAGACGCGCAGCTCCTGTGCGACGGCCCCGGCGAGGACGGAGAGATCGAACTCCGTCCGCTGGATCTGGGTCTGCCCCAGGCGGACGAAGTTCAGGAGATCGTCGATCAGCCGGCCCAGGCGCGCGGAAGCCTCTTCCTGGCGGCCGAGCTCTTCGAGAGCGTCCGGGGGCAGGATGCTCCCGAAGTCCTCCTTGAGGATCGCGCTCGTGGCGTTGATGGCGCGCAAAGGGGCGCGAAGATCGTGCGAGACGGTGTAGCAGAAGCTCTCCAGCTCGTAGGTTCGCTCGAGGACGCGCGCCTCGAGGCGCTGGTTCAGCTCGACGATCTCCCGCCGAGCGGAGTCGCGCTCTAGGGCATAGGCGATCGTACGCTCCAAAAGACCGGCGTTGAGGTTCCCCTTCTCCTGGTAGTCGGCGAGCCCCGCCTCGATGATCCGTTCCGCGAGATCCTCGTCGTCGTGACCGCTTAGGAGGATCGTCGGGATCGCGTACCCCGCCGCCGTCGCCTCGCGGAAAAGCTGGACCCCGTCCTTCGCGCCGAGAGCGTAGTCCAGCAGGCAGACGTCGAAACCACCCTCGTGCATCCGGGACTCCGCCTCCGCCGCCGTGTAGGCGTGGATGACTTCGAACCGGATTCTCCTCGCCTCGCGCAGGGTCGCCTCGGTCAGGAAGTGGTCGTCCGGGTCGTCGTCCACGATCAGGACGCGCAAGGGGCGGTCAGGACGCTTCATCGGTAGGGAGCATCACGATCCCGAACCAGTACTCGGCGAGGCTCCGCACGACGTTGACGAGCGAGTCGAAGGTGACGGGCTTCGTGATGTACGAGTTCGCGCCCAGGTCGTAGGACCGGAACACGTCCTCCTCCGCCTTGCTCGTGGTCAGGACGACCACCGGGATGCGGCGCAGATCCGGATCGCTCTTGATTCGGGCGAGGGCCTCGCGCCCGTCGAGACGGGGCATGTTGAGGTCGAGCAGGATCAGGCCGGGCCGGGGCGCGTTCTCCGCGTTGTACTTGCCACGCTGGTGGAGGTAGTCCAGAAGCTGCTCGCCGTCCGCGACGACGTTCAGCGCGTTCGCCAGACGGCTCTCGGCCAAGGCGTCCTGCGCGAGCATGACGTCTTCGGGGTCGTCGTCCGCCATCACGATGACGATCGTCTTGATGTCTCCTCTCATCTTATTCGCCTGCGTCTACGATACCGCTCGGAAGCGGTTCCGAGTTTTCGCCGGGAAGATCGAACACGAAGGCGGCTCCCTCGCCCGGAACCCCCTCCGCTTGGATCGTGCCGCCGTGGCGCTCGACGATCTTACGAACGATCGCGAGACCGATGCCGGAGCCTTCGTACTCGCCCCTTCCGTGGAGCCGCTGGAACACGACGAAGATGCGGTCGGCGTACTTGGGTTCGAACCCGATGCCGTTGTCCGCGATCCGGATCGTGATCCGTCCATCAGGACGCTCGGCCGCCTCGATCCGCACCTCGGGGATCGATCCTTCGCGCCGGAACTTCAGAGCGTTCGCGATCAGGTTCTGGAAAAGCTGCCGAAGTTGCGCCGGGTCCGCGACGACCGGAGGCAGCGGATCGTGGACGACCCGCCCCTGCGTCTCCTCCAAGCGGGCCTGAAGGTCGTCGGACACCTCGTCGATCGTCCGATCCAGATCCACCCGCACGAGGGGTCGTCCCTTGGTCGTGACCCGTGAGAGCTCCAAGAGGTCGAGGATCAGCCGCTGCATCCGGTCGGCCGCCGCCTCGACGCGGGTGAGCGAGTCCTTCGACTCGTCGTCGAGCGCCGCCCCCGCACGGCGACGAACCCGGTCGGAGAAGGCGCGGATCTTTCGAAGAGGTTCTTGGAGATCGTGCGAGGCGACGAACGCGAAGTTCTGGAGCTCCTCGTTGCTGCGCTCCAACTCACGCATCGTTCGTTCCAGCCGCGCCTCGGCCGCCTTCGTCCGCTCGATCTCGCGCTCGAGATCCTCCCGCAGCTCCCGCTCGTCGTCGGCCGCCGCCTCGCGCATCCGGACCATCTGGCTGGAGAGGGTCGCCAGCGTCGAGATAAGGATAACGCTGATTACGAGCGTCAGGACGAACGCGGCCTCGGCCTGGAGGGTCTCGGCGGCGTCTTTGTCCAACCGAAGCCGAAGGAGGCGCCGTTCTTCGGCCAACGACGCGGCGTTGGCCGCCCGCACCGCGTTCATCGCCTCAAGCGCCTTGCCGCGAGCGGGGCTGTCCTCTAGAAAGGCCAGGGCCTCGGTGAGACTCCGGGTCTTGCGCGCCTCGACCGTTCGTCGCATGTAGCCGTAGCGCACGTCCACCGCCTCCTGAAGCCGATCGAGAAGAGGCTTCTGGCGCGGGTTGTCCTGCGTGAGCCGGCGGATCTCGCCGATCCCCCGCCGCGTCTTTGGGATCGATCGCAGGTAACGGTCGTAGGAAGGGCCGTCCTCAAAGAGCATATAGGCGCGCACGTCGCTCTCGGCGGTGACCACGTCGCCGTAGAGCTTCTCCAAGGCCGCGTTCACCTGATAGGTGTGGGCCACCCAGTCTCGGGTCTTGAGAACGACCCCGACCCGGTCGAACGTGACCCAGGAGAGCGCGAGAAGGCAGAGGAGGATCAGCCCCGAAGCGAGGGGGATCGCGCCCCGTCCGACTTTCCAAGGCAACCGCCCTCTCACGAAGGGGAAAGTTACCCGAAGCCTCCGGGGCGCGCTACGATCAAGGCTTCCGCGGGTTCGGGTGCGGACCGCCCTTGGCCGGACCTCCCCTGGCCGGACCGACAGGGCGCGCCCCGGCAGGTCCGCCCGCAGGGGGCGGGGGCTCCGTGCGATCGCGCCGCGCGCGGATCGCCCGAAGCTTCACGCGCTGCGCCTTGGTGAGGATCGCCTCGGCCCGCGCCTCCTCCGGAGGTGGCCCAACCGGACGGGCGCCCGGCTTCGGCGGCGCGGGCGGCCTCGTGCCCCGCCTGGGCGGCTGGGGACGGATCGCGCGGATCCGGGCGATCTGAGCCTTGGAAAGCCCGAGCTGCTTCTGGATCGTCGGGTCCATGAGCAGCCCCGGGCCTCCGGGGGCGCCCGGACCTTGAGGACCGTGGAGGCCGGGGGCTCCGGGCGGCGGGGGAATCTGCGCGAAGGCCGCTACGCTTAGGGCGGCGAGGCCAAGGGTGAGGAGGGTTCGAAGGTTTCGCATCTCGTCATTTGGCCACCGCCGGGCGGTGGCTTAGGATCAAGATACGGGAGCGACGTGAGTCTTTCGTGAGGGTCTTCTCAGAGGGCGGATTTCGGCAAGAGGAGTCGAACCGCGGTTCCGTGCCCCAGTTCGCTTTCGATCTCCGCCCGCCCGCCGTGCGCCTCGACGATCTCCTTCACGATGGCGAGACCGAGCCCGGCCCCCGTCCCGGAGCGGGACTCATCGGCGCGGTAGAAGCGGTCGAACACGCGCGGAAGGCTCTCGGCGGCGATCCCCGTGCCCTCGTCGCGCACGACGATCCCGGCGGAGGGCGTCACGGAGACGAAGATCCTTCCGGGCGCGGGCGTGTGACGGCGGGCGTTCTCGACGAGGTTTCGGATCGCCCGGCCCAAATGCGCCGCATCCACGAGCGTCGGCACCGGTGCGTCGGGAAACTCCGCGACGACGGGGGCGTCATCCAGCGCCTCGGCGACGACCACGCGAAGATCGACGGGTTCCAGGCGCAGCCCGAGACCCGTAGCGTCGGCCCGGGCGAGGGTGAGGAGCGACTCCGCCAGTTGGGCCAGCCCGGCGGCCGATCCTTCGATGGCGGCCAACCCCCCGTCGTCCGGATGGCGGTCCCGCGCGGCGGAAGCGGCGAGGCGAAGCCGGGAAAGAGGCGTCCTTAACTCGTGCGAGGCGTCGGCCACGAAGCGGCGCTGCTCCTCGAACGAGCGCTGGAGGCGGGCGAGCATCGCGTTCAAGGTGCGCGCGAGCTCGCCCAGCTCGTCGTCGCCCTCGACCGGAAGGCGGCGCGACAGGTCGGAGGCGCCGAGGGCGTCCGCCGCCCGGGCGATCTCGCGCACGGGACGAAGGGTGTGGCGGGCCAGCAGCCACGCGCTCAGGGCGGCTATCGCCATGCCGAGAGGCAGCAAAAGCCCCAAGGCCCGCCGTTGGACCCCTTCGAGTCGATCGATGTCGGTCGTCTCGCGCGCGACCTGGGCGACTCCCCCGCCCGGAAGCGGCACGCTATACGTGAGGAGTCCGGTCGTCTCGGCCAGGATTCGGCGTCCGCGGAGAGCCTGCGAGAGCGAGACCGGATCGAGGGCGACGTCCCCCTGCCCCCGCGCGTCGAAGAAGCGGGGACGCCGGACGTCGGTCAGCCGCCGCGCCTCCGCGTAGGGGTCGGGACCGGACGCGCCGGGAGGCGGCGAAGGAGGGCGCGGCGCCGGTCCTCGGTTTCCAGGCCCTCTCGCCGCCTCCTCTCCCCGTCTCTCGAGGTCGCCGACGAGCTCGCTCCGAAGGCGGTTCTGGTTGAGCCAGGCGAGGCCACCGGCGAAGGTCCCGAGCAGACCGGCGAGCGCCGCCGTATTGAGCAGGACCAGCCGCGCGCGAAACGTCAAGGCGTCCTCAGCGAATACCCGAAGCCGTGGACGGTGCGGATCAGCGGCTCCTCACGGCCACCGTCGACCTTTTTCCGGAGCGAGGCGACATGGAAGCTCACGGAATTGTCGGTGCGCTCGTCGGCGTCGAAGACCGACCCGAGGATCACCTCTCGGGTGAGGACGCGCCCGACGTTGCGCCCGAGAGCTTCGAGGAGGGCGTACTCGCGGGGCGTCAGGCGCAGGGGTTCCCCCATCCGGGTCGCGGTGCGGTCGGTGGTGTCGATCACGAGATCCGCGATCTCGATGCGTCCGGTCTTGAGGGTCTGCTCGCGGCGTAGCAGGGCGCGCACGCGGGCGAGCAGCTCCCGAGGATCGAACGGTTTTACCAAGTAGTCGTCCGCGCCCTCCTCAAGCCCCCGGACCCGGTCCTCGATGGCGTCGCGGGCGGTAAGCATGAGCACCGGCGTCCTCAACTTGGCGCGGCGGAGGCGCCCGAGGAGGCTCCAACCGTCGAGTCCGGGAAGCATCGCGTCCAGGACCACCGCCGCGTAGCGGTCGTCCAAGGCGAGCGAAAGCCCCTTCGAGCCGTCGTTCGCGACGTCGACGGCGTGACCGTCGTTCCGGAGCAGGGCGGCCACCCCTTCCGCGATCTCCGCGTCGTCCTCGACCACCAGCAGGCGCATGGACCTATTGTGGCGAGGCGCCGTGAGAAAAAAATGAGCGCCGCGTCCCGAATCTCGGGGCGCGGCGCTCTTGCGTCGGGACCGCGGCTTAGAGCGCGGCCTTGGCTTGGGCGACGACGGCGGAGAAGGCCGCCGGCTCGTGGATCGCCATCTCGCTCAGCATCTTGCGGTTCACCTGGATGCCCGAACGAGTGATGCCGCAGATCAGCTGCGAGTACTTGATGTCGTTGCTGGAGCAGGCGGCGGTGATGCGGGTGATCCACAGGCGGCGGAAGTCTCGCTTCTTGCGACGACGGTCGCGGAAGGCGTACTGCCCCGACTTCATCACCTGCTCGTGGGCGCGCTTGAAGACGTTCTTCTTACGTCCCCAGTAGCCCTTCGCCTTGGCGATGACCTTCTTGTGGCGCTTGTGGCGCATCAGACCACGTTTGATACGTGCCATGTGTGTTTCGTTTCTCCTTTAGGTTTGGACCGGGTCCCGGCCAAGGGTGCGAGCGCTGGATCGAAATGATCCAACCTTCGCGCCGTAAGGCGGTAGCGGTAGAGCGTCGTCCCGGAGGACTACTTGACGAGCGCGACGAGGGTCGCGCGATCAGCCTGCTGGCGCTCGAGGCGGGCGGCCTTGGCGGCGGGCACGTCGGAAGGAGCCTTCTCCTTCACCTGTCCCAAGACGAGCAGCCGGCGCATGCGCTTCTGCTCGCCCTGGAACACGGTCGGCTCAAGCTCCAGGCGCCGCTTCTGGGCTGCGCTCTTGTGCAGGAACTGGTGGTTGTTGTGCGACTTCCGCCGCGTGATCTTCCCCGTCCCGCTGATCTTGAACCGCTTTGCCGCGGTCTTGTTTGTTCGGATCTTTGGCATCTTTCTTCTTCGCCACGCCCGGCTTCGGAAGGAGCACCATGATCATCATGCGTCCGTCCAGGGTCGGGGTCCTCTCCGACGTGGCGTAGTCGTTGACCATCTCCAGGAACTTCGCCAGCCGCTGCTGGCCCAGTTCCGGGTGAGTGACCTCACGCGCCCTGAACATGCAGGTGACCTTGACCTTGTCCCCCTCTTCGAGGAACTGGATCGCCTTACGGACACCGACTTCCAGATCGTGCTCCGCGATGCGCGGGCTGATCTTTATACCCTTTACTTCCTGCTGCTTGCTCTTCTTGTCCTTGCCAAGCTTGCTCTCGTTGTACTTGTGCTTGCCGAAGTCGATGATTCGGCAGACCGGCGGCTGCGCGGACGGGCTGACCATGACCAAGTCGAGACCCTGCTCGCGGGCAAGGTTGAGGGCGGCTCGGCTCTGCATGACACCAAGCTGCCCGCCATCTTCGTCGATGACCCGGATTTCCCGGTGGCGGAGGACGCGGTTGTTGATCTCTGGGCCCGGTTCCGGGCGAGGCGGTCTTCTAAATCCTGGTATTTTCGTTTCTCCTGCTTGGGTCGGCGGCTCCGACCCTCCCATTATAGCGGAGGGTCTTTAAGGCGAGTGGCGCTTCGTGGATGGTGGAGGGGTCGATCACCATCCACGCCCCGACCGATCGCCGTTCCCACCCTTTCTACGCTCGACTCCCCTGGTTGCTCTACGGGTTTCCGCAAACCTGCCGAAAGAAACCCTATGCTCGCCTCGTGCCTCTGGGTCCTGAGCCTCCCGAACCCGGCGTCCCAAGCCCCGGCGCCCCTCTGCCTCAAGGCCGGCGACGGCATCCGCGTCGCCGTCGCCCAGCGCGCCGCCACCCCCGCGCCGAGCGCCTTCGACGGCGTCTACGTGGTCGCCGACGACGGCGCGATCTACGGCTCCGGCTTCGGACGGCTCCTCGTCGCCGGACGACCCTTCGAAGAGGCCGTCCGCCGCATCCGACTGGGACTCAAGCCCTACGTCCGGCCCGAGACCGTGTTCGTCCGCCTCGAATCCCAGGCCGGGAACGCCATCTACCTCGTCGGCGGCACGAAGGCGGGACGCGTCCCCCTCGAGCCCGGCCTGACCCTGCGCAAGGTCCTGCCCCAGACCGACGCCGCCGACTGGGACCTCCAGGAGGTCGAACTCGTGCGCGACGGCAAGCGGCTCCTGCGCGAGACGCTCGGCGCCCTCTTCCGAAGCCAGGAAGCCGTCCTCGATGCCCCCCTTCAAGCGGGCGACGTCGTTTCCGTCGTGCCCACCGAGTCGCTCCGCGTCTGGGTGACCGGCGAGGTGGGCCACCCTGGCGAGATGAAGCTGCCGCGCGGCGCGACCCTAAGTCAAGCCCTCGCCGCCGCCGGAGGCGCGAACCCCGGACGGCTCGACCGCGACCGCCGCATCCGCCTGCGCCGCGGTCCCGACGAGAAAGGGTTCGACTACGAAGGCGGCCGCGTCGCGAACGACGTCCCCATCGAGTCGGGCGACGTCCTCTCCCTCGGCGGTCCGACCGAGGTCCGCGTCACCGTGAGCGGCGAGATCGCCAACTCGGGCGAGTTCGTCGTCGAGGAAGGAGCCCCTCTCACCACCGTCCTCGCTAAGGCGGGCGGCCCCACCCCGACCGGCTCCCTCAAGTCCGTGCTCGTCGTGCGCGACGGCGAGGCGATCCGGGTCGACGCCCGCAACGCCGTCGCCACCCAGTGCTCCGACGGCGGCCATCTGCAGAACGGCGATCTCGTCGTGGTGCCGAAGAACGAGAAACGGCTCTACGTCATGGGCGAGGTCGCCTCGCCCGGCGTCTTCCCGATGCAGGACGACCGGGCCTACCGCCTCTCCGACGCGATCGCCCTCGCGAGCGGCCTCAATTCGCGCGGCGTCCTGCGCCGGATCACCGTCGTGCGGGCGGGCGAGGACGGACGTCCGAAGCCCGTCCAGTACAACCTCGACGAGTTCCTGAAGGACGGCAAGCTGGCGTCGAACCCCGCGCTCGAGCCGGGCGACGCGGTCTACGTGGGATCGAGCCGAGGACTGAACCTCCACTCGATCATCCAGGCCGCCTCCGGAGCCCTCCTCATCCAGTCCCTCGGAGGCGGCAAGTGAGCGCGACGACCCTGAACGACTTTCGCGACGTCCGCGAGGAGATCGCCCCGGAAGCGAGCCCGCTGCTCGCACGCCTGTCCGAGCGCCGCTGGCTCGTCGGCCTGAGCGCCCTCGCCCTCGCCGCCGTCGGCACGACCCTCTGCTACGTCGCCAAGCCCAAGTACGAGGCCCGTACCGTCCTCCTTCTGCCCGTCGATGGCAGCGCCGCCTCGAACGCGGCGGGACTCCTCGGGGCGAACGGTCCCAACCCGATCGACGTCCTGCGGGGCGTGGCGACGAGCTACCCCGCTCAGTCGCGGGTCGAGCGGCGCTTTGGGATCAAGGAGCGCGAGTACAAGGACCTCCTGAAGGCGACCGGCGACGCCGACGCCAACCAGATCGTCCTCTCGGTGACCGACGACCGGCAAAAGCTCGCCCTCGGCGTTCTGGAGGAGACCATCGCCGCTCTCGGCGATCTCAACCGCGACCTTGGCTTCTCCGCCGCCGCGAAGCAGGCCGCCTACCTGACGAGCACGATCCGCGAGAAGGAGAAGGGGCTTCTCGCCGCTCGCCAACGACTCGCGAACTTCCAGAGAGGCATGCAGGCGCCCAGCGATCCGAGCGACCCCGCCTCGGTCCTCGCCACCGCCCGCCAGCTCCGGCAGGCCCAGATGGACCTCGAAGCCGCCAACCGCGAGGCGGAAACCCTGAAGACGCAGGCCGCCCGCCAAGGAGCCGCCGCCCTGACCGTCGGAACCGCCCTCCCCGCCTCCGACAAGTGGCGAGGCCGCGTCGTCGAGGCCGAGTACCAGTACCGCCTCGTCGCGGGCCAGTACGGCCCCCAGAACCTGGAGGTGCTCGACGCCAAGCACACCCTCGACGTCACGCGCGACGCGGCGAAGAAGGAGATCGAGGGCAACGTCCGCGCCATCCAGAGCGGCGTCGATCCGACGATCGCGGCCAACCTCGTCAAGCGCCAGGTGCTCGCCTGGACGGTGGGCGCGCTACGGAAGGTCGCCGACAAGGCTCCCCAGGAAGGCCTCGCCGTCACCGCCCTCCTGCAGAACGTGCGGGAGCGGGAGGCCGTCTTGGAGGACCTCAAGCGCAAGTACGAGGCGGCCCGCGTGGACGCCCAGGTCGACAAGGTGCGCTATACCGTCCTCGAGAAGCCGCACCTGTCGGAGGAGCCGACGAACAAGTCGTACGGTCGGCAGGCGGGTCTCTTCGGGATGCTCGGCTTCCTGGGCGCGCTCTCGATCCCCCTCCGACGCAAGACTCGATGACCGTTCCCTTCGTCCTTCGCCGCCCGTCCGGCCTTCGCGGGAATCTCCTCGCCAGCGTCGGCGGCAACACCGTCTTCGCTCTCGGCGGCTGGCTGACGCTCGTGTTCCTGACGAAGCTGACGGACGCCGCCACCGTGGGCCGCTACGTTCTGGCCCTCGCCCTCACCGCCCCGCCGTTCCTCTTCGCGAACCTCCAGCTTCGCGAGGTCCAGGCGACGGACCCGGTGGACGGACTTCCCTTCGCCGCCTACTTTCGGGCCCGGGTTCTCACCACCTCGCTCGCCCTCGTGGCGATCGGCGGGCTCGCGTTCCTCTACGACGGCGCGACCCGCACCGTGATCCTCTTCACCGCTTTGGGCAAGGCGCTGGACGCGGTGGTGGACGTCGTCTACGGCGACTGGCTTCGCGCGGAGCGCCAGGGCCTCGTTGCCGCCTCGCTCGCGCTTCGCGGACTCACGACCGCGCTCTTCGTCGGTCTCGCGCTCGTCCTCACCCGCTCCCTCGTCGTCGCGTCGACCGTGTCGGCCCTCCAGTCGGGCCTCGGATTGGCGCACGCGCTGTGGATTCGCAAGGAGCCCCTCGCCTCTCTGCGAGGGTGGATGAGGACGCCCGCTCCCGCGCTGCGCCTCCTTCCCCTCGTTCCCCTGGGCCTCGCCGTCGCCTTCGACTCGCTCGCCGTCAACATCCCGCGCTACGTCGTCGAGCGGTACGACGGCCTCGCGGCGGTCGGCGTCTTCGGCGCGGTCGGCGCGCTGATGCAGCTCGGCGGCGCGACGGTGGTGGTCGCCCTCACGCAGATCGGGGTTCCCCGGCTTTCCCGGCGCTACGCGGCCGGCGACGCCTGGGGCTACGCCAGACTTCTCCGGCGACTGCTCGCGACGGGAATCGCCCTCGGCGCCCTGGGACTCCTCGTCTCGTTCCTGTTCGGAGGAAAGCTTCTCGCCGCGGCCCTCGGCCCTAGCTACGCGCCCCACACCGCCCTCCTCGACTGGACGATGCTGAACGCCCTGGTCTGGTACGTCGGTGGCATCCTTGCCTGCGGCGTCACCGCTACCCGCAACTTCCGCGTCCAGTTCCCCATCTTCGGCGCCGCGATGGTCGCCGTGTCCACCGCCGCCTTCCTCCTCGTTCCCCGCTACGGTCTCGAGGGCGCCGGCGCGTCGGTTCTCGTCGGCTTCCTCGTCCGCGCCATGGCGAACGGCCTGATCGTTCGCCGCGCCCTCCGATCCCTATGAGCGTCTCCACCCTCGGCGATTTCGTCCAGCGCAACGGTGCCCTCTTCCCGCTCCGCCTCGCCGCGAGCGGCGGCCGGCGCACGCTGAACCGCCTGAACACCGCCCGGTGGCGCCTCGCGGGCGCCCGGATCGGCAAGGGCTCGATCGTCGAGTGCGGCGCCCGGATCGGGCGGCCCCGCGACGTCACGATCGGTCGCGACTGCCGGATCGGGCGCGGCGTCCTGATCGACGCCGAGACGGGCACCGGCCTGCTGTTCGTCGGCGACGACGTCGCGGTGAACGAGGGCGTCCGGCTCGACCACACCGGGACCCTCACCCTGGAGGACGAGGTGACGATCTCGCATGAAGCCGTGCTCTACACCCACAGCCACGGCGTCGATCCCCGCTCGAAGCCCCGCCCGCTTCCCCTGCTCGTCGGGGCGGGAGCCTGGATCGGCGCGCGGGCGATGATCATGGCGAACGTGGACGAGATCGGCTCGGCGTCCGTCGTGGCGGCGGGGGCGGTCGTGACCAAGAGCGTGCCCGAGGGCGGCGTCGTGGGCGGCAATCCCGCCAAGGCCATCCGCTGATGGAGATCCTTCTCGCCGCCCTCGCCCTGCTGCTCGTCCAGCTCCTCCCCTTCACCGTCTTCCGGCGGCAGGTCCAGGCTTCGGGCGATCTCCTCCACCCCTTGCGCCTGGTCTCGATCCTCGGGATCGTCTCCACGATCCCGTTCCTCCTGGCCGTCGCGATGGATCCCGAGACGATCAGCCGCCCCACGCGGACCCATCCCGACCTTCCCGACCTGACCGGCGGCATCCTCTGGTACTGCCTGCTCCAGGGCCTCGGCTTCCTTTGCCTCCTCGCGGGCTATCTTACGCCCAAGCGGCTCGATCGCTTCCGTCTCCCCGACCTGAGCCGAACCGCCTCGTCGAAGGCCGTCTGGTCGCTCGCCGCGATCGCGCTCCTCATCGGCTTCGGCTCGTACGCCTACATCCTCGTCCAGGTTGGCGGCCTCGGCGTCCTCATGGCGAAGATGCAGCAGCGCTCCGAGCTTCTCGCGGGCAACAACTACGCCGTCTTCGGCCTGAACCTCGTCTCCGTCGGCGTCTGCGCCGCCCTTCTCACGAACCGCTTCGGCGTCACCAGGTCGCGGATCGCGATCGCTCTCGCCCTGTTCGCCCTCGCGTTCGTGATGTTCGGCACCCTCGGCGGGCGCCTCTCCTCGATCCGCCTCACCCTGCTCCTCCTCCTGACCTGGCACTACGGCGTCCGCCGCTTCGTGCGGATGCCCCGCGCCCTCACCTTCGGCGTGCTGGGGATCATGGTGCCGTTCTTCCTGGTGATGCCCCTGTTCCGCAACCCGCAGGGCGCGGCCCTCTACATCGAGAACCCCAACCGCCTGCTGCCCGACCTTCAGAAGCAGTTCACGAACATCGCCAAGCAGACGAGCTACGTCGAGACCTACGTCCTCGTCACGAACCATTTCAACGCCTCGAACGTCTGGCTCGGCGGCTCCTACGCCGACCTGCTCTACGGCCCGATCCCCAGCTCGATGCTGGACGGCCACAAGCCGCCGCTCGACGACGGCGTCTACGTCCGCACCCTCTACGACGGCGACCTGCGCGTCCATCCCGGCATGGACCCCGGCGACCTCGACAAGTCGTCGATGCCCCCGGAGACCCTCGGCGCGATGTACATGAACTTCTGGATCCCCGGCGTGGTCGTCGGGATGTTCCTCCTCGGCGCCTGCTACCGCTACGTCTACGAGGCGATGATGCGCAACGGCCGGAGCCTCTACACGATCCTGCTCTACGGCCAGGCGCTCGTGATGCTCCAGTTCAGCAACCTGCGCATCGTCCAGTGCCTCACGACCTTCGTCGTCCTCACGGGGGTGTTCTGGCTCGTCGAGAGGAAGTCGCCAAGTCTTCAAGCCGTTAGGGGCATGGCCCCTTCCGGGGCCTGAAGCTCAAAACTCAAAGACTTGACCACGAGAATGGGCGTCATGGTGGGAAACGTGGTCCGTTCGGAAGCGTGAAGATCGAAGCGACCGACCCAGAAGAGAGACGCGCTTCGGTTACGGAAGGCGGAATCCCCGGACGTCCATCATCTCGATGATCTGAGCCCGCGACGAGCTTGGCGCGAGGCTCAGGGCTTTGTCGGCTTCGGTCTGGGCCTCGTCCCGACGTTGAAGACGCGAGAGCGTCCAAGCGCGGTAGAAGCGGATCATCCAATTGGAGGGATCGATCCGCTCGGCCTCGTCCAGATGCACCATCTGGGTTTCTGTGCCTTCCGTCGTGCCACTCTTCATCGCCCAGCATAGGAGGGCGGCGGCGCGCACCGCGTCGAACGAGACGTTGCGGGGCGCGATCTTGGGCTCGAGGACGCTCCCCCCGTAGACGCAACGCTCCACCGCGAGCGTGTAGGCGGCGCGGGCCTCGTTGCGGTCGCCGAACCCCAGGCAAAGCTCGCCGTAGCGGGCGAAGACGCGCGGGACGTCGAGGTCGGGGCGGGCGCGTAGAATGGCGCGGTACTGGGCATAGGCGTCCCGGTCGCGGCCCATGAGGTCGTAGAGTCGCGCGAGCGGGGTGCGGAAGAAGGGGCCCCCGTCGCGGGCGACCGCGTTCTGGTACTCACGCTCGGCAAGGGCGTAGTCGCCCCGCGCCTCGGCCTCGTAGCCCCGTCGGTACATGCCGGCGACGATCTCGTGCTCCGCCTTCCGGTCGGCGTCCTGCGGGCTCTTGAGCACGGACACGCCCCGCGCCGGGGTTTTTGGCACGGTCTTCGACGTCGCGGCCTGGGCTTTGAGAGCTGCAGGCCTCGCAGGAGATACAATGGACCGCTGAACGGAGGGGATGACTCCAAGGACGAGCGAAGCGGCGAGGAGGGTGGGCGTCATGGCTGAAAGCACGGTCCGTTCGCTAGCGTCGGAGATCTAAGGTTCAAGAAGGCCGGAGCTATCCGCCTTGGCGGATCGTCCGGTTCGTCGGTTGCGGGAGTTCAAGACCGCTGACCTCCATCATCCTCAGGATGCGGGCACGCTCGGTGCTCGGCGCGAGGGACAGGGCCTTGTCGGCCTCACGCTGGGCTTCATCGCGCGAGTCGAAGTACGACGAGAGGGTCGAGGCGCGGTAGAAGCGGACGATCCAGTTGGCGGGGTCGATCCGCTCCGCCGCCTCAAGTAGCGGCTTCTGGGCTTTCTCGTCGTACGAGATGACCTTCATCGCCCAGCACAGGAGGGCCGCCGCCCGCACCGCGTCGAACGAGGCGTTGCGGGGCGCGATCTTGGGAGCGTTAATGTTCCCTTCACCCCCGTAGACGCACCGCTCCACCGCCAAGGTGTAGGCGGCGCGTGCCTCCATGCGGTCGCCGAACTCAAGGCACAGCTCCCCGTAACGGGCGAGGATTTCGGGCTTCTCGCACTCGGGCTCCGCGCGCAAGAGCGTCCGATACTGCGTGAGGGCATCCCGGTCGCGGCCCATGAGGTCGTAGAGCCGCACGAGGCGCAGACGCGGGAGGGAGTAGTCATTGCGCTCGCGGTCCGCCGCGTCCTGGAACGCGCGCTCCGCGAAAGCGAAGTCGCCTCGCGCTTGTGCATCGCAGCCGCGCCGGAGCATCCCGTTGATCACCTCGTTCTCCGCCTTCAGGTCGGGGTCCTCCGGGCTTTTGATCACGATCCCAAGGGGCATCGTCTGGGTCGCGACCTTCCCTGGTGCGCTGGCTCTCTGTTCTTGAGGTAGCGACGCGCAAGCAACGCGGAGGACGAGGGAGACGGCGAGGAGAGTGGGGAGCATGGCGGGAAGCGCGGTCCGTTCGAGAGCGTCGAAGATCGATGATCTATCGGCCTTGCAAGAGGGGCGTGGTGGTCGGTTGCGGAAGGCTGAGTCCCCGTACGTCCATCATGTCGATGATCTGGCCCCGCGACGATCTTGGCGCGAGGCTTAGGGCTTTGTCGGCTTCAGCTTGGGCCTCTTCCCTGTGCTGGGCGCGCGAGAGTTCGCGGGCGCGGTAGAAGCGGACCATCCAGTTAGCGGGATCAATCCGCTCCGCCGCCTCCAACCGCGCCGTCTGCGTCTTCGTGTCGCCGATCGATCCGCTCTTCATCGCCCAGGCGAGGAGAGCCGCCGCGCGGACCGCGTCGAACGAGGCATTGCGGGGCGCGATCTTAGGCTCAAGGTGGCTCGTTCCGCAGGTGCTCTGGGTGATCGCCGCAACGTAGGCGGCGCGGGCCTCGTTGCGGTCGCCGAACTCCAGGCACAGCTCCCCGTAGTGGGCGAGAACGCGCGGGTCGTCCTGCGAGGAGGACGAGCCCGCCTCGGGGCTCGCGCGCAGGATAGCGCGGTACTGGACGTACGCGTCCCGGTCGCGCCCCGTGGCGTCGTAGAGGCGCGCAAGGCGGATGCGCAGGAAGGGACCGCCGTCGCGGGCGACCGCGTTCTGGTACTCGTGCTCGGCGAGGGCGAAGTCGCCCCGCTCCTGCGCCTGCCGGCCGCGAAGGACCATGCCGTCAATGATCGCCCGCTCGGCGCGGTAGTCCGGATCGTCCGCAGGCTTGAGGATGGGAGCGTGCACCGGCGGCTTGGCCTGAGGCGCGGTCTTCGAACTCGCGGCCTTGGCTTTGGCCTTGGCCGAAGCCAAGGGCTTGACCGGAACCGAATGCTTCGCGGCAGACTGCGGCGCCGCGAGCGGTTCGCCGAGAACGAGCGGAATGAGGGCAACGAGAGGGTTCAACATGATGGATTTATGGAGCCGAGTAGTAGTAGTGGGGCAACGAGCCGCCCTGAGCGACGTCGTCCCAGCTCACTTTATCGAGATCGTAGAGGCTGATGGTCGACTTGGTGGGGGCGCCGGAGGCGGTCCAGACGGTGCCGGTCTTCGTGACGGTCGGACGCCAGGCCCAGTCCTGCTCCTTGAGCGGGACGTAGACGGAGTCGCCCGGCGGAAGGTAGATGCACGACATCTGAAAATCGTACTTGATGGTGACGGAGGACGCATCCGCCTCGAAGGGCTCGAACGCCGGGGTGTCATAGCCGTGTCCCGTCAGTTGGTGGGCGTTGATCGCGCCCTGGTAGGTGAACGAGGTGTCGAGCCAGAACTCCGCCGCGCCGCCCGTGCGCGAAGTACGGCTTTGCTGATAGGGCGGGCTGGGCAGGACCGCGCAATCGACTTTGATCCGCTGGCACTCCGCGACCTTGCCGTACGAGCCGCCGACCACGAAGTCGGAAGGGGTTTCCGCCGAGAAGTCGGCGGCCATGCCGGGTCCGGCGGTGCCGACGGTCACCTTGCTGCCCGACCGAGAGATCGTCGTGCGGCCGGGCGTCAACGTGAGGTCGTAATCGGGTACCCAGACGGTGACGTCCCGCTTCACGGTAACCGACGCCAGTGCCCCGCCGTTCGCGTCGCACAGGTCGGCGACGCAGGTCACGGTCTCCAGTCCGTCCATCGCCTGGTAGAACGAGGCGGAGTCGTGATTGGGCTGGTCGACGACGATGGGCAGATCGTAACGCCGTGAGTCAAGATAGGTATCGGTTGTGCTTGGGGTCGTCGTTCCAGGGATAAGCGCGGGGTGCGAGGCTCCCGAGACGACCTTGCCGAAGGTCTTCGGGCCTTCGACGCTCCAAACCTTGTTCTTGAGCTGGTACCCGCCCCCGACCGCGATCGTCGCCGTCTGATGTTGCCCGATCAGGACCTTCAGGTCGTTGCTGTTCGCGATGGCGTCGTTCCCGCGATAGAGATCGTGACCGGCACGGCCGTCACGGCGTACGTCACGCCGCACTGTCCGCCGCGACCGCCGCCGGTCCCGTCATACGCCACGGAGGCCGAGGGATCGACGGTGGGGGAGAGGTCGAACTCAGCGGGCGGGTTCTGTTTGACGGAGTAGCGAACGCCCTTCTTGACGTCGCCCAGGGGCGACGCGGAGGGGGTGTGCTCGGTAAGCGGCAGGGCCGGGTCGCAGCTTCCGCTCGATCCGCTCCAGGACGCGGTGGCCTCCTCCTTGACGATGATCGCGGGCGGTCGGGGCGCCGTCCCCAGCCACTTGAAGTGGGCGGTGAAAGGCCCCTTGCAGCTCGCGGAGCCGTTGCGCACCGCGTTGCCGCTGGCCCCGCTCGCGTTCGTGGCGCTGTCGGCGACGTTGCCCGAGAGAGGTCCGCTCGGGCCGTTCGTCGTCCAAGAGCCGCCCTTGATCGTGATCTGGTAGTCGGCGCGGGCGAGAAGCGGAAGCGCGAGGAGGAGCAGGGCGAGGAGACGTCTTACGGAAAGGAGAGGCATGGGAGTGGTAGAACCGTGAGTCGTCACATAGACGAATACTCGGACGGCGACGTGCCTATCCTATCACGCTTTTAGGAATTGCGCCAAGGCTGTTCTAACAAAGATCGATAGAGTCGAGAGGGCCGGATCCTGGCAGCGGAGATCGCGTCCTGTCGCCCAGAGACCCTTTGCCCTACGTTCCTTCGACGTGCAGCGTCTTCTCGTGCGTGTACGCCGCCGAGCCTTTCGGGGCGCCGCGCGGCTTGCGGACGTGCTTCTTGAGGGTGTAGTCCACCGGAACGTAGCGGCTGTGCTTGCTCGTGGAGTGGCGCACCGCGACCCCCGCCGCGAACTCCAGGGTCTCACGCTGGACCCGCTCCGGCTGGTTGCGGGTCTGCACGATCACGTGCGCGCTCGTCGCCCCCCGGACGTGGAGCCAGAGGTCGTTCGGGCGGGCGACCCGCAGGGTGAGGTAGTCGTTCGCCTCCGCGTTCTCGCCGTAGAGGACGGTCCAGCCGCCCGGCGCGAGCAGCTCGCGAACCCGGTGGCCGTCGTACGACTTGGCTTCGGGCTTTGCGATGGCGGCGGGCGCGGACTGCAGCCATCGGTTTCCGCGCGCCTCGTCCCGGAGGCTTTCGAGCGCCGCGAGGTCGGGCGCCGTCTCGATCCGTGCGACGATCGCCTCGATTCGGTCCCGCTCCGCCCGAAGCCGCTCGCCCTGCTCGCGCACCTCGCCGAGCCGCGCCTTGGCCTTCTTCGCCCGTCGGAAGTACCGTTCGGCGTTCTCCTTCCAGGTCAGCTCCGGGTCGAGCCGAAGCGTGACCTCCTTTCCGTCGTAGTCCCAGGCGGCGATCTCCGCCGCGCCGGGCGGCGCGGCGGGGCCGTAGGCGAGGATCAGGTCGCCCGTCCGTTGCCACTCCCCCGCCTTCTCGCCCCGCGCCACCGCCGTCTCCAGGTCGGAGATCGCCGCCTCGCGCCCCACGAGCAGGCGGCTGAGCGCGCTCAGGAGCGAGCCCCGCAGGGTCGCCGACTCGGCGGCGGGGATCGCCGCCGCGTAGTGCTGCTCCAAGGCGACGCTGAGCGAGCCCCGCGCCACCTCCGTCAGCCCAAACGGCGCGAGGGAGTACGGGTAAGCCCCGTTTCCCGGCGACAGCACGGGCCGCCACGGTCCCGTCCCGCCGCCTGCCGCCCGGAGCCGCGCGAGGAACGGCGAGCCTCCGCCCTTGCCCAGCACGGGCGGCGGAACGTAGGGGCGGCCCGACTCGACCGGGCGGACGCTCTGCGCCCGATGCACCCACTTCAGGGCCGCGACGACGCGCCCGTCGGGCGCGACGAGCATCACGTTGCTGTGCTTGCCCATCAGCTCCGCGACCAGCCGGTGACCGTCCGTGAAGCCGAGGGTCAGCACCCGCTCGCCCTCGGGCACGTCGACCCGCTCCAGCCGCTGGCCGTCGAGCCGGGCCCGCAGGGTCGCGCAGAAGGCGGGCGGCGTCGGCGGGTTCGATGGGCGCCGCGTCGTCAGGTAAGCCCGCGCGAACTCCGCGTGCGCGCTGACGAGAAGCCACGCCTCGCCGCCGTTGTAGAGGGCGAGCAGGACGTCCGTGTCGTTCGGCTGGCGGACGCCCTGCACCTTGCCGCCGACGAAGGCGCGCAGCTCCTCCGCCACGGCGGCGAGGCACTCGGCGTCGAAAGGAACCTTCATGCTTGGTCTAGATTCCCTCTCTTACCGGAGCGGGCGGAAGGAGCCGTTCATCCCACCAGTTCCTCGAACCGGTCGATGTCGCCCTTGATCGTCGCGAGGCTCGCCCGCCAGAACTCGGGGGTGCGGATGTCGATCCCGAACCGGTCGGCGAGGGTCGCCGCGTCGGCGAGGCCCGTGGACGAGAGAAGCTCGTCGTAGCGCGGCACGAACGACTCGCCATCGCGCTGGTAGACCGCGTAGAGCCCCAGCGCGAACAGCAGGCCGAACATATACGGGAAGTTGTAGAACGCCCGGCCGTAGTAGTGCGGCTTGGCGGCCCACATGTAGGGATGGAGCGCGTCCGGGTCGAGGCCGTCCCCGTAGGTCGCGATCTGGGCGTCGCGCATCAGGCCGCAAAGCTCCTCGGGCGAAAGCTCCCGCTCCAGCCGCTTCTCGAAGACGGCGGTCTCGAACAGGTAGCGGCTCGTGATGTCCACCACGACCTGGCACGATCCCTGAAGCGAGGCTTCGAGCACGCCCAGGGCCTCGTCGCCCTCCATCGTCGCCAGCGAGGCCTGCCGGATCACCGTCTCGCAGAAGATGCTCGCCGTCTCCGCGAGGGTCATCGGCGTCGCGCGCTGGAGCGGCGTCCGCTCGCCCAGGCACAGGTTGTGGTAGGCGTGGCCGTACTCGTGGGCCAGGGTCGAGACGGAGCCGAACGACGGCTTGAAGTTCATCAGGACCCGCGAGGCGTCGCCGCCCGCGCCCGCGCAGTAGGCGCCGTCGACCTTTCCGGGACGCGGCTCCCAGTCGGTCCAGCGCTCGGCCTGGGCCCGCTCCGCGAGCCCGCCCATCCGGGGCGAGAACGTGTGGAACTGCTGGGCGACGAAGGCCTGGGCCTCCTCGGCCGTCCACTCGCGGCTTTCCGCGCCCACCGGGGCGAACAGGTCGTAGAACGCCAGCTTCTCGATCCCGAGCTTGCGGGCCTTCGCCTTGAGGTAGCGGCGGAAGTCGGGGAACGACTCGTGGGCCGCCGTCATCATCGCGTCGAGGGTCGCACGGTCGATGTTCGCGGAGAACAGCGCGGTGTTCAGGGCGGAGCCCCAGCCCCGGCGGTCGACGAGCAGGTTCGTCTCGCCCTTGATCGAGTTCATCGCGGCGGCGAGAGGGATCTCGACCGTCGGCCACGCCCGCATCTCGGCGTCGTAGGCCGCCTTGCGCTTCGCCCGGTCGGGATCGTAGGCGAGGGCGCGCACCGCGCTGATCGGCAGCCGCTCCCCGTCCACCTCCGCCTCCAGCCGCGAGCCCACGTTGCGGTAGAGCTTCGTCCAGGCGGTCGAACCGGTCAGAGCCAAGTCGGAGGCGAGCGCCTCCTCGTCGGGACTCATCAGCCGCTCGGCGGTGATCTGCATCTTGAGCAGGCCGTACTCATGGTCGCGGGCGATCGGCAGGGCGTCGAACTCCGTGCCGAGATCGACCTCCCCGACCTTCATCGCGAGGCGCTTGCCTAGCTTCCCGAGGCGCGAGAAAAGGGGATCCAGCTCGCTGCGCCGCGCCTGGGCCCGTGCGTTCGTGGTATCGGCGTCCACCGAGCAGCCGACGTAGGTTCCCAGAAACGAAGCCTCGCGGGAGGCGGCGTTGGACTTCTCGAGAAGCGACTCCAATCCCTCGCGGGTCTTGAGCGCCGACTCGAAGGCGTCGAGCCGGGCGTTCAACGACGCCACGGCGGCGGCGAACTCGGGGCTGTCGAGCCCAGGGATCATGGACTCGAGGTCCCAACGGAGATCTTCGGTGACAACGCTCATGGCTTTCGGTATCTTGTGGAAGGTACGCCGCGATGAAGACCAACCTCGATGAAGTCGATCTCCAGATCCTTGCGCTTCTCCAGCGCGACGGCCGTATCACGAACGCCGACCTGGCGAAGGCCGTGAGCCTGTCGCCGCCCAGCGTCCTGCAACGGGTCCGCGCCCTGGAGAAGGCCGGTCTCATCCGAGGCTACCACGCCCTGCTCGATCCTGAGCGGCTGGGACTCAAGATCACCGCCCTCGTCCAGATCACCCTGGCCCTCCACCAGGACATGGCGATCGAGCGCTTCCGCCGCGCCGTCCAAGACATCCCGGACATCCTGGAGTGCCACCACGTGAGCGGCGACTTCGACTTTCTTCTGAAGGTCGTCGTGCGCGATATGAAGGCTTACGAGGCGTTCGTCCGGGAGAAGCTCAGCCGGATCAAGGGCGTCGGCCAGATCCGGACGAGCTTCGTGATGGGAACCCCGAAGCTCACGACGGAGATTCCTCTCGGGTAGTCGGACAGCGGGCTAGGGCGCCTTCTGCAACGTCACCTTGGACTCGATGGTGCCGACCGAGTCGAGCGTCATCCCGAGGGACGCGAGGTCGATGTTCGACTTCGAGGTGGCTTTGGTCGTCATCGAGAGCGTCTTGCCCGTGGCCTTGTCGACGAGGCCTTCGCCGGTCAGGGCCATCTCACCCTTGAGAACCATGTTCATGGGGCCCATCGGACCGTCGGGAAGCTGCGCCTCCTTCGGAAGCTTCGCGGTGTCGATCGCGGTCTTGATCGTGCCGCTCACCGACACGACCCACACCGGCGTTCCGTCGAGCGTCCTCTCGCCGACGAGCTTCGCGGTCAGCTTCTGGTCCTGGTCCAGGAGCATCGGGCTCTTCGGCACGATCACGTCCCACGAGTCGCCGACCTTGACCGGCTTCTCCGGAAACTCCACGAAGGTGCCCGCCGAGGCGGTGGCCTGCGCGCCGCTCAGCATGGAGCTCAGCCCCGCGCCCGCCGACTTGTCGAAGGTGAGGCGGCCTCGCACGTCCATCTTGCCCGTTTGGGTCGTCGGCTTGGGCTTCTGCTGGGCGACCATCGCCGCCATCGGGCCGTCGGCGTCGAGCTTGTCGACGGTCGTGGTCGCCTCGACGAGGGCCGTCCCCGCCGCGTCGTCCACCTTCGTGGTCTTCAACGCGTAGGTCGAGAGCGAACTGATGTTCATCGGGATCTCGCCCATCGGCCCGGTGACCGTCTGAAAGACCTTCGCCTCCATCTTGTAGGTGTCGGTCCCTTCCTTGAGGGTCCGGCGGAGCGGGGCCTCGCCCTGAAGGGCGAAGAGTGCGAGCAAGGCGAGCGGGAGGGTCTTCATCGGTCTAGGGATAGATACGTTTGAATCCGACCGAGGGATCGGCGTTTGTGGAATCCCGCCTCTGGGTCCACAATATTCCGTGCTCGCCGCCCTCGCCCTCGCCCAGACCTACACCCTCGTCGTCGGCGGCGACGTGATGCTGAACGGGATCAAGCCGGGCGCCGGCCCGCTGGCGGGCGTGGCGAAAGCCTTCCGCGAGGCGGATTTCGCCCTCGTCAACCTTGAGATCCCCCTTACCGACGCGAAGGTCCCCACCGCCCGCAAGACCGCCGCCGAACTGAAGGCGAGAACGCAGTACATCCTCAAGGCCGACCCGCGCCACATCGCTTCCCTGGAGAAAGCGGGGATCGACGCGGTCAGCCTCGCGAACAACCACGCGATGGACTATGGCCTGAAGGGTCTCGCCCAAGAGCGCGCCTTGCTCGCGAAGGCGGGCATCCGAGGGGCCGGAGCGGGACCGACGGGCGACGTGGCAACGAACCTCGCGGTCCTCACGAGCCCGGACGGCTTCCGGGTCGGGCTCCTCAGCGCCCTCGCGTTCGTGAGCCGGGGCGCCCTCCTGAAGTGCGGCCCCGCCGGGACGGACCACGGCGGGATCAACGTCCTTTCGTTCGGCGGCAAGATCGACGACGCGGCCCGCACCAAGCTCCAGCGCTGGATCGGCGCGGCCCGTTTGCGGTGCGACTACCTCGTGGTCGCCCTCCACTGGGGCATCGAGAAGCAGACGAAGCCCACCGCCTACCAGGTGGCGCTCGGCAAAGCCGCCGTCGAGGCCGGAGCCGATCTGGTCTGGGGCGCCCATCCCCACGTGCTCCAGCCGACGGCGACCTACCGGGGGGCGCCGATCCTCTACTCGACCGGCAATCTCGTCTCGCCTCGCCCCGGAAAGACCGCCCTCTACCGCCTCGCGATCTCGGCCCACAAGACGGCTGATCTTGCGATTTTGCCAGCCAAGATCGCCGGGGGGAGGGTCTCCCTGGAACCTTCCCCGCTACAGAACGTCAAGGCGGGACGTATACTAGACGAGTCTCGCCCGACGAGGCCGTAGGAAAAGACGATGCTCAACACTCTCGCGATGTTCGGAGGCCAGGACATGATTATCGTCCTCGTCGCCATCCTGATCCTCTTCGGCGGCAAGAAGATCCCTGAGTTGATGCGCGGCGTCGGCCAGGGAGTCGGCGAGCTCAAGAAGGGCATGGAAGAAGGTCAGCGCCAGGTGCGCGACGCCATCCACCACGACGACGTCACCCCGGTCGCGCCCGTCGCCCCGACCCCGGTCGCGTCGGTCCCCGTCGCTCCGACCGCGACCTCGACCCCCAACAACCCTCCGGCTTAAGGCCTTGCCCGCCCACTTCGGCTGGCACGGGCTTCTTCTCCAACACCCGGACGATTGGGCTCCGGTCGCCCTAAGCGGAGACCGGAGCTCGGGATACGCGCGTCTTGCCAGCCCTCGCGCGCTCTCTCTCCAACTTCGCTGGGCTCCCGCCGGACGGGAAAGCCTGGAGCGTGCCTTAGGCCGCTACCTCGACCGCCTCTCCCGCGACGCCCGCCGCAAGCGATCCTCCTTTTCCCGGGAGATCCACGACGAGGGCGGCGTTCTGCGCTACCGCTACCGCAGTGAGATCGACGGCGAGGGACTTCTCTTCCCCACCGACGACGGTCGCGTGGCGTTCCTCGAAGCGATCGGGGAATCCAACACCGCCCGGACGCGCCTCATCGAGCGCGCGCGAAGCTCTTTCCGAACCGGGTCCGAGCGTTGGTCCGTCCTCAACCTCGACTTCACCCTTCCCGAGCCGCTTCGCCTGGAGAAGAAGGAGTTCGTCTCCGGCCGGACCACCCTGAGTCTCGTTGGTCGGGGCGTCCGGGTCCAGGCGGAGCGATGGGGCCTCGCCGAGAGTCTGCTCGCCCAGATGCCGCTTCCCGTATGGGCTTCCGGGAGACTTGGGCGAGGGTGGAGCTTCGTCGAAGACGGTCCGGGACTCCGGGGATCGCGGCGCGCCCTCTTTCGCCACGATGAGGTTCTGCTTAAGCTCCAACCCGATCTCAACCAGATCACGTTGCTCCGCATCGCCGCCCGATCCGAAAGATGGAGGCCGCGATGGGACTGGTTGACCTGATCCGCGAGCGGGTCCAAGGACCGCCCAAACTGTCGGTGGAAACGATGCGCAAGGCGAAGCCCGTCCGCCACCCCGACGTCAAGTGGGAGGAGAACGAGGACGGCGCCGTGCGTCTCCAGGCGCCTTTGGAAGGCCAGGGGCGGGGCTTCGCCGCGATGCTGGCCCGGCGCATGAACCTGCCCGCGACCAAGGGCTTCGAGCTGGAGCCCATCGGCGGTTTCGTGTGGCTCCAGTGCGACGGGGCCACCACGGTGGAAACCATCGGCAAAAGGTTAAGAGAACGGTATAAGATGAACCGGGTCGAGGCGGACGTCGCGCTAGGCGCGTTCCTCCAGACCCTCGGCCAACGGCGGCTGATCGTCCTAACGGTGGGAAAGCGCGATGTCAAAGGCAACAGGGACAAAGACGGCGAGAATTGAGGCGGCGGGGATCAAGAACACCGATCCGCCGCTGTGGGTCGCGTGGAACCAAGCCCTTGCGAGCATCCGCGTCCGGTTCTTCCGGCAGTTCGTCACGAGCGTCGGTATCGCCCTCGGCATCGCCTTCTTCGCTTCGGTCGTGACGATGCGCGCGGCCCAGACGGCGGCGAGCGCCGCCGACGAGTCGCGGATGCGGTGGCTTCTCGGCACCTCGCTCGTGATGTGCCTCGTGGGCGTCACCAACTCGATGCTCATGTCGGTCGCCGAGCGCTACCGGGAGATCGGGACGATCAAGTGCCTTGGAGCCTCGGACGGCTTTATCGTTCGAGTCTTTTTTATCGAAGCCCTCCTGCTCGGGGCGGCGGGCTCGTTGATGGGGGCGATCGTCGGCACCCTGCCCATCGCCCTGATCTCGAAGGTTCCCCTAGGGGCCGCCGCGGGCTCCGTGCTCCTGGCGACGGTGGTCGGGATGACGATGACGGTGGCGGCGGCGGTCGCCCCCGCCATCCAGGCGGCGAAGATGCCGGCGGCGGCGGCCCTCCGGGTGGACGTTTAAGATGGAAAACGAGGTTGTGGTTCGGACGACGGACGTGGTCAAGCAGTACGGCGAGGGCGAGGCGGCGGTCCGCGCTCTCTCCGGGGTCTCCTGCGAGATCTACGCGGGCGAGTACCTATCGATCATGGGGCCGTCGGGATCGGGCAAATCGACCTTGTTCAACATGATCGGCGGCCTCGACAAGCCGAACGAGGGCTCCGTTTTCGTCAACAGCGTGGACATCGCTCAGCTCACCCCGCGCGAACTCGCTTTCCTGCGCTGCCACACGATCGGCTACATCTTCCAGACCTTCAACCTCATCACCGTCCGCACCGCCCTGGAGAACGTCACCCTTCCCATGCTCTTCGCGGGCGTGACCCCCGATGAGGCGGACGAGCGGGGACGCGAGCTGCTCGAACTCGTCGGACTCGGCCACCGCTACCACCACCGCCCCACCGAGCTTTCCGGCGGCCAGCAGCAGCGCGTCGCGATCGCCCGTTCGCTCGCCAACCGGCCCGCGATCATCCTGGCCGACGAGCCGACGGGCAACCTCGATCTCAAGACGGGCCAGGAGATCATCGACCTGCTCCGCCACCTGAACCGAGACCAACAGGTCACGATCATCTCCGCCACCCACGACCACAAGATGCTCGATGTGAGCGATCGCATCTTCCACATCCGCGACGGCAAGCTGGCGAAGGTCGAGACGAAGGAAGAGGCCCTCGCCTCCGGCACGGCGAACACGCACTAGTGGTCGTCGAACAGAGGCGTCTACACCCCCCGGATCCTGGTCCCGCTAAGGCCCCTTTCGGAAGACGACCGTCTTTCCGGTCGAGATCGCGTGGCATTCTTTGCAGTTCGTGCCCCACCCGACGACTCTCTGGTGGCCGGCGACCCGCACGACCGCCGTCAGGACGGCGGTCCGCACGGGATTGGCCGTCGGGGCTTGCCGAAGTGAGAGCAAGAGGGCGACGAAAAAGATCGTCAGGCATCCGCCCGCGATCAGAGCTCGGCGCCGCTTGACGGTCCGCATCCGCGCCAGCGTACCGCCCCTACTGCGGCTGTCGCAGGTTGACCTGCAGCCAGAAGCGACCGAGGGCGCGGACCACGTCCACGTACTCCTCGTAACCCACCGGCTTGCGGACGAAGCCGCTGGCCCCGGCTTCGTACGAGCCCATCAGGTCGCTCGGCTCGTCGGACGAGGTGAGCATCACCGTGGGGACCGTCTTCATCGTGACGTTGGCGCGCGCGACGCGAAGGACCTCGATTCCGTTCAGCTTCGGAAGTTTGAGGTCGAGGAGGATCAGGTCGGGACGAGGAGCGTCCTCGGCGTTCAGATAGTCCACCGCCTGCTGGCCGTCGCGCGCCACATCGACGACGCACGTCGGGTCGAGCTTCCGCAAAGCGCGCACCGTCAGCGCCTCGTCGTCGGCGTTGTCCTCGACGAGGAGGACGCGGGAACCATCGAGCATATTGGCGGCCATTTAGAGGATCGTCCCGGAACAATATACTCGATCGCCGTGCCTAAGGCTGCCCGCAAGTTTTACGTACTTTCCGGAACGGCGTAGAATGAAGCGATGAGACGGCTCGCGCTTCTCGCCTCGATCCTCGTCGTCGCCTTGGCCTCCGCCGTCCAAACCGGCTCCACGCCGCCCGACGCCGCCAAGGCGGTGGCCGACGCGCGCGCGCAGGCCAAGCGAGAAGGCAAGAACGTCCTCGTCGTCTTCCACGCCAGTTGGTGCAACTGGTGCAAGCGGTTCGACAAGATGCTGGACGACCCGAAGCTCAAGCCCGCCTTTGAGAAGAGCTACGTCGTTCTCCATCTCGACGTGTTGGACCAGAAGGCTCTGGAGAATCCCGGGGGCGAGGCCGTAATGGAGAAGCTCGGCGGCAAGGACGCCGGCCTTCCCTTCTACGCTGTCGTCGCTCCCGATGGAAAGAAGGTCGGCGATAGCCTCCAGACGCCCGGCAAAGCGGGGACGAACACCGGCCATCCGTCCCAGCCGAACGAGATCGCCCACTTCATGGCCCTTCTCAAAACGACCGCCAAGAAGACGAGCGCCAAGTCCCGCGGCGAGATCGAGACCTACCTGAAGGCGGGCGCTAAAGCATGACGGAGATCGTCCTCGTGAGGGGTTCCGTTCTCGAACAGGCTGTGGAGGCGGTCGTGAACGCCGCGAGCGTCGGAATGCGCGGAGGGGGCGGTCTCGACGGGGCGATCCACCATGCCGCCGGGCCCGGACTGCTCGAGGAACTCCGTCAAAAGGTCCCGAGCGGAGCCCCGACCGGCGCCGTCGTCGTGACGGGTGGACACGCCACTCCCTTCCGGCACATTCTCCACACCCCCGGCCCCGTTTGGAAGGGAGGGGCGCGGGGAGAACCCGACGCTCTCGCCGCGTGCTACCGGAACGCCCTCGACGCCGTCCACGAACTCGGACTCGCCTCGGTCGGACTGCCCTCGATCTCGACCGGCATCTACGGCTACCCGATCGACCGGGCGGCTCCGTTAGCCGTCCAAACCGTCCAGGCCTGGATCGCCGCCCATCCGGAAACGTCGCTCGAACGCGTCGTCTTCGCCATGTTCGGGGGCGAGGAGTACGCCCACTTCAAGAAGGCGCTCGGCGCGCCCAAGGACTAGGCTTCCTTCTCCCGGGGAACCGTGCCGCCCAGGCCCCGCGCCTTGCGGGCACGATCGATCGCCGCCTGGGTGACCGCCTTCTCGAACGAGCGGAACGTGGAGAGGCCGAAACCGTGCTTCTTCGCGAGGGCGGATATCCGCTCGACCTGATCGACGCTGACCTCCTTGCCCAAGGTGAAGTTGAAGAGCGACGGGTCGTCTTCCAGGGCCAGCAGCATCGTCTCGCTCATGCAGGCGTAGGCGGTCCCTTCCGGGAAGCCGAAGTCGAAGCCGAAATCCACCTGGCCGGGCACCTTGACCACCCCGCCCTCGATCACGAGGACGTCGGGCCGCTCCTTGGCCACCCGGACGCTGACGTCGCGGGGACGGGCCACGTCGCACACGACGGCGCCGGGGCGCAGATGCTCGGGAAGCACCAGCTCCTTGCCCGCGCTGGAGACCGTCACGATGGCGTCGGCCTCACGGATGCGGGCCACGTCGGTCGTCGCCTCCGCGTTCGGCAGCTCGGCGGCGACCTCGGCGGTCCGGTCGAGGTCGCGGCCCACCAGGATCGTCCGCCCGAAGTCGCGTGAGAGGATGCGCGCGCAGGTCTTTCCGATCGAGCCGGTCGCCCCGACCACCGCGAGGGTGGCGTTCGGAAGGTCCACCCCGAGCAGGCCGCAGGCGCGGAGGGTGCCTTCGATCGCGGTGGCGACGGTGTAGCTGTTCCCCGTCGTGACGCCGATCGGCGCCCGCTGGGCGACGGTGACGCCGCCGTCGCCCACCACGCTGGAGAAGGCGCCGAGGCCGATCAGCTTCGCGCCCCGCTCCGCCCCGACCTCCGCGCACTGGACGATCCGCTCGTACACCTTCTCGATCGGCATCGTCTTGACCATCATGTCCGGGGTGAGCGGAAGACCGACGAACACGCCCTCCGTGGTCGCGCCGGTCGCGCTGCGGACGCCCTTGATCTCGCTGACGACGAAGGGCGACTTCATCTCCGCGAACTTCTCGACCGCCGCGTCGGGGATGAACCGCATCAGCGGGTGCAGCTTTTCCTTGAGCTGGCGGGTGCTCAAGGGATGGACGACGAACGCGAAGCGGGTCACGAGGTAGAAGGCAGGGTACCCGAGAGGTCGATCACGTTCGGCTTCCAACCGAGTTCCCGCAGGGTATCGAGGATCTCCGCTTCCGTCAGCGGCTCTCTTCCCTTCTCGCGCAGGGCCACCACGACGCCTTCCATCACGTTCGTGGCGAACGTCTCGCCGCCGATCACCGGGGTCGTGGTGATCGCACGCTTCACGCCCCAGCCCTTCAGGAGTTCGAGGTCGGCCTTGCGCAAGGTCTGGGTCAGAACGGTCTTGCCCGCCATGTCGTCGGGCGCGTAGCGACGGATGTAGTGCCAGTCGCCCGCGACCATCGTGGCCTCCGCGAAGAGCTTGGGATACTTGGGAGTCCGTTGCTCCTGCTTCTCGCCCGTGGGATAGAACCACTTGAAGGGCAGGCGCGTGACGATCGGCAGAATCACCCGCCCGAACGCCTCGACCTGGCTGTACTTGGTGAGCGGCATGTTGATCCCAACCCCGAACGGCAGGTCGCCGAAGGTGACCTGGGCGCCGGCCTCGACGAGGGCCTGTGCCATCCCGAAGCGGTCCACCGCCGAGACGAGCAGAACGCGCTCCTTCGTGAAGTCGACCACGCCGTCCCGCTGGAGGCTGCGGACCGTCTCCCTCTCCAGGGTGTGCTTCAGCCCGCTCCCGTCGACGACCGGCGTGGTCTTCGCCCCGGCGACGAGGCCGAGGATCTGCCGGAAGGCGTACCGCCGCTTGTCGACCACGACGTAGATGTCCGCCCCGCCGACCCCGAGCGCATCGACCTTGCCGTCAAGCTCTCGGAACAGGTCGGCGAACTTCTGGAGGTCGCCGTCGGTCCCTCGTCGTTCAAGGAGGAAATCCTGACCGAGAATGTTGACCTCGTCCTTCTTGTCGCGTTTGGAGGTGCCGAGGGAGATGGAGACGACGCGTTTCATGGAGTGAAGTGAGAAGGATACGCCTAAGCCGCCTGACTAAAGCGATGCTTAGGCGAATCTTATGGCGTTGCCGCCCTCCTCCTTCAGTAGACCGCGATGGCTTCGATCTCGACGTCGACCCCTCGCGGTAGACCCGCGACGGCGTAGGTGGCGCGGGCGGGCGGCTCGCTCGGGAACCGGGCGCCGTACACCTCGTTGATCGTCGGGAAGTGGTCCATCGAGGAGAGGAGGATCGTCGTCTTGACCACGTTGGCGAAGGTAAGTCCCGCCTCCGCGAGAACCGCCTCGAGGTTGGCCATGACCTGCTCGCCCTGGGCCCGCACGTCGCCGGTCACCATCTCGCCCGAGGGCGTGAGCGGAATCTGGCCGCTCAGGAAAAGGAAGCGGCCTTCGGCCTTGACGGCCTGGCTGTAGGGGCCGATGGCGCCGGGGGCGTTCGGGGTCGAGACGATCTCGCGATTCATGAGAGAGGAGCGTACCGCGTTCGGCGACTCCTCTCCCGCACACTACGCCGCCGTCATCGCCCGGGCCTTGCGAACCCGGTCGAGCCAGACGGCGAGCACGATGATCAGGCCGGTAACGATCTCCTGAACGTAGTTGGGAAGATTCATCTGGCTGGCGCCCGCCCGCAGGACGCTCATGATCAGGGCGCCGAGGACGGTTCCCGCGATGCTGCCCTCACCGCCGGACAGCGAGGCGCCGCCGATGACGACGGCCGCGATAGCGTCCAGTTCGAGTCCCACGAGCGAGGTCGGATCGCCGATCGTAAGGCGGCTGAAGTTCATCAGCCCCGCCAATCCCGCGAAAAGGCCGCTGAGCCCGTACACCGCCAGCTTGGTGCGCTCCACCGGAACGCCGCATAGGCGCGCCGCCGACTCGTTCGAGCCCACTGCGACGACGTGGCGCCCGAAGCGAAGGTAGCGCAGCCCGAGGGCCGTCAGGACCGCGAAGACGGCGGCGACCCACACGCCCAGGGGCAGAAGCTTCCAGCGCTCGCTCTTCGCGAGCGAGGCGAGGATCCCGTTGAGCCACGTCTCCTTCGGATAGATGCTCTGTTCGTTCGCGATCCACTTCGCCCCTCCCCGGATCGAAAGGTAGGTGCCGAGCGTCACGATAAACGGCACGACCTTCAGCCGGGTGATCAGCGCGCCGTTCAGGAGCCCGCAGAGAAGCCCCGCCGCGATCCCCGCGAGGGCGCACACGATCGGCGGCTGGTTCAGCGTGATCAGCTTCGCGATCACGACGCCCGAAAGGGCGGCGGTGGAACCGACGCTGAGATCGATACCGCCGACGACGATCACGAACGTCATGCCGAGCGACGCCAGGAGGGTGATGACCGATTGGCGCGCGAGGGTCTGCACGCTGACGTAGCCGCCGAAGTTCGGGACCTTGAGGGCGAACGCCACGAAGATGATGACCAGCGCGATCAGCAGGCCGACAAGGTTCTGGAGGGAGCGAAAGCGACCGTTCACGAGCCCGTCAACGATACCCGCTAGACCATTGGTCCATGTGCGGTCCACCCGCGGATCTTCTCCCTCCAGAGCCCGCCACTACTCCACCGCCTGGGTGTAGACCGCCTTGATCACCTCTTCCGGAGTGGTCCAGCCGGAGAGGACCTTCGACTTGCCGTCCTCGATCATCGTGCGGTAGCCCTGCTTGCGGGCGACCTCCTGCAAGTCGAGCATGTTCACGTTCCGGGCGATCGCCGCACGGAACTCGGGCGTTCCGAGGATCAGCTCGAACACGCCGATCCGGCCCCGGTAGCCCGTGCCTCGGCACTCCGGACAGCCCTTCCCCTTCGCGAACCGCGCCTTCTCCAACTCTTCGGGCGTGAACTTCATCACCTCCATCTCGTCCGGGGTGGGCCGGTAGGCCTCGCGGCACTTGGGGCAGTTCAGGCGCACGAGACGCTGGGCGAGGATCGCGACGACGACGCCCGCCACGAGGTAGGGCTCCGCGTTCATGTCCACCATGCGCCCGATCGTCTCGATCGCGTTGTTCGTGTGGAGCGTGGAGAGCACGAGGTGGCCCGTGAGGCCCGCCTGGATACCGATGCCGAGCGACTCGGGGTCGCGCATCTCGCCGACGAGCATCACGTCCGGGTCCTGCCGCAGGAAGGTCCGCATGACGCGCGGGAACGTCATCTTCTCCGAGACCTGCACCTGCGCGATGTTCCGCTCGTACTCGTACTCGATCGGATCCTCGACCGTCACGATGTTCTTGTTCTTCGAGTCCAGGGTCTGGAGCGAAGCGTAGAGCGTCGAGGTCTTGCCCGAGCCCGTCGGTCCCGTGACGAGGATCAGTCCGTAGGGCGACTGCACCGCGCGCGACCACTTCTTCAGGATGTCGTCCGACATCCCGAGCCTTGAAAGGTCGACCTTCATCCGCTCGGGATCGAGAAGGCGCATGACGAACTTCTCGCCGTTCAGACACGGGATGCACGAGGCGCGGGCCGAAAGGCGGCGCCCCGCGTACTCCATGTCGATGCGGCCGTCCTGGGGCTCGCGGTTCTCGTCGATGCGCATCCCGGAAGCGAGCTTCAGGCGGGCGAGCACGTTGCCCGCGAACTCGAGCGGAAGCTGGCCGTTTTCCTGAAGCTGACCGTCCTGGCGGAAGCGGATCTTGAGCTGGTCGCGCTCGGGCTGGAGATGGATGTCGCTGGTGCCCGTGTCGAGGGCCTGCATCATGATCGTGTCGACGATCTGGACCGCCTGCGACCCGTCTTCGCCGCCGCCCATGTCGCGCGTGACCCCGCTCTCGCGGAGGATAAGGCGGAAGCGCTTTCCGGCCCCGAAGTTGGCGGCGGCGTAGTCGGTGTTGATCATGGCTCTGCGTGGGGACGGCGATAGGTCGTCCGTCCGTTCGCCATCGTATCACAGGGCACGTCGTGTCGGCGGAATCCCCTCTTCAGAATGTTTTCGAGCTACTTGCTAATTTCTCAGCAATAGGCCGTTGCCGCCTTTGACTTAACGGTTTCTTATTTTTCCCTTAACATTCGGACGCCAACCTCTGAACAAATGCGAAAAGCCTTCACCCTGATCGAGCTTCTCGTCGTCATCGCGATCATCGCGATCCTGGCCGCCATCCTGTTCCCCGTGTTCGCCCAGGCGAAAAAGGCGGCGAAGAAATCCGCCGACCTCTCCAACATGAAGCAGATCGGCATCGGCATGCAGATCTACCTGAACGACTCGGACGATATGCTGCCTCCGACGAACCACCGGCTCGAACCGACGCCGGTCGAGGTGCACTGGAGCTGGATGATCATGCCCTACGTGAAGAACGAGCCGCTCTTCGTGAGCCCGGGCGACACCAAGGGCGGCTGGGCCCCCGGCTGCTACGACGAGTCCACCAAGAACCGAGGCTTCGGGATTCCGGCGGGACAGACGAACGGATGCTCCTCACAGGGCTACGGCGCCGGTCAGTACACCCTGCAGGTGGGACGCCTTTCCTACACCGCGAACCAGCTTCTGATCGGGCGGAAGCGGCAGAACTCGGACACCTCGAACGTGGTCTCCGCGACCGCCGTCGACGACGTCTCCGGCACCATCCTCCTCGCCCCGATGTCCGACAGTCTGGAGTGCATGAGAAAGGGCGGCGCGGGAACCGAAGTCCGCTCCTACCGTCCGACCCTGGCCGTTCGTTCGAGCACGAGCGCGACCGACGGCTTCTCGGGCGCGCTCGCGGCCGGTGCGCAGCTCTGGGCCTTGAACCAGGGCGAAGTAGACCAGATCATGGCCTGCAACTACGGGACGGCGGGCGGAGCCTCGCTCGACAGCGTCTTCCGCTACACCGCCCCGGGCCGCTGGGACGGCGGCAACAACTACGTGATGGCCGATACGAGCGCGAAGTACCGGAAGTTCAACTCGACCTACGCTCCGAACCGCTTCCTGTGGGGCAAGGCGGGCTACTCGATCGGCGGCGCGCCCGTCCTCGACCGCGTGACCGGCCAGCCGGTTCAGTAGACGCGTCGCTCTCCAAAGGCCCGCCGCTTCGCACGGCGGGCCTTTTTACGTTCTCGAAACACATGCTGCTCGCCCTCATCACGCTCGCCCCTGCCTTCGCCACCCAGCCCGTGACGGGCGACGCCGACGATCCGGCGGTTTGGGTCAACCGGCTTCGCCCCGCCGACAGCCGCATTCTCGGCACCGACAAGAAGGGAGACAAGCTGTACGTCTTCGACCTGGACGGCAAGGTCGTCCAGACGCTCGGCGGCCTCGAACGTCCTAACAACGTCGATGTTCTTCCCGACTTCCAGAAAGGCTTCGACCTCGCCCTCGTCACGGAGCGCGATGGCGACCGGCTTCACGCCTACCGGATCGATCGAAAGGGCTTCCTTACCGACGTTAGCGGCAAGCTATCGTCCCCGAAGCCGATGGGCGTCGCTCTCTATCGTGATGCTAGCGGTACGGCCTGGGCCTACATCAGCCCCAAGGAAGGCGACGTAAAAGGCTATATCGGTCGCTACCGCCTCGACTTACGCGCCGGAAAGATCGACGCGACGCTTGCTGGGCGCGTCGGCGAGTTCAAGGGCGGTAAGGAGATCGAGTCGCTCGCCGTCGACCTGCGCGCGGGTCTCTTGTGGTATTCCGACGAGGGCTACGGCAACCGCTCGGTGACGCTATCAGGTGGCAAGCAGACCGCGACGCGCCTGAACGCGGACTACGAAGGCGATCAGGAAGGCATCGCCGTCTGGACGCGCGGGCGGGACACGTTCCGCGCCTTCACCGACCAGCTTGAGAACGCCTCGCGCTACCGCGTCTACGACGCTGACAACCGCCTGCGAGGAGAGTTCACCCTCGGGGCCGACTCGACCGACGGTATCGACGTCTGCGCGCGGCCCCTCGGCCCGCGCTTCCCCCGGGGCATCTTCGTCGCCATGAACTCTAAAGGCCGAAACTTCCTCGTGGTCGGACTCGAACAGATCGAGTCGAAACTCTCCCGCTAGGACCGGTCGCGCGGGCCCCTTCCTATGAGAACGGGAGCGAAAGGGGCTCGCGCGGCGTCCAAAGCCGTATGAGCCTTCCCCAAGGGCGGCCCGCCCCTGCGAAGGGGTCGCCCTGGACCCTGCGCGTCGCGACGGTCGCCGATATCCCCGTCCGCCTGCACGTCACGTTCCTCCTCTTCCTCGCTTGGCTCGGGGCGGTGAACGGCGCGCGGGGCCTCTTCCTGGTGGTCGGCCTCTTCGTCTGCGTCGTGCTCCACGAGTTCGGCCACGCCCTGACCGCCCGCCGGTACGGCATCGCGACGCGCGACATCACCCTCTATCCGATTGGCGGGGTCGCCATGCTCTCGGGAAGGCTCCGCCCGCGCCACGAGCTTTGGGTCGCCCTCGCCGGTCCGGCGGTCAACGTCGTCCTGGCGGCTATCCTCTGGACGGCCACGCGGCTTTTCGGAGCGACGCCGCTCGTCGAAGGTCTGCTGACGGCGAACGTCGTCATGGCGGCGTTCAACATGATTCCCGCCTTCCCGATGGACGGTGGACGCGTCTTGCGCGCGATCCTCGCTCGCGCGATGCCTGAGACCAAGGCGACCGCCATCGCCGCCAACGTGGGTCAAGCCCTCGCGATGGGCCTCTTCCTCTACGGCGTCCTCCACTCGATGTCGATCCTCTGCCTCGTCGCCTTCTTCGTGTTCCTAGGAGCCGGGCAGGAAGGACAGGCCGAGGCGACCCGCACCGCCCTCTCCGGCCACCGGGCGCGGGAGGCGATGCAGACCCGCTTCCGCACCCTCCCGCACGGGACGAGCCTGGAAACCGCCGCCGAGGCTCTCCTCGCCGACTCCCAGACGGACTTCCCTATCGTCGCCAACGATGAGGTCGTCGGCCTCATGACGCGGCGCGACCTCGCCACCGGCCTCGCCGTCCACGGCCCCGACGCCTACGTCGCGGGCTCGATGACCCGCGAGACGAAGGTCACGACGCCCGACGCCGCCCTGGAGGACGTGATCGAGCTGCTCACGCGCGAAGACCCCTCCCCGGTTCTCGTCATGGAGGAAGGACGCCTCGTCGGCATGGTCACGACGGAGAACGTCGGCGAGTTCCTGATGCTGGAACACGCTCGCCGACGCGCGCGGATGCTCTAGCCGGGATCCGAGCGGTCCGGCCCGCCCTACTCTCCCGAACCTCGCTTCCGCTTCGCCTCCAGAAGGCTTCCTGCCGGTGAGGCCGCCCCGCCGCGCGCCTTTCGCGGCTCGGCCTTCGGAGCGTCCTGGGCGACGACGGTCGGCGTCTCGATCGGAACCGTCGGCGTGGACGTCGTCCGCGCCCGTGCTTTCGCGCGCTGGAGCTGGCCCACGACCTCGGCCTGCTTGACCTCGGGACGTCGACGAAGGCGCGCCAAGAGCCGGGCGAGGATCTCGCCCACCGGAAGGGCGATGCGGCGGGCGCCGACGTCGAGCGGCAGGAGCAGGGCCGCCGCCGTGAGGAGCGCGGGCCAAAGCTCCGTGATCGACGCGCCGGGATCCTTCGCGGGCCGAAGCGCGTCGAGCGGCTGGGTAAGGACCCGACCCCCGGTCGCCTCGCTCATCCGGATCAGCAGAGGCCGGTTCGGGCGGACCGTCCGGTACTCCGCCGGGTAGGGCAGGCTGAAGCCGCTCGTGCGGGTCCGCGCGCCGCCTTTGGGGTCGGGCTCGGCGACCGTCACCAGGTAGCTCCCGATCTCGTCCGCGTCGAACTCGCCCCGGAATCGTCCCGGCGCGGTCTGGGTCAGGGAGACCTCTCGTGAGCCGCCGGAAGGTGTCGCCACCCGGACCTTGGCCTCGTTGTTCGTCACCGGGTTACCCAGCGGATCGGCGGCGGAAAGCTCGACCACGCCTTTGCCCGCCTCCTGGGTCACGTTCGCCTGGTAGCGGTTCAGGGTCGCCCGGCGCGAGATCGCGCGGGCGGCCTGGGACCAGAACGCGTCGTAGCCCGGCCAGCCCACCCAGTTTCTAGCCCAGCGCGCCGTCGCGTCGCTCGTGAACGCGAGCGAGGTCCCGAGCCCGTACTGCCAAGTCGCGAGAAGCGGGTCGTCCTTCTTCGTGAGCATCGACGTGCGGGCGAGCGCCCGCTTGTCGGTGAGGCAGTAGGCGAGGAGCGGCGGCGTCGAGTCGATGCCGCGCAGGATCTCCTCGCCCGCCAACGTCCGGGGCAGGAACGCGCCCTCCTCGATGGCGGAGCGGCTCATGATCGCCGTGTCCTGGGTGAAGATGGCGGGAAGCTGGCCCGCGCGCTTCGCCAGGTAGTACCGCCCCCCGCCCGCCGCCGCGAGCTGCTGGAGGAACTTGAGGTCCTTGCCCTCGCCGATCGCCACTACGGACGTGGTGATCTTGTTCTCGCGCATCCGCAGGGCCACCCCGAGCGCGCCGTCCTGGTCCTCGCTGTCGTTGCCGTCCGCGAGAAGGATGTGGTGCCGGACCTTGGACGTCTCCGCGTTGAGGACCTGCTCCGCCTTGTCCATCGTCGGGCGGATGTAGATGCCGCCGCCGTTGATGTCCAGCTTCCGAAGCTGGCCCGCGACCGCATCCTTGTTCGTCAGATTCTGGAACGGCACGACGAACTCGATACCGTCGCTGCTTCCCGCCACCGCCACCCGGTCGACCGGCGACATGAGTCTCACCGTCTCCTCCGCCGCCTTCGCCGCGAGGCGGATCTTCGGGAAGCCGTCCTCGATCATCCCCATCGAGCCCGATGCGTCGACCATGATCGCCACGCTCGTGCTGGGAAAGCTCTTGCGCTGACGGATGTTCAGGTCCACCGGCAGCGCGTCCGCCACCGGTGTGCCGTACCAGCCGCCGGGCAGGAAGCTGTCCTCGCCGCCGACCATCGCGAAGCCCACGCCCGCGTCGCGCACCGCCGCCTGGGTGAGCCTCATCTGGATGTCGGTCAGCGCGCTCGCGTTGATGTCGTTGAAGACCACCGCGTCGTAGGCGGCGAACTCCTCCGGGCGGGAAGGGATACTTCCCTCCCCGCGTCGATCGACGATCCAACCGCGCCGCCGCAAGGCCGCCGCCAACTCGCCCCGCTCCGGGTGCGACTGGGCCAGGAGGACGCGCGGTCGCCCTTTCACCGCGGTGAACGCCATGCCGACGTTGTTCCGGTTGTCGCCGTCGCGCCCGACGCGCAACGTACCCCGGTAGCGGTGGAGACCGGAGGCTCCGAGCTTGTCCGCGACCACGATCCGATTCTCCCCCCGGTTCAGCCGCACCGGGACCCGCCTGAGCAGCACGCCGTCGCGGTCGATGTCGAAGGTCCCGCTCTGGGCCACCGTCGACTCGATCGTCGCCCGCACGTCGAACGGCTGCTCCACCCGCGTCTCGTCCGGCGCCTCTACCGAAACGACCGCCGCCTCGGCGGTGTTCTCCCGCCCCTTGAGGACGACGGTGTCGATCCCGATGCCGTCCGTCGCCGCGACCTGGGCCGCCCCGGCGGCGTCGCCGCGCGTCTCGTTGCCGTCGCTCAGAAGCACGATCCGCCGCGCCTTGCCCTCCGGGAAGCTCGCGCTGGCGAGCCGCACCGCCCCCGCCAGGTCGGTCGCGTCCTTGCCGACCTCGGTCAGCACCCGGCCCAGTTCCCGCCGCCCGGTGGTCGAGGCGTCGACCGCCGCGTTCGAGCCGAACGCGATCACGCCGCCCACGTCGTCCGGCCCGAGGGCCCGGAGCGCGCCGTCGACGAACGTCTCGGCGCTCTTCCGGTCGGCCTCGGGGATCGAGTCGCTCCGGTCGAGCAGGAAGATCGTCGCGAGCCCCTTGTTGGGTCGTCGAGCTTCCGGCCCGGCGAGGGCGAGGATCAGGCAGCCCGCGAGGATCGCACGGATGCCGAACGCGAGCCGCTTGCGCGCCTTCGCCATGCCGTGGACGTGGCGGTAGCTCAGCCACAGCCCCACGACGAGCGGCAGCAGAAGGATGAGGAACAGGGGATGGGTAAAGCGCATCGTTCAGCTCCTCTTGGCGTAGAGCCACCACTCGAACCCGAGGACGAGCAGACAAAGGGTCGCGAGGGGCCGCCAGAAGTCGCCGAAGCGCAGAGGCGCGGCGAGCGACCGGACGGGCTGGTCGCGCAGGGCGATCTGGGTCACGGGGGCGATGTTCGACTCGCGCGGCGTCTGGAGGGTAGCGATCACCGTCCGCCGCTTCCCGTCCACCTCCAGCTCGTACTTGCCGACCCGCCGCGCCTCTCGGATCGTGGCCGCGCCACCGGCGGGCTTGAGCGTCGTCTTGGTCCCGTCGGGATCGATGAGCGTCGGCTCGCCCTGCGCCACCGGCACCGAGAACGGCTTCCCGGCGGCGACGACCAGGGGGCCGCCGCCTGCCGTGCCGCCCAGGAAGTCCAGCGCGTTCGCGACGAAGATCGGGAAACCGACCTGGAGCGGAAAGTCGCTCTGCAGGGGCGCGAAGGCGAGGTAGACGGTGCGGCGGATTGGCGTCCGGTCGGCGACCACCAACGGCCCCGCGCTCGAACGGGCGAGCGCCTCCGCGCTTCCTTTCGGGCTCACGCGCTCGATCTCGTCGATGTAGACGCCGTCGAGGTCCACGCCCTTCATCAACGGCGCCGTCTCCGACCCGCTGAATTTCGGTCGCTTGGCCGCCCCGTCCACCCTCACCGGCGCGTCCGGTCCCGCCTTGCCGAGAATGAGGACGCCCCGGCTCTTCGTCGGCTGGGAAGGCACGCCGTCGAAGGCGACGATGTCGTAGCCCGCGCCGCCGTCGGGCGGCAGGGTCGCCGCTCGATCGAGCGTGACGCGGGGATCGAGGGCGAGGGCACGCTCGAGAAAGGGATCTTCCCCGCCGACCTTCAGCACCCGGAGCGAGGCCGCCGGGTCGGCGGAGACGGCGGCGTAGTCGTCCGCCTTCAGAACGTCCTTCGGGTCGATCCTCGCCTCGTAGAGCCGCGCCCCAGGCGGCGCGGCCACCGTGTGGCCCTGCGTCGAATGGGCCGCGACCTTGAGCTTGAGCGAGTCCACCGCCTTGCCGTCGGCGTAGAGGGTCAGGGTCGTCTCCCACGGCTGGCCGCCGTAGTTGCGCAACCCCGCGAAAAGCAGCCGCCCCTTGGGCGTGTCGGTGACGCCCAAGGCCTCGATGCCGAGGTTCGTGCCGCCCTTCCCGACGTTCTGGTAGACCACCGCCGCCTTCCCCTGCGAGAAGTTCTGGATCGGGGCGAAGTCGCCGTCGCTCAGGAGCACGACCCGCGCCCCGTCCTGGCCGCTCACCACGGCGGTCGCGAGGCGCATCGCCTCGCCCACGTCCGCGTCCGCGTCCGTGCCCTCGAGGGCGTCCAGCGCGGCGATCTGCCGTGCCGGGTCGTTGCCCAGGGGAAACACCACGCGCGGTACGGGCCCCGCCTCGACGAGGGCCATCCGATCGCCCGCACGGGCCGACAGGATCGCCTCGCGCGCCAGGCGCTTGGCCTCCGCGAAGCGGCTCGGCAACACGTCGGTCGCCCCCATCGAGGCGCTGCTGTCGAGCACGAACACCGTCACCTCGCCCGCGAGGCCGCGCTGGCGCGTCTGCGGCCGGGCGAGGCAGAACACGGCGAGCGCGAGGGCCAGCAGTTGGAGGAACAGCAGCCAGCTCGGCTTGAGCCTTTGGAAAAGAGCGTTCGCGCGGACCTCTTCGGTCTGCGCGGGCCAGAGGAAGGTCGCGGGCACCCGCAGCTCGCGTCGCCGCATCCGCAGCAGGTAGAGCGCGACCACGACCCCCGCCAGGGGCAGGAACAGGATCAGCGCACCGGGATAGGCGAAGCTCACCGGACCCATCCCTCGCGCTTGAGCGTATCCCGCACGAAGTCCTCCAGCTTGTCGTCGGTTCGGACGAGCGCGTAGCGCCCCCCGCCCCGCTTGGCGGCGTCGGCGAGGGCCGCGTTGTGCCGCGCGAGGTTCTCCCGATAAGCCTTGAGCACGCCGGAGTTGGCGGTGATGTCGGTCGGCTTGCCGCCCTCCCCGTCTACGAGGCGCAGGTCGCCCTCCAGGTCCGGGTCGAGGTCGAGTTCGCTCAGAATCTGGACGCACCACACCTCGTGGCCCCGTCCCACGAGAGCCCGCAGGGCGTTCGGGGCCTCGGGGTCGAACCCGTCGGAAAGCACGATCGCCACGCCCGGACGGGCGCGCGAACCGGCGAAGGCCCGCAACGACGTGGCGAGGCTTGTCGGCGCGTCTTGGCTCGCCTCACGTCCGAGCCACGCCGCGTAGCGGCCGTAGGCCGCCCGTCCTCGCAACGCGGCGGGCGGCGGCTCCCGGCGACCGAGGCGCACGGGGGTCACCGCATCGCCCCCGAGCAGGCCGACGTAGCCGAAGGCGGCAGCGAGATCGCGCGCGGCTCGCCCCTTGGTCCGCTCACCGAACGCCATGCTGGGCGAATCGTCGAGCAGCACGTGGACGGCGAGGTCCTCCTCGTCGCGGTAGGTTCGCATGACCGGGCTGTCAAGGCGCGCGAGCACGTTCCAGTCGAGGTGGCGCAGGTCGTCGCCCTCGGCGTAGTCGCGGTAGTCCGCGAACTCGATCGACAGCCCCGCCCGACGGGTCAGCCGCTCGCCGCGCACCCGCCCCGGCTGACTTTTCCTCGGCGCGATCCGAAGCCCTTCGAGCAGCCGGAACGCGCGCGGTTCGAGGAGAAGGTCCATGCGCTAGCCGCCAGCCTCCGATTCGGAAGCCTGCCCCTCTCCGGAGGGGGAGGGTAGGGTGGGGGTTCGACTCTCGCACACCGACTGGATATTGGAGAGCACCGTCCCAAGATCGATCATCACCGAATCGGTCGCGAACCGAAGCGTCACCACGCCGCTCTGCGCCAGCCAGGCGTTCCGCCGGGCGTCGTGCTCCGCCGAGAACTCGTGCTGATCGCCGTCGACCTCGACGCACACCCGCGCTTCCGGACGGTAAAAGTCGAGAAAGTAGGGACCGAGCGCGTACTGACGACGAAAGCGAAAGCCAAGACGACTTTGCGCGAGGCCCTCGTACCAAAGACGCTTTTCCGCGCGGCCCATGTGCTTGCGAAGGTCCCGAGCGCGGGCGACGTTCAGCGGCGCGGTGTTGCGCCGTAGAACGCTCAGCTCCGTCCCCCCACCCTGCCCTCCCCCACCGGAGTGGGGGAGGCTTGTTCACACCCGAACCGGGTCACGGTCTTCCTTGCCCACCTGCTCGGCGACCGCGTCGAGGAAGGCGTCGGGCGTGACCCCGTCGGCCTCGGCCTCGAAGTTGAGGAGGATGCGGTGCCGCAGGGTCGGCTTGAGCGCCTTGAGCACGTCGCCCTTCGAGGCGTTCTGCCGCTCGCTCAGGAGGGCGTACACCTTCGCCAAGGTCACGATCGATTGGGCCCCGCGCGGCGAGGCGCCGTAGCGGGCGTAGCGGCGGGCCATGGCCGACGCGCCCTCACCCTCCGGGTGGGTCCCGACGACGAGCGACAGCGCGTAGTTCAGGACGTCCGGGTCCACCACGACCGAGCGCACGACGCCGCGCATCCGCAGAACGTCGGCCTCCGAGGCGACGCGCCGGGTCTCCTCCTCCGGGCCGCCCGTGGTGCGCAGGACGACCTCCGAAAGCTCCGCCTTGGTCGGGTACGGCACGATGAGCTTGACGAAGAAGCGGTCGAGCTGGGCCTCGGGCAGCGGGTAGGTCCCCTCCTGCTCCACCGGGTTCTGGGTCGCCATCACGAGGAAAGGGTCGGGAAGCGTGTGCCGCTTGCCGCCCGCCGTCACCGCCCGCTCCTGCATCGCCTCCAGCATCGCGGACTGGGTTTTCGGCGTCGCGCGGTTGATCTCGTCCGCCAGCACGATGTTGGCGAAGATCGGCCCCGCGCGGTACTCGAAGTTCCGGTTCTCCCCGAGCACCTGAGTGCCCGTCACGTCGGCGGGCATCATGTCGGGCGTGAACTGGATGCGGCTGAAACCCAGGTGCAGCGCCTGCGAGAGCGTCCGGACCATCAGGGTCTTGCCCAGCCCCGGCATGCCTTCGAGCAGGACGTGTCCGTTCGCGGCCAGTCCCGCGAGAACGCCCTCGACCACGTCGCTTTGCCCCACCACCGCCCGTCCGACCTCGCGCCGGACGGCCTCGAACGTGTCCCTAAACCATTTCGCGTCTTCTTGCATGTCTTCCTAGGCTAAATCTGAATTCCGATCGGTATCGTTCGAAAGGGCGGGCGCGAAGGCGTCCCGCCATGAGGGCGTCGTGGGGTGGTTAGCCCTTCGTCAGGCTCTCGAAGTACGCGCGAACGCGCTTCTCGTGCTCCTTGGGGATCTCCTTCCGACCGAGGGCCTGCTCCGCCTTCTTCTCGTAGCTCGGCAGCACGCTCTTGTACGGGACGGAAGTGCGGTTGCCCACCGTCGTCGGGGCCTTGATCTCGACGAACGTCTCCTCGCCCGTCTCCCGGCGGGCGCCGCTCACCTGGGTCTCGGTGGTCTTGCCCTTCCCTTCTTCGGGCTTGTCGAGCTTGTTCACGTGGCCGGTGTCCATAAAGACGCCGTCGTCCCCGACGTCGGGACTGCCCTTCAAGCCGAGGAGCGCGGCGAGGCCCATCCCAAGGCCGCCGGGACGCATGCACTGTCCCTGTCCTTTCTGGGCGTTCTTCATCGCCTCGATCATCTGCTTGAGGTACTCCTCCATCGCCTTGTCGTCCTTGAGCTTGGCGAGCAGCTCCTCGAGCTGCTTCTTCATCTCCGCCATCTGCTCGGGCGTCAAGGGCGGCTTGCCGTCCTTCTGGGCTTGCTGGGCCGCCGCCTTCATCTTCGCCGCGAGCTCCCGGATCTGCTTCATCAGCTCGTGGTTGCGCATCTTGTCGAGCACCCCCTTCGCCTCGTCGCTCAGCTTCAGGGCCTCGCCCTGCTTCTTCGCCTCCTCCGCCTGCTTCTCCAGCTCCTTCTTCTGGGCCTGGAGGGCCTTCTGCTCCTCTTCCAGCTTCTTGCGCTCGGCGTCGCTCAGGCCCTTTTGGGCGAGCTTCTTCGCGATCTCCGCGAGCCGCTTGTCGATCGCCTCCATCCGCTTCGCCAGCTCGTTCTGCCTGGCCGCGTTCTTCGCCTTCAGGTCTTCGCGCTGACCTTGGGGCATCTGGAGAAGCTGCGGATCGACCTGCCCCATCCCCGATTTCTCCAGGGCGGCGCGCTCCATCTTCTCCATCGCCGTCTCGGCCTGGTCGAGCGACTTTTCGGTCTCCTGGGCCGCCTGCTTCGCCAGCTCCTCGGCCTTCTGCTGAAGCTCGTTCGCCTTCTGGAGGGCCTCCTCCCGATTCATGCGTCCTTTCTCAAGGTCGCGCTGGAACTTGCGGGCCTCCTCGACCAGCCGCCGCTCGGCGGCGCTCATCTCCTTCTGCGCCTCCGGCGTCTCGAACTGCTCCTTGGTTACGCGCTCGACGGTCTTCCCCTTCTGGGCCAGTTCGTCGCGCTGCGCCTTCGCCTCGGGCGTCAGGAGGAGCGGCGTCGAACCGATCAGGAAGATCCCCGTCGCGAGGACGATCGCCGCGAGCGCGCCGCCGTGCCACCGGCCCACCCGCAAGGGGTAGACCTCCGCGGGCTTCACCCTCGAGAGGTGCCGCTCCGCGTCCGCGCGGATCTCCTCCGCGAACGAGACGTCGACCGCCGAGGCGGTCAGGCGATTCTCCAAACCCGCCCGCCGGTCGACGCTCGCGCGCAGGGCCTTGTCCGGCAGCCGGAGGGCCGCCGCCGTCAGCGCGCCGAGGAGGGTTCCCCCGCCGACGCACAGGGCCATCCGCAGGGGCGTGGCGTCGGCGTAGCCCATCCAGTCGAGAGCCGACCACCCGGCGGCGACCAGGGCGCCCGCACAGGCCCCCATCGCCGCGCCGCGCCAGGCGCGGACGAAGCGCACCCGCCGTCCGAACCGCCCAAGGTCAAGCACGGACCGCCGCTCCCTTGCGCTGCCAGTTGCGGTCCGCCCAGGCGTTCAGCCCAAGCGCGATCACGACGAGTCCGAGACCGTACACGAGGGGCTGGGCGATGTTGACCTCCTTGAACTGAAGCACGGGCCGCAGGAGATACAGGTCCCAGGCCGAGATCCCCTTCTCGTTGAAGGTCTCCGCCGAAACGGCGGCGAGAAACGGCACCGGAAGCGCGACGAGCACCACGAACGCCGCCACGAGCGTCGTCCGCGCCGCCCGCAAACCGACTCCGTAGCTCGACGCCGTCCGGGCGATGGCCCAGAAAAGCCCCCAAAAGCCGATCGCGTAGAGCGGATAGACGAGGAAGCTCGCGCTCGGAAGATCGCCTCCGGCCGTCTTGATCCCGAGGAGACCGAACACGCAGGCCAGGACCACGAGGCTCACGATGTACGGAAGCGCCCCCGCCGGGGTGCCGTCGAGCATGCGCCGGAAGCCGAACCACCCGTTCGGCCGCTGCCGCAGCGCACCGTCGCCGCCGTAGGCGACGAGGTTCGGCAGCACGAGCACGAGCGGCGTGAGCAGCCAGAAGAGGCCGTAGCCCAGGATGACCGCGCGCCCGTCCACGTTTCGGAACGGCCAGTTTTCGGGCGGGGTGTACGCCGGCATGGTGGCCAGCGAGCTGTAGCCTCCCGAGGCGACGAACCAGTAGCACAGACCGTAGGCCGCGCCCGCCACGAGGATCGCCCAGTTGATCCGCAGGTTCGGGGTCTCGCGACCGTCGCTCAGGAGCGCGCCCGCGCCCAGAAGACACAGCCGTACCGCGATCAGCACGACCACCGCCGCCATCAGCCAGTTTGGAACGGGGTAGCCCAGGATCTCCGTGTAGGTGCCGACCGCGTAGGTCACCGAGAAGGGGCTCAGGCCGATCGCGAACGGCGCCGCCGCGCCGCCCGATCCCGGACCGAACATCCGGAAGCTGTAGGAGGCCGCCGCCATCGACCCCGTGACGCCCATCAGGGCCGCGACCGCGCCGTACGTCCAGACGACGGCGGCGACCGGCTTGCCGCAGATCGTGCTCATCAACAGGCCGACCGCGGCGAACAGGAGGCCGTGGATCGAGAGCAGACCGTAGACCGTCAGCACGTCGCTCCAACTCGCGCCGCCCAGCACCACGCAGGCGGCGGTCACCGGGAGCGAGAGGATGAGCAGCATCCAGATGTAGCGGTAGACCGCGATCATCTTGCCCACGAGGTAGTAGCGCGGCTGGACCGGCGCGGAGAACACGAGGTCGAGCGAGCGGCGCTGCCGCTCCAGAACGATCGCCGTCGCGGCGAGGCCGGGCGTGACGAGCGTCACCATGCCCCCGAGGAGCATCACGATCAGGGTGTAGAACTCGCGAAGCTCGCGCTGGGCCTGAACGACCGAGATCGACGCGTTGGTCTGGATCTCGCCGTATTTGAAGAAGCCCACCACGATGAGGATCGCGAGGTAGAGCCCGAACAGCATCACCGAGCGGTTGCCGCGGAGCTGGACCCGGAAGTCCCGCTGGGCCGCCGCGTTGCCGAAGTAGGTCCGACGGGTCTGGCGAAGCCAGTTGGCGGCGACGGCGGTCATCAGTTCACCGCCCCCGTCGTCAGCTTGAGGAACACGTCCTCAAGGTCAGCCTGCTCCTCGCGGAAGGCGAGCAGACCGTGCCCACCCTGGACGAGCGCGCGCGCCACCTCGGCCTGAGCCTCGGGATCGCCGTTGAACTCGATGCGGAGCGCGTCCGCCTTCGCCGCCGCGTTCAGGACGCCGGGCAGCTTCGCCACCACCTCCGCCGCCACCGCCGCGTCCCGCAGGACGCGCGCCTCCAGGGCGCGCGTGGGATGCAGGTCGCGCACGATCTTGTCCACCTCGCCGAAGGCGAGCATCTCGCCCCGCTCGATGATGCCGACCGTGTTGCAGAAGTCGGCCAGCTCGGGCAGGATGTGCGAGGAGACGATCACGATCTTGCCCATCCGGCCCAGCTCCACGATCAGCTCTTTGAGTTCCGAGCGGGCGCGGGGATCGAGACCCGAAGCGGGCTCGTCGAGCAGGAGAAGGGCGGGATCGTGGACGAGGCAGCGGGCGAGACAGAGCCGCTGTTGCATGCCGCGCGAGAGCGACTGCACGAAGGCGTCCTTCTTCACCGTAAGGTCCGTCAGCTCCAGGACGTTGTCGATGATCGCCGCGCGCTCTCGCACCGGGACCTCGTAGATCGCGGCGAAGAAGTCGAGGTACTCCCACACTTTGACGTCGTCGTAGAGACCGAAGAAATCAGGCATGTAGCCGATCATCCGACGCACCGACATCGGGTCCTTCCGGACGTCCGCCCCGTTCAGGATCGCCGTGCCGCTCGTCGGCTCCAGGAGGGTCGAGATCATGCGGATCGTCGTCGTCTTGCCCGCGCCGTTCGAGCCGATGAATCCGAAGATGTCGCCCGGCTGGAGCGAGAACGAGACGCCCTTGACCGCCGTAAGGCCGCCGTACTCTTTTCGTAGGTTCTTGACTTCAAGCATCGTGGTGGTGGCCTATTCGGTGGAGTGCTGGGGAATGAACTTGATCTCGTTCTCCGGGAAGTGGAGCGTCTTCTCGGCGTAGATGAGGAACGCGATGGTAAGCCCCAGATAGATCAGGATGTGCGGGATGCCGTAGAGGTTTGCCGGGATAAGATTCCCGTACTCGCTGCTGTTCGTGACGGCGTGGCTGCCGCTCTCCATCAGGATCGCGAGGGCGGCGAACGGGTTGACGTACGTCAGCATCTCGCCCGTGAGCCGGTCGCCCCCCGCGAGCGAGAGGAACAGCGTGGGGAACACGAGCAGGCCGAGCGCGAGAGTCCCGATCGTCGCCCCCAAAGCCATGAAAGGCCGCTTGGCGCGGGCGGAGAGGAAGATCGTCCAGGCGCACACGAGCGTGCAGAACGAGAGCGAGACGCCCTCCGCCAGCACGAGGTCGTAGAACGTCGTCTTCGAGTAGGAGATCGCCGCCAAAACCGTCGGCAGCGCCATCGCCGCCGCCCCGATCCCGAGGGCGGCCAGCGCCCCCATAAACTTGCCCGCCACGATCTGCGCCTTCGTGATCGGGGCGACGAGCAGCAGATCCCAGCTTCGCCGCTCCCGCTCCCCCGCGATGGCCCCGTGGAGCATCGCTGGACCGAAGAAGCAGAAGAGGCCCGTCTGGAAAAGGACGATCGCCACCGGCGGTAGGTCGCCCCGCACCTGGACCACGATCATCACGAGCCCCGTGTAGCACAGCAGGACCAAGGCGAGGATCGCGTTGTTCAGGCCGGTGCCGCCGAAGCCCAGGAAGCGGCGCCGGAAACGGGCGATCTCGATCCGCATGGGGTTCTCGCGCACCAGCGCGTCGATCTTGGATTTCATGGTCGCAGGGTCTCCTGGGCGAACGCGAGGACGGCGACGCCGCTCCGGCTTTCCACCTCTTTGCCGAGCTGGGGTCCCGGACGGAATCCCCGGAGGGCGCCGCTCAAGGCGATCCGCCCGTCCGACCGGGTGAAGTTGCGCACGTCGTTCCCCCCGAGATCGGCTCCCTTCGGCAGAGACTCGCCCTGCCGCGTCGGCACGATCTTCGAGGAGCCCGGCGCGAGGTCGAACGACGTCCCGGCGTACTCGCCGTCCACGAGCCGCCCGCTAAAGTCGTAGGGCGAGCGGTTCTCCACCCGGACCTTGCCGCCGCCCTGGACCGAGAACCGGAACCAATCGTCCGCCTCCACCTTCTGGGAGTAGCTCAGCTCGCGGAACGCGAGATTGCTCGCCTCCAACCGGGGAGCCACCATCTCGCCCGTGTCGACGAGGTTGAATCCTTCCAAGCCCTCCGTGTTCCCCCGCCCACCGTAGCCGTAGTACTGGTTCTCCTGCTGGACGCCGCTCAGGCTATCCACGCCCGAGAGCTTCAGGTCGTAGACGCCGCCCCGCGGGAAGAAGAGTTGGCTCGTGCCGTAGAACATCGCGCCCGGAACCCCCTGCTGCACGACGAGCACCCCCTGCGAAGCCGATGAGAGCGCCGCCGAGTAAAGCCCCTGCGCCGACTGGAACAGCAGGGCCGCGAAGCCCAGGCTGAGCGCCGGCGCCGTGATCCAGGCCAGCTCGCCCCGCTTCATCTTGCGCAGCACGAGGAAACTCACCGGCACGACCAGGACGAAGTAGAGGCCCAAGATGCCGAAGACGGCGCTCGTCGCCGGCAGCTTCGTGCTGAACGGGTCGCCGAGGTTCTCCTGGGGAGAGCCAAAGGCAGGGCGGGCCACGCCCGAGGAGCCCGCGTAGTACGCCTCCTGCGGGTCCGTGTGCATGTAGCCGCCCACGAACTGCCGGGCGCGCTGGGTGTCGCCGCTCCGGATCCGGCGCGCCATGAGACGCGTCCGCCCGTCCCAGGCGTTGAGCGGCGGCTCCAGGGGAGAGTAGCCGAGCACGACGACGTTCCCCAGACCGAGGCTTCGCTCGCTCTCCAAGACCGTCTCGCCCTCACGCCGTTCGCGCGAACCGACCGCCCTCTGGGCGGGAGCCAGCACGGTGAAGGGCCCCGGCACGGGCGAGCCGCCCAACGAGGCGAGGGTCGCGCTCCGCCCCAGAGTCTTCGGCTTCCAATTCCGTCCCGGCAAGACGGCGGCCCAGCGCGGGTCCTCCAGGATCGGCGCCGACGCCCCGCCGAGGAACACGATCGAGCCGCCGCCGATCGCGTAGCGCTTGAGCGCCTCCACCGCCTCGTCGCCCATCCGCTCCGCCCCCGGCCCGAGGAACACGGCGTTGAAGGCGCGGTAGGCGAGGGGCCGCCCTGGCGCGTCCTCCGGCTTCACGTAGGCGTCGCGCGCCTGGATGCTCTGCTCCGGCCGCCCAGCGGCCTTATCCAAGGTCTGCCTGCGCAAAAAGGCGAGACCGCCGCTGTCGTCGCCGATCAGAACGGCCGATCCGCCTGGCATTTGCGGCATCCCGCTCGCCGGGAGCCGCTTCACGACCGCCCCCCGGTCCGTGCTCAGAGTGAACTCCAGCTCGCCCCACGGAACCGTCGGGAACGTCACGATCCGCTTGCGCGCGCCGCGTGGCAGCTCTAAGGGGTACGACGTCGGCCCCGCCCCGCCCGACACCTGCAGGACGCCTCGCGCGTCGGGTCCGTCGTTCTGCAGCTCCACCGTCATCACGGACGTGTCGTCCACCGGCCCGGAGAACGTGCTTCGAACGTCCATCCGGATCGGGTCGGCGGCCCAGCCGAGAACGGCGAGGGCGCCGAACGCGGCGACGGCGAGGCGGCGGTAAGGCTTCATGGTCGTCTTTCCCGGAATAGCAACGGGACGAGGCTAAGCCGCATTTTCGTGCGAATTTAATCCCCGCTGGGACTTTTGGCGCATTCTCAGGAGATGAATCCCCTCGAACCGCACCAAATTCGCGTCGCGACCGTGTTGGAGGCTTCCCCGCTCCCCGACGCGCGCCGCCCCGCCTACCGTCTGCGTCTCGACCTCGGTCCCCACGGCGAGCGCTGGAGCAGCGCCCAGCTCACCGGACGCTACTCGCCCGAGACCCTCGTCGGACGCCAGGTGCTCGCCGTCGTGAGCCTTCCTCCGAAGCGCATCGCCGGCTTCGTCAGCGAGTGCCTCGTCCTCGGCGTCGACGGCGGGGACGGCGTCGTCCTCCTCGTCCCGGACGCCGCCGTCGAGAACGGAATCGCCGTCTACTGAGAGGCGCGTCAGCCCGCTTTCGCGACCAGACCCGATCAACGCAAGGCAAGGGGAGGCGACTAAACTGGAACGGTATGCGCCCGATGTCGGCGGAGTTCACGGCCCGCCCCGGAGCCCTCACGAAGCGCTTCCTGGGCGCCCTCGGGTTCGTCGCGTTCGGGCTCTTCGCCACCCTCGACGCCTCGTCGGCCCTCGTGACCCGAGCCTTCGGGATCGTCGTCGCTCTCGCCGCCGGGCTCTTCGCTTGGCTCTACGTGCGCGAGGCGCTTCGCCCCGGCACGCGCCTGATCCTCGACCCTTCGGGACTCCATCTGCGCCGCCGCCCGCCCGAGACCGACTTCGACGGCTCGTGGACGGAACTGGACGCGGTGCGCGTGGACCGGACCTTCGATCCGCCGCGGGTCGTCGCGACTTTCGTCCACGGTTCGCCCGCGCCCGGCGGGGAAAGATCGGCGAACGGCGCGACCGAGATCCACCTGCCCGAGATCATCGGCCACCTCCCGGACGATCTCGCCGCCGAGATCGAGCGCTTCCGGCGCGCCTACGTTCGCCTCCTAACCCCGTAGAGGGAGCCTACGGCGTGGACGCCGGGGGCGGCGTCCACTCGTACTTGCCCGGCGGCGAAGGCTTGAACGAGCCCCGCCGTGGCGAGTCGTCGGACGACTCGCCCGGACTCGCCGCCCGCGAACAGCCACCCGACAGCACGCCCACGAGGAGCAGAACGGAAGTCGGAACGAAGCCCGGAGACGCCCGTCCCGGCCCCGGCAGGCCTAGCGCGAGAACACCATGCGCCCGTGACCGCCCGGCATCGCGAAGGCGAGCGTCTTCCCGTTCGCGCTGAGCGTGAAGGCCTGGTTCTTGACCTGGCCGCTCGGGGTCTTCTCGCTCATCGTGACCACGGCGCCTTTCTGGCTCCAGGTCCCCTTCGAGGCGGGACCGAGGGAAGGCAGGTTCGTCTGGCGCGTGCTGTAGGTGTGGTCGGCCTTGAGCGTCAGGTAGATGCGCCCGTTCTTGATCTGGGCGATCGCCTTCGCCGCCATCGCCTTCTGCTGAGCGGTGAGGTTCGCCGGAAGCGGCGGGATCGGGACGTCGAAGCGCCCGGTCCACGCGCCGACGGGGCTGGCGGCCTGGGCGAACGGAGCGGCGAGGAGAAGGGGGAGCAGGAGCGCGGCGCGCGGCTTCACCCCCGTAAGCTACCCACCCGACGTCCGGGCGCGCCGCGCCCGGACGGAAGGCCCTCACGCCTCGCCCTCCCCCATCCGGGAGAGGAACGGGCTCCGGCATCGTCCGCGTGCCCACCGGGCCTGGACGCGATCGTCCGGGAGAACTCGACCGCTTCGACTCGGAAACCTAGCGCTTGGCGATCCGCCACACCGTGTTCGAGCCGTCGTCCGTGACGAGCAGCGCCCCGTCCGGCGCGACCGTGACCCCCACCGGCCGCCCCCAGACGTCGCCGTCGGGCGTGACGAAGCCGGTCATAAAGTCCTCGTAGCTTCCGTTCGGAACGCCGCCCTTGAGCGGCACCCGGATCAGCTCGTAGCCCACGCGTCGCTCCCGGTTCCAAGAGCCGTGCTCCGCCGCGAAGATGTCGTCGTGGTACGCCTGGGGAAACTGCTTGCCCGTGTAGAAGGTCATGCCCAGCGACGCCATGTGCGAGGTGAGCAGCACGTCCGGCACGATCGCCTTGTCCTTCAGCTCCGGATGCGCCCCCGCGTGGCGCGGGTCCTGGTGGCCGCCCAGGTAGTACCAGGGCCAGCCGTAGAACCCGCCCTCCTTGACCCGCGTGATGTAGTCCGGAACGAGGTTGTCGCCCAATCCGTCCCGCTCGTTGACCGACGTCCAGAGGTCGCCCGTGCGCGGGTGGAAGGCGATCGACACCGGGTTGCGGATGCCGCTCGCGTAGATGCGCTCGTTCTTGCCCTCCGGCGTGAAGGCGAGGATGTCCGCGCGCCGCTCGTCGGCCATGTCGGGCCGCTCGTGCACGTTGGAGATCGAACCCACCGAGACCAGCAGCGTCTTGCCGTCCGGCGAGAACTTCACGTCCCGCGTCCAATGGCCGCCCCCCGTGAGCCGACCGCCGCCCGGAAGGTCGCAGACGTGCTCGGGTTCCGCCGAGGCTTTCAGATCGCCGTTCTTGTACGGGATCCGCACGACCGCGTCGGTGTTGCCCACGTACAGGTACTTCGGATTCGCTCCGTTGGGATAGAACGCCATCCCGAACGGCTGCTTGAGCCCGGTCGCGTAGACCTCGCTCGTCTCGGGATGGCCGTCCTTCATCCCGCGCAGAACGTGGACCTGCCCCGCCTGGCTCTCCGTGATGAAGACGTCGCCGTTAGGCGCGGTGACGATCTGCCGCGGGTTCCGCAGCCCGGTCGCGAACTCGGTCACGACGAACCCCTCCGGCGCCTTGGGCCAAGCCCCCTCCGGCCGCGCCACGAGGCGCGGCTGGTTGTTCGCGGACTGGGTCGCGTACGGCTCGGGCAGGTCGGCCACCGTGATCCGCCGCCTGAGCCCTGGCGCCTCGGACGTGTAGTCCGCCAGCGCCGCCCTCCCCGTCAGCACGCCGTCTTGCCTGGACAAAGGGGACGAGAGAGCCCCGACGGCCACGTCCCGCTGCGCGCACCCCAGCACGAAGGCGACCGCCAACGCGGCGCAAACGATGGGTTTCCGGTATTGGTACGATTCCATGGTGTCTAGCTATACAACGCGGAAACGGCGATAGAAGGCAGCCTTTCTCAAGGAACTCTAAACTTTGGCGGCGCTGCCCGTCACCCTGAGGTAGGGGGCCCATGGCATGCACCCGAGCCTCAGTCTCCCGTTCGCTCCCTACGGAGACGGCGACCGATCTCCGCCCTCTCTTCGGAGAGATCCGGCATCCGCATCATCAGGAAGTCGCGAAGCTCCGTGAAGTCGGCGTCGGCGAGCTTCAGCGACCGTCCCTTCGCCAGGACGGTCCCGCTCGCGTCCACCGCCCACTCCTCGCGGCCCACCTTCAGGAACAGCCCCGCGTTGCGCTCCCCGAACGGGCCGGGCTCCTTCGCCCGACGCAGGATCGCCACGATCTCCTTGCGCTTCGGGTACAGGAGCGAGGTCACGTCGTGGCCGTACTCCCGCAGGTCGTCGAGGCGGATGAGACGGTAGCTGTTCCCCGCAAAAGGAAGGTAACGCGCCTGGAAGCCCGGATACGGGTCGCCCCCCAGCAAGAGAGCGGCCGCGAGCGCCGCGACCACCTACACCACCCCCCTAGGCGGAACGGACGGATACCGGATCGGCGTCGGTAAACGCCGGTGGGGACCTTTACGGCTATCTGGGTACTTCCCGCGTCCGGGCAGGCCCACCGGCAAGGAACGCCTCGTTCTTGACGTCGCTGTACTGGTACGCCACGTTCAGCTTCGCGTTGGACCTCAAGCCGTAGGCGAGACCGATCGTCGCAAAGCGGTACTCCGCAGTGCCTGTGTTGCCGCTTCGCAAGCCGAACGTGTCGGGCGCGAGATCGCTGAAGTAGGTCCGCTCGAAGGATCCGTAGAGCGACGCGTTTGGGTTGAGCATGTAATCCAGACGAAAGGCGTACGAGCCGATCGTCGTGCCGTTGTCGAAGGGTTCCACCGGGTTCGTCGTCGCGTCGTCCGTCGACAGGCCGCTCAGCGTGTCGGCATGTCCCGAGATCGCGAGCTTGTCGCTGACGTTTGCGAGAGGATGCCGTACGGCTGCTCGCCGTCCTCGATCCGGTGTACCCGTCACAGGTCGACCCTCTCCTCGTCGTGCTCGATGACGAGCTGGTCTCCCTTGACGATGCCGGAGCCTTCCATGACGCGGGGCGAGAGGACCAGCCTGCGCCCGTTCTTTTTGCTGACGAGGCGCACGAACGGCTCGTTGGAGACGGTCCTCGCGACATGGCGAAGGGGAAGCGGGAACTTGACGAAGGCCATCAGGCGGCTCTCCCGGCTCTCGGACTGTCCGTTGGCGCACAGGACGCCCACGCAGCGGAATAGGCGGCGTCCTGTCGATTACGAAGAGCGTTGTTCTCTACAAGGGTACTTAGCGACGCTCCCGCGACCTGGGCTCCATCAAATCGAAGAGATGAGGAGGATCGACCAATTCCTCTGGGTCCAGAAGCATTTTCGCGATATCAGGTCGACACTGTTCATCTAGCCAGCCCCACATCCGACGACACGACTTTTCGACTTGGATGTTGACCCTGACGCAAAACGATTCAAGCCAGTGGAGGCGTTTTAGAGCGTCGGCGAAGCAACCCGACTCTACCTCGGAGAAGTAAGCCTCTCCTTGGACGTATCCCATGACGCTGATCAATCCGAGTCCATACGTCGGAAGCCAGTCGTTCATGGCTTGTTGCCATTCGAAGGGACCGTAAGAGATCGCGAATCCTGACGTAACCGTGTAGCCGCTGTTAGGATTTTTGGTGATCGTCCACTGCCCGTCATCCTGAATCTCCGGTGGACGGATCGACATCAGACGGGTGATAGTCTCGTCTTCCAAGCGAGCGTGCACCGCCTGGAAGATAGAACCTTCGAATAAACGCTCGTATCGAACCGAATAGCCGTCTTTGCTAGGGCGTTTTTCCCATTTGCTCGATAGATTATGCTCCTGTATATGAGATTCGAGCATCGACTGTTCGTATTCGATGATCTGATCTACTTTGGCTTTTGACTTACCCATTTGTGGCTCGCTCTACTCGTTAGGTGTTTCATCTTGTCGACGTGGGCGTTTGAAGTACATCGTTCCCTGGTCGACGGCGACTAGTTCCCAATCGAGTTGTCCTAGTTTCTCGATCACCTTCTGGGCTATCGCTGCAGTTCGTTGCTCTTCGATGACTTTGTATTCCCACATGTGGTTGTAACGATCGAATAGTCACAGCCCATGGATGTGATACCTAGGGCTGTGACTGCTACGATGAAGTCCTACTTCTTCGTCTTTGGCTTAACCTTCGGTTCCATCCTCCCGGTCTTTGGGTTGCGCACCAAATCCCGGTAGCCGGGCATCGGTTCCCTGATGTTCTTGTCCTTATCTCCTTTCTCTCGTGCGCGTCCTTTCGGAAAGTCGACGTGAGGGAATCCCGGATGGGCAGGGTTGTCGACGTCTACGTGCGGGCCGACGCGATAGCCTCCTCCAGTAGTGAATCGATCCTTAGGTTTGCCAGGCGCTTCGCGTCGGTAGTCATTGTACGTATCGATGGCCTTGGCCCCGATGTAGATGACTCCGATGACGATAGCGCCTGCGACAGCAGCTTCTGCGACGCCAGGAATGAGCAGGAGGCCGAGCGCGATCGCCGCCTTGCCGTCCGGATCGACGCCCTTCAGCGGATCGTTGTCGCCGTAGGCGGACCGGTCCCTTCCGTCCTTGACGTGTCCTACGGGTTTGCTGCATGCATCTTCGCAGACGACGCGCTCAAGAATCTTGAATCGAAACCCATGCCATGTTCTCGTACGCGGCTACGGTCGCGACGACGCATCCTGATCCAGGGTTTTTTCGGCACGACCCGACAAAGCGTAGGCAAACGGCCAGGACGCAAAAACGGCGAAGACAGAACCAAGCAAGATCCACACATCGGATTCGCTCATCTCAGGCCCTTTGTTTCGGGTCAAGGTGATCGTGGCTAGCAGCAGTCCCGGACTACTGAACAAGATGGCCAGCCCGTTGGCGGCAACGAGTCTTGGGCTCAGCTTGAAAACGAGGCTTGGGATCATGGCAGCGATTGGTTCACTAAGACGCCACATACGTCGAGCGAGAGGTAGCAGCGACCTTCGCCAAGCGAAAATCGTTGCCGCTGGAGCAACGAGGAGGAAGAAGGCGATCGCCTTGACCACCGATAAGCTTAGATCGTACATGGGATGTTTTCTGCCTGTGCCAGCTAAAACGTTGGCACAGGCGCTCAAAGGAGAGACCGACGGACTATCGGTCGTAGTTAGTGCCAACCACCGAGGTGGCCACTCCAGCCCCCAGTTGAGGGAACGTCAGGCCGACCGTGGGGTTTTCGCCAGGCTTGGTGAAAGTCACATCCAGAGGAATGATGCTAATGCCAGTTTGCTCGAAGGGACGGACGAGCTTCCAGCCCGGTTGCGGGCGCGCCGCACCCGACGTGTACTGACCGCTAAGACCGGCACCGAGCCCGATCTGTCCGCCAGCCGTGATTGACGCATCGAAGTGGAACTGCGGGGGACCTTCACCAAGATTGAATCCGATGTCGATATTTACTCCGATGATCGCTGCGGCGCTGAGCTTGATTCCTAAGAACCAGATCAGCCCCGTCGGATCGACGCCCTTCAGCGGATTCCCGCCGCAGTAGGCGTACCAGTTGCGTCCGTCCTTGATCGGATCGCGCGTGAGGAAGCGTCCGGTGCTCGGATCGTAGTAGCGGTGCCCGAGGAGCTTGAGCCCGGTGTCCTTGTCCTCCTGGTACCCGTACGAGCCAGCGAAGCCGAACGGCCCCTGGGGCGTGCCCGTGCTCGCGGTCAGGATCCCGAACGCGTCGTAGGTGCGCGTCGACTGCCCGGCGGCGAGGCCGCTCGTCTGCATGAGGGAGGTCCCCAGGCGGTCGGGACGGTCGACGAGCGTGTTGCCGCCGCGCGCCTGGTCGATCCTGGCGAACCGCAAGAAGGACGTCTACAAGACCAAGGATTCCCTCATCTAGCCCTACGCCGGTTCCCCGCTGCCCCGCAATCTAACGGATGATGGACGTGTTCTCGGCGGCGGTGGAGGAGGTCGATCGGGGGCGCGAGGCGTTGCGGAGATAGCTGGTCAGTGGTCAGTCTGGCAAGCGGGTCGTCAACACCCACTAACCTCCGCTCCGGGAGGGCACGTTGATCGGCAGTTCGCGCCCCTGAGGGGTGAGGACGTCGATGCGGAACGCCTTGAAGAGGCCGGCGAGCAGTTCGCCGAGACGCCGGGCCGACACCTCGTCCTGGCCGCGCAGGGCGGCGACCCAGTCCCCGGCGCGCACGTCGGCCATCCGCAGAACCTGGCTCCCCTCGAAGGGTCGCACGATCGGGTAGGGCGACTTCGGATCGGCTTCGCTGTCCGGCGGCACGTGCACGAAGAGGCCGTCCCCCCGAAGAGAGAGCGGGACCATGGTGAACTGCGTGAGTAGCGTGGACCGCCGGGCCTCCGAAGACCGCTCTTGAACCATAAGGGTCTTCGCCGCGAAGTCCACGAGGAGGCGCGGCGAGTCGAACGCGTCCAGCGACACCGTCGCGTCCACGCCGAAGATGTCTTTGCCGACGGTGTCCGCCTTGCCCTCCAGGTACACGAGCCAGGAGGGCGCGAGCCCCCCGACGGAGGCGTTCGGCAGGAGGAACCGTCGCCCCAGCGGAACCCGGGGCCGTTCCACCGTCGGACCCAGGATCGAGTTGTCGAACCCAAGGTACAGGATCGCGGCCACCTCTTTGCCCGCGACCGTGGCCTCGGTCGAAAGGGAGCCGGTGCGCAGGGTCCCGAGCTTCACGCGCCGAACCTTCCCGGGTTCGGCGGTCGCTCCGACCCACGCCTCGGCCTCGGCGGCGGGGCGGTTCCCCTCCGGCCACAGGACGATCTGCCGACGGTCCATGTCGATCCCGACCGCCATGCCCTTGAGCACGTCCAGGCCGAGACCGCCGTCCTCGCCGTTGGCGCCCAGTCCGGGCGTCGTCTCGACGAAGCGAACCTTCCCGAGCGAGCGGCCGCCGACCGTCACCTCGGCCGGCTCGGAGGCCGCGCCTTTGAGGTAGGAGTAGGGCGACTCGTTGACGAGCGCGATACGCCGTTCCACCCCGCCGACCTGGGCTCGAAAGCCCAGCCCCTTACCCAGGGTCTCAAGGGGAACGACGATGGGCTCTCCAGAATTCTGGGCGGAGCTCAGGACGGCCATGCCAAGAAAGGCTAAGTTGAGTGTCGTTCTCATAGACTTTACTACCGCTTCCATCCCCAGCTAAAGGTCCAGCCAGGAGGACGCCCATGGCCTGCGCTACCGCCGATCTGCCCCGTTCCGCCGCCTATTGGAAACTTCGGTCCTTTCCAGCTAACGTCGCCCGGCTTATCGGGGTTCCACCCCACGCCCGATCCACCAGGGCCACCGATACTAAAGCCCGGGTGCCCAGGCATGGGGAGTCCGTTGTCTCCCTCCTTGATGCCTACAGAACCGTATCCCTTCGTAAACGTGATTCCATCGTACGGCCCCGATTCGCCGGGAAACTGTCCCGAGATCGGGTTACCCGGTCTGATGCCGGGGAACGAGGGTGGTCCAACAGGCGGCTCCCAGCCCGGATCATTGCTGCCAGGGGGAGCGAAGCCAGACCCAGGATCCAAGAAGGGAGGATTGTAAGGAGGATTAGGAGATGGGCTGTAGGTGATCTCGGAAGGATCGTGGAATCCTCCCTTCTTCTGGAAGCCTTCCGGATCCACGCTCTTCAATGGGTTGTTGTCGACGTACGAGTACCAGTTCCTTCCGTCCTTGATCGGGTCCCGCGTGAGGAAGCGTCCCGTGCTCGGGTCGTAGTACCGGTGCCCGAGGAGCTTGAGCCCGGTGTCCTTGTCCTCCTGGTAGCCGAAGCCGCCCGCGAAACCGAACGGCCCCTGGGGCGTGCCCGTGCTCGCGGTCAGGATCCCGAACGCGTCGTAGGTCCGCGTGGCCTGCTGGGCGGCGAGGCCGCTCGTCTGCATGAGGGAGGTGCCCATCCGGTCGGGACGGTCTACGAGCGTGTTGCCCGCGCGCCGCTGGCCCACGCCCGGCGTGTACACCGCCGCCCCGTCCGAGAGCACGGCGTCCGTCACGTCCGCGCCGTCGCGCCGGAAGGTCGCGGTGCCCGTCGAGTCCACCTTGCCCACGCGGGTGTCCATCCCGTTGTACGTGTAGGTGTTGGAGACGCCGGGACCCGAGATCGAGGTCACCCGCGACTCGTAGTCGTAGCTCAGGGTCGTCGTGCCCGCCGAGGAGACGACCGTCCTCGTGCGGCCCGCCGCGTCGTAGGTGTACGACTTCACGGTGGAGGCGCCCTGGGTGATGGACGTCAGC
>Ga0160428_1000154_pt1 | contig 86896 bp, 96 predicted proteins | sample SolpanmetagenomM_FD_108198 | JGI IMG/M metagenome (GOLD analysis project Ga0160428, IMG submission 108198) | Solar panel surface microbial communities from Lawrence Berkeley National Laboratory, California, USA - M | ecosystem: Engineered > Built environment > Solar panel > Unclassified ...
TCGAACTTCATTTAAACATTGCTGTAACTAACATGTACGTATGTCTCTTTGTCGGGCTTTTTCTGCGGGTTTTTTATCAGCGGTCAGCGTCAATAAAATCAAGCAATACACCGTATCAATTTTAGATCAATACGAGCGTGGGAATGTCAAACAAATATACTACTGTTTTTTAAACAAATGAACTGGGGTGGTCGGCGAGTCATGTCCTAAGTGTCTAACAAAAGCAAACAAATGAAGTACATTTCTTCGTGGGATTGTGGATAGGAGGATAGAAAGCAAGGACATGTTCGAAAGTGCCCTGGGAGAACACATGACCACAAAGTCCGAGAGCGAGAGCACCACCAGCGCTAAAGCCCGATACTGAAATGTGGTTCTTATCGTACTTTTCTAGATCTGCGAGGACATATCTAACAGCATCTTCCGCGTCTTTGCACGCGGCGGGAAAGGGATGCTCAGGTGCCAGTCTGTAGCTCACGTCTAGAACTGTGTAGGAAGTGTTGTCTTGGATTTTTAAGGCGAACTCATCATCACTACCATGCAATGGTATCACATAGCCACTGCCGTGGAAATTGACAAGCACTGGTACAGGGCTAGGTTGTGTAGGGCGGTTGCTTGAGTGATAGCAATACGCCTTGATGGTCCGTCCTGAGTCACGGCTCGGAATGTGCAGAACCTCGTCCTCGTGTGTCACGAATGTCTTGCTTGCGGCTTGGCGGATTTTTTCGACCACCACCCAGCTGTCAGGCTTAGACATGTTCAAGCTGGCGAAGTTATTGATATAGAATGGTGCGACTAAAGAAGTTTGTACTCGAGGTTGATCTGCAGTTTCCGAAGCGCGTTATCTATAGAAGTTCTAGTGCGGAGTCTGGCTCGGACCTCGGGTGTAGCCCGTCGGCGATAATCGGACGGTCTTCGAAGTCGGCACGCTGACGACAAATCAAGCAGCTCAATTACAAAGACTTATCAATCTTACAATGCAGACGTCTCTTCTGCCTGTGGCTAAGTGATGCGGGCGCAGACTCCACTAGCAAATATAGTGGCAAGCATATATCCATGAGGGGAGCGAAAGCTTGCTACGAATGCCGCGTCAGTAAGAGGCGATGTCAAGCCAGCGGTCCAGAGACTAAGGCGTGTCAACAATGCATCCAACGACGCACAGAATGCTCTTTCAACCATATCACTAGATCCGTAGCCACCCTTGCCGTTCGTCCGGACGACACTACCGCTCCTGCAGATCCCTTATCGCTACCACTCTCATCACGATTCGAAGTCGTCGAGCTGTATCTGAAATACATCCACGATAAGCCACACACCTTGTTCCACTCACCCACGGTACGCTCGGCCGTGCAGGATGAGTCCATATCTTTGGTTCTTCTGTTTGGTATGTTGGCTTTAGGTGCCAGGTTCTCCACAGACGATGCCATCAAAGCACGTATGGAAGACTTTGCGGCAGAGTCACGACGACGATTGAAGGAAAACATCGAGCATGCGTCCATCGAGACTGTTCAAGCGTGTATTCTCAACGCAGAAGTTTTTAATGGCAACGCAAATCGTGAAGGCGAATGCCTTTACTTAGGCATTGCTATCAGGATGAGCCAGTACTTGCGACTTGATTTGCCAGTTGACGGAGAATCTGATGTGGATCGGGAATGCCGGCTTCGTGTGTTCTGGACATGCAAGATCGTGGACATATGGGGAGGTGCTGGATTCGGTGTTCCTCTACAAATTCATCCTGATAAGTCTCCTCGACTGCCGATGGCGGAGGAAGATTTCGAGAGCTTGTCTACGGGACAAATCTCCTGTCTCGAACTGAATCAACGTCTTGGTATTTGGGCATGTATGTGCAAGCTGACACCTGCACTTCAAAAGATTCGAACGCTGCACGAAGGATTGGTCAGAGGTCACACTGATCCACAAAAAGCCGAGACTCTCGTCTTGGAAACAGCAAAAGAGCTGGACTATTTTGCAAGCACACTTCCCGCTCATCTGCAGCTAACAGACCAAAATCTACAGCTCTATGCCCATCGAAGTACAGGACAAACGTTCGTCGCTATGCATCTAGCATTCTTTCATTATTCGACACTTCTCTATTTCCACTATCTCGATCGACCAAGACCTCCTCCGGCATTTGACGAGGTCTTTGCAGCAAGGTGCAAGAATTATGCTACAGCATTTAGCGAGTTGATCCAAACGTCCATGGAACTACCGGGTTGTGAGGCTGTATACGCTATCGTTGGACACTTGACTTGCGTATCTTCATCTGTCTTGATCCATACACTTCTTTTCGGTGAAGAACATCAGATAATTCAAGCACGACACCGCCTCGAGATCAACTTTAATAAGATTCTGCTTTTGAGCAAACTTTGGCCCGGCATGGAGAGTGTCGTGAGTGATTGGACGTAACAGTGATATTTGCTAAACTAATTTCCATGTGCAGAAAGCACGACTCTACCTCTTCCAGGATGCCTGCTTGCAGTCAATCGAGCCAGATACGCACAAAATTGATCAATGGATGACGAGATTCCTGCTCAACTATGCGTTACCTCTAGAGCAGAGAGAAGACGGTAGTCGACCCGATCGAGCTGATAAGAAAGCTTCGCATCTCATCTTTGAACGTAGCAGATTCACACATGACGTCTTCGCGGTATTGCAATGAGGAATTAAACACTCATTTGACACTACATCACCCAGTCCGAACCGGCAAGTTAAACATACATGCTCGTGCAACAGTAACAGCAGGAAGGCTGATGTACGAGCTGCAAAAAGATAGTGCTGGAGAACGAGCTTGCGGAAGAACCGTAAGTGCATTCAAAACGAGATTGTCAATAGCGCAGACTGCGCTGGAGACGGCATTCTGGGACTTTGTTGTTGTGGGAGTGCTAGACGTAATAGTGACAGGTGTCACGGTAGCGACTACTGCCATCACACTAGTGACGAGGAGAAAAGTGTTGGTCCTCATAGTAAGAAGCGATGATCAAGACGGTTTGAGGAATAAGACAGTGTTGAAGAGAGGGTCAGCCACACATAATATATATATATATATACATGTCTCAATAGTAGCCATGTGTGGTCAACCACTCTCTCAGAGCATGCTCGTCCCTCTTCGCCCAAGCAGCTTTTATCCTGATCTCCTCGATTGTCTGCGCCAGCGCTCTCACAAAGCCCTTTGTGTCCTTCCCAGCAAAGAATGCTTCGAGCCTGTCACCCTGTTTATCCGTGGCGAGACCACGACAATAGCTCGGCAAGAGGCGTGAACGACTGCCAAGTCCACCTTGAAAACGTTTGGCAACATCGTCGTAGCGATTTAGTAGTGTATCGAAGAGTGCTTCAACGCCAGCCGCATGTGTACTTAATCCGGAGAGTAGAGACTGAAGCATTGTATTCGGCATGCGATTGACGTCAAGCGCAAGGTCGATGGTGCGGGCGATGAGAACAGGAGAAGTGGCGTATCCCAAGGCGGAGATGGCGGCAGAGCGCTCATCAACAGTGGTTGCATCTTTTTCAAACTCTTTGAGGACCATGTTGTATTCCTTCGCAGCCCCATCTGCATGCAGAACTATACTGAAAACAGCTGCTCGCAGGTCTTTGGGAATAGCTGCTCTATCACCGTCGACGAATTTTGCGAACATGTTTCTGGCCGTGTGGATTGATGGCGCATTTCCAGAGCATCCAGCGGCTGTGAACAGGAGAGGCTTGAACAGTGCATCGATCACATCGTCGTTTTTACTGGGCGCAAGACCAAGCTCGTGGGATTGCCGAGCTGTAAAATCAAGCTGCACTCTTCTGATTGCTGCTTTCAGCTTTTCGTCGCTAGTAAATATCCACGTGCTACTGAGCGATGTGAACCAGGTAAGCAGCGCCTGCCATACAAAATAACTAGAATCATAGTAAAGCGAGCGAACCAGGTCAAAAGTGCCAGCCAATGCCTGATGACCTGACTGTGTCAGAGAGATACTGTCATATAGGAGGCCTGCACGATCAGCTGCTGATAATTTGCCACAGCTTGCGGCATGTGCGAGCTTTGCCAGCCGCGTCTCGCTGTACAGAACACGGTATACGCCAGAATGTGCGGTGTTCAACTTAAAGAAGTCTGACGAGGGCAATGGGATTACACCTTTCCGACTGTTCAGTAGGAGCTTCTGATTCGTACTAAGATCTGCTTGAAGTCCTAGCATAATAGGCCAGACCACTCGATCTTGCTCTGCTGTCGCTGGACCAGTTCGAAGGTATCGATTTTGCTCGACGTATATGGTATTGTTGTCTTCAGTAACTTTGATAATGGGATAGCCAACATTCAGAGTCCATACGCTCATCAAACCAGGAATGTCCAGTCCACTGACATGTCCGAGAGCTTTCCACAGATCATTTGTTTCTGCATTGGTAAAGGCGTGCGTCTTCAAGTACCGTGCTACACCTTTAAGGAACACGTCTTCCCCGAGATACACAGACAGCATTCTGTAATAGCATAAGTATTGTCTCGATGTTAGTTTGTGGATACATAACTCACCTGAGCACACTCCCACCCTTCGAGTACGAAATGGCATCGAAAATAGCTCCTATATCAGCAGAAGTCTCGACCTTGACTTCAATAGGATGACTAGTAAGGAGTGAATCAGCAGCAAGCGCTTTCTGTAATTCTGTTGTGGCAAACTGTGTCCAGATATCCCACTGTGGGTAAAATGCATTTAATGCTAGCTGTGATGACCATGTTGCGAAGCTTTCGTTTAGCCATAGACCTTCCCACCAACTCTAATCACAATGTCAATGATGGATCCATGAGCTCGCTCGCGACTAATTGAGCTTACCATAGTCACGATGTCCCCGAACCACTGATGACCTGCTTGTTATCAGTTTAACGCAACAAATTGTACTTGTATCAGTTCACAAGGTGAAGAATGTACTTAACTTCCTCATGAGCTACGACGCTGGCCGCCAGGGCTTTGCCTTTCAATGACGTAAAATCTGGATCGTAGAGAAGTGCTGATTCTTGAAACAAGATGAGACCCCAATCTTCCATCGCTCCAGACTTATCTGCCAGACCGACACAGTCTATCTTCGGCAGAGGATACTCGATCTGGAACTTCTTCTCGAAGAACTTGAAACACCTCGCCGTCATGTCTGCAGCGTACTGGCAATTTTCCACTCGTCTGTCGACTGTAGTATATACACGGACGGGAATGCGAAAGCCTTTATTCTCAGCATAATGTAGCTCGCCCACTGCGATGGCAAGCAAGTATGAGGACATTGGCGGTGTTGTGTTAAAAACGACCTTTTTCTTATGTTTGCCTCCAGAAGTTGTCAATTGTGTAGAGGATTTTACATCCATGTTGCTTAGCGCCGTCAAGTCAGCATCGAGGACAAGTGTCATATTGAAGGTGGCTTTGAGCGCTGGCTCATCAAAGCATGGCAGAGCTCTTCGCGCATCGGTAGCTTGAAATTGAGTCGCGGCACCATATTTCACAGTACCATCCCGGGAAGTGTACTTCACCCTGTATAGTCCCGAGAACTGTTCACGGAGCACACCGGTGAAATCAATTTTGAGGTATACGTTCGCTTTGGGAGGCAACGCTCCATGGAAGACGAAGCTCGCCGTCTCATCTTCACTGTCGATGTCGATGCTCTTTGGATCAGTCGCGGGCCATTTGTCGCCACTCAACGAGACATTCAATAGATTCAGGCCGAGACTGTGAAGCACAATGGTATCTGTTTCCTCGAGAACGACCAGATCTATCACGACAGTGCCCCGGAATGCCAACGCCTCCAAATCTAGCTCAAATGTGACGTCGTAGTGAAGAGGCTTGATGTTCTTTGGCAGACGGCCATCACCTGCCTTAGATATGTATCGATTCGTAGCCATGATCACCTACCAAGTATAAAGAATGCTGGGAATATGAAAGATCACTGCCACCTCATCGACGGTGCTATCAGTTGTGGCAGGATGCCAAGATATATTGCTGCTAGGCTAGATCCGGCAGGTGAAAGCTACGAGTGCTGGCACGTTCAAAGCGATTCAACACATCTCCGTCTTCTGTATCTTGTTGTGGTTTATATTTGACAGTCTCCGGCACGGCAAGACGTTCTAAATGTAAAATGCAGGATCACAACGTCTGTAGGTCAGCTGTCTTGAACTCTCTTTGCAGGAGGTCGACGTTGAGACAAAAAGAAAGCAAACAAGCGGCCTGTCGACCTCCGCCGGGTAAAACCAGACAACCCCCTCACTTGCTTTATGAGTAGATCTTCGTGTTTCGTCCTTGACATGAGTTCGATGATGTGTGTGAAATAGCACTTCTTTGCCGTTTTCCGTACATGTTGTGCTTCGTCAGGGAACCAGACTACAAAATGGTGCTTCGACATTCCCCCACGACCTACTACAAGCGCTATCTATCAGATGGATGGTATTTCAAGCAAGAGGATCTCCCTAAATCCGACTACCTGCCCGTTACCCAGTTTCCCACAGTGATACATCTGGATCTCCTGCACCATCACAAAATCTCGGATCCTACTATCGACCTCAACCGCGAAGACTGTCAATGGGTCGGCGAGAAGAAGTGGCTGTATCGAACCACCATCCCTTTCACCAAATCCAGCAGTCGGCCTCATGTGGACCTTGTTTTTGAAGGCCTTGACACCTTTGCCACCGTAACGTTGAATGGAAAGACGATCTTAGAAGCAGATAACATGTTTCTCGAGTATCGTGTCTCTGTTACTGATCTGATAGCTGAAGGTGACAATGACCTTGAAATAACGTTTGACTCTGCGTTCCTGCGGGGTAGAGAACTCGAGGAAGAGCAGGGTTTCAAGAACGAATTTTGGAACGGAGACTCGAGCCGGTTGAATGTACGGAAGATAGGATGTCATTATGGTTGGGATTGGGGACCGAGGCTGATGACAGCTGGGCCCTACAAGCCGGTATACATCGAAGAGTACGAGTCTCGCATCGAGGAGCTGGATACTGATGTCGAGGTCTTGCCAACGCTTAACTCGGCGATTCTGACAGTCTCTGCAACAATTGCAGGGAATGATAAAGAGGATATTATACTCCGCGTTCTCAATCCCGGGAAGGAGGAGATTGTGAGATACCAAGTGCGCTCCAGTCAGCAGCAGAAAATCATCCTTGCAAATCCCAAGCTCTGGTATCCAGTCAATTATGGCTCTCAGCCTCTTTACACAATTACAGCCTCAATCGGCAACCATTGCATCACTCGCAAGATTGGCATTCGCCTTCTTGAAGTGGTGCAGCAGCCGCTGCAGCTAGCAACACCACAATCAACCAGATCAGCAGGTCTGACGTTTTTCTTCAGAATCCATCACATTCCTATCTACTGTCAAGGTACAGATTGGATCCCACCGGACACGTTCCTGCCCCGTATGACACCACGGCGATATCGTGAAGCACTTCTCGATCATGCGTTGGGGAGCAATCAGAACATGATTCGTGTTTGGGGTGGTGGACAATTTGAATCCCAAGACGATTTCTATACCGTCTGCGATGAGGAAGGAATACTAGTATGGCAAGATCTCATGTTTGGGTGCGGCGCATATCCAGTGAATGAGAAGTTGTTAGCCAGTATCACGAAAGAGGTGACGCAAAATGTGACCCGGCTGCAGCACCATCCCAGTGTAGTGCTATGGGTAAATAACAAAGAATTCTCTATATTGTTCATATAAGTTTATTAACTCTTTCATCAGGCAGGCAACAACGAGGACTACATGTTCGCCGAAATCCACCACCTCACCTACGAGCCCTCAGACACCTCACCCACCTCCTGGCTGAAAACAAACTGGCCAGCTCGCTACTACTACGAACACCTATTCCCCTCCATCATCTCGTCCCATTCCCCACGAACGCCCTACCTCCCCTCCTCCCCCTTCTCACCACCATCACACGACCTGCCCCACCGCCTCGCAAACGACACACTTACAGGGGACACGCACGCCTGGCGTGTCTGGATGGCCGACCAACCACGCTTGCCATACCAAAAATACGGCTCCATTTCCGGGCGCTTCGTGTCCGAGTTCGGGATGAAGAGCTATCCGTGCCTTCGCACATTGCAGGCACACATCACAGATCCAGCGCAACGGCATCCAGCAAGTAGAGTGCTGGATGCGTGGCACATGGCCCCAGAGGATCAGCGAACATTAGCGCTATATCTAAATGAGAACTTTCGGCTTGGGACGAGTTTGGAAGCGTATGTGTACGCGACGCAGTTGTTGCAAGCGGAGGCGATGGATTTTGCCGTCCGGGCATTCAGAAGGAACTGGGGAGGGTCGGGGAAGGAGGAGTGTGGTGGGAGTTTGATATGGCAGTTGAATGACTGTTTTCCAGCAGTATCCTGGTCCCTAGTCGACGCCTCCTCTCGGAAAAAGCTGGCCTGGTACACCATCAAACGCGCTTACTCGCCCATAACCATAAACGCATCCCGTTTCGTCCATACAACGCATACTCCCGGCAGCAACGCACACAGCGACGTCGACATAGTTCGAAGCATCGGGCTACAAGTCTGGGCGTCGAATCTAACCATCAAGCCAATCTCGGCCATCCTGTGCGTTCGTGTTTACGAGATCGGTGGCTCTGGAGCTCTATATGAGGAGAAGATGCAAGTGCTGCTAGATCCAAATCGAAGTCAGGAACTGAAGACGTACTTGCCACTCCCTTGTACAAAAGCATCGAAGCAACTATCGATCGTGAATGGCGTGCCTCTGACCCAGACGGTCGTCGCATTGACACTATACGCCGCAGACTCATGTAGCACCACGCTAGCACGGTTCATCGAATGGCCACAGCCGCTTCGTCATTTAGATCTCTCCTCCAAGACTGACAACGACGACGGCATCAGCATGCGCATTACAGCTGGGGACGTCAAAGGACAACGGCTCATTAAACTGCAGGCATCCAAGCCGATCAAGGGGGTTGAGATATATGCAAAGGAGTATGATCTTGTGCTAGATGATAACTGTATTGATTTGGTGCCTGGGGAAGAGGTTTGTGTTGTTTGGACGGTTGGGAAGGGAGACGGAATGGAAGGAGTGAGTGATGAGGATGTTTTGGTAAGGCATTTGGGGTCGTGTTGGGAATGAATTGGGAGGAGGCTGGAGTATGTTAGCTTCTTTGGTAGGAGTGAGATGAGGTGGTAGCGACGAAGAATAGTGTAGATAAGCGGTACCACTTTTTGGTCGTCTATACGTCTGCGAAGTTATCTCTAGCATGCTAAATCTATGTCTTGTTCAGTCGGTACTCGCGATACATGTCCATTTCTGTAGCTGGTAAAGCCTCTATATACTGATCCAATACCCCATGGCATCGCTCCGATCAGCTTGATGCCGGGGTGTGTTGGTATAGCATCAGTCTGGCCTGGCCATCACGCTTACCAAGATAGGTCATGTGTTGGCGTTGAACCCACATCTTATCACACATCCTCAGCCAAAGACCCCAGAATGAGACTTTGTACAACAAATTCATCATTGACCACTCTCAAACCTCCACCGAGCCTCAATGCGGCTTCAGACTCTTCCGTCAGGCGTCTTTTTCTCTTTCTCCCAGGCATCTCAGCAGCGGCACCACTAGCACTCCCTAAGCCCAAAAATCTTTCGGCTTTGGTAGTACTAGCATCATCCACATAAACCCAATCCCACTCCACCTTCTCATGCGCCAGTAAGTCTTTCGCTGCATTGAGATCCTTGACTCTTTCAATCCTAGCTGCACCAATCGCACTCATCAAGAACAAATGAGCCTTTCTCTTATCCTCTGCTGATTTAGTCGCACCAGTAACGACAATGACGTTTTTGCCCTTGGCGAGCTTAGTGCGTCGTTCGATCATGTCGGGGAGTTTAGCTGTGAGAGGATCATTGGCTTTAAGCTGTGCAGCGCCGAATGTTCGGGAACGGACAGCACCGTATAGGAAAGCACTTTCGCCAGCAGGAAGGAGATAGCGATCTAGAGGCAAAAGTCTACTGCGAGCGATAGCATCCATGACCCAACGACCACTGAGGCAGGGGATGTTAAGGGCGAGTGCTTGTAGGTACTTCTCTTTTCTAGAAAAGGCATCAGCGATTAGGACTGTAAAGCCTAGCTTGCCTGCGGAAGGGGAGAGGGTGAGTTGATGAGTTGTGGTGTTGATGCTTGTAAACGGCGATTCGGAGGGAGAGTGAACGAGAGGAGACGAAGGTTCAAAGAGTTCGTCAAGGCCATGGCAGAGAATCAGTCCACCATTGTTCAGTATCAGCTTTGTGACTTGGTCTCGGCTGTGTTTGTCGTCCTTGTAGCTGATTACAAAGGCCATGTTTGCAAAGAGTCCGGATTGTGCTTCTGATACTAGGCTGAGAGTTCTGGATGGTGGTGGGACATCACTTATAGTTTTTCGCCTGGTTCGTGAAGGAGGTGTGGAAGGTATTGCAGTGATGATGTTGAAAGGTGTCACCATTCGATTGGAGGAGACCTTGGCATGTGGATGGTGGTATTCGCGACCTTTGAGTTGGTTGATCATCTGTAGTGTTAGGTAAATGTTCGTAATAGCAACATCGATTGTCTCTGGTTGTTCAATCTGTCCATTCGCTGGCAAGCTCTTCCTTTGTCGTGCTTCCAACTTGATAGTCTGAAAACCATGAATGTCTGTTATTGGATTATCCCGCATTTGTGTGGCGCTCTCTCCGATATTGTCCTTGAAGCCTTTGACAATCCAGGTGTTTTTCCTCATATTCGAGAGGTCGACACGAACGTTTTCACCAGGTCTTATTTCAAGTCGCCGCACCAAATGTGCGTCCACTTCTGTGACAGTACCGTCATCAAAGCGGACTCTGTACGTAGAACCGCCAAGCGCAGTTGGTCCCAGACATGTAGCTGGATAGTAGGCCATATTCGTGCCCACGAAGCGAGCAATGACTCTGTCTGGAACACGATGATCTGCTGGATTCGGCGTGGAATACGGAGATGGTATGACATAGCTCAAAGGTAAAGGCGCATCTGAGGCAGGCACTGCATCCTCCATTTCAACATCATCGTCCCCAGCTTGCGCTTCAGAAACTTCTTCCGCCACGCCAATGGCAGGAGCTTCTGTTGACTGAGACGGTATCTTTGAGCGACCACTCCTGGCTGCTTGAGGTTGAGGAGATTCAGATACTTCAAAGGTGAAAGACATCTTCGCGACAGCGCGAGCAGGGCTCGGCACCAGGTTCGTTCGCTTGAGCTTGCCCGTAGATCTTCTCACTGGTTCTTCACTTTCTATACCTTCTGGAGTATGTTGAGCAGCGAGGCGCACACTTTTGCGTGTTGGAGGTGTAGATTCTGCCGGGAGTGGCGTCAATGGTGAGCTAGTTGTTTGTTCCGATGCAGGCTGTGGTAGTACTTTGTGTCCATAGGTCGTGACACGAAGTCTCTTCCGCAGTGGTCCAGACCTATTCATCATCGCTTCAAATTCAACGTCGTCGTCATCCATAATGTTCATGTTGATGTTGCTGACATTGAATTCTGCTGATGACTGCTCTGGAGATGCTTGCATGGCAATCTCGGACATCTTTGGTATGCGCGTACTTGTTGGTTTCGTTTTCACAGGTGATGGGGCCGTGTCTGGCTGCTTGTTCGAGGTTTTCTGATTCGATCGAGCTGTGGAGTAGAGGTTCATGCTGTCTGTTTGTTCCTCGGCTGGTTCGGCATCAACATTGTCGTCGTGCTCATCCTCGGTTTGCATTTGCCGGTCTTCGTCCTTTTCAGGTAGTGGTTCCTGACTCACGTGGTCAGGTACAGCGCGAGTCGTTTCTGTACGACCCGGAGTCGATTGGACAGCCGAAGAATCTGGGATCTGGTGGCGACTTCTATTGGAAAGACGGGTGTGACGCTCGGCGAAAGCAGGCTGCGGTGTGGCTTCGGCCATGTCTCGCAAATGTGATCGATTTTGCGAATGAGCTAGATGGTCGAGCTGGTCTAGTGCCTCTTCCTCATCTCTATTTTCTATCACGACGTCTGCTTCGTGGTTCCCGTTCGGTAGCTTCTTCGTCACTGCCTCGCTCTCTTGGTCTAGGATGGGCTCCTCGTTCACAACTTCTACATCCTTCTCCAGCTCGTCTTCAGCCATTTCGATATCTTTTGGCTCGTCCTCTGATTCAACAACTATAGGCTCGTCTTCAGGTAATTGGTCTTTTCTCAAGCGTGGAACTGTTGGTGGTGGACTGCTCGCTGGTGATTCTTCACGGCCACGATCGTCACCGTCTTCTTTACTCCTTCTACTGGACTGGCTAGACAATACCAGTGCACGCGGGACAGACGAGACAATGGACTCTGGAGGAATGGTATGTAGTGTACCAAACCCACCATTTCCGCTGGACAAAGTAAGTCCAATAGATTGAGACTCGGAGATGAATCCCTTGGAGTCAATCGATGAAGGTTGCATTCCTTTAATCAAGCAGGCCACAGTGCTGTCTGTTTGCTGTAGCGTGCTTCTTGGCTGAGAATTTTCGACCAAGTTTCGTGGTTCAGCATTTCGCAGATGGAGAAAGTCGTTCGTGTTGGATTGCTGCGTGGCTGGTATTAGACGCATGTTCATATCGGCTTCTATTGGTATCCGTGATCGTTTCAACGGGCTGCTTGCGACGCAAGAGAGCTTCGATCGAGCACTGTTTGAAAATCGATTTGGAGTCGGCCCAAGCACATCTTCTACCTCTTCGGGACGATCGCTAGTAAGCACAGCCTGACTGAGCTCGTCGTACTCGTCGTAAGCCTCCTCATCGGACACTGCGATATCCGCAAGATCCTCTCCATCTATTCTGATATCTTGAGGAATATAGGGACGTTTTATGCGCTGTTGTCTGGCAGTAGATGGAGTGACGAGATCAACCGGCGCACCTCTCGAGCCGTACACAGTCTTCTGTACACTCGTGATATGACGAGATACCGATAAATTAGAATGGCCTAGTTGAGCAAGCTGTTTCGTCGCCTGTTCCCTCATTCGTGTTTTTTCTCTTTCTCGCGCTTGCCGAAACTCTAGGGAGTCTTCGCCTAATTCATCGTCTTCTCCGTCATCCAGCAGATCTGGTGATGAAGACATGGCTTCTTCGCTCAGCCTCCTTTCTCGTAGCTCTTGTGACTGTCTCATCGAGACATAAGTGGTAGTTCTTGGCTCATGATTAGCTTCAGGTGTATCGTCGGCAATCTTGATCGGCGAAGAGTGTGCTCGTTGTGGTGAGGATGAGGGCGCAGGTCGGAACTCTGGTGATGGTCTTTCGAAGATGTGATCTTGCTGAGGACTCGTGTCGGGAGGTGGGTCGTTATCTGCTTGTGTCGTGAGGAAAATGTCGTTTAAGAGAGGGATTTGTGGTTGGTTATTCGAGAAATTGAATACGCCCATGTTCGGCTTTGGTGTGACAGGTATTGGACTGACGATGTGATTGTTGATAAGGTTGCCACGAAAGTCCCGCTTTCTGCTGGCCGAGAAGGGAATCTCTGTAGGACTCGTTACGATAGGTTGGTCCTGCGTGTTGAAGGCAACCGTGTTCTGACTCTCTTCCTCAACAACAACATAGCCCATCGTTCCTTGAGTCTGGGTGTCAGACTCTGCCAGACAGACATGACCAGGCTCTCCTGTTTGATAAGTGTGGTGATCACTGCGTGGTGTCGTAAGAGTTATAGATTCGTCAATCTGCAATCTCGGTTTCGCCGCCTCATCTCCTGATTCACCACTTTCCAGTCTCGATAAGCTCTTGCTATTTTCGTGAAAGGAGCGGACTTCCTGGGTGGCCATGACCTGTGTGTCTCCCAGCTCTTCGAGAGTGCTCTGTGGAGGAAGTAACCGAGTCTGGGACATTGTTGCCGTGGTTGATAGCGGTAAAGACTGTGCGAGTAGAAGAGTGAGTGGATGGGAGAAGCATAGTCATGCTCCCAGTGGCAACGAAGGCTATGAAACAGACATTACAAAATTTGAGAATTCCGAGGTCAACAATGAGGTCGAGGTGACACGAGAATGTCAATTAGACCGAGTATGAGCACGCGCGACTTTGGCGTTTCGTCGCCACGCCGGAGCCCCGCTCGAAGCAGTGCTTATGTCACGCTTTCGTTTCACATCCTCGGCGTCTTCCTCGAGTCTCAAGCAGCTCAAGCAGCTCAAGCAGCTTCTTCGTATTGTCCATTGCCCATCTACTTCAGTTGTCACGAAGAGTGCATAAGTGATAACCAGTGGAATTCAGTTTACACTCTTTGCCCACACAATGGCAGACTACTCCAAACTCCCCTCCAATGCTGCAATCCAGCCCGAGCCTTTCAAGGTTCAGTTCGGTGACCAGCAGCTCTACGATATGAAGCAGTTGATCAAACTGTCACCTTTGGGTCCCAGAACGTATGAAAACCAGCAGACTACTCCAGACCGCAGGTTTGGCGTCAACATCGATTGGATGGAGAAGGCCAAGGAGTATTGGCAGAATGGGTTTGACTGGTCAGTTACTCTTATTTGATACGAAATTTTGGGAAGTTGACAAAGTATTGCAGGCGGAAATGTGAAGAGTATATCAATTCGTTTCCAAATTACAAAGTCTCCCTTCCAGATTCTGATGGCAAAGACTACGTAATTCATTTTACGGCGCTCTTTTCCACCTCGACATCACCCACAACTCCATTGCTATTTCTTCATGGCTGGCCAGGATCTTTTCTTGAATTCTTAGGTGTGCTAGACGTACTGAGAAAGAAGTACTCAGCATCTGACCTTCCATACAATGTGATCGTACCATCCCTGCCTGGCTATGGTCTCAGTGAAGGACCTAGCTTGGATAGACAATGGAGTATACAAGACGCTTCTGCTCTGATTGACAAGTTGATGGTCGGATTGGGTCTAAAAGGATATGTAGCACAAGGTGGAGACATCGGCAGCTATATGTCCAGGATCCTGAGTGTAGAAAGTGAGCATTGCAAAGCTGTCCATCGTAAGTACCACAGATAGACTTGCTCAACTTGATGCTAACAGCTGGCAGTCAACTTCAATCACATGTCCCCTCCTAAGGACGATTCCATTGCGAAGCCCACGGCAGCAGAAGCAAAGGGCCTCGAAAGGGTGCAGGCATTTAACAAACACGGCTCATCGTATGGAAACGAGCACGGGAATCGACCTGCGACTATCGGTGTAGTACTCTCAAGCAGTCCTATCGCATTGTTAGCCTGGTCAGTCTGCTCATTCGTGCCCCCCAACCACAAATACACTCTGTCTAACACTTCTCACAGGATCGGCGAGAAATTCCTCGAATGGACGGACGAAGACCCCTCTCTCGACACCATCCTCGACAGTGTAACGCTGTACTGGCTAACCCAATCCTTCCCACGCGCCATCTACCCCTACGCCCAATTCCACGGGCGTCCCGCATCAGGCCATCCCAAAGACAATCCCCAAGTTCCCAGCCCACACATTGACCCCAAATACTACATCAGGAAGCCTTTTGGCTACAGTTGGTTTCCGTATGAACTTGCTCCAATACCGGTTAGCTGGGTCAAGACGACTGGTGATTTGACGTGGAGTCGAAGTCATGATCAGGGTGGGCATTTTGCTGCTATGGAGAAGCCGGAGGTGTTGTTGGGTGACGTGGAGGAGTTTGTGAAGACGATTGGGTAGGTACATACGTGTGGGTGAGCGATGATGATGATTAGGTGGGTCGTAACGCTGACGTACTAATGATATGTTGTGTTGTTTTTAGGATGGATGAAAAGGCATCTATGCAACGTGGGAAGCTGTAGAATTGATTCGGCTTCGTGCAACAGTAGTTCTGGCAACTCATATTCATCACGCTTGAACTGTGCTTGTGTTTCCGCATTGATGGTCAAGTTGGAAAACACGGTTGGCCTTGCGAGGGCGGATACCTCGCGTCACGTGAAGATTGTCACCTGCACTTAAGTTGGGACAATCACCAAAGGAGCAGTCGTTCGAAAATAACAATGTTTTTTGGCCCCTCAATCATACATCATGTAGTAAGTATCTGCTACATTTTTGTTCTTAGAGGATTAATACAGTGCAAATCCTCATCACCTGTTCATCACTTATAGTAGTAAGTACATTGTCAGTATAGCCGTGGGATGTGATGCTGTCCTGCTTTAAAACAGACAGATTGAATTGCAGTAGCAGTCCGAAGGATGGACAGTGACTCATATGTCTCATATGTGCAGAAGATCTTTCCAAGCAAAGCTGGTTGTTCTGAGATCACAGATTATTGCTCGACCATCAAACAGTCTATTAACATATTGACTTTCAGCCGTAGTAATCTTAGTCAAATTAACATGAAAATTGAAAGACTATGTTAGCACACGTTACTCAGCATTGGAGCTGCTCATCTGAAGAGCGATTGATCCATATGGCTACAAGTCAATCTCGTCCTACTGCGTCTAGCGCTTGTGAAAAAATCAATACGGCGACTACGGTCCAGCTCTCCGTACCAACTTGACTCTCACTCGCTTGCTTTCCTTGCTTGGCAGCCCAACAAACACATCCCGCACAGTCTCTGTTATATTGAAACTCGTATAGCTCCAGATCAAATCTGGTCACTAACACAGCGATGACTAGATACAGCTCGGCATATGCTAGGTTCATGCCAATACAGCTCCTGCTGCCTTTACCAAAAGCAACTTGGTAACGATCGAACCGCACGCCTTGTTTGGCAGCACGAAGCCAGCGGTCGGGGTCGAACGTATCTGGCTTGGGAAAGATAGCAGGGTCATGCAAGACGTCCTCAAAGGACATTGAAATTGGTGTCTGTATCATGTCAGTCACTGCCTTTTCCAAAAAGGGCAGACTTACTAACTCCGCAGAGGTGCACCCGCAAAGCCGCTTGTGGTCGCGTCCTTCCACTGCTGTCCTAGGTCAGGCGTGTCAAGGATGTTCCTGCCAATTTGTCAGTCGTGCAGATCTCGTCGTACTCTCTGCAGCAACCTGGCGCACCACGATGCATCGTAACAATATTCCGAGATGATGTCTATTGTTGTCGCCAACAACGCTGCTCCAAGCTCGACGACCTCCCCACTGGCAGCGCGCTCATTCAGTCTATGACATAACAGCTCGGTCTTTTCTCGAATCATGTCCTCTAGCTGGGTCACAGCACGCTTCGAGAAGGATGGATTGAGTGCACTACGCCTCGTACGATGCAATTGATGGCTTTGTGCTGAGGCCACTGAGCCCCTCGACATGTTAACCCTATTGGTTCGAAGTGATTTATCCCGCACACGTCCCGGCCCTGTCAGGAGCGTGTCCATTCATTGACTATCCTTGATATGTATTTCCTCTGGGCTGACGCGAACGACAGGGCCATACGCATCGTGTAGTCGGTCGATCTCGTACATGTATTGTCCGCCTGGCGACTTGAAGACATCGTAGTAGTTCTCATACAGGAATGTCGCAGCTGCCAGCTTCAATCCTGGGAAGCGGCTGAGTGCGTGAAACCACAGGCGACGAATGATGGTAATGATGGGCCATAATAGGAGCGCGACTGCACTGATAGCCAAGTACGCTGGGGCAGCGGGAGGGAAAGAGTCCATGATGTGCTCGGTATCGAACTCACGATTTTAAGAAGAAAGAAAGAGGAAAGGAGAAGAAGAAGGTGAGTATCTAAGCTAGCGCATTACAAGCTCGTCGTACTCAGCTCTACATTGTGCTGACCAAGTACGAAGGTACAGTACTCTCGCCGTTGAATTCGTCAAGTTCGCCCGCGTAAATACAATCTCCCCCGGCTACATCAACACCGAAATCAGCAGTTTCGTGTCAAAGGAGACCAAGGCGATTTGGAAAAGCAAGGTACCTATGAAAGAAAGCTCATGGAGTATGTGTCTCAAGATGAAGCGCATATGCTGATTTCTGTGTTTTGTAGACGCCGATGGGGAGGGAGGGCGAGGCGGGAGAGTTGAAGGGAGGGTTTTTGTATTTGGCGTGTGATGCGTCGAGTTATACTACGGGGGCGAATATTGTTATTGATGGGGGTTATTGCCTGCCTTGAGGACCCTTGAGGTTGAAGGTTAAAAGTACACCTAGTAACAGATATGAGGTGGATATTTTAAGCAAGCTTAAGCCATACGTGGATGACTAATTATGTACTTTGACATTTGGCAAGATCGAATCACAATACGGGCACTCTGTCAGTGGCAAATTAGTTATTTTCTTCCTTCCCAGCTTAGTAAGGAGTGGATCATTGGTTCTTCATATGATATAGCTTAGCTGTTGATTAAAGACAGCAGCTCCCTATATCTCCGGTTTTTCCATTTTTCCTCGCTGCATCGTTATCGTGATATTCATATTCCTCGTGTTTGATCGTTTTTATCATAGTTTCATATTGTCCAGAGTAAACTCGTCGTCCCTGATCTTCCCTGCAATAGCTCTTAGCTACCTAGTTCGCAGATCGCCTCACTACACTGACTTCGAGCACATACTAGCACATTCGGCACCCTTTTCTCGCATTTCTTACCTCAATACTCCCACTCCTTCGCCTCTAATCCTTCCGGCGGACTAATCTCGACCTTTTTCTTCCTGACATCCTCCCAATTCGTGCTCAACGCCGTGCCACCACTTTCCGTATAACTCTTCACCATCGCCTTTCTCGTATCCGGATCCGCGTTCTTGAAGAGATGCTTGAAGAACTTGTTGACGTCGTCGCCGTCTTCGTCGTCGTCGTCGAAATCAGCTGCAGAAGAGGGCTTTGTCTTGGAGTCGCTGGACTTGGAGTCTTTGTCGTTGGACTTGTTGTCTGCGGCACGTGCAGCTTTGAGTGAGGTGTTGGCTATGTTGTCCCAGTTTTTCGGAGCATTGGAGCCGGGACGAAACACGTAAGGAGATGGAAGGGACGCGGCAGGAGGCTTGGGGCCGGAGGATAGATTTGCGACACGGGCTGGATCCTTGGCTTCAGTTGAATCGTGATTGTCCTCGTTTGATGTCGCTGTTGCACTTCCCTCCAATGCACCCCATTTCTGACCTGCCGCCTGCTTCTGCAAGACGATTTCGAGCTTGGTGGAAAGCACACGAAACGTCGAAGCAGAGGCGTCGATGGGTGCAAAGAGTGGATCGAGCGTGAAGTCGTAGGAAGAGGCTGCACTCGTGGGGAAGTTGATGTAAACGGAGTGAGATGATATGTCGATGGTGGCTTTGTCCTTGGGGACACCTTTGGCCATGATGTTAAGGTAGACGTGCGTATTGTTCTGGTACCAGTCGTGTCGGATCTTGGCGAGTGGTGTTTGCGTTTGTATCGATGAGGTGGGAGCGGGAGGCAGAGGATCAGTATCTTCTGTTGAGCCTGGAGCGCTTGCAGGTGTAGTGGTAGCATGCTTGGCCTTCTCTTCCACACCAGCTTCGGCAGCTTTGAACTCGGGCACCTTGACCACACTAACCGCCCTCCTTACATCATCCTCGGCCAAATCCTTCAACTTCAACTTCGCCTTGTCCTCCCACATAGCCGCACTCTTCTCTTTCTCATCTAACTCTCTAGCCAATCCAATGCAATACGCAGCATCTCCATATTTCTCATGATAGTACAGAGCAATTCCTCTTCGAAGCTGGCCTTGAGCAATCATTTCTCGTTTGGCTCTTTTAGTTGCAAGGTTGACGGCATTCTCGGCGTCGTGCAGAGCGGCATCGTAGTGGAGGAGACGTTGATGGGCGATGCTGCGTTTGAGGTAGTACGTTGCGCCTTCGGGGGATGCGGCGATTGCTTTGTTGTAGTGAGAGATGGCGTCAGCATAGTTGCCTGCGTTCAAAGCAGTCTCGCCACGGTTGCCGTGGTCCATGTTGGTGAGTTTGGGTTCAAAATATTTGCTTTGTCAGATGACCAGAGGATGTTGCGCAACAGCTGAAATCAGTTGAGCGGCAGCGTGTTTCATGTTTTGCAGCTTGTTTCACATTTCTGCCTACCGGGCCCTACCCTGAGAGACACTAACAACATTTCCAAGAATCCAATGGCTCCTCCCTTCAACCACATTGAAGACGGATAAAGTGGACAATGAAGGCGTCGTCGTCTCTTGCTCGCGAGCTCATCAAGCTGTCATCGCCGGGCATTTGTCGTGGCTGTGAAATCCGAACTTCGCTCCGCATCCTTCGACATCTGGGTAGACCATCCTCCTTCCGCCACGCATCCACAGTCTCAATCACAGCAGTCAATGCAGCCAGAGACATCCCGCCGGCCCTGAAAGAGCTTCATCAAGCACTGGACCGACTCAAGAAAGATGCGCTGAGTTATGTCAACATCAGCAAACTCCAATTGGCACTACGAGGCCTCGAGAGCACGTCTCCAATAACGCGGATCGCTGTGCTTGGGTTGAACAACCAAAAGGCTGCCAGGTCACTGGCTCGCTTGCTGATTGCTGATGCGCTGAGTGACGAGGGAGAATGGGAGCGCAAGTTGGAAGAATTTGGCGCAGACGACACTAGAGCAATAATACTGAGGTAGGCAGAGTGCATGGCCTTGTGCAGATACAACACGATTTATTGACGCCCTTACATAGGTATGGTGACGAGAACGATCCCCCTATACGAGGCACACTGGTGACGACATTCCATGTCCCATCACGTATACTACAACGGCATAACCTCGAAATCCTTATATCCACCATGACCATATCAGAAGCAGCAGCAAGAGAAGGCCCGGATGATCTACAAACCTTGAAGAGCGCCGCTCTCATACCTACAGCAGAAGCACCGAAGTCATTCAGTGGAGGAATTCAATTCATCACCTATCCAGTACACCGAGCAGTGATTGTTGCAGAAGGCATAAGTGGTTTATTGAAGCTCGGAAGGTACGTCAAGCAGGAGAATGGTGCAGGCAGGACTGGTGCAGATGTCGAACTAGCGGTAGAATTGCCTCAATTGGCAGGCTCGACATACAGCTCCTCAACACCGCTTGCGTTTCTAGATACGGGTCTGGCAAGGAACGCCCTTGCGGCATATCGTGCCTCTACTTCCAATGCGACAATATATGAACAAGGTTGGAACAAGAGCGGTCTGCCAGCATTGACGTCCTGGATTTCAACTTCTTCCGCTGAGCCAAAATTAACCTCTAATCTCCATCCCTCAGTCTCGAATTTAATACGAAGCCTTCTTTCCGACACAACTTCTGCCATCGACCAAGAAAACACTGCAGCTCTCCTTGTCGCCAACACTCAGATATCCACCCCAAACATGCACCAGCCACTCACCCTCGCCCTTAGCGCCTGGTCTCAAGCATCACATGCCGAACTTCTCAACTCATTAGAAGCCGCCTTTGCAAGCGAAAAGTGGGCGCGTCTGAAATGGTACAAACTCTTCTGGCGCGTCGACGACGTCATCCTCTTCACGACCGAATTATTCGAGCGTGCTTGGCTCGTAGAGGCTCAAAACGGCATCATCTGGCTTGCAGGCCGTGCCGTAGAAGCCGGGCTATACGTCGATGAGCATGGAGCTGTTTTACACAGTGACCAGGTCACAGAAAACCCTTCTGACCCGCCAGCTCCTTCACAGCCCGCACTTTCGCCTGACAAGGTTGTAGTCAAGAGTTTGCCGTGGCCGAGTGAGATTGTTAATGCAAGGCATATTTTGAGAAACACAACGATTCCGTCGTTGCAGGCGTTAGCTCAAAGGTTGTTATTACAGACGTTGTCGATCACGGGCGCTTCGACATTGGTTTCTGGTCTCGTTTATGTGGCGTTTCCATCGTTGTCATTTCTTGAAGCAGGCGCGGCAGGTGCGCTAGGTCTAGTATGGTCACTACGACGCATGCAGAAGAGATGGGAAGAGGGTCGTAAAGCATGGGAAGGAGAGGTTGCGGAGGCTGGGAGAGTCGTTCTTAGAGAGACCGAGGAGAGATTTCGAACTTTGATTGAGAACGGTGGAAAGCGGGAGGTCAAGGAGGAAGTAGAAGGCACACGGGAAAGAGCTATTGCGAAGATGGCTGTTGCAGACGTGGAGAGATTGCTCGCGGATGCGGTAGGAGCGCAAAAGAAGACAAGTGAGCAAGATGAGAGGAAGAGCTACTGAGCTTGCACTCTGAAAAGTAGAGTAGATCATTAAGGAAATAAGCCATTGTCATCTTGATACTGCAAAAGCAAAAGAGCCTCCAATATCAGCCAGCAAATTTCTCACCCTTATCCACACTCTTACACACACTCATGACATGCTGCCAAACCTCCATTCCAAACACGTCCTTGTCCACAACACCCTTACTCTTCCAATCAATCCTCTTCGCAACCTCGCCATCCCAATTCAAGCCATATGCACCACTATTTTCAAACCCATCCGTGCCCACTACAGCCTGACCTCCATCATCCTCCTTGCTCACTTCGACACCTCTACCTGCATACCGTGCGGTTCCCATAAACAGCGTCCTCGCACCACTTTCCTCCGGCTTCAATGCAATAATCCCACCAACCACATTCCGCACAAACCAACCAACGCCGCATCTCCACCACCAAGGCAACTCCTCCTTGCTAAACGAGGGTGTAATCACCAACCCAGGAAAGGCGTGCACCAGGCTAAGTTTGCCAGAATACCGTTTCGCCAGCTGCTCGAACATGAGCGTTTTCATGTATACGACGTGACCGCGCGAGCGTGTGAAGGTGTAGTTTCCGGGCTTGCGGAGAGTGAGGTCGGTCGTGTCGAGCGAGTCTTGGACTGTTGCGGCGTAGATTGAGATGATGTGGGCGGAGGGTAGGGTTGAGGAGAGGAGGAGTGGGAGGGCGGAGTGGATGAAGCGGAGGCGCGAGTAGAGGAGGAGAGAGGTGAAGATGTCGAGACCTTCGTGGGTTTCTGGGATTGTTTGATGTTGTGAGTGTGAGTATGGATGAGGAGCGGGGTATTGTTAATTGTCGTAAGTAGAGTATCGAAGTGGAGAAGCGCTTATACAGCGTACACAAGTCACATTCGAGATGCGGTGGCCGTGGGAGGGAGGGAGAAGATGAGAATAGGTGCAGGAACCCACACAACATAACATAACATAATATAAGCAAAGACATACCTGTCCGTGGCTGAAACAAGACCGGACTCGCCGTCATAAACAGTAAATCAATCCTCGCCTTCCCACCCCCTCTAGCTTCCGCCTCCTTCTCCCACTTCTCAATCTCACGTACAGCAACATCCGCCTCACTCAAAAGGGCCAAATCACCCACTTGCACGAAACGAAATACTGCACGTGGACACATCATCTCACACTCCTCAAGCAAAGCAAGTGCGACGTCCTTGTTTCTGCCAACGACGTACGCGCGCAAGCCGGCGCCGCCTGAGCCATGAGATGCGAATGCGGAACACAAGGCAAGGAGAGCGTAGGAACCGATGCCCGAGCTCCCTGCTACGAAGACGGCAACGAGAGGTTGGGATGTTAGGGCTTTGTTGGATGTGGTGACTGTGGAGAGGTTGACCATCTTGACGGAATCACTTTATTCACGGCGCAAGCGCAAGTACGAAAGGTGGGTGAGGATTGGGCGGGATACAGCATGTTCTTATGTTGTTTGTAGTAATGGATGGATGGTTTGGTATTGATAAGAACAAGACCAAAATGGGTTTGACCGACGGATGTGGTTGTTGGTCTTACGGCCGAAAGCTCACGTGACTTGAATAGGAAGGCGCAGTGTCTGTAGGCCTACCTCACTACCTCATCAACTTTGAACCGCACATCAGTATTGTGTCCCTTCGCGTTGGCGATGCTACTGATCGTCGTATCAAGTGCAGCAACTAATACCGTACAGGTGTTGATGGCAATGCTACTGTGCCCAAGCAGTGTAGTTGGCTTGGATAATGCCTCAGCAGACTTCGCGTCGAGACAAGCCTTCAGCTGCAATAGCGCACAAGTCTCCTCGTTCGTTTAAGAGTAAGGTCTGTGAGGAAGATCGAATTAAGTTGCGTGCTGACATTTGACACGATGTTTGTGATTGATGCTCTTTGTATCATCGTGACCTGTCTAGACTTGCCTGAATCCCCATTGTAAGCCCCAGCAATATTGTAAAGCTAAGTACAGAAGTGTAAGAAAGAGGGCTCTACCCAATGTTGCCGTGGAATGTACATGTTTACAAGACCGAGGAATGCAAACCGCTGCAGCTCGGATCGCCCTTGCGCGCTCGCGCACAACTAGCACCTTGACATTGTTGTCCATGTTCACTCACTCACCACTATTCTGATCGACCTCATCATGGCGCCTACACCTCTTGTTGTCCCCTTTGGCCTTGCGCCGCTCGTCGGTATCGTCGTTGGTGGTGCAATCGTCCTGCTCCTCGTTCTTCTCATCCCTACCATTGTCATCCTGCGCCGAAACCATCAGCGCGCTTTGCGACATCACGAACAACACGCGACTACTGAATTGAAAAGACTATCTAGCACAAGCGGCGACAACAAACACCACAGTATACCACGTATCAGTGTGATACCAGCAGAAGCCGGCAACGTGAAATATGATACTTTAGCATCAAATGAAAACCTTCGCGACGAATACCAAAAGTCAGACAGAAAGAAGCGCAAGTCTGCGGACTTGCTTTCGTGGCCTCTACCCAGGAGACTAAGCAGACGTGGTAACGATGGCGTACAAAGATCATCACAGCTATCGGCAATATCGGAGGACGACCATCGCAGGAGCCTACTGAGCGCGAAGCGAAGTTCGATAACGCCAGCAACACCTGGAACGCCAAAGGCAACACATAGCCCTCCACCGCAGATAACACCATCCTTCGCGCTCAAGCCTTTGCCACTTTTCAGCGGACGCGATGGCCGTCCTAATCTGGAACGTTCATTTTCTGTACCCAGTGTGCTCAGCCCATCGCCGAGTCTCTCGATGTCACAACCGATCAGCAAAGCAATGAATCGCGACTCTCGTATACGATCATTCAGCTTGACGAATCTTGGAATGCAATTGGATAGCGAAACATTACCGCCTCTACCTGCTCTTCCGGCGCCTGTCGCTAAAACTCAAGGGAGAAAGAACCAGCGTGGTTCTGCTGCCTCGTTCGTTTCGGTGTCGAGTGTTGGAACGACCGCTAGCTCTATCCTAGACCACGCAAACAGTCCGCGCGCTAAATCAATGATGATCTTTGGCCAAGGAAAGCCACCAGTAGGACTTGGACTAGGAGATATCGAGTACAAACAAGGCGCTTCTCTCGACCTCACCTCCACAAACATCTTCGCCGCGAGTGACGCAAAGAATGCGGCAGCATCAAATCGACACTCCTTAGGACAAGTCCACACAGTCGAACACATCCGACTAAACCGGATCTCAGCATCACCGACACCAACGCAAATCAGAGCTATAAACACACCCAAGCGTGATTCACACATGCGAAAAGCGTCATACTGCGGCTCACCTGAGGATAAAGAACAAATTAGTATTTTTCGAGAAGTCTCGGGCAACTCCATGATGCCATCTCGCGAGTTTTCACAAACATCGTTCTTGACCATCGACAGCGTGGCTAGCAATCCCTTCCAATACTCACCAACTCCACCTACATTCATGCCTTCACAACCTAGGCTCAAATCAGCTCTGAAGAAAACTAGTCTGGGCTCCAAGAAACTCAGTCAATCGAAAGGAAGCGTCCGGGTGCTCAGCAATCCCACATCGTGTTGGTATCCTCTCATCGACAACTCACCAAGCCCAAGACAAATGCAAGACATTCGAGAAGAAGTATATGAAGACGGTGGCGACATTGCTAGCAGTCCGAACCCAGCGATAGAGGAGTTTGATGAGGGATTTGACGATGACGACGAAGAGAACGAAACACCAATACCTTCTCCAAACCCGAAGAACAAGGTGAATCCGATGAGCTATACAGCATCTCTAAATCCGACCTCTCCATCTTTGAGCATGACTGGATTTGAGGAGGATCTAGAAGCTGATAAGCGAGGTTCACAAGTGCGACAGAGTGTGGCATCTTCTGTGATATCCTTATCCACGTTTCCAATGCCAATTAGCAATAATTGGTCTCGAAACGTTGAACAGAACACCAACAGAAGTGATGCTACTTCATCTCCATTTGCAAGCAATCCAGACTCACCACTCATACCTGGCTTAACACTTCTTGCTCAGACTACCCCAACGAAGAACACGCTACCTTTTCCGACCATTGAAATCGAGTCCAATCAATTGAACTTCAATCCACCTCAACATGACGCATCGCCATCACAAGGTCCCGGACCTGCTCTACTGGCTACCCCACAGAACAACAATTGGTCACTCTCAGCACGTCCACTATCCATCTCCTCACCAGCCAACATGTGGAACACCAAACCAGAGTTCACAGCACCTCGCCCAGCACCAGCTCCACCAGCCTCGCTACTTCAACCAAACCGCCTCTCCGGTCCCCGCGCAGCACCAGCCAAGTCGACAATGACATTCGTCCGCAATCTCCGGCGCGAAAACTCAGACGTGAAGAAGATGTTCGGCAGCAGCAAAGAAGTCAGACGATTCGCTCGTATGGGCCGCGAACATAGTCCTAACCTAAGCAACAATGATTTATTCAGTACGCCACCGGATATGAAACAGCAGCTACAAGAGCACGATTATCAGCAAACAGAGCCGGAAGAGGGCGATTTGAGCACGACGAGTTTCTCGGTATGGGAAGATGGAGCACATCCGGAGTGGCAGCCTGCGAGCACTGCGCCGCCTCAGTTGAAGGTGATGGTCGAGGATCTCAAGGGCACGCCTAAAGGACGGAAGAGGATGGGCTGGACGGAAGTGGAAGATCAAGAGAATAGGGAGATTTTGGTTGAGTCTCCCCTGTCGCACGGGCATGTTTTCTGATCGATTTTAAATTTGGGGACTTCGATTCTGCTTCGTGTTTAGTTAGTTTGTTATTGTAGTATTGTAGTGTATTGTAGCTTAATGTACGAACCAAGATCACATGAGAAGCACGTGTCATTATGCGGGGTATATCGGAGTTTCGATCCGCCTATCGACTTCAAAAAATTATTCGAACTTCTTCAGAAACATTAAACATTAAAACGACAAATAGATTGTAAATCTGAATCTTTAAAGATGGAAGACAACAAGACCGTGCATACGCTCATTCTCGACACAGGTCCAATCATCAAAAACATTCCATCCATCTCCACTCTTCTCTCCTGCTCACAAAATCTCGTCACAATCCCAGCGTTGGAGGTAGAAATAAGAGATGCCGCGACACGTTCTCGTTACGAAACAACAATAAAACCATTCTTGACTTTCCGCGATCCAACACCAGCGAGTGTAAATGTGGTAAGGGATTTTGCGCGAAGGAGTGGCGATTTGGCTGTGTTGAGTAGGCCTGATGTGGCGATTCTGGCGTTAGCGTATGAATTGGAATGCGAGAGAAATGGTGGGGATTGGCGGTTGAGAAAGACGCCGGGCCAAAAGGGGTTGAATGGGAAGCCACCGCCAAAGGATGAGTTGAAGAATGAGGAGCAGAAGTCTGAAGCTGTAGACTTAGTAGAGACGACCAAGCAACCGGGAGAAATAACAGAAGAAGCTGAGCAGATGCAAGCATCGACAGTTGACGATGTGACACAGTCGACACAGCATGATACGCCACCAGAGATTGATGAGTTCAGCTCGAAGGATGAAACGTCACAATTGACTACTCCCGATGAGGCCCCATTGACGAACGAGTTTCCAGCGGCTCAATCAGCAACAAATATCGAAAATGAAACCAATCAGCAACCACCTTCACAAGCACAGTCTCAAATGCACGAACAACATTCCGTAGACGCATCGGACTCGGATTCAGACTCAGACGGCTGGATCACTCCATCCAACCTTTCCGCCCACATCATGGCCGACGCTTCAGGCACCTCCGCAACAACCTCGTCCAGCGCCAAAGCACCCAGTATCCTTCAAGTCGCCACGCTCACCACCGACTTTGCTATGCAAAACGTTCTGCTGCTGATGAATCTAAACCTGCTCTCCGCCACTTCCACACCCACACGTATCCGACATCTTAAAACATTCGTCCTCCGGTGCCACGCCTGCTTCAACATCGTAAAAGACTCCTCGAAGCAATTCTGTCCGCGATGCGGAGGCGCCAACACTCTGAACCGTGTCGCATGTAGCACGGATAGTCAAACGGGCGAGTTCAAGCTGCATTTGAAGAAGAATATGCAGTGGAACACACGTGGCAATGTGTACAGTATTCCCAAGCCCGTGGCGGGCAGTGCGAATGGAAAGGTTAGTGGGGGTGGAAAGGGAGGTTGGGGCAAGGGATTGATATTGGCGGAGGATCAAAAGGAGTTCTTGAAGGCTGGAGAGGAGAGGGAGAGGGCGGAGAGAAAGGCCAGGAAGATGGATGATTGGGATGATTTACCGGGATTGGTTAGTGGTGAGAGAGGCGGACAGGGATGGGCGCCTGGCACTAGGATTAAAGTCGGAGCAGGAAGGAATGTCAATGGACGGAAGAGAAAGTAGTGTTGTTGTTGTCAGGGGATTTGCAAGATTTAGATAATAATTGGTAGTTCTATAGTCGTTCGATCATCCCCGGGCTGTCTCCGCCCGTGTTTTAACTTGAAACACCATCAATAGCATGCCTATGTTAATCCACGATGAGCTCGCCAATCTCCCTACGTACATTCCTCCTCCACGCTCGCTCTCACCTCGAAGCATCACTGCGGCAAAAGCAACCACTACACTTCATCATAGGCAATGAATCCGCCGATCTCGATTCCATAACCTCCACGCTCCTCTACGCCTATTTCCGCTCTTCCAGCTCAAACAACTCATCCCAGCGATCTACTGTCCCCTCTTTAACCACATCTCACTCCACTGCAGCCTTTTCAAGATACTATATCCCCGTGCTCAATATACCGTCCGCCGATATCTCCATCCGTCCAGAACTGCTCACACTACTCCGCCACGTCGACCTCGAGCAATCACAACTGATCACGCTGTCCGATCTACCATCTGCACCGCACACAAACGTTCTACCAGCCGAGAACACAAGCTGGACACTCGTAGACCACAACGCGTTACAAGGCACGCTGGGCTCAGCATACAGCTCAAGAGTGCTAGGATGCATCGATCACCACGACGACGAGGGAAAAGTACCACTTTCAGAAGAGCAACGAGGCGGTGAACCGAGGGTGATTGAAGTTGCGGGCAGTTGTACCAGTCTCGTGATTGAGCATTTCCGAAGCGTATGGGATGGTATGCTCGGATCAGCTCAAGCAACAAAGATAACACCTTCGTCCGAAACAACACCACGATATCAAGGCGCAGACACATCACCAACGCAGCCGGAAATCGCCACGCAACTAGCCAAACTAGCACTCGCCAGCATTCTAATCGACACATCGAACTTGCAAAACGAGGACAAAACAACCTCGCACGACCAGCACGCGGTAGCCTTTCTATCAACCAAGATCTCAGACGAAGAGTTCGACAGAAAAGCATACTTCAGAACGTTACAAGCCGCGAAAAAAGACCTTGATGCGTTGAGCGTAGACGATGTGCTGCGCAAAGATTACAAAGAGTGGAACGAAGGAGGGAGGACGTTGGGTGTTAGTTCAGTCGTCAAGCCCTTAGAATGGCTGAGTGAGAAGGCGCGCACAGAAACCAGAACTGCTGTTGGTGGTAGTGAAGAGCATGTGCAACAACAGGCCTTTAAAAGTGATGTACAAGCATTTGCAAAGGCTAGAGCATTGGCGGTATACGGCATTATGACGACGTCGACGTCAGCGAAGACCGGGGAGTTTACGAGAGAATTGATGTTATACGTTCGAGAGCCAGCAGCTACTGGAATGGTCCAGATGTTTGAGGAGAAAGCAGGTGAGAAATTAGGACTCGAGCAGTGGCATGAAGAAGGGAAGGGCGAGGTTCTACGATTGAGCGAAGCAAAAGCGAGTGGCTTTCAGGTATGGCGACAGAGGAAAGTCGAGAATAGTCGGAAACAAGTTGCGCCATTATTGAGGGAAGCTTTGGCGTCGTTGTGAATAGAGAAGAGAAGAGAAGAAAAGAAAACAGAAGAGAGAGTCTCAACCAGCTCTCTCAATCACTCAATCGATGTAGGCTCATCATGCTCCAAATGGCCTCCATTTCAACGACGCCAACTCCAAGCACGTCGTCATTTCTGACGAGATTATTATCGACGACCATATGAATGAGCAATAGCTGAAGTCGCTGATGACGCCGATGATGAGCTATTGGAGTCATTCTTTTATGATATGACTGAGATCACATCTCAGTTCGAGGAGGTCCGCAGCATAGCAGTCTCTACTCAGCAAACACCACCTCAACATTCACTCACAACAACCAAACCATACTTGCTGATCATACTTTTCCCTTACCACATCAAGTCGAACTTTGTGGTATCACGTCGTTGTCAGGATTCGTGGACTACGGAGGGTCTATCTATAAGCTGTTTCAGCTGCTCCTTACTTTACACTACTCTCTTGTATCCTAGGCTCTTCCTGGATTGATACGTACACTATCTATATCTATTAACCTTAGAAGGTCGAGGGTACTCTTACAGCTCTTTTCTTATTTCACCCCTAGCCTAAAAATTCTAACGACCGCATGATATAGGTACGTTCCAATAACACACTCTGGTCCCGGAAGCAAGGACCCATTCAGTCCTCAATAGATCGTGTTCCTCCAGCGCAGTGCTTCCGCACACGAGGTTCCCCGTGAGATCTGCGGGTACAGCACTGATGCTCAAGTTGAAGTCATTGTTCCGGTACTATGTTGTCACGAGTGGCCATCGCAACGACCTTTGTTGCACCAAAAACGGCTTACGTAAGCTCAGCGGCGTGAACTGGTGTGGATGCCGCACTGTAAGACTGGCGTTAGAGCAGAGCATGAAGTGGAAACTGATCGGTCGACCCCTACTCAAGCTCTGTGGTATCAAATTACCAGATATTCGTGCGTGGTGCAAAGACTATGCTACATGCAGATATTGTGGCTCTTTCTACACAATCTCCCTGGCTAGGAAGAAGCTAGAGAGGCAATTCACCGTCATACGATTTCTGAACTTGAACGACGCATCAACGTATGCGGCTCACTTGCACGTCGCTCATCGCTCGAAAAAGTTGGGGTGTTTCGGGAGGACGTGGAATCATGGGTTCGAAGGGTCCAAAAGCGCGCCGCTCACAGGCGGTTACCATGAAGAATCTTGACCCTCTGGGCTTGCACGATTTAGGTCCCTGGGTATACTTTGAGCGACGTTATCAATCAGCCACAGAGATCTTCGCGAAGCTTTTCTCGGGGAATGATGCTAATAGGAAGTAGCCACTCACAGAGCGACAGCGAGTGAAGACACTTAAAGCTGTAAACTGATAGGATCAAAGCTGCGTATCGGGCCAACGCAACCATAGTGACAACGGCTATAGTGCTCTGCCTTTTCCTCCTGAATTCATAAGCTTCAAGTCCCGTTAGTATTTCTGGGCGTACCTGGGCACCTGAGGGCAAGGCCCGAATGTTCTCACGGCTTGCACATTGTAGCGATGGAAGCATAATTGATGACGAAAGCTCATGATGGATGTTGCGCGAGGCCTGCGAACGGCTTAGGATCGCTTTGAAACGATAGAGATGAATTTTGCGCAGGCTTATTTTGGTTTTCCAAACAGCCACATGTCAGTATACCTAGTATAACTATCGCTAAACTACCAGGTAATGAAGTTTAAGAGGCAAAAGCGTTTACGAAATGAGGACTATGCGTACTCGCGAAACAAACACTCCCATCCGTCCTGACGGTTTTGTATTGATCTTTCTTGCCACGTTCTGCTGTGCAACTCCAACTAACCCGTCGCAATGACTAAAATGGCTTTGGTACTCTACAGAACATGAACAGCCAACTTATGTTCAACGTCTATGTTGCTTGCTACGGCTCGAAGATCTCTCTAGGTAATATCCGCTGCTCAGTCCTTTTCTTCCTCTGGCTTATCTTCAGCCCTTATGGAAGTGTTGCCAATGAGACGGTTCGCGCATTCGACATTCGCGAATTCAGACCTGCAGCTATTCACCTGTTATCGGAGGTGGATTTCTTTTCTTCGCTACCAATTCCAGCAGGTTGATAGGATTGATTCAATCTTGTCCTAGGTATAAGAGTTATTCTGGGTAAGATTCTCCTCCGAAGGTGCCGTGCGCCGCTGGTATTGAAGGACTCTCGATACATCCTTCTTCGAGGAGAACACTTGATAGCTCCCATATCTGCCGAATCTTGGCTATAGCGATAGTGAAGATTGCTGAGAAGATGAGACAGAAACAGAAGAATATTGTGAGAGCGAAGATGAGGATAGGTTTTTTTAGACTGCGATCGGTGGCCGGCAATCATGACTCTTCGCGAGGGTGTGGAGTGGATTATTGTCGTACTGGAAGCCATTGCTGTAGCTACCGGAGAGTGAGGTTGTGAGGCGCGCTGAACAGCAGGTATGAAGATTGGGGTTGGGGTTTGTGTCTAATTGAGCCTGTGCCTATGCAAAAGACGACAATTAGAGACTCCTAACGCTTTTTACGCGCGGGAATTCGATAATACTAAGGATTAATATAATTAGGGCAGATACTATTGCACAAAAGCAGGGCTCTTGGTGCAGAAGCCGACTCAGCTTGGAAGATAACTTAATGTCACGAATTACAATCTGCATCAAATGCCTATGTATGCTACGGACCTGATCAACCTCGTCACCTTTCAAGGTATGTTGGTTCTGCTAACATACCGAGCTTCCAGCCGACATCGTCATGATCCACCTGCCTCAATATGGATACTCCTTTCCATCATAGCGACCTGTAGACTCCTCCATTCCAGGAATATGGATGTTAAGGAGCTTGCCTGTGAGAACATTAGACGTGCTATTCAGAAGATAGATCCCCTTAGACTCACCATTCTGCTCCGGTCCACTTTCAAGTATGATTTTCACTACCGCCTCGACGCCAACCGGCACTTCGAGGTCAGCGCCTTGCCCACCAAGATCCGTCTTCAGCCACTGCAAAAAACAATCCTTGTCAGAAAAATATGGGGCACTAGCAACATACGTCTGAGTCAATGATTAGGAGGAAAGTACTTACACCAGGACTGAGACATAAGAAAGTGAATCCTTTGTCAGCATATTCCAGACTCCATACCATATTCAGCATATGTAACGCCGCCTTTGACACTTTGTATGCTGGTGTAGGCAAGTGCGCTAGATATTTCGCTAGAGTGATGGAGCCTACTGTTGATGATCTGCAAAAACCCCATTCAGTACTATAATCCCACTTTGCATTCCTACAGTTCAGACGTAGACAGCTTACACATCAATGACTTTCTTCTCCTTGCCCTTCTCTAACAGCGGAACAAACGCAGCAGTAACACGTTGCACACCAGCAACATTCATATTCAGCATATCCATCAAGCCATCGTCCGTTATAGTGGCGATGCCATTTGGAGTCTAACTCGGGATACCTGCGTTATTGACAAGGACATCAAGACCTTTGTTGCCTAGTATCTTCTCGACGTCTGTAGCAGCCTTCTGGACGCTGGCGTTGTCGTCTACTGCAGCGATGACGTGGTGTAGACGATCGGTGTGGGTGTTGAGAAGAGTTTGAAGACCGTCTGAGGGAGAACTACGAGAAAGGGCGACGATTGTGCTGATTTGTGAGGATGGGAGGGCGAGGAGTTGCTTGGTGAGTTCGAGGCCGATGCCACGCGAGGTACCCGAGATCACGTAGGAAGACATTGTGAAAGAAGGAGAGAGAAGATCGAAGTTTATGTGGTTTTTTACCTATAAGTTGATAAGTTGAAGTCGAGTGGGGGAAGGACATCACTTTATAGAAGACGGCACGGTCGTTCTTCGTCCACGGACATGATGGTTTGATGCTTCAAGGCTTGGCACGCTAACCTGGTTTCGCATTTCACGCAAAGCGATAGGCCGAAGGTGAAATACGACAGTGACAACAAATATGGAAGGTCATTCAAGTAACTCTTGTGATGAGAAGATGCAGCTTATCGAATGGCATTGTACATGAAGAACCGAAAGAGCCGTGGGCTGTATCCTAGACTACGCCTCTAGTGATGATTACAAGATGTGCCCCTAGCCTATTCCCCTTCATGTACATGCTTCACAATGCAACAGATCCTGGCCCAAAATGTCAAGCTGATGAGCGCATCCTAAGCCCCTCAGCGAAGCCTAAACACACGCAAGTGTCTCAATCCACACTGTTATCCGGCTGAAGCATCTCCCTCCGCTTTTCTCGCTTGCGTTCTCTCCATTCTCCATATTCGTCCTTAAACATGTCGCTCCTTTCCTGCTCATTCTTGTTCCTCAACTTCGCAGCAGTGAGCACTTCACTTATGACTTCTTCCGTACACAGCTGCCATTTCTTGCTACGCCTCCCACGCCTTTCTGGCCAGCCGCGTAGAATATGTTTATTCCAGAAACTGATCTGGTCACGGCGTATATCAGCGCTTGTGCGCCCTTGCAGACAGCCGTCATTAGTCGGTAATGTAGCGAAGAATGACTCGAAGTCGTGAAGCTCGAACTGAGAGACGTCAAGTAGTCAGTGTGCTGGAGGTTGGCTGCAGCAGGAACATTCTTCGACCAGAGAGAAGGAGTTCTCATTAATGCTTTTTTCTCGTCGTACCTAACTCTTTCCTCAAGCTCATAAAGTAAGACGATCGTCCATTAATCTAATTCGCTTTTCGCACCGTTGCCTCGTCCGCTTTGACCGCAATCCACCTGTCTGAATGCCAAAGCAAAACCCAATCTTGCAAGACCTTCGTTCGAAGCAGCTTATCGGCACGCCGTAAGCCCTCCATGAATAGCTGTTCGATAGCGTGGTCGCAAGCAGTAAAGGTCCGAGCTTGGCGGGTGCACACACATATCTTGATCGAGCAGTGCAAGAGATCTGGCGGATCCGGTAGTATGGGAAAGCTGGATTTGCGAGCTTCTCCCGTCGCTGTAGACCACCTCGTGGAAGCCAGGTAAACATGGTCTGGATTAGGTGACGAGACTGGTGTAGATGATGATTCTCTTTGACGCACATCTTCTTGCTTTTCGTACTGTCGCTCCTGTTGTTGTCGTGGACGTTGTTGCCCTTGTTGTTGCTGATAGTACTGCGAATGATCTTCACCCTGTGGTGTTGCGCATGGTGGTGCACAGCTTGGTCTGGTACCAGGCCAAAAGCATGCTTGCTTTGCAGATGTGCTCGCCTTTGGTCATACATGATATCCAGTTGTCCGGTGTTGCAGTCGGCAAGAGTAAGGACAAATACGCTCGTAAGCTTTGGGAAGTGTCAGGTATCGGACTATGCCTGCCATATTCTGGCGCACTTGAGGATGTGTCGTGTCGAGTTGCTGAGTAGAGTCCTGGACCCAAACCATCTTCTAGTGTCTGCTCTCGTGTTTGCCGATCAATCTCCTAAGCAATGACAAGGAGCAGATTAGAATGACGGTGACTGTCGACGACGTCAGAATCGAAAGTGGATAGGTTTTTGATGCAAGGTAGTGGAAGAGAAACATGGTTCTGGCGACTACTACGCGGCGTTTCCATGAGGCGAACCAGAGATAGATAAGGATAGCAGCAAACTCTGTTAGAGACACTACCTGAGACATTGCAGGACGCAGATATCGAATGCTTGTTGATTGATGCGCAGAGATGGAGCCTGGATAATGAGAAACGCGTAGTTGAGTATAGATGACGAATGTCGAACGTAGTTCTTGTGAACGAGTGAACAAACACAATGTTGAAAAGAAGCCTGTGGTCACGATCCTTCTTGTCAACACAGCAAACTTGTATACCACGGGAGTCTCTATGTGGTCGAATCCGTCAGCGACGATGCAAGTTAGCAATAAATAAAGAATCAAACACGCTGTTGGTACGCCACAGTAACACGTGGTAGCACAGGCAAACATAGATGCAAGCCAATTGGAAATACTTCCTTGAGCGTTCTCGTACGTGTGACTTGGTACCGGAAGCTTTCCACAAGCGATTTCCGAGGAGGATGTATGACAACGTGTATCTGCTTTAGGTGTTGTGGAAAGGTAATTTGCTGTAACTTGCCTACAGTAAATGGATTTAATGATCCAGAATGCTTGAACAAGATATAACCTGCTCAAATGATACCAGCTATCATGGCAAACACCTTGAAATGCTTCCTCATCCCTGAGAACGCCGTTCCATGAACGCCTCCTGTTTATGAGCTAAAATATTAGCGTTTCGATTCACAACAAGTCTCTTGACCGCCCGGCTCCTTCCAGGTACACGTTCTCTCTTTCTGTCAGCGCCATCGATCCCCGCTGTCGAACTTTATAGCCCCAAACCCCTCCTCACACACTCTCTGACCCTCCTCTCATACTCCGCTCTCCTCTCCCTCCACATCCTCGCCGCATCAATGTTTGCAGGACTCTCATCATTCGGTTCTGCTAGCATGCTCATAACACTTATCAGGATCTTCTCAACACTCTGGATAGGTGACCATCGCTCTGAAGCTTTTTCGTAGTGCATTGGATCGTCGCCGGGTGCGTGGAGGATGGATATGCAGACGAGTCCTGTCGGGTATACTGAAATGGTGATACATGTTTGTCAGCTTCGTTGTCCTCTCCCAGAAGAAGAGCACTTCTTATGTGGTTGTTTGCTTCCAATTCGTCTCCACCTATATTCCTCACGACTGCCTCTCCTCGTCTTCAAAACAACCAGCATAACGTTGCTGCTTACCATTTGGATGCCACATCTCACACGTAAACCGCATCGTCGGGGGCGCCAAAGGATAATCCTTTGGGAACTTCAATTCTGCCGGGAATATGCCTCCTTCAAACGGTGTGCCTTCTGGTCCTTGTATCAGTGCTTCCCAGACGAAGAGGTCGTCTTCGCTGACCGGGCCGGCGTTGATTCCGTCGGGTGGGTCGTTGGTGAGGTTTTTGTATTCTTGGAGGAGCCGTTTCGATGCTACCGTTGCGGCCATTGTGGATGTTGTGGTAGGAGGGAGATGAGGTGGGGTGTAGTGGGAGAGGTGGTGGGGGATGGAGCGGTGTGCTTGAAGTTATGAAAGATGGTGTTTCTGTGTTTGGTGTCTCGCAGAGGGGGTGGTTAGAAGATTGAGAGGATGTTCACTTAAATGCCTTAACAGGGGAGGATGGTGGTCTTGTATACACACTGAATGACGATCTATTTGCCACGTGTTGACTGATAACGGTTATAATATCCTTGGCGAAGGAGTATGTGTCTAGATATAATAAGGCCAGATGGTCCGTTTAGGCCAAGGCAAGATCGTTCGCATTCAGCTTCGTGAATGAGCATATATGAGACACTTCACACACTCTACCCACTTGGCTCGATGTAGAATATCGTACTCACCCGCTTCCTTGCCAACGATACCTGTCCACCAAGATCATACACAATCACCTCTTCCCCCTCATCAACCCATCTGCTTACCCCAAATTCAGGTAACGACCAGCCCAGGCTCTCAATCCAGCTTCTCTACTTTACACACTCAAACTCAACGTTCCATCCTCCCTAAAACTCCCAATAACACCCAAATTCGCACTTCCTCCCAAGACCGCTGGACCTTTTGCCACAATCTCTCCCTGTGGCCTCTTCCCTTCCACCGTCTTATATTCCTCCGAATCCACTACTTTAATCTCGATACTACTAACCGGCACTCCAAAATGCGCCTTTCGTTCTCCCCTGCCATCATCACCACCACCGACACGATAGTCGAATAGCCCAGTTTGTGCGACTGTGCCTGCGACTTTGGGCGTTGTCAGGGCATATATTATCCTTGCGCCGGTGAAGACGCGTAGTTCAGCAAGTTCGTGCGAAGACAAGGGCGGCGACTCAGCGTTTGAGCGTTCGTAGAGGTAGAGGAGGCGGAGTTTGCCGGGCGTGCTTTGCTTTCCTAGCGTGACGGTGCTGGAAGGGATAAGGCTGTTGATGAAGCCTGGGCGCGGCATGTGACCTGCTTCTAGGGCTTGGAGCTGGTTTCGAAGAGCGAACTTTTGGAGTGAAGTACTTATTTTGGACCGGAGTACGTCGTGCAGTTTGGAGGCTGATTCGGCGGAGCAGGCGATTATTGTAGGTGTTAGAGCGTTGGATGCGGCGAGAGGGAGCTCGATGTCGTGGCCACTGACGGAGTGGAGCGCGACGGAGGCGTTGCAGTAGAGTGCTGTGAGGGTTTGGATGAGGACGGGGAAGAACGTGAGGGAGTCGGCGGGGAGGAAGAGGTCCCTGTTTGATATTCGTTGGGTGTGGGGGAGGGCGGATAGTTGTGCGCCGATTGCGGATACAATATTCTGAAATGAAATATTTTTAGAAGATGTGTGTAGCGAGATGTTTTCTTGCCGTAGCTTACGCTTTGTGTGAATGTGACCAATTCGCCATGTTTGGGGTTCTCGCCTAGCCAGATGCTGGTGATTCCTGGTGGTGATTGTGCTGTCGAGTCTTCTGATAGTTCGGATGGTGTGTTGGGGTGCTTTTCTACTAGCTCGTGCCATGCATTGACATTTCTGTCGCGCTCAGTAAAGTCCACTTCACGATTGGCACGATCCACAACCCAGATAGCCCCTTTGATGGATTTGCAATGCTTCCTCATTTCGTCTGACGCTATTGAGCCAGCAGTACCAATCACAAATTCTGCATTCGCTAATTGGAGAAGCTGAATCGTCACGTCTTCTTGCAGGCCGTATGGTATCAGTACTGGAGTAAAACCGTAGAAAGCCGCAGCTATATGGGGAATTAGTCAAACTAGAGGTAAGTAAAGGGAAACTTATCAAGCATACCAAAGATAACAACTAAGACTTCAACGGAGTTGGGTAAATACACGGCCACAGACGCAACATTCTGCTCTTTTACAAATTTACCAATAATGTTGATTTCCGTGGTGAGACTTTTCAGGTCATGATCAATCACTCGCTGTCCAATCACCGTATGAAATTTACCAGTCTCGCCCATTGACATCCCATGCTCTGTCGTAGATCCATTCAAAGCACGACGCCAAACATCTCGTAAATCACCATCCTTGCCAGTAGCCCACTTCGCTGCTCCTGCCTCCTTTACATTCAAACCACTCTTGAGTGGGAAGTTGTGAGGTGTATCAAGAGAACGATAGACTGCTGATTCACCTGGCTGTCGTATTTGAGATATGTTGGCTTGACGTGAGAGAAGCAGAGGATGTGTGTCCGGTTCTCCTGAGACAATCAAAGGATAGACGAGGTAAAGGATCAGTATTGAAGCCAGTATAGTAGATAGCCAATTCCAGCCTTTGAAGAATTCATCAAGGTGGCCGTCGATCGTTTCAAGCAACGACATCTCTGCCATTCTGTAGACTAATTACCGCAACGTTTTCTCTTCCTGTTTGCTTTCGTGACACAGTAAGCAGCATCAAGTGAGATGTACGAGAGTAGTAGTGAGCTTGTGTTTGTGAAACCTCAGATGTTGCTGACACCCATATTACATAATCCACCGCGAGTCATCATTAAGACGACAGTAAACAAACATTCCGTCTTTCACAAAACAATGTTGACGACCACAATCTAAGTCGTCTTGTCACCCCTTCATCTTGTGTGCTTACTAACCTACTAACCACTAGATCCAGCACCAAAAACCGGCGTCGTCAATTCAATCCACCACGCAATATAACAACGATTCACGAAACCCACCAAAAGCAACCACGACTCCAACATGTCTCTTTCAGCACCCTCAACACCATCTGCAGCACCACAAGCCATTCCATCCAATGCACCCACCGGAACATGGCAGCATCCCCAATTCGACCAGATCCAAAAGCGCATGCAAAAATCACGATTCGATGACCGCAACGTGAAGATTGTATTATGGAACGTCGCTCTCTTAGTCTTCACTCTGTTTCTCCCAGCAGTAGATTCTCTTCGCTCATTACAGTACGTCTCCCAAGAAAGCACGCCTTTGGAGACATTTACTCACAAATATCGCCTTTGCAGTCCCAGCTTCAACGACCTCGCAAAAACAATCACACCCTACACCTTCTACGCTCTCTGGGCTGTCCGCCTAATCCCGCTTTCCGGCATCTTCTACGCCATCTACCCCTTACTCGGACCAAAAGACGATCTCGCCGATATCCCACTCACACCATCACAACGGTCCCTCCTCGGTCTCGACCCGTCACTCCGCCCAGCAAGTCCAGCAATAGGCAACTACGTCACTCCGCCTCGCTACGCACGCTCAATCACACCAAGCAGCAACCGAAGTACAGGGTCACCATTTTCAGGTCGAAGCTCTGTTGGCTCGGCAGTTGGCAATGCGCCGTATTCTCCCTCAGCTAGTCCGTTACTTCACAAAGCTATTGGACAGAATAGAAGACAGAGTATTGGTGCGTCAGCGTCGACGGGGTATGCAAAGGCGATGAATGAGACGAGTTTGGCGTTGGGTGCGAATCTGAATACACAGAGTCCTGGTGGTGGTGGAAGTGGAAGGGGCAATGCTAGTCTGGGATTGAATAATAAATGGCTGTTTGAGAAGGGGAGGGGAAGTCCGAGACGAGGTGGTGTGATGTCGTAGTAAGTAAGTCTTTTCCAGCATGATATACTGTTTCTCCGGAATAAAGCCATGGTACCTGCATTCATTACCATATGTGAGCACGATCGAGCATAAGTATAATCATTTCAGAATGGGATCAATGTTTGTATTTTGTAGGTTTGGCGATTTTCACAGAATGTAGAATCAAAAATCGGCCATGCTGTAAAGTTTGTATAAAAACTTACTACTGCTGCTGCTGCGGAGTCTAGTACCACAGAATGAAAAGATCATCATTACCACATCCAACAGTAACGACAACGACTTATTCCGCAACCTATTACCTATCTCTTAACTCATTGCTTGCTTGAGCACCTGGCCTCCACTTCTCTACGGAGGTACAGTTCATTTATTTTTTGAATGTCCAGCCATATATAAATAAGCTAGAAGCTATCTCGTGACTCGGCATTTGATAAGAGGATACCTTGTACGAGTATAATATTTTGATATAGGCGTTCTTGATTTCCTATAACTCAGAACTTTGTGATACAATGTATGATGATGACATATCGTAACATTAACAAAAGAATGGTTGCAGGCATGCAACAGTCATCTGAAGCATGAATTGAGGAGGAAGAGGAGGTAGAAATCGATGAACTGTACCTACTTGCAGGATAGGTATGATACAACATAACACAAACACCTATCAGAGAGTACACTAAGAACAAAAGAATGGTCACGCATGAGATCTCCAATATCACGACTACTGCATATTGAGGCACAAAGCACAATCAACTACTATCCTATCCAATAAACTGACATCTGCATCACAGCCAGAATAGAACCTGCTCCTTCTTGATCTTCGTCTTCTTCTTCTTCTTCCACGCCAGATTCGCCTTCCAAATGACATCTGACGCTAGTCTAGGTAGGCTTGTACAATACATACACATGCTCAATGGCATGTTTCCAGCCTCCGATGTTTGTCGTCGTAATACATCAGGTTGGTAACTCGTGTTCATCATGTCAGTATTTCCACATCAGATGTTGGACGGAGAGGAGTATATAAGTGAGAAGAAGAAGTGCCCCGTACATGTACTGCGTTCTTGCGTGGAGCAGTAGATGAGCCTGTGCCTGTCATAGAGAAAAAGTCGTACGAACATACTATACGCATCCCCGGCTTGAGCCAACAACTCGACCGCATAGTAGACACACCTCCTTCCGCCTTATTTCTTTCGCCCGGATTGGCTTCGCACTTGACCTTGTAAGAACCGCGGTTTTGTCGTGGTAGCGTCTGAAACTTTACCTAGGCAGTCTAGCGATAAAGGCCCAGGTAGATGTCCAGCTGTTTCAGAGTTTTGGGAAACTTTAGTGCGCGAGTGGCTACCAGTTTCTCATCGTGGGTGGCATACTCCAAATCCATTGGCATGTTTGCCTAGTAGCTTGACTTTAGGAAATCCAGTGGAAGTCTCTTCTGGCGATAAGGCGATGTTGTTTCGCGGAGAGAGAGAGGGTTTGGAAGACCTTCCACGGGTGGCCGTAATGCTTTTCGGAGGGGTGGTATTCGCCTCGATAATCGTGAATACTCTAGATACGATTATTCCCATCGTTATCGCTTATGGCTTCTTCTCGTTGGGGAGCTTGCCTATATCTAGGACAATCCCATAGCTCACTTCGGGTGGTGAAGACTGCTGTCAATGCCCCTGAGTCAAAACTGCTCGCAGGGACGCTGACTTCTGCGACGTGGTGAGTTTGACCGCCTACCCATCCACCCCCTCCACCAGCCACCGCCTGCCCCACCCACCCAGACTAGAGGTCCGATTTAGATGCCAAAGCTCGTCTTGAAAATCCAGAACCAGATTATCTGAGATATATCAGGGCAGGTGTACTGGACAGTAACATTGATGTGCTCGGCCAGGACTCTTTCACCATACTACTACTCTTCGTGTTAGCTTTATATAATCTCTCTAATTTCGTGCCGTGGCTATCTGAAACGGACGCAGAATATACGCATGCTTGCGTGATATATGCACCACTGGCTTTTTCTGAAACTTGCGATTAGACTAATGCAGACTCTCACTTACAGATTATGCCGATATGCCGTCGTAGTTTTCCTGTTATGATATTAGCTAACAGCTCTCAAAAATGTTTAGTATATGAGAAAGTCTTACTCTACTGTCATATTGGGCGACCAACCAGCGAAGACATTGCTCCGTCATAGTGCTGTTGATCTTGGCTGAGACAGGTAGATGTGATTGCGTACCTAAGAGTGTCGGAAAAGATACGACATAGAGAGATGGTGAGGATGATGGGATGGAAGATGAGGTGTTCGAGATTTCAGTCACTAGATTTCAGTCACTTGAAAGTGCCACCGCGGGCGGTGAAAGGCGGAAAAGGGAAAGTGTCGCAAACGATACAAACATTCGCACAAGGCACGCCTACATAAGTAGAGACTGTGAGACTCAGAATTTTAAAAATTTCCTTTTTCCTTGCTCTCTTTTGCAATCAGAACACATATACAAAGCACACAATTCTTCCTCCTGCGCTCTTCACTTCAGCTCACTCTTGACTGCTACGCTGAAGCTCCATCATTTTGCACAATTCGTAATCTCAAACGATATGTCTACATCGCACAAAAGCATCCGCCCTACTTCTTCTTTCCCGCACCACCATTACCCTGTCCCTTAACCCTCCTCTTGTCCCTATTCGCACCACTCTTCGCGCCTCCACCTTGATCCCCACCACCACCACCACCACTCCTCAACACACTCCTCTGCCTAATATACTGCGTGACCACATTCTGGACACTACCAACATCATGTTCCTTCTTCCTCAAATAATACAATCTAGCCCTCCTCGCCCTCTTCACCCGTCTCTGTACAACTTCAATCCCCTCCACCAACGGACTATAAATCTTATACCACATCTCGACGCCCACGCGCGTCAATTCGTTGCGTAACAAAATCGCAGTATCGACGCCTTGCCGACGGATATTGAGACAGACACCAGCGAATGGATCGCCTGATTTCTGGCGAACGAGGAGGATGTCGCCGACGCGGGCGGCTTCGGGGTTTGTGCGGGAGAAGAGGCGGGTGCGGGCGCCGGTGGGGTCGAGGGAGGGGAGTTGGTGGGTTGTGAAGAGGGTGAGGATGGGGGATTTGCAGGTTGTGGTTGGAGAGGGAGGGGGAGGGTAGGTTTTTGGGCGGTTGTATTTTTCGCGGAGGTCTATGAACATAGTATTAGGATTGGGGTTTTGATAGGATGAAAGGGATGAGGAGTGAGGATGGATGTACGTTGTGGGATTTGGGGTTTTGAGTAGGTTTGACGGTCGAGACCGAGGATTTCGGGGCGGATTGGGGTGGTGCTGAGGGTGCGATGGGGGGGTGGTGATGGTATGAGTGTGCGTATTGGTAGGGATGTTAGGCAAGGCCGTCGTGCTGCTATTCGTATCGTCGACATTGTTGTTTTGGATGTGTGTTTGGTATTGATTTGGGAGAGATTTGAAGACGAATTGATGTTTCATCATGATTATGTATTCTATCACGTGACAGTATCTTTTTGATCCGAAACACTTTTAAAACACATCAAGCTTCCAACAACACCGACAGTCCAAACAATGGCAGACAAATCCTTCGAAATGGCTCTACGCCAATGCCGCACTGCTCTCCACCGCACTTCCATCACTCCATCATGCCACATCACACGCCGCACTTTCAGCACAACCCGCTCCCATCAAAAACATGGTCAGTCAGAACTGTTCCATTGCCATTGCCATTCCCAGCACTCCATCTCGACCAACAACCTCCCACTTCTACACAACAACACACCTCCACTAACACACCCTCCCCAGGCAATATGCCCACCTTCACAACCACCCCCTCCCAACCAGCCGAACTAACAACCCTCCTCTCCCAAATCCGCTCCCGCATCTTCCTCCCCGCACACCTACGCACCCCGCAACGCGCCCTCATCTTCCGCACCCGGCACCACGCCCTCCTACGCTCCGATCCCGTGGTCTTAGAAATCGGGTCTGAATCCGTAACGCTGCAACCTTTGGACATGACAAAAGACATTCCCTCTTCCTGGCGCTCTATCGTTCGGGCCATGCAGTTGATGTCCTCGCGCTCTGATTGGAACAACCTCGTGGCCTTACTCGAAGGCATGAACACCGCCGGCCGACGCTGGAAGACGTGGCAATTGGAGAAGATCGTGCGGGATGCGGGAAACAGCGGCATGTCTGCTGTAGTCGTCGAGTGTGTGCGTGCTGCGGGACGAACGGGGCTGTATTTGCGGGATGTGCGCGTGGTACGGGAGGCAATGTGGGGGTGTCGGAGTCGAGGGGCGATGAGTGGCTGGTCTAAAGCTGAAACTGGCGCAGCGTTGAGGAATGCGGAACACATTGCTGAAGCACTGGAGGGGAGTTTACATTGGGGGAATGCGCACAAGAGACCTGAAGGCGCCGATCCCAGACGAGAGGCGGATGTGCTGGGTGTGCTGGTTGAGTTGGTGGGGATTAGGGCGGTGAGGCATCAGGGCGGTGAGGATGTGGATGGCAAGGTTGAGATGTATGTGAAGCGGCTGGTGAGTAACCTGTCTGCTAACACGCTGGAGAATGGTAACACTGCTGCTACGGAGGTGAGGGATCAAGGTGAAGTTAAGGCGAATTGGGCAGCTTCGGCTGATTACGAACTCATGAGGTGGGTGCCTGTGAGGAATGGGTTGAGAATGGCAAAGGAGGTGCTCAAGGATAAGATGCCGGTGGTGGATCAGCATTTGGAGAAGCTGGAGAGGCTGATACGTGATGCTAATGATGTTGTGAGGAGTGCTCAAGGGGATAAGATTGATAAGCGGAGAGGACTGAAATGGCTTGAGGAGGAAGTATAAGTAGTATGTAACGATTATATCGATATCAACAATTGTATAGCACAGACATTTCAAAACAAAGACAAACACCTCACAGCTACATACAGATCCAACAAACAGGCACCACCCGAGCTTTGAAGTCTGCCCAACCACCTCAGTCTTCGAAATAAAATTCGGCTCTTGTTTCTCCCATCCCATCCCACCAACTTGTCGAAAGCCCTACATTCATGTTCCCAACAACATTTGCAGAAAGAATTGGACTCATCACACTCCACGACCATCATTCATGGAAAGAAAGCAGGAAGATAATCTCAGGCAACGAGCTCAACTGCACCATTCAGCTCCCAGCAAGAGGATTCATTATACATGTCCCATGACTGCGTTGAGAAGCAGACCATCATATCTAGCAGATCTATCTCGGACACACAAAATCACAGTATACAAGTGTCAGAGGTTTGAAAACTGCAGGCCCTTGATACCAAGCTTAATCTTTTCTCGTGTTTCGAAAAGTTGAATATGCCACGACATCTTACCTACCGACACTGTGCGAGCTGAAGTATGCCGGCTTCATTGTACTCTCAACAGGCGCGACCAGCAGGCTTCGTGCTTCAAATAGCTCGTCACGTTATGGTGTTTGCGTAGAGGAGGAGGGCAAGAGGCCGCCCCTGTAGCGATTTCGCTCAAGAGCATCTTGTCTCCAGGTAAGCTTCGCCGAACAGACAGAGGTTTCGAGTATAAACTATGGCAAGATTGTGAATGCCACGCAAGACTATAAGACCTTGTTCACCAAATACACAAAGGAATAGTCCGAAACTGTACTTCCCAGAACCGTCGAGCAATCTCGTACGCATCTGACTTCATCATTGAAGCGAAAAAACTCACAAAAGGGTTGTGTATGCCCCTACATCTGCGACATCTGGAGTCGGATCTTTCACGTGGAGTTGACCACTTCATTCCCCACTCGTACCCTCGACTTTCAAAGACACGATGAAGACTTTGTGGCGTGTTGCTTACAGATCTGGAAAGGGTGAGAATATTCGAGAGTGCTCACAGCTTCACACAACTGACTGGCCATTTGGGAGGAGGAAGTGCTTGGGCACAATGTGATGCTGCGGTATCTCCAAGTCGGTGAAGTTTGCAGAGTATTTCAGTCAGTGCCCAGTTGGTGACATTGTACAGAGGATAAGGCCTTGCAGCGCGTAATAGACATACCGCCCGCTAGTTCACCTACCTACCTGACCCCGCCGCCGCCTACGCGGTCGAGTTGGCGGGTTAGGCCACCGAAGCGTGTAGTATATTGCGCCAGCTTTATTGTACATCTTAACGTCCACGTTTCTCGCACCGTCAGCTTCGGTCAGTTTCCAGTCCATTCATCATCACCTCCTTAAGTTCTAGGAACATATCGGACTCGATTCTCTCGTGTCTTACCCCGTGGCAGCGATACAGCTTTATTAACAAAAGCAGAACAAGCTGAATCATAGATAGCAACATTATTAGTACCACTAAGCCGAAGACTAAGGGACCGTCCTGCCACTACCAGAGAGCTCACTTCATCCATTTGATAACAGTTCGGAAACTACGGGTGACAATGACGTATCTCTGGAATGTGAAATCTACCTGCGGGAGGAGAAGAAAAAGGCAGTACATCGTATCGTAGGTCTTGACAGCTTTGGGTCTGATGGTCAGTACTGAGATATGTACAATGTCCGACAAGGCCGAGAAAGAGGTTGCTTTGCTACCAAAGCTTCGCGCTAATGTATATGCGTTGAGTCTGAAAGCCAGATAACACTATGGAGCAATAGGGCCGTCGTGGCGGTGGTGGCTTACTTTTTGACGATACAGTACTTGATTTTGATTGATTGCTGGCCCTGCTAAAATGAATGAGTGCATTACCATGCGTAGCGAAATAGCAGTTTCAGAATGTCGCACCATACCATGGTACTCAAGCTCGATGAGATGGGGAAGGAATGAACGAGATCTCCATATTATGTTAGCATTGTCAAGCCTTGTACCTGCACTTAAAGCCACGACAGACTATCAGATCTTGTGCTACTTCCAGCCTTGAGCGGAGGATCTAGTAGTTTGGGGACTTGTACGCAATGTTGTGATGCTAGTACGTTGGGGGTGATCGGTTATGCTTTGTAACAAATCTTTGTGCCTTGATTTGTATTAAGCATATGTGGTTATTTCAATTCGGTCGACATGGTTATTCCTCTTTTCTCAGACCTTGCTTTTTGATTTATCAGTGTTGTCATTTCTGGGCTGGACTGTCCAGTCAGACCTGCCAGTGTATTGACAACAGTGCTTATATCAAGTATGCAACCGACCATTTTTGCTCCAATGCCGAGCAGACTGGTCACATCGAATAAAGCCATCACTATTTCTCATGAGCCAGGCGTATCTATGGCGGACCACACTCTGGGAAACTCAAAGGGGGCAATTGGATGGCCTCGACGGTTGAACCTTCAGGGGTAATGCTGAAGAGACCCGGTGCTTCGTCACCCCTTCCTACCAACTAATCCGGCCTTGGATCCTCCGCTTGGGAGGTATCGAGGTTGTAAACTTCTCCTGTCAGCGGCGTCAAAGATAGTTACCTGGTTGATTCTGCCAGTAGTCATATGCTTGTCTCAAAGATTAAGCCATGCATTTTACCAACGAGCTGAAATTAGCAGCCTTTCACGACGCTGGCTTTGTCCATTTGGTTGTCCCAAAACTACGAGTTATGATTTATTGCTGGAGTTGGGAAACTAGCCGAGGAGAAGAAGAAGAAGAAGAAGGCGGTGGAGACATATCCGACAAGACAGCGAGCGAGGCAAATGCTATAGACAGAATATCGGTGATTTGACGTGCGAGATGTGTGTTGAGATCTGTGATTACTTTGGCAGCATAGCAGTTTCGAAAATGTCTACAGCATGCGAGGGCTTGTCTTTTCGAAGATTGAGTGGATGAGTGAGGATTATAGGTAGCTTTGTCAGACCTTGTACCAGCACTTAGAAGCACGACAACCTGTCTGATCTCGGTACTGCTCTAGTCTTGAGGCGGAGTATGTAGCGGTACGATAATAGGGGACTTGTAGGCTGTGTTGTGATGTGGGTGGGCGAGGGCGGTGGTGTCGGCAGTCTTTGTGCCTTGTCTGCGTTAAGAATGGGTGTTACCATTTGTCCGACGACGTGTAAGCAGTACTATGATGAGCATTGGAGATTCTTCGGTAGACTCTGTGCCTTGTTTGTGTTAAGCATGGCGTTGCGAGTATGGGTGGGTGGGAGAGGTGGTGGTCGGTGGCGCGAGCTTGCCTCTTCGTAACAAACCTGATCTTTCCTGGACTGCCTGGATCTTCAGTGTATTGACAGGAGTGTTGGTTGCAATGTGCAGGAACCCCGATCTTTCTTTCCACCACGGTGCAGCTCGACCATACCGCACGTTGCCATCACTATTGTTCACTGTTCTCCCTCCACCTCAAACTTCAACACTACCCTCAGGCACACCAGCTCTACTCCTCAATCTCTTCCCCAAAAACCTCATAATCGGCATCATCTCCTCACGACTCTTCATCATCCCATCACCTTTTCTATCCCATTTGACGACTTCCACACTTTCAAATACCTCCTTCAACCTCTTGATTTTCTCACTTGTAACCGCACTCTCTCGATTTCCACCACAAATCAACACAGGCGTGCGACATTTCTTTCCCGACCGACGTAATTCTGAGGCATGGAAGTAGTGAAATGTTGATGAAGACAGGGGTCCTCCTATCGTGATGACACCGCTCATTTCAGCATTACCACTAGCACTAGTATCGGCACCACCACCACCACCCTTTTCCTTCTCAGCAGCAGCAACCTCAACAGCAACAGCAGCGTCCAAAGCAGCCATCCCGCCTTGCCCAAAACCAAACCACATAACCTCCCTCTCCCTCACGCCACACTCCCCGCGTAATCCCCTGCCCACAAGCTCATCCACCAGCATCCCTCTCGCCCTTCCAAACCCTGCATCCAACTCCACCGGCGGCCCCGAAGGACTCGGGTCAAACAACACATCATCGCACCAGTGATTATGCGGCCCTGGTCCCCCCGGCGCAAACATGGCGGGAAGAGGTGAGGGAGCTAGGATGGCAATGGCGAGGGTTTCTGGTAGTTGCATTTGGCGGGCGAGGGTTGCGAAGGGGTTGTGGTTGTCGCCGAGGCCGTGGAGGAGAAGGAGGATGTTTTGGGGGAGTTTGGATTGGGGCGAGGGGATTATTGTGATGGTTAGGGAGGAGGGGAGGTCTTTTTCTATTATTAGGGTTTTCATGGTGGCGGGTGATATGGAGAGAGGGTCACGTAGTTGCTGCTGGTTTTGGATCTTAGCAAAGAGCAGTATTCACAGTATGCAGTATTTGGCGGTTCTTGCTGACAAAGTGAGACAATGAGAGTCAAACGACTTGAATCGCCACGACCTATAAATGCCGAGACTTCGATCGCTACCCTGATACATTACTGGAAAATATCAGATTACAAATATAATACTATCTATATACCACAAGTATCCACAACTCTGGCAGGTCATCAACTATATCACAGCCAGCTCAGAAAATCTCCCATTCCGTGTCCTGTATCTCCTTACCTAAACGAAGCATCGACCTCCTCATAAAAGTCAAAGAAACCCTTCCACAACTTCACACCCAATCCAGGATCCAGCGCTCCAGTCGTCGCTCTGATACTATGCATACTCAGCTGCACCTGTCCAATATCAATGGCCCTCACACCCATATGACTTGATAACATCCTATACGCCTCATTAGTACAATTCCACAGGGCAAATTGATGAAGTAGAGTGCTTACGGTCCGACAGTGCCTCCACTCCTGCTATCATTACGGATCTGGAAAACCTGCAATTTACTGCCACACTTCTCTGCAATTTGTTGGATCAACGCTGTAGATGCTGCATCGGTAGTCATGTGGCCATTCGGGTCTTGTGAGACGGCGGGACCGACATTTAGACGTGGCATATGGTGTTCTAGGTAAACGGAGAGGAAGTTTGGGTTAACAGCATGCGATACATCCGCAGAAATCAAATATGAGTTGGCGTAAGTCTGGTTAATGAGATTTGCTCCGGCAAAATTGCCACCAGCTGCTGCTACACGAGGCGTTGATGAAGATGCGTTTGAGGAAGCGAAGCTGTCGACGATGCGCTCGATCACAGAAGGAAGGAAGTTACCGCGAGCGCCTTGGCGGAGGAGAGACCCGATTTCTTCGTCGTCGAAAAGGGCAACAACTTTGATGATGCTAGAGCCGTTGCCGTCTGATGGCGAGTCGGTGGGTGTGTAGGAAGAGCCTAGAAGTGCTTGAATAGCAGACCAACTACAGAGCTTGTCGTCAATTCTGCCGCCAGAGAGAAATTCCTTGTCAAATCCTGAGAGAGTGGCGGGTTGCAAATCATATAGCTCAAGCTCCCAGTTGACAATGTCTCCTAACGATTGGATGCCAAGCTGGTTTGCAATGGCTTTGACCAGGCGAGGTGGTTGAGTGGCAGCAAATGAGTTGACAGGACCGATAGTGTGTTTCTTATGCTTGTTCTCATCACCATCGAGATCAGAGTTATCCAAACCCACGATAGGGACCATCTGTGTTTCCGGGTTGAAAGGACCAAGAGCTGGTAGACCGAAGTGAGGAGCAAGTGTAGGTACCTTGGCGACTGCATAACATATTAGCAATGAACTCCATCGACACGCCCTTCTCACATACTTGGCTCATCCAGATTCACCAACTTTGTCACAATCTTTCCATCCTCTTTGACCATCACACGTCCCGCAACAGCCAGATCTCTATCCCACCAAGTCATGTTGAGCGCTCCAGCGTATGGCGCAACGCCCAACTGCACGAAACCCTGCTTCGTCTCTTTCGTTGGTATAGGCTTGACCTTGGCCGTCAATGCACTAGAAATAGATTAATAGTGTTCTCTACGATCTGCTAGACTTCTATTACTCGATGTGCCCGGCAATCATCGCAGCACCATTTCCTGGCTCGTACGCATCGCCGACAGCAAAAGCAATTAGCGAGCTGCCATTACGCTCAACATAGTATTTGCCACCCTTTTCCAAAGACCAGATATCCCGTTCAGACAGTTTCTTGTAGCCTGCCTCAGCACACTGAGCTCCGAGAGCAGAACAAGCGTGGAAGACTGTAGGATTGTTCGTGAGGAACTTGCAGAAGGGCTTTGCGAATCGTCGGGGCTTGAATTCGGTGAAGGGTTGCTGAGCCGCGAGGGGGATGGGAGTATCGGACGACGAGCGATTGCGGCGATTTGGTCTAGTAGGAATTTCGATTCGAGGCAGGTCAACTTCGTCGTATGGTGCTCCTAGGCCGCTTGGGACTGATCGCGTCATTGCTTGGAATTGCATGTAGAAGGATGAGGAAGAAGGAGTGTGTTGAGGATAGGTAGACGAGTAGTACTTCAAGGTACTTATGCATGTACGAAAGGCTGGGGTAACGAAGATGAAACGGGCAAAAAGTGGAACTTGAAGCGCGGCTGAAACACCACCTGCCTCTTTGATTCTAGGACGTCGTAGATAAGCGAAGATCCGAGAACGGTGATAGTGTGACGGCTTTGCCTAGCAACGATATGCATTGGACGGTATATATCACCACTCAAGGAGGAGGACTCGGATTGTCTTTGGGTAAAGCTCGAGCTCCAGTAGCGCCTGTTCCTGCAACTGGAGCACTTGTCTTCTTGCGGGAGAACATCTTCCTGAATCGTCCAAGGAACGGGATGATGGTGATGCGCGCAAACCAAGGTGTTGCCCATACGCTCAGGATCAACCGGAGAGGTAGGAGGAGCTTCGTGATTGCATATGCAGTAGCGAATCTACGAGGTAGTCAGCATAGTGAAAGTAAAGACATGGTCCAAGGCAAGACTTACTCGGTAACAATCCTGACACTTCCTTCACCACGTCCCCACCACTTGTCACGACTTCCGCTTTCTTCTCCGAGCCATCCTTTGCGACGGAAGTAGTTGCCAAACTTCTCAACACCAGCAGAAACCCATGCACCTTCGCTGATGTAAGGAGGCAGCCATTGAGTGTAGTGGAACGTGGCAGCAAGTCCAAAAAGAGGTACAACGGCCGTCAGCTCATGCAGGATGACAAAAGCTGTGATATGGGAGACAGGAGCATTGCGTAGTGGTACCGTAAAACGCTGCAAGAAGCGAGGCAGTCGAGAATTGATGCGATCGATCTTTGAATGTGGTGGGGTTGGTGAAGCGCCAGATGTAGATGAATTGCGCTTGAGAGTTGTGAACAGGTCTTTGATATTCTGACGGAAAATAGGTCGAAGACGTGGAATCATCATTGTGAAGCACTGCAAGCATCGAAGCAAATCACACATCAGTATCATGAGAAGAGTAAAACAAAATTTTGAGATATGAAACAAAGTGTCAGATTGGATAAACTGTCTTACATGGTTTGATTTAGTTATTATTGAGGATTGTGGTGTGACCACAGGATATGATCTAACACTCAATTAGCCACAAGCTAATAACAAATCATTTGATTCACGTTTCGAAGCGCATTGAGATCCGACTTTGCCTTTACGCATCATGCTCGACCATCGCCATGCTCTTTGAGCACGAGTGTAATGCGAGGTTGAGACAGTATTCAGCTTACCAGAGTATATCTCTATTCTCTTCATCTCAGGGTTTATCAAGAATCACGCGTTGTATAGTCTTACCTCAATGGGAACTCGCACTTCTTACAACGTTCGGATTTGTATCAATTCTTCAAGGTCATCTCCAGTCATGGAAGCTCGTCTCGAAAGAGGCCCTCGTGACGATGGTTTTACGAAGTTGATGGATCAGTCTCGACCTACGCTGCGGAATCGTCAGGCTGATGGAAAATGTATACAGCAGACGATGATTTGAGTTGGTGGTCTGGTTTGTAAAAGAAGAAGAAGAAGAAGAGGAGAAACAAAGGACGAATTATTTGTTCGCTGAAGGAGTTCGTTCCGGACCTGGCATCACCTCGCTACTTTTCGAGGTTTGTTAAGCTAGAGTATACAATATATTAGCGCCTTTGTTTTTAAGCATTTCCACTTGTACGACACTTCCCACCAACCCTTAGCGCTCACATCATTCGCATCGGTCTTCCTGTTAACTCAATTCTACCCTGCATCTCCCTCCACAACGCCTGTATTACCGCCACTTTCCTCTTCCAAACTTCCAACTCCTCCAGTGAGCAGTGTGTTGCGTCTATAGTGCTCCGCTCTGTAATCACTTTGCTACCTATCACATTGTCTTCATGGATAGTCGCGATACGTCTTTGTGGTCGAGAAGAGCAAAGTAAGTAATAGGAGGGACTGCATTTAAAATCCCAACTAATATACAGTCCCAGCACTCAAAAGCCCTCCCTTTCTACCACTACCTCCGATCACCATAAGAGCGACAACCATTCCAGGGGATTCTCTACGTCGAAGCGCTTTAGTTCTAACGAACCCACGACTCCAGGTCGTGCCAGTACTTTTGGTGGTATACCTGCTTTGAACACATCCACTGCAAGTGTATCTTCTCCTGGCGCAGGATCTGCTTTTGGCCTAGGATCTGGTGCCTTCGCTTCCTTTGGTTCCGCCGCCAAAACCCCAAAGACTCCTGGTACCGCATTCGACTTCAAGACAACCACATCTACAGCAAATACACCGCTTACAGAACCAGAAAGATCAGGCAAAGCCGGCGTAAAAGTAGCACAACAGGGAAACAAAGCCGCTGGCAGTCATGGCGCAACAAATGGTATCAGTACGAAAACAGCATGGCCTCTGAAGACATCTTGGGTGATCTGGTACCGTCCTCCCGCATCCAAAAACTCCGACTACGAGAAGTCCATCAAACCAATGTACAAGATGAGCACAGCACAAGAGTTCTGGCGAGTGTATACGCATATGAAACGCCCTTCAGCATTGCCAGTAGTGTCAGATTACCACTTGTTCAAAGAGAACATCAGACCAATGTGGGAAGACGAGGAAAACAAGCAAGGTGGAAAGTGGATCATCAGGCTGAAGAAAGGTGTCATTGACCGGTATTGGGAGGATGTACTTCTCGCAGTCATGGGCGACCAATTTGCAGAAGCGGGCGAGGAGGTCTGTGGCATGGTAGTGAGTGTGCGAAGTGGCGAGGATGTCTTCAGCGTATGGACGAAAAACGATGGTGGGCGGAACATCAAGATTCGGTATGTTCTGAGCATCAGGAAGAGTGTTCACCATCAGCCTAACAATGTCGCAGTGAAACAATCAAGCGTGTTCTCAGCCTTCCAATAGACACTGTAATAGTCTGGAAAAGCCACGATGACAGCATTGCTCAGCGCTCGGCCATCGATCAAGCTCGTCAAGAGAAGGGTGTAGGCGAGAAGAGACGAGTCACCAACGAGAATGCTGCACCAGCAAGAGAGAAAATTGAAAGCTAGAGAGCTCCGTTGCACATATTTGAGGTACACATAAGCGCAGGTTGGCATCATTGAGGTCTCCAGGGAGACGACTATTCATTGGAAGTGTATAGGGCGATTGGCGTGCATCAGCGATCATGAAACGAGGCAGGAGCTTTTCTGATCACTTCTGAAACACCCGCAGTTCCTCCGCGAAAAATGCGGGGAAAGTCAGATACAATCTTGAATAATTACATCACTTTGTGCAGACTTGCATCTTCCATTCTTTCTTTCTCTCGTTCTTGTGATGCCTTGATCCAACCTGGAATGAGCAGATCTCCTCACGTTCTGTCATAGCCCAAACCCAAGCACACGCGCTTTTCCAAATCCCACGATATCACGTCATCGAATCCTCGAAACTTCGCCGCGAGCTCACACATGTTGCTCGACCCAAGACCGATCTTCAACAGCATAACGAATGCAGTGCACGAAGGAGTGGGCAGAATTACGGGAGCAGATCAGGCCCAAAGATCACAAGAGAACGTGTGTTCAACACTGCGCACTGCTACTGCCATATAAGATCCCTTGTTAAAAAAGAATGATACAGGAGGATCGGATCTTGTCAGACATCCCGTACATCGATCTCGACGCCACACCTCCTCCGCTACCTCAGCGAGAAACGTACTGGTCACCTGAGAAATCGTGCGCGTCAGACCACAAAACGAAAGATAAGAAAGCGGCTCATTGTTTATTCTGCAGTGCTGAGTTCAAGGACGTACTGTCACCATCACAGGTCGACGCGTCCGGAGGATCGACCCCCAGACCCAATTACGCGTGAGAGGTCTTCCTTCAAGGGCAGTCATGTTCACTCACTAAAAATTGAATCAGATCCGGGGACTCAGTCTCAGTAGTTCGACAGTCTGGATCTGCTGCGATGACAAAAAAGCTCGTATGTGTAGTGTGCTTGAACATACTTAGATCAAGCTGACCGATTTCACAGAAAGATCTTGGAGGATACAAACCTCATGACAGTATTAGTGGCAAGAAACTTGATCGGGGGTCGTTTTCAAGTGGGGTACCGAGCTTCATCACTGGGAGAAGACCGGCTGCATCGATGATGCCATTTGGAGTTTCATCAGCTTCACCTGCGATGTCTATGTCGTCTTCAGCACAAGACCAACCACCTCCAGCGAAGAAGCAGCGAACTCTTACAAGGACACTTCCGGAGCGACTTCGAAATGATATCAATAGTCCTGCATTCGCGCCCACACCACCTGGCAGAGGTTCGAGTAATGGTAGCGGCACCACCATGCCTAGCTGTGATATGAACAATTTGCCGAGAACAACTCAGAAACTCAACAGTGCTGCAGCAATGAGTGATGGATTCAATAAGGACGTCAATGTTGTAGGTTACGCACATCCACAGAGAGACGGCCTCAGCTCAGGAGTGCCAGTGACTATCAGGTCGCGAGACAAGCGAGCTACACAGCCGCAGAGTACGAGATCGACCGGCATGTCTAAAGCTTCTGCTGCGCCTTCCATACCGAAATCGCCCACCAGAGCTATCGATCTGGACGGCGATGAAGACAGTGTCAAAGCCGTCGAGCAGGCTAATGGCAGTATCATACAGCGCACAGTTGGTACCCCGACCTCAGATATACAGGAGCCAAGCAACAACTCTCCGGCCATGAAGGTTGGAGACACTGTACAAAAGCAGGTCGTGGCGCAGGATCGTCCGCAGATGACCGCAAATACTGCGCGCCCTAGACAAGCACGGCTCCCTCACGTCGAAATGCTCGGCGGTGTAAGCGGCGCCGAGACCCAATCAGGTGGACAACTGAAGAGAGTAGCCAGAAGACCAGCACCAGATATGGACAGGTCTCATGTGGGAACCGTTCAGGTCAGATCTGACGACTCAGATTCCGGAGACAGCAATGCGGGTTACAAATCTTCTTCCAAGTCTAGAAAGCAGGACAAATCAGGAGCCTGTACCCCAGAACAGAAGCTCAAAGGCTCGCAGAATATGGGCAGACTTGTGCTTTTCCGTGATGCCTGGAGTCACACTTTAGACATGGAAGACACATATGTATGGTTCATCCGCGAACAGAACTGCTTCCAAATACACGTTAAGGGAACCGATACAAGCTACTATGCTGATGTATCGAACATCAACAAATACTATGCTGGTGGGAACGAGCCCACAGCGAAGACCGTCGTCGTGGAAGGGCCTACGATCCACGTGGGCAAGCCCAAACCGATTGCTTACTGGGCCGCTTTCATTTTCTCTGACCATGCTGATCTGGTAGGATTTCGACTCAAGCTTAACGAAGTCATTCAGAGGTCGTCATCAGATACGCACAAATACGCCATTACAGATAAGACTGAGTAAGCTCAATTCAGCGTACACTACTTTACTCGCTATTCAGACTAACAATGAACAGACAATGGTTGCGGAAGAGTATCGAGCGTCACTGGCAATTATCGAATCATACATCTGAAGGTACTGATCTTCCGCCAGTAGCCGAAGAAACTAACAAGAGGAGTCCACCATCACGTTCACGTCAAGCCAAAGCCATTTTGAGTGGGACGGTTGAGGCAACCTCTGCCAAACGTACGAAGATGAGAGACAACTTGCGTTCTGGGCAAGCAGATGCAGATCCCAAGAGTCGTTATTTCAATACCGACAAGCATGATGTGATCTTATATGACATGGGTTCCGGAGACGACGCTTCACCAGAAATGACACCTATGCGCCGCTCTACTCGTAAAGCAGGATCATCTCAGATAGAGCCCGCTGGACTGCAGACTAATATTCCGCTCCGACCTAGAGCAGCAAAAGTTCTCGTGGAAGCGCCCAAGTCGCAATACCCGCCCTTCAAGGATCGCCCCGAATCCAGCAAGCCGTGGCCAAAGGCATTGGTTTATCCTAGTACAGGTCCAAATCGCGCGACAGTCGACTTCGAAGATCTACAAAGATTAGATGATGAGCAGCTGCTCAACGACAACTTGGTACAGTTTGGCATCAAATTCGCACAGGAGCTCTACCCTGGACTCAATGACAAGATCTATGTCTTCAACACCTACTTCTACACATCTTTGACAGGCGGGCCACCAAAGGGTATCACCTATGATGCGGTCAAGAGATGGACTGCTAAGATAGACATCTTTCAGTATGATCATGTCGTGGTGCCTATCAATCAGAAGTAAGTAGAGTCTGTTGACTTGACAGCACGCTTGTTGACAACCTCTTTTGTAGTATGCACTGGTACATGGCAATCATCTGCAACATAAAGAACATCTTCAAGGAGGAAGCCACGAATATTGATGAGAACGAAAACCTGGACAACGATCAGACAGAACAACTCCCACTCCAGGTCGGCAACTTGAGCATCACGACCGAGGAAGCGGGTGTGCCTGAAAACATCAACCAGCCGGCTTCTGCGCCGCCATCATCACTACCAGAAAGGCTAGACGTTGCAGACAGTAAATCTAATGCAAAGACGCAAGGCCAACGCCGACGACAATTTGACCCCTCCACGTGAGTACTTCCTACACACTATGATAACTGATGCTGACGTACGTAGCCCTATGATCGTCACCTTGGATTCATTGGGAACTACTCGCTCGCCAGTGGTTGGTGTTCTGAAGAGTTACCTTCGAGCAGAAGCCAACAGTAAGAAAGGCAAAGTCATACCAGAAGCGTTCATGAAACGGCAAGGTATGAGTGCAAAGGGCATACCTACTCAGACTAATTTCAGTGATTGCGGTATTTACCTCATCTACTATCTTGCAAAATTCCTCGAGAACCCTGCGAGATTCATGGCAAAACTCCTTGCAAAGGATTTCAAGGAGGAGGACTGGTTTGATAGCAAAGACCCGTCTAGTATGCGTGAAGGCTTTCGTGAAGTAATTTACGCCAAGTATCTCGAACGCAATCCGACCTTTTGCAAAGAGGAAGCAACAATTCAGATCGCCACCAGGATTTTAAATACGAAGAAGATCTTCGGAGGGAGAGGGGAGGCTCTTCAACCTGTAGAACCCGCCACTCAACCTCAAACCGGTAGTACTACAGGTAAGCTTCGGTCAATAAAGAGAAAAATCGATTCAGCGATCAACAAACCATTCGTATCGCCAGTCATTAAGCAGCATCAGCCTCAAGAGCTGGCACAAGCTCCATCAGTGGAAATGCCAAACTCAGATGACGAGGACACAATTACGGCTTCCAAGACTACTGCTACACAAATGCCTCAAACACAAACCCAACAACGACCAGAAGGGATCGCGCACGTTGTTGACAAATTGGACAACGCCCTTCGACGCCGATCTGCTGAACTCGAGACCTCGCCGAGCCAAAGTGCAAAACCAACAAGTCTCAAGCGCAGACGAAGCAGTGCCCTGAGGGACACGCCTGATGAGCTGGGCGCAACACCTGATCACGAACATCGCATGGACTTCATACAGTCTCCTGCTTTAATTAGCAAGACCAGTACTGTTCGATCAACTAGTTCGGCCGTCGCGCTTGGTGAGAACGAGGAATCATCAGGTGCTGAATCTGCATCTGCATCTAGCGATTCGAGCGTACCAACATCTTCCGTGCAAATCATGGAGAGCACGAATGACGCAAAGAACGACGAAGATGGTACAAGTAGTGAGGGCGACTCGACAGTAAAAGCTAATGAACCGACCCGAAAATTGTCATCACTATCGCACCGACGTCGGTCCCCAGTAGTTATTGATGCGAAGGAGGTAATGGAAGAGGAGATCAACAATCCTGCAATACTACTCTCCTCGGGAAACAGTCCGCATCCAAGCTACCAGGCCTTCTCGACACAGCGACCGGCAAGTTCGGATCGTCAAGCAAAAGCTATGAACAGTCAGCTCTTCCTTGAAGAATTGATGCAGGCTGGCGCCGCTGCTGGTGATGCCAAAGGACCTGAAATTGGAGATGCAATGGATGTCGACGACAAGAAGGACATGATTACGAGAGTGGAGGAAGATGAGGAAATGACCGTTTGAAGATGGAGAAGAATCAGATGGTGGCTCACTCGACGATATATTGCTGTGAGTGAGCATAATGATATGACGAAAGAATATGAACATTGCATTTGAGAAAGCGATGACTGAATGGAAGCATGGGCATTAGCATAGCATAAGCATAGCGCTGGGTGTCTTTCATTTGACTGATTTGTGCACATGGACACACACGACTTTCGGTATATAGCATTAGCACAGAACAAGCAATGCTGGAACTCATGAGTTCTGCTTGTTGGCGTCCTGAGACGTTTCTGAGCAACACCTTTGTTTCTGCCTTAGCATTCCTTCGTGATTCATTTTCTGTGTGTCAGTGCTTCGTAGCACGCGATGCTTCGTGCTGTTTTTCGTCCTGGACTTTCTGTTTTAGGCGTTCACGCCAGTGAAGCTCATCATAGTCCTTTACTTTGAGAGTATTCGCTTTCCCACCACTAACAATCAAAACATAGCCGCATTTCCAGTCCTCTCAGCATACATTCCCAAAGCTTTGATCGGAAAAATGAACTTGTAGTTCGGATACGAGATCATGCAACTCTTATTAAACACGCCCTCGATCCCTTCCTGCAACCACTCGCCATTCTTTTGCTGCCTGCGGGCAATCAACTCAACGCCTCGCCTCACAACGTCCAAATCTGGAAACTCGGCCTCCATCAAGGCACAGCACACCCATGCAGTCATGACAACCTGGCTTCCCTCGGGATGGTCGACCCATTCTCCGATTTCGCAGGCGCGGTAGCTCTCCCCCCAGCCGCCGTCCGAGCCCTGTTTGGAGGCGAAGAAGGCACATGCCCGGCGCACGCGCTCACTGTTGTTGTATTTCTCGCCTGCTACGGTCGCGAGGGATGTCAGGGCGAACCAGCCCGCGTACGAGAAACAGATGCCCCAGCTGCCGTACCAGGAGCCGTCAGGACGTTGGGCACGGCGGATATACGCGAGGGCGCGGTCGATAGTTTGATCGATTTCGGAGCGGCGATAGGAAGGTTGGTGCGTGCGGAAGAGGTGGAGGGCAGTTGTAACTGCGGTTGTGCATTCGGGGTAGTCGTATTCGACCATTATTCTGCCGAAGACTTCGGCTGCGTTGAGGGATTCCATTAGGGTTGCGTTGCCGCGGCGGGGTTCGTAGGAGGAGAAGCCGCCGTTGCTGTTTTGCATTGTTAGGAGGACGTCGATTGCTTGTTGTTGGCGGGTGGTGTTGACGAGGGTGGGGAAGAGGTGTTTTGAGAGGTTGATTGGGTCGCGAAGGTGTTGGAGACGGAGGACGGCTTTGAGGGATTCGGAGACGCAGTCGGAGACTGTGTAACCTTGGACGCGATTGCTGAAAGCCCAGGCGCCGAGACGTTGTTGTCTGTATGTGCCTTTCAGGTCTTCCACTTCTGTGATCATTTGTTGGGATTCGAGGAATTGTAGGGCGCAGAGGAGCATGGGATGCCAGCGGGATGATGTAGCTAGGGAAGGACAGGATTCGACGACTGAGAGGATGAAGAGAGCTGTATCCCATGATTGCACGCCGTTGGTGCCGTTCATGAGCATGCCTTCGGATTTGAGCCAGAGAAAGTCGTGAAGACGAGGAAGATGGGCGAGGAAGTCCGGGTCATTTGATCCACCTTTGACATAACAGGCTAGTGTGTTCATGACGGCATTGACGGGGCCGAGACAGGCGTAGTCGGAGTTGGTGTCTTCAAGGTGGATGAGGTAGCAGGTCCATGCTTCGGCACGTTTTACAAGATTGAAAGGAGGAAGGGAGAAGAGAGGGCGAAGGAATGGTATCCAAATTAGCACGAGGAAGTAGTTGATGAGGTTGAGAAAGGTGGATTTGGGATGGTAGTTGTCGTTTTTGTGTATTGTGTTGCGATGAGAAGCGAAAGTAATGCTGGGGTAGGGCATTGGGTAAAGCTCGTTACGGAGAGAGCGGGTAAGGTCGTCGCCAGAGTAAGTAAAGCCCCTTGACCAGATGTAGGACATGGGTAGGAAAACCATACGCATATGTATCCACCATCTCCAGGGCGCTATTGGTACCCAGTCTGGGAGTAGCCTATATTGATTAGACTCGCATATGACCTTCATGAAAGGTGCTTCAACCTACCACAGTTCTGGCGGCACAGGATTTACTGCCTCCCATTCACATACACCCAACACGCTCAACCAGAACTTCGCCCAATGTGGTCCATTGACTGCTCCTCCCATTTGATGCAATAGTCCCCGTGCCTTGATCATCCTCTCATCCTCAGCATCCGCACCCAACAGCCTCAGTGCAGTATAGTTCATCGCTGTACCAAAAACACTGCTTATACCCTCAATATGCAATCCCCAGCCACCATCTTCCTTATGCTGTCGCGCGAACAAATAATTGCGGAACTCTATTCGAAACTCGTCTGGTATGGGCGTCTTCGTGACATACCACGTAATGATCAAGCCAGGTATAAGAAACATAGGACCACCATATTCACAGGCCCATTGGCCCGGAGGAAGTTGAAGCTTTTCGAAGAATTCGATGCCATTGCGCGCGGAGTCAAGTGGTGTTTTCGGTGTAGGTAGGTCTGGGAGATATAGAGGCATGCCGAGATGGTATCTGTCTACTGTGCTTTGTGGCCATGCTTCTACTTCTTGTTGTGTCTTGAGATATGTCCAGCGCTGCTCTCCTTTGTCGCCCATGAGCCGCCATCGTGTTCTGTCGGTTTGGTCTGGATTGTTGGAAGTGATTGCAGAATGTGTGCCTGGTTTGGCGTGACCATTGACGCCATTCAATTGACCATTCTGGTAGGATGATGTTGTTGACATTTGTTGATGAAGGGACAAGTTGGTCTTGGCCATGTCTTGGCTCGGAGTGGCGTCTTGTGGACTGCTGGTCTGCAAAGGATGTGGATGTGCCTGGAAGTGCGCTTTCGGGGTTCCCGCATAGAGATGAGACAAGACAAGGCACTAGACGCGCGGAAGCTGAAGAAGGGAAGCTGAGACAAGGCTGAAGCAAGGCTGAAACATGGATCACGTGACGCTTCGCCCAACGGTTATCTTGAAACACGACCAAACGACATCTGTCGTGACTTTCGCGACACAAAACAAACGTTGGCACATTTCGATGTCAACAACTCAAATCCTCATTTCAATGTGAAGAAAATATCATCGCGGCTTGACCGTTCTGCTGCGAGTCACACAGAAGAGCCGTAACTCGCAACTATCCTACGAGTCAGAAGCTCACTTTGAGGCTGGACTGTCGACATCACATCTGCGCGGTCACCTGCAAACCTTTTTGATATCACAACATCATGCCGCTCTACTTGTCCAAAGTTGTTGAAGCGTGAGTGCCCTCGATTCTTGCAAAACGTGAACTCTTTCCAACGTAATCTAGGGGCTTCAATAACATCACAGACTCGAATTTCTCCATCATCTGCGACGGCCGGATATTTGAGGTACATGAGTTAGTCCTACGCGAGTTTGTGTACTTTAAGAAACTCTTCAATGGTGGTTGGAAGGTACGGTAGAGACAAGCTACAAGGCACAACTGGGAAAGTACTCACGCATTGTAGGAAGCACAAACGCGAGCGCTGATCATACCGGACGTTGCCGATTATCTAGTCGAAGCAATGATCATGTACACGTATGGCGCTGATATTGATACTGTCCTCGCTTTCTCTGTAGAACTATCCCCAGAGCTTGACAAGGAAGTGGGCGACAGAGTTCGTGATGAGTATGGCTTGGGCTCGGAAAACTTTCTGGAGAGCAGTGCACTGGCCCAGTATGATGAGGACCCAGACCCATGGCAATCGAGAGTAGCATCCGAAGTCTCAATTGAACTTATCCAATTGTACTCTCTGGCGGATCGATATGTTCTCCAGAATTTGAAGCAGATGATATACCCACGCCTAAGATCTTGGATCAACACCGCTTAGAGCCATTCTGATGTACTCAATATCATTGACCTCATCATCTCGTCACTTCCCGAGAAAGATCATCTACATCGCCACATTTTCGACGCCATACGTAATCGTCTTTATATCCTTATCGCGGAGTGGCGCTTCACGGATTACATCAAGACACATCCAGAGTTTCACATCAAGGTGGGCGACATGACGATGGCAATGGTGGTGCGAGATCGTATTGGCAAAGTCATTGACGCGTAAGTCAATGATACAACTAGTCTTGTTTGTGGCAGCTTCTTACCAACACTATCCAGCCAGTTCAGCAAGGATCCACTAAGCGATTTCAGTATCTGCTGCCACGGGCGAGAGTTTGAGGTGCATGAGGTTATTCTACGAGAGTATGACTATTTCCAGAAGATCTTCGCTGGCAATTGGAAGGTAGACACAACTAAGAACAAAAGAATCCAATGAAAAAAACGTGCTAACAGGATGCATTATAGGAGGCGCAAACAAGGAAGCTGATTATGGAGGACGAAGCAGCAAGTATCGACGCTGTTGACGCAATACTCAAACACATATACGGTGCTCCCATCAACGAGGTATTAGGATATATGAAGAGTTCTTTCGAACACCTCAAAGAGGTTCTCCGCAACGACCCCACTGTCTTCGAGCAGCTGGTGGCCATTGAACGGGACTTCGAAAATTATGATTCTGGAAAAGGCGTCTGGGGTAACACGATTTGCCCTTCAGACAGAGATCCTATGCCATGGCAATCAAGAGCTGCAGTCCGTACTATTTTACCTATAATCACGCTATACAAGATGGCCGATCGGTATGAAGTCGCTGAGATCAAGCCAACTCTATTGGCACGCTTCAGGAGCTTGCTCGCAACATCGTGGAACCACTCGGATGTACTGCTGGTGATCCACGCCATCATTGATACAGTTCACGAACATGAGGTTATGAACCAGCATCTTTTCCAGGAAATCAAAATACGCTTGTGCATCCTACTGGTGGAGCCTCGATTCATCCAATTTCTCGAGAGAGTGCCCGATTTCAAGACGAGAGTGTTTGAGATGACCATAAGCATGGTTGTAGATGGGTGCGCGAGTTCATACAATTCGTACTATTGTCCTCGCAGCGACGATGGGGCCGGTATCCATTGCCGACAGCAGACCGTACATTCACGTCACGATGTGCGTGAACCACGGAAGTGTGACAGATGCGGAAAGGAAAAGGTTGAGACCACATATTCACGCAGGAGATTGTGGGAGTCTGAGGATCTGTCTCCGACACAGAAAAGAGACAAAGCACAATTCGAAGTTGACAAGGAATCTGGAGACTAAGGAAGTAATCAACAATATCGATGGAGCATTGTGACAGTCTGCCAACAAAATGGGAGAGCCGGAGGGGTGGGAAGACGACAGGGCTGGAATTGCAGGATGAATTACGCTTTCAACCATTAGTGCATCCCTCAACATGTTATGTGGGATTTATACTTTATTCAGCTGATCTTGTTTCCTGAAATGTCTCCAGTAGTCTCCCCGTCTTTCCTTCTGCTACTAGCGTATTGTGATTCCGAATGAGATATTCGAGAGCAGGAACACCAAACTAGCGGGAGCACCAAATCAGCAGGAGCCCCAAACCAGTAGCAGCGCCAAACTAGCAGGAGCCTCTCACCAGCCTAACACTTCTGCCTAACATCTATCTATCTATCGTCATCTCGTAACACCCTCCCAACATGCTGGCTTTCGAATTCACCTCTACGTGCACCTGAGTGGATGCTTCAAGCTGCAAGTTGAAGAGAAATGGACTCTACTCGCCAAGTTCAAGTAAAGCACGGTTCGAGCTCATTTCGTTTCGTTTCATCTCAGACCATCATCAAGGCCAATCTGCCCACAGACAATGAAGAGAATTCTGCCAAGCAAGAAGAAACAAGAGCGAAAAGAGCGCCAGGAACGCGCAAGGCAAAACCTAGTTGACGACGTACCAGCGTTGTAATCACATCCATTCAATTACGTTCCCAAACGAAGACGACAACGTTTCAAATCATGGATAACATCTTGATATACTCAATATGACAATGTCGTGCCGTCCGCAGAAAGAGGCCCCCTCAACATGAACCATTAGACGATTTATTTCTTGATCCGCATCTGCTTGTAAAGGTCCACTACTGAAGACCAACTGTCTGTCAAGAAGAAAGTCGGTTACACATTATCAAAGCAACAAGCAATCCTTGATGACCGAAGCAAAGCGACACATTCCATGCCGTGATGGCTGCCGTTCACTCTCATTGCTCTTAGAGCAGGAGTCGAGTACCGAAATCGGTTCTACTTTGCACCGCAAATCCCAATAGTAATCGTAATTGTATATATGACATGCACAGCCTTCCCTTGAGCTAGCTAGCAACAAAGTCGCCAACAAAAGAGGCCTTTCACCGTAACCCTCCGGACAGCAAGAAAGAAGCCGCAGGGGAAAGACAGAACCCAGCCACCCACTCACCTACCACCGAAAGAGAACTCACCAACCATCCCCGCTTCCAACTTGTGCATCTCAGGTCCTGTATTTCCTCTACTCCGTTCCGTCTCGTATTTCTTCCTCTCCCCCGTGCCGTCTCGTCTGCGTCTTGTCTGCGTCTTGTCTGCGTCTTGTCTGTGTCTCGTCTCCGACGCATATCACATACGATACTCACAACCCACACGATGCGCCATATTCCCCGTCTTCCTAATATCTTTGTAATCCACCAGACAGAGCCAGCAGAATTCGGCGCGGCATCTGCGACACTACATGCACATAACATGTTAGCACAAAGACTTCCACAGCTCATGCTCACACCTCCATATCTCCGGTACCATGAGTGGAGAGAAACCTACAGTCATATGATCACAACCACTAATCTTCTCAATCCTCGCACCACAATTTGCTCCAGGACAAACCTTCGCCTCTTTCGCAATTAGCTTCTCACTAGCCGCTTCTTCTTTCTGCTTCTCCTTGATCCTACGTGCTGCAGCGGCAGTAGCGTCTTTGGCATCAACGAGATCCTGTTGATATTGTGCACAAGTGCGGCCTTCGTGCCAGGGCGTAGTGCAGACAATGCAAGAGCGAACCGAGCAGGCTACACAGCGGAAGATTGGTTCTGCGGGGCCGAGAGGATGCAATTGGCCTGAGGTGCAGGTTGGTGCTGGACAGGTGAGGAAGGTTGGGTCGGTGGAGAGGTAGGAGCGGAGGGAGAGGTCGTCGTAGCTGTGTTTGAGGATAGGGAGTCAGTCAATGGATGGTGTGAGGGGTAGCATCGAACGAGGAGAGGAAGGGGATGGGGATGCTCAGACTTACCGTCTAAACACAGCAGCACTCGCATGAAACCTAACATCCGCATGCCGCATAATCTCCTCGCAATCTGTTTCCGGACAAGCAAGCCGATCCCAAGTCACCACGTCAAGTTGCGAAGATACCCACGTCTTCAGACAGCTTTTACATGTGCTTCCATCATGCTTGCAGGTCGAAGTGATTTTGTGCGAGGGGAATCGTGTGGTTACGCTGGTCTCGTTGCCGCATACTACGCATTCGGTGGTGCGTTTGCGCTTGACTTTGGTTGGAGGCGAGTGGGTAGAGCTAGTACTTGTCATTTGGTTTGATGTAATGGAGGTGGTTGAGGTGGATGGCGTGTTGGACATGGATGCGTTTGGTGGCGTCGTGTTTGCGTGGAGGGTTGCGGCTGTGGATGGTGCTAGTGAGGAAAGTGAGGTAGATGATGGTGATATGTTCGACAAGGAAGAGCTCGAAGTGATGTCTGCAAGTGAAGTGAGATTGCCTGACACCGAAGCATTATCACGAGAGTCAGAACCAGCAGAATCGCCATTCCGAGTAGGCTCTGCTGCAGGTAATTTTGCTGTCTCAGATGTCCCAGCACCGCCTGCCTTGGTCGGCTTGGAGATAGGCCGGCTGAAGTTTGGTGAATCCCCTGCTGAAGTTGGAATGGTATTCATTCCCTCGTTATTAGCAGCTGCATACAAATCGTGTATGGCACTCATGACGCCTGCGTAGGAGTCCTGTGTTGATTGTGAGGTTGATCTTCCTAGAGTAGATGGGTTTAGAACAGCCGCATTGCCATCGGCCGTGACATCGTCGAGAGAGGCTATAGACATATTCAGAGTGTTTGATCCTGAGCTTGTTGAATTGCTGGACCTGTCCTGTCTGTCGAAACAATTGCACGTAGGCTCCCTTATACAGTCTCCTAAGCAAGCGTTCGTTGCAGCTGAAGCTGTTGATTCGAGATTGGTAGATTCTCTACAGTAAGCTCGTAAGAACGGAGGGTACGGCGAAGATATTCTTGTAACCACAGGAACAAACAAGGGCACTTCTTTCCAGCGCGCCGAAGCTGTTGATGTAGGATTGGTGGATTCTCTGCAGTGGACTTGTGAGAGCGGAGGGTACTGGAAAGATATCCTTGGGACCGGAGGAACAGAATAGGGCTCTTCTTTACAATGCGCTTTCGAAAGTGATGGGTATGGGTGTCGCAGGGTGGCCAGACGTATGTCAGTGTCAAGAGAAGGAGAGTCAGTAGATACTGGCTTGCGTGTAATGGTTGCTCGAACTGGTGAACTAAACCACCCTTTACTAGGATCGAGAACAGACGAGCCAAAGCCATATAGACCAGGAGACTGTTGAGGCGGATCTGGCAAAAGGTAGTGAGGGGTAGCTCTTGCCGTCGGTGGAGGCGTTATTATATTCGAGAGCGTCGCCGATGTTTCAGGTGGATGCGGATATGCATTGGGATATCGCCGAGCACACCAGGCAGCATATTCGATCCTAGGGTTTCGTTGACTGCCATAATCGTCGCTATCGTTGTCGCCATTGCCACTGTAGTGGCTACTGCCGCTGGCACTTTCAGAGTCGTCCGTGTCATCATGCTGGAAGCAACCGAAGAGGTTGCCGAGGAAGCCTCTAGAACGTTTCAGAGCCATCTAGAGTACGGTCACTAATGCAAGAGTATATCAAATCAAATGTCAATGGCAAAGACTTGTTTGCTATCTAGGCAGCAGCTCAGTCTGAGTCATCATCAAGGAAATGTGAGAGCTTGTTTCAAAGAGAAAACACACATCATGTTTCATAGTGTTTCAGATCGTGAATAACGTGAGCAATATATTGTACGGAGGAGCAGACACAAGGCATCAGCCACGAGAGAGGCAGTATCGAGGTGGTACAATGAACGTATCTTTCCAATACATGTTTAACAATTAGAGTCGAGACAGGTAGACAAGCTGAAAGCTGGCAGTGCAGTCATCATGATGGCCTATGACGGAACAACCCGACGATGGCTGGTCAGCTGGTTACCACGAGTTGGATAATTCTGACTGTAAGTTCGACAAGGCGCAGCAAGTCGTGCAAGATGATTCGGCGAGGCGGTGTCAAACTGGCGATGATTTGCCAGCAAAAGATCACGTGACAAGAAGACACGCAGCTAACCGTTTCGGGAAATGTGTTTACCTTTGGTCATGACCGACCAACATCTTTAGCCTTCTGCAATCATCAATCTTTTGCGCAGTCCTCTGAGGGCGTCCATTCGTTTCGCAGAGCTAGTCGCCGGCCGACGAGATGTGCTCTGCATGACGCCAGTAATCACAATACCCAAGAGCACACAGCGACATCAATAAGATCATTGCAATCAATAACAACATTGAACGACAAACTGACACAGAGTCGCACAGCATGGCGTCGCCTGCGCTGCCAACGCGCTTTCCATGCTGGGTTCAAGCTGTATATTCGTGGGGAGGAGAATCGAAGAAAGATTTGGGATTCATGGAAGGAGATCTTATTGAATGTCTCAATGCAGGTGATGGTTCATGGTGGATGGGAAGATTGAAGCGCGACAGACGCGCAGTTGGCTTGTTCCCCTCGAACTTTGTCAAAGTGCTGGACGCAGACTTCTTCCCTGTCCCCAAAATGTCACGAGACGGAAGTGGTTCACAAAGTCCAGCACCGCTCGCACCATCGCCTCAAAAAGCAAAGTATCGCAAACCCTATACCGCAATGGCCATCTCAGCACCGGGTTTACCAAGTCAAACACCAAGCCCAGCGAGCAGTATCAACAAGAAGCCCAAACTCATGCCTTACTCGTCTATGAAAAGGGACCAGAATACAACACCCTCACCAAAACCTGTCAAGACTCGTCCTCCATCTCCAAAGATGCCTGTGCCTATTGCGCGAGGATCATCGCCAATGCCATACTCTCCTCCAGACTCGCGATCACGAGCAACCTCATGGGTACCCTCATATGCACCTTCTCAATCCAATTCTCGCGCGACTTCACCAGCTCCTCAAGCTTGGCCATCTCGACATGCTTCTCCCGCCCCACCTCTACATTCAGCTTCACGTGGTGTATCACCTGCACCAGGCCATCCACTTCGTCAAGAGATATCCGAGGAGTATGATGTGAGGCCACACTCCCGTGCAGCTTCGCCTCTTCCACCGCAACATCACGATCTGTACAGAGCTTCATCCCCTGCAATGCGAGCAGCTTCACCATACCATTCGTCCGCTGAGTACGACGACGAGTATGACCAGATTGGTAACTGTACAGAGCCAATAGAAGAGAATACAGTGGTTCGGTACCAGGACGAGGGCGATACATTGTATCAGGATCATAACGATACCCAAGATGGGTACTTTCCGCCCAATCACGGTATCTCACAGCTGGGAGAAACATATGCATCATCGCCTCCACCTCCACCACCTCCAGCTCATCGAATCGCGTACACACGACAGCCTTCTCTCTCACCCCACGAAAGCTACAGCAATACTCATGATGAACATCATCGAATCAGTAGATCACCAGCACCATCAGAGCGCAGTCGAGCAATGACACCATCGCCTCTCCGCGATGCAATGAACGATGTTATGAGCTCCTTAGAAGGAATGAGCATGTCGAGGAAGAATTCAACAATTGATGATACTGACTCGATACCAATAACACCAGCTGAGCCTGAAAACATATGGTCACCCGAAGCCTTCGACGAGATATATGCCACTCCGGCAGCTCGGCGACCACGACCAAAGACTGCCAATAGTTTTAGGTCTATTGCACAAGACGAAGAGGAGGCGCAGAGAAAGTTACCACAAGACGGACCGTTTCCCATTTGGGCGGCCAAATCACAACCAAAACTGGAGAATTATATTGACCGAATGGAAAAGAGATTGAGTCAAATCGCATCAGATACTAATTATGATTTCACTGCAGAAGAATTGACAAGCTCACCTCCAGCAGCCCCGTCAATTTTCAGGATGCCTGGTCGGAGCAGGTCAAGAGCATCGAAACATGCATCTTCTCGTTCGGAAAGCCATGCTGTAGGAAGCGACGATGTCGAACATACACTCCAGCACAGAAAGTCCGCCTACGAGCTTGGAAAAGCAAAGTTGAAACGAACCTTTTCAACAAAATCTACGGCAACTACTGCTTCTTCAGTGGCTCAAAGTAATACCAGCTATAGTACACAGGCCACCAGCCAAAGCCTCATGAGTGGATACTCTGCTGGCGGTTTCAGTGCTACAAGCGCTGGCAGTCTAGCACGTAGACAACCTGGTCGTAGTAACAGTATCAAGGAGAAGGCAAGGAGTTTGTTCGATGGTAACCGGCCTGGTACAGCTATGAGTGGCGTGTCTTATCACTCTAGTCATGCTTCAGGACAGGATCCTAGAGGTCTTGCGGGATGTCAGCCTATAGAATCAACATCTCTGACAGGATTCGCTCACAACCCGGTTGTCAAAAAGAAGAAGAGTTTCGTAAAGAGTCTGATAGACAAAGCCAAGACATCAGCAGCGAGCGCACGTAGTACCGTGTCTACAGGCCAAGCTAGTCGACCTGCATCACCTCAGAGTGTCTTCCGCAATGGTGCAGCGTCAGTATCTGGTGGCATCAGTGGTCAAGATGCAGCGAAAGAAATGGGCTTGGGCGGTGGAAACAACGATTGGTTCGAGATGCGAAGAGACGTGAATCGTTCGAACTCACTCAGTAGAACCGAGAGAAACGACAGAACTGAAAGATGTCAGATGATGGACATACCAGTAGTTGCGCCAGTCGATATCCTTCACGACGCTGGCGGGGATGAGTCTGCTGATGGCTATGTTGTCAACGAGCCCATTTACATCAACGCATCTAACCTGGCCATGGTCGACAAGAATGCCCGTTTCGTTAGCAATCTTCCCGGCACAATCAATGCCATTTCTCTTGCTCAAGGATATCTATGTCGGCCATATCGAAGCGAAATTCAGCGTCTACGAGCTATGTTCATCTGGATATCGGAACGTATTGGCTGGGAGGAAGACTACGAAGGAGACGTTGATACTCGTAGGGTGATTCAGTCAAGACGAGGATGTTCCAGAGAGATTGCGACATTGGTTGCCGAGATGTGTGATTCTCTTGGCATTCATGCTGAAATAGTTCATGGACAGCTCAAGACTCCTGGAGAGGCATTGTCGCATGATCTTGGTAACATCTCCTCACGGTCGAATCACTGGTGGAATGCGGTAGTTGTCGAGGGTGAGTGGCGAATCTTGGACTGTTCGCTTGCCTCACCAAGCAATCCACGACGAAGTCTATACTCTTCGCCGGGCAATCAAGTGGCAGAAAACTTCTGGTTCTTGACTCGGCCAATGGAGGCATGCTACACTCACGTGCCACTAATGCCAGAACAGCAGCATATAGTTCCAGGCGTGCCTAGTGGAATTCTAGCAGCTCTACCAGTGGCCGGCCCAGGATGCTTCAAGAACAATATCAGAATGTGGGACTTTGACACCAGTTTATTACAGCTCGATGGACTTGAAATGGCTCACATACAATTCCTGGTTCCGGAAGGCGTTGAGTGTACCGCAGAAGTCGAAGCTCGCGGCTTTGCAAGAGATGTTGATGGTGATTTATTTGAAAGTGGTGATGTTGTTCGTGGACGTGCTCTAGCTCAAGCAGAGTTTGTTGCTATCAACGGCACCTCTACACCAATGAAGAGATATACAGTCCGAGCTTTAGTGCCTCCTTCGGCAGATTCAGCAACTCTCAAAGTCTATGCTGGGCGCAAAGGTCTACAACATAGTATCAACAGCAACCCTCATTCCTTTGCCTTTGCTGTACCTCTCAGTCACCAAGGAGCCAACCCTGTTTACGATTTTTTCACCAGACATCCCACACCTCACGCGCTGCGCCATGAGCTTTATGTTACTGGACCACTCTGTAAACGTTTGGTCTGTAATAACACTGTTGTGTTCAGTGTTCGTCAACATGCAGCAACAACAACCGTATCATTAACCGGTAGCAACTCACTAGCGCCTGCTCGACCGACGTCTGCTCTATCTGCACGACCCGCTCTCAGCCGTCCAGTTTCTTCAATGAGTATCGCAAGTATTTCGGTCACTGGCTCAAACTACTCTGATCCCAGCACGAACCATGTTGATATTGATGGCAATCCCACCCAGCTATCTAAGCCCGCTAAGTTAGCTGTGCAGACACCGAGTGGCAAGATTATTCGTATGACGAGAAAGATTGAGCCTGTTGGAGGAAGAGGTAGAGGAGGTCGATTGGCGCAGGAGAAAGAAAGCGAGGAGGGATGTGTGAGGTTGGGCAGTACGTGGGAGACGATTGTGAAGGTTAGTGAGAAAGGGACGTGGAGAGGTTTGGTGTTGGCGGATAGGAGTGCTAGGTGGTGTGTTTTTGGAGAGTGGATGTGTGTTTAAAATTTGATTTGGCTGTTCGTTTTTTGGTTTGTTTCTTGTTCAAAAATTGGAAAGCGGAGGCGTGATTTAGTATTTTTCTTGAGAAGTTTCGCACATAGCATAAGATACCCAGGGTTTGGTGTTTTGCTCGCATTGAGAGCTCATAGAATCTTGCTTTTCCATCCACTTCTCGATCTCATGATGTTCACCAATCAAGAGGAAGCCGGGCCTGGCTCCGATGAATGACGTACCGTAAACAAACAGGTTTGGAAAGAGCCAAGTGTCTTGGCATATTTGCCTACACAACTCTGAATCCTTCTTCATTAGCCCTATCACTTCGTCTCTACCTGCTTCATCTCACCTTCAGAACCAACCTAAACAAATACACCTCACAAACTTATCAACACCAACTACTATCACAATGGATAAGATCAAGGGAATGGCCGAGAAGGCAATGCACTCATCCGGGTCTTCCAACTCTAACACTGGCGGTGCTCCTGGCGCTGGTGGCCAGCAGCAAGATTACGTTGACAAGGGTATGTTATCTCATTGTTCCATGTCATGACAGAGAAGATGAGAAAGCAATGGCTAACTAGTTTCTTCTGTTATCCGCAGGTCTCGGTATGGCTGAGCAGCGTATGGGTATGCAGCAGAATGCTGCTATGAATGAGAAGGTCACCGATGCTGGCCGTGGATTCGTATGTTCTCTCAATACCCGTGTTGATGGTGTCGCTGTGGAAGAATGAAGACTAACGAAGGCAATAGTATGAGAAGGAGACTGGTGGCAAGGTCAACTCTAAGATCTCTAACTAGAGATGTGCCGGTGGGGTGGGCTTGTGATAACGATGGTTATTGGAAGATGCGTCAGCGTCGGGTTGTAAACATAGCCTCGATTGCATTAATACCTTGATGGAATGAATCATAGACGACCAATGAATTTTGTGCTTGAGCAAGTGATGCGTCCTGTTATAAATTGATCGTACATTGACTGTGTCCCGGCTATGTCTCTTGATGATACTGTTCACAATGCTTGAGGATAGCTAATGTGGAAGTGGTCAGTAGTGATGTATGTATTCCTGGAAATCCGAAAGCGCATATTGAATGCCACTGCCCATCCAAGACTCACAGGCATAGAGCTACGAGGCAACAACCAAGGAAGAGAGCAGATAGTAGATGATAGTGATTTATCTGAGAAAGAGCTAATATTTTATTGCCCTCCCTACCCCAGTTCAGATGTCGATGTCCGATTTCGATACTGCTAGTGTGAGAAGTGCTGTAATACTTTGATATTCGCTAGACCCCCTCCACCCTGCCGTACTCTTAATGAGGTAGGGTCTAGGATAGGTGCCTATGAAATTACGAGTTCAGCTAAATCCTAGATTGTGAAGACTGCTGGTGATGGACACTCAATTTTGGAACGGGGTAGGTCCCAATCACAACAGCTCCAGCGACAATCAGTCACTACACATTGATCTCATGCAACCAAACCTCCTGCTCCTGTCTTGCAGAGTACGTACTAACCCTCAGGATATCCTGCATCTGGCCATCACTCACAAACAAAATTGTTCTAGCAATAAACCACTGCACGCCCTCTTTACAAGGCGGACTCGTCAAACTACCCTTGTACGTCCAAAACTCATTGACCATGTTGACCTCATCCAACGCCAAACGGTGATCAACCTGCGTGCCTTCATACTGCATCGTCGAATTGAACCCGATCATCTTAGGCAGCTGTGCAAAGAACGCCGAGTCGTGTGAACCAGGGTCGAGCCGGAAAGCAAGGACGGCGCGATAGTCGCCCTTTGTGTCGACATGGACGAAGTGCATTTCTGCTTTGGAACGGTCGCCACCCACGGAGTGGTCGGCAGGTGAGTGGATGTGCCAGCCTTTGAGGTAGACGGTTTCGTTGTTGAAGAGCATGTGCGGGAGTGTGGTGTAGTCGTGTTCGTCATGATGGAGCGTAAATCCTGGTCCATAGCCCCAATTGAAGAAGTTTCCGGTGACGTTGCCGCTGGGGTAGCCGTCGAAGGAGATGTTGGTGCGTTTGGCAAGGCCTTGGTTCAGGCCGAGAGGGATGGGTGCTTGCTGGGTGCCGGTTTGGCAGAGCTCGTAGGCGGGGTTGAGTCGGCCCCAATTATAACTGGCTGCAGAACTTTTGTCAGCTTGGTTGTGTGAATGAGAGTGCTTGGGCAGGTAATACCTTCGTATGCCCAGTCTGTAATGGCACGACCAGGATCGGTGGTCACCTGACGCTTGCCGAACTTGTTCTGAATGTTGCTGTGGTCGGGACAGGCGAGCGCGAGTGGGAGGAGGATGGATGTTAAAACAACTGGGAATAACATGATCAGGAGAAGAAGTTCGAGAATATGTGTAGTTGGCGAAGAGTGATATTGTGGAAGGTGATCTCGCGAAGGCGGATGTTATGGAGAGTGATGTGCCTCTAGAATGTAAGTCCTCTGAAACAGGACTATACAGACCACTCTTGTAGCGATTGGGGACGGCCTTTATATAAGGACGAACTCTCTACCAGAACGAAACCAATGCCCAGCTTTTACTCTGGCGACAATCCCTCATTCTTGTTGCACACTAAATGCCAATACTCAATGGGTAGGACGGAACGCCACAACTTTGTCACATTGCACAGCCCATATGCTTGGGACTGGCACTATTGAACACGCCGTACCTTACTAGTGGCGAATGTGGTGAATGCCCAGTGAAAACACTACTCGAAAAGCACTACCAAGTAACTCCAGACCAACGAAAGTATGGAGTATGGGGCGATGGAGGCGGAGATGACTGGGCAGTGTCGTCTTAAGTTCGCCAATGCAATGTCTTGGAGGCCTGGATCTGGCAAAATACACCTCCGAATGTCTCCTATATCGGAGGAGGATCGGATGGAGGCCACGAAATGCGCTCAATCTTGCGCAAACCCTGTCTCCCACATAGTCTTATCGGGAATCATATTGCGTGGCTATACGTATGACCGATAATCACGCTGCCCAGAACTGTCGTCCCAACCTGCATTGTGCTAGGTGCGATTGCAGAGCAATGACCACTGGCGGACGCACGAGATAAATTCCTTGCAAAAACAATTCTGACACGGCAAAGAAGTGAAGTATTATGATTTATGCAGCTGTTGATGTGATGCATCTTTCATACAGCAAAACAAAAACAATCTCTTTACAGAGGAGCAAAACGTAAGGTCGTACCCGGAATCGAACCGGGGTATCCAGAAAATACTCTCTAAAGTCAGAATCTGACGTGATAACCGCTACACTATACAACCGATGAATGAGCATGTTGTGATCGTCTGTGATTCATATCCCTAGAAATTTTAGCGGAAGCCGCGCGTTCCGAGGTTGTGGTTGGGATAAAATTACCCCTTTCAGTCTAGCGGCTCGACATGGCACTGATTAATCTGATAAGTCAACCTCTGTCATCACGGATCACGGCCACATTGCCATGACCTCGATATCTTGCGTTGTAGTCTCTTTATAAAGTGTCAATATCGTAAGTTTGCAAGGTCGAAAGATTGTGAACGAGTTTGTACATTTCTGTCAAGGTGGCACTGTTGCCTGGTCAAAAACCATCCACTACCTCCAGACCATCAAGGTACCATCTATACGGGACCGAAGCTGGGATTCATACAGGTCAGTATATCTTGCTATATATACGGCGTCTCCTGACATGATACTAGAATCAAGACAGTCACGCCCTGTCTCTGCAATCATGCTAGTGGCACGAGCACCACCCACCTCGGCACCACTCTTCCCAGCACAACCCTCCTCGCTTCCCCAATGCCACTCTTCAACCACATCCAACCCAGCATTCCAATCCTACTCCACCAATACCTCCACACCAGAGACTACAGATACACCCCCGGCCCCTGGCACAACACACTCTCCCGTCATCCGACAATGGACTCTACAACCCCGACCCAAGCCAGGCCGCAAACCTGCTGTAGACCCTCCTCCCACAAAACGTAAAGCCCAGAATCGCGAAGCGCAACGAGCCTTCCGTGAACGTCGCGCTCAAAGAGTTGGAGAACTGGAAGAACATATCAAACAAGAAAGATCTACCTTCCAGCACCGACATGCACAATGGGAGCAGATGGAGCGAACACTCGTCGGCAACATCAATGGCTGGCGAGAACGAGCAGAGTTCTGGGAGGCTAGGGCGCGAGGAGTGGAGGGACAACTAAATCAGTTGCAGCAGATGAATGGACAGTTGAGGGAGGAAGTGGGCAGATTGCACAAAATGTGGACGACACAACCGCATGCACATACACATACACTACCATCTATTTCGTCCTTGACGGACGTGCCGCCGTTGGTTGCTGTCAATACGCATCATATACCAGAGTTATGTAAGGATTGTGGTGATGGAGGAAAATGTGCGTGTATGGATGCAGTGATGGAAGGCCTATCAACAGACATCAAGGAAGAAGACGATCAGCCCATGGAAATTGACTTCACCACTACCAGAATGGGTATCAACAACGCCGAACCGATCATCATCGACTCAACAATCATGGAAGACGGATGCGGATTCTGTTCAGCGCCTGGCGGCACTTCTTGTCCTTGCAAAGAGGCTTCGAATGAAATTCAGCAAGACAACAGTATAATCTCACCTGCACTTCCACTTCCGACAAAAGCTACCATCACAACCACCCAACCCAATATCTCAAACCCCTCCGGAGCACCAAAATCCGGTCCAGGCTCCTGCATGGCATGCCAATCCGACCCCGAACGTCGTCGTTTCTGCCAAACCCTCGCCGGCCTGATGCCACCACCAGCACGCCCTGACGCTCCAATCAATTCCGTCAACAACAAAACGACCAATAATAGTCAACCGGACACTGCCAAAACACAAAACACTCCCGAGCGTACTCTTGCGTCAAATGTCGATGCCCGACTACCCACCATACAACTCTCCGCCAGCCCCGACGCCCGCATCTCCTGCGCGGACGCATATACATATTTCAAGCAGCTACCTCCTGGTACGCGAGATCGGCACGAGTTTGTGCAACAATTGCGTGCACAGCCTGCGCAACCTACTCGTCAACCTTTTTCATCGGAGTTCAGCAACGTCTCGACTACCTTCACTAGCTCAACGTCTTCGTCTTTGCAATCTACATCCTCAGCCGACGCGTCATCCAAGAAGCATGGAGATGATGGCAAAAGCAAACTCAAGTGCACAACGTGCAATGACGTTGGCTGTGCGCCTTTGGAGGTTGATGCGGCGAGTGTGCTTACGGCGATGAGGATGGGGTTGGCTGCTGATACGAGGTTTACTGCGAATAATGTCATGAGGAGAGAGAGTAGTTTGTTTGCGGATGAGGGGAGTGAGTAGTCTGTTTGCGGATGAGGGGAAGGAGGGGTGAAAGGGTGGGCCAGGAGATAGTATTGCGTCAATTTGTAAGCATGATTTTATAGGTCACGTCCTGGTCAGAATTCGTGGCCGAAACCTGCTCCGAACTCTCTTTAAGCTACTTACCTTATACCGTTCTCTAGTATCTTAGGCTCTTCCTGAATTGACATTTGTATTCTCATACCCGTATTAAATTTAGAAGGTCTACGGGCACTCTTCACGCCCTATAATACCTTATAGAAACTTTTGTCCTGGCCCATGAATTCTGCCACCGACGTGAGGTGTAGGAATACGAAGATGTTAATTGCTTGATTTGATTGAATACAACAAGGCGAGCTTGAGCTTTGGATGGAGGTGTGAGAGATGATAACGTGGCACGAATTAGGTGTATCTTTGCTATATCGTCGATAGTAGCATGAACCGACGTGGCTAATAGAAAGCGAGTGGGAAGGGTGGCGACGTGATTAGTGTGTGACGATATGACGAGGATAAGATCATCGAACATTTAGTGCTTGCTTTCTTTGCGTAGATGTTGTGATGGGGAATGGAGTAGAGAATGAGTATCCTGATTATGGTCATTACAAACACATACACCCAGCACCCAACACCATCGCATCTCCAAGTATTACCCATAAATTCGTTGTTATCATATCTCACCATTCATAATCCGACTCACCCTAAACAAGATCGTACTCATAGTCTTAACAGGACAACGAAGCTTCCGTCCTATATACATACAACATGCAGCAGCGGCGGCGAACACCTTACCAATCCCAAAACCAGCTCTTCGTCTTGCTTCCATCGATATTTTGCTCGAGCTTGGGTTTGGGTTCGTCCTCTTTGTCTTGCATTGCTACCTCGTTGACAAGATGCTTCTCTGGCTGTGTGGGTTTCACTGATAGTGTTGGCGACTGCGCACGCCCCCTTTCCGCGTCGGCAATCTTGCGATGCTCCGGCTTTGAGCGTGCTGATGCCTCCAGGTCGTCGGGTTGCTCTACTTTAGACGTTTGAGATGGCCGTGGCTGAGTTCTGGGCATATACTCGACACGTTCTTCTGTCTTTGTAACATGCGTCTCACCATCTTCACCTATCGTTTTCCACACCGTCTTTGTCGTTCTTGTACCGTCGGGTGTGATGCTGGTTTCGGTCGTTTTGATCGAGCCTCTAGTTTTGCTTTCGATGGAGTGCTTACTAAGTTCAGAGGAGGGTCTTGTCTTTGATGGTTGAGATGGTGGAGTGAAGTCGAGCCACTGTCTGAGCTCGTCATGGAGTGGGGTTGTGTCAGTGGAAGCAGTAGTAGTGGTATGAGCTTGTAGGCGTGGTGGTTGAGGTTGATTTGAGCTTTCCTCAGGTTCATGCGGCGGATTCTCTTGGCTAGTTGGAGCTTTGGGCGCTTTCGTCTTACGAAGCTCTTTCTTCGGTTCGTCCAGTTGCTGCATGCTCAGAAGTTTTCCTGCATCATTATCGCCGTTCCAGTCAATATCCAGCTGTCCCAATAGCTGTTGTATAGGGTGTTTTTCAGTATTACCATAATCCGGCTGAGTAACAACACCAATGTCTGGCGTATGTAATCCCAACATCCTCCACACCCACATTGGCGATATACTCGTAGAGATCAGCTTGCGATCCTGAAGGCCCTCGAGCCAATCAGTAGTGGACCGATGCCGCCTCTTCCACCATGGTAATGTCGGTCTTGCTGGGAGCGATTCTCCTTTGGAGGCCAGCAGTAAGTCCTCGAACGCATCACACCAGTTCTTAGTGGGGACTTCGCGTGTGAATTTCGCACGTTCCTCGAGACGGAGTGGTGAGTATTGGCCTGAGAGGAAGTAGCTGGAGTCTGGCCATGTCTGGGCGTGTATATTATCAGATCCGTCGGATAGAGGATGCTCGAAGAACATTGCAATAATGTCGAGCGGGTGAAAGCCTGGCTGAAGAGCAGGATTCCACCTCTGATAATGTCCTCTTGTTTTGCTATCATCCTTGCCATCTGCTTGCCCTCCTTGCACGGTTTGTGTCACGCTATGCTTGGGATCCTCCCTCCTCACTTGCGTCGTATGGGCGTGCATTGCAGCGAGATCATCGGATGCAGGATGCTCGAGGAACATTGCAAGAATATCAAGCGGGTGGAAGGGTAGCTGACGAGTAGTATTCCATCTTTCAATATGTCCTCTTCTTTTGCTATCATCCTTGCCATCTTCTTGCCCTTGTGTCACGCCATGCTTAAGGTCCTCCACTGTCCTCACAATCTGAATTCTTTCAGGATTGGTAGACCGTTCATAAGCATCGCCGAGTCGTCGAAACGCTCTTTCAATGCTCTGATCTGCTGCTTCTACGTTCTTGCGGAGGTCTTCTCGCACGGTGGTGAGCTGGGCGGGGAGCTCGGAGAGGAGGCGGGTGGCTGCTACGACTTGGTCGTCGATGACTTTGCGGAAGGCTACGAAGGGGTTGTTCTCATCGTCGGGAGTATTGCGAGACATTTTGTTGTTGTTTAGTGGAAGAGAAGCTGTTGTTAGAGGCGGAGGCAAGATGAGGACTATGCGGGACAGATGTGGGGAAAGCTTGTTTGATCGACATAGAGGTCTTCTGAAGACTTCCTATGTACTTTCTATACAATTGACATCCTGTGCCATACATCTACCATACATGAGCTGGAGCTGAGTTGAAAAATGACAAGCTTGATGACTATTCCCTATGTATTTCCCTTCATGATCAACAAGCTTTTTGGAGCGCAGCCCTTGCTTGCATATCTAAAACAACATTGAATTCCTTCCACAAATTATTAATGTGTCTTCTTTTCTCGTTCATACCCTCATCAAACAGTACTCAAGCACAGTCGAAAGACAGATCCAAGAGAGACTAGAGCCGAAGATGCAAACAAACGAAGCTTCCAACATGGCCGTCAACACTACAGAACTCCCCGTGATCATCGACAACGTTGAAGCTCTCATCGACCAACAGGATGCGTTGATTGCATCTCTAAGCGCAAAAATGCGCAAACTGGATCAGGATGTCGAGAACACCCAAGCCATGGTCACCAAACTCCAGGCCCCGACCACTAGACTCGAGAAGGAGATCGAAGACCGTACTGAACGTGTAAGAAATAGAACGAGCCTACTAGGTTCGTTGACTAACATATCAACTCACTAGGCGAAGCCCTCTTCTGGGAGGTCGACTTGCCAATGCCGTGAAACAGTCCACAGCCAGAAGACTAAGAGAGAGTCACGACTTTAGATTGATAGGACAAAGCATGCGAAGAGCTGAGATGGAGCGAGGCGGATCAACCTGCAGTCACAAGTGCAGTTGCTGACAAGTACATTTGCTGTGTTGGAAATCTCTCCAGCAAGCTGCAGAGGAGGAACCAGATTGAAAATTCCATTGGAGTTTGGTCAAGGAGTTGGTTTCGGATTGATTGAAGAAAACTGAAAATGGTTAAAAGATTTGGATTGGTTAAAGGTTCTTGGATTAGGGTCGGAATATGTCTCAGATGGGTTTCAGTCATGTACTTGAAGAAAACTCCAGAGCTTGGCAAATCAAGGTGATTTTCAGCACCGGATGCTACCGATCACAAATGAGCAGTGGTGGTGACCTCAGACGTGAGACAGTGCTGTACAGAATATCCAATTCATTGTCTTTTCGTTGACGATAAGGTTGAATGTTCCTTGAGAGGCCATTGGCCTTCTTGATGAAATGCAGACTGCCATGCTGTCCCTTTTTATTCTCTGCTTTCTTGCCTTCCCTTGTTCCCACTGTGAGGACAACACCGTATGCTTTGTGGTCAGCAGTTCCAGTATATACACTCCAAGCTCACCCCTTCTTCGCAAAATCACTCGCTTGCATGTTTCTCGTCATAGTCGGTAGCTTGACCTCCACTCCATCCAATTCCTTGTTCATCTTCACTTGACAACCCAGTCTACTTGTTTCCGTCAAGCCAAAGGCCAAGTCCAGCATATCATTTTCGTCATCGTCCGGTTCTGCCATTTTGTTATAAAGGTCTTCCGAGGTAACAATGACATGGCAGGTAGAGCAAGCGCAAGATCCTCCACAAGCTCCTTGAGAACAAGGTTAGCATGTACCCTTTGCTCCTTTCGAATGGTGGTGTTTCGTTCGAACCTTCCATTTCCAAGTCGTTCGCTTGGGCAATATCTAATAGGTTGTCTCCTTCTGCCACTTCAAATGTGTGTGGTTTGCCCTCTTTATCTATGAATGTGACGTGTAGTCTGTGCAGTGATCTCGTTAGTCTCTAACCTACATTGTGATAGGGACCTTCTTAACATACTCCTCTCCAGGTTTGGGTGGGTCTAGGTGGCCATGTCTGGCTATCAGAGATGTAGAAAAGGGTCTAGATATTTGTGCGCGCGTGGTCCGTAGTGGTTGTGAAGTCGACTGTGTAGCAGTAACTAAATGCTGTGTTGTAGTGAGGCGAGAAGATGAAGTATGGGCGATGCGGAGGAGGGATTGACGAGCGGCAACAGCGAAGGCGGACATGCTAGGATGACCGAGATGGGAAATGATTATTCCAAGGTAGACAGGATTGTCCAGCAATGTTTCAAGTGTTTATATTGTAAACAGTATGTCCTCTAGTCGTTGTTCTACGCTGCGCAAAAGACAAAAACTTGGAGAGGCGTCATGAAGCACATGCTCCGGCGTCTATACATGTACCTCCTCGACCGAGTTGATACTTCAACAGAGGCTTCCGTCCTCTTCATTATATTCCTCCAAAATGGACTCTACAGGTTACACCCCAATGGTCGCCTCCCACGAAGGTCCCAACCCATACCGACCCTACTACAGACCACCCTCCATCGGCGAACGCATCTCAGATCCCTTGCCATCTTCCACACCTCACAGCGGTGCCTCCGCTAGCAAGGCCTCAAGCTCGCCCAGTTTCGGCTCATCCGCTCGTGACATGCTTTCAGATCTCAGCTATAACAATATCCTAGGTGAATCCGCGTCCAGCACCACCGAAACACTGCGAGCACTGGCAGATCAAGCAGCATGGAAGTACTCGAGTGTATTCATGGCACAACCCTTTGAAGTCGCGAAATTGGTGCTACAAGTGCGCGCTCCTGGGTATGGAGGTGGTGCGGTAACAGGTTTGGGTCGGAAAGAACGATATCAGCGGAGATCTTTGGGCAGCAGTTATGGCAGTGATCGTGGAATGCAGCATAGTTATCGATCTGCAGATGAAGAGGATGAAGATGATGACGAGCCGTCGTACTTTACCTCTTCTGCACCACAGTCGCGGTTCAGAGATTATACATCACAGTCGGAATCAGGACGGAGCAGGAGTAATGCATCGAGAACGTCAAGAACGTCCAATGGTTCGATACGACAACCTCAAGTAAAACCAGTTTACAAGCTTGAGTTACGGAGACAAGATGCCCTGCTGGAAGTACTGGGACAATCATGGGCGAGAGAAGGTGCTTGGGGCGTTTGGAAAGGCACGAATGTTACTTTCCTTTACGGCTTGCTGCTGAAGACGATCGAGGTCTGGACAAGGAGCATGCTCTCAGCGCTACTGAATCTACCAGATCCCGGATCAATAAGTAATACGTACGGTTCGGTGGGAGGATTAGACATTCTAGACAGTCCAGCACCACTCGCGTCGTTAGGAGTCGCAGTGATTGCAGCAGGTGTAGCAGGACTCTTACTCTCCCCTCTCGACATAGTCCGCACACGGTAAGCTCATGCTCCTCCAAACACATTCAAACATCAACACTAACATCTCAGCGTCATGCTCACATCCATCTCCCACCCACCGCGCGCAATCCTCCCCTGTCTGCGCAATCTCCGCTCCTGGATCTGTCCGACGACCCTAATCGCGCCAACCCTCCTGCACAGCACACTCCCAACACTAATATCCTCTTCGACGCCTCTCTTCCTGCGCTCAAACTTCCACATTGACCCCGTCCTCACACCAACAGCCTACTCAATCAGCACTTTTTTCTCCTCCGTCCTCGACCTCTTCGTCACCTTGCCCTTCGAAACTATCCTACGAAGAGGCCAGATTCAAGTAGCTGCTACTGCATCTGCGTCGCCGTCGTCAGCATCTTCTCCACCACGAAGTCGCGCGCATCGGAGACAAAGCAGTGTCGAATATGCATCTACGAGTCCTGCACTGGCTACGGTTGTGGATATTGGTCCTTACACTGGTGTGATCAGCACGCTTTGGGGTATTGTGCGTACAGAAGGTGAGGGGTTGGAAGATACTGCTGCCAAGCTGGGGACGTTTGCGCATAAAAAGCCTCCAGCAGGTAGGAAGGGGCAGGGTGTTGCTGGGTTGTGGAGGGGTTGGAGGGTGGGTATGTGGGGGCTTATTGGGGTATGGGGTGCTGCTGCGATGAATACGAGGGATGGTAAGGGTGGAGAGTTTTGAGCGAGCGCGCGAGGGTGATGGGTTATGTGGACATTTTGAACGGGAATGGACATTAAGAGCAGGAGAAGGTAAAGGACGAGCCAGAAGGAGCAGGAAGGAAGAGAAGAAGGAAAGAAATAAAGCATGATAGGAAATGGCAGTGGGATGGTTCAGCTTCCACGGAGTACATGCATGATGGGTCACGACAAGCAACGACAACGGCCGAAGCAACAAAGAGAGAGTGATGAATATGAAGTTTTCCACGGTACTGTACGCTGCTCGCTTGTGATGGAAAGACCTCATTTTTAAATAGGATGTTTGATTCATAGTGCCCGAGTAAGTTGACAACGCAAAGCAAATATGCAACCTCCACTCTTCTGAGAAGAAACTACAGCGGGGCGAGAGAAGAAAGAAGAAAGATATCCGGCACATTCGCATCTTTCACATTCAAAGATTTCCCCGCAAGCAACGGCGACGGCCACAATACAGAGGGTAAGCTATGTCGTCATTATGATGGGAAAGTAAAGACCTCAATTCTTTAATATGCGTGTGGTTCGCATAGATGTACGAGATAAGTCTTCTAAGAAGGACAAGTACATTCGCAATTCCTCCCGCTCTTCAACCTGGAAAGAAAGCATCAGCCAGAGAAGCCACAAAGCCCTGCCAACTGCATCTTCATTCATCAATCCTTCCGCGAATGCAGAATCTCTCTTGCGAACCACGCGATACATATCACACATACACTACATCTCATACATCTCCTACACCTCCGATAAAAACAAAGCTGTTACATGTTACTAAAATTCCATGCCAAGCAAGCGTCGACTCCCTTGCTTTCATGATTGCTCATCTCTTCTCTCCTCTTACGCACAAGCATCGTTCAAACACTACCTATATCACATACCTAATGAAGGAGAGTGATACAGAAAGAAGCATGAGTTCCTCGTGCTCATTCTCCCAAAAGCTTGTGACTTAAAACACGACACGACCGCAACGCATCGCAAAATAACCCATCACCCATTACATACTACGTTACCAACCCACTTACCTAACACACTACTCTACACCCCTCCTGTTGTGATTGTGTTTATAGATTATGATTTCTGCATAGCGTTTCGTGCACTGTTGTTGGTTTTTTTTTATGTGAAGAATAGGCTAAGATATGCTATGCTACCTCCTATGCTTTACTCCTTCCCACCCTCCCTGCCTTGCCTGCCTTCCTCCCACAAGCATCTAACACTCAGTACTCGACACACACCAGGTCCTAACAATAGCTAGGATAATACGTCGTATTGTGTCATAGTCTCGGACTCTCTCAGCACTCACGCAGCCAGCCGTTTGAATCTCTGCATAGCCACGACACTAAAGGCTCACGCTACTTCGGATGCATACGGTTAATTCCAGACTCTCGGGTGCGCCAGGAACTCCACATATGATGACTGGTATGTTCTAGTTCTTTACCTTTACCTGCAGTACCTAACTCCTATGAGTCTGTGGCGTGATCTTGAGGTTTTATGGCTGTGGCCGTAGCGTGTGGCTGTGGCATTTTGGCGGAAGAGAGGAAGAGAGAGAGAGAGAGAGAGAGTCAGAGGAAGAAAGAGAGACTGACAAAAACACAGAGCAAAAGACAAGGAGAGCAAAAGACATGAAAAATAAGAAACCCCATCAGGATCCAAAGGGCTCAGTCAGAGGATAAAGCCCTTGAAACTAAAACACAACTCACAAAAGGCAATAACGACGTGAACGTAAGTGCTTTGAGAATTGACGAGGCGGGGAGAGAGGATACGGAAGAACAGGGAGTCTATCCCATAAACGCTGTCACGTTCCTGTACTCTCGTATTCAGAGCGATAGATTGATTCAACACTGGTCTTGTGTTTCGAGCTTGAGGTTTGTGTTGGGGCTGTAGTATGGAGTTGGGGGGCGTGGAAGGACTGGAGGGGCTTAAGGGAGAAAGAAAGAGAGAGAGGGAGAGGGAGAGAAAGCGAGAGAGAGAGAGAGAAAGCGAGAGAGAGAAAGCGAGAGAGAGAAAGCGAGAGA